>Ga0209083_1000825_pt1 | contig 41148 bp, 45 predicted proteins | sample AM7aDNAmetaG_FD_184132 | JGI IMG/M metagenome (GOLD analysis project Ga0209083, IMG submission 184132) | Freshwater microbial communities from Finland to study Microbial Dark Matter (Phase II) - AM7a DNA metaG (SPAdes) (version 3) | ecosystem: Environmental > Aquatic > Freshwater > Lake ... | reverse complement strand
ACTGGTGCAAGGATGTGCTGGGGGAAACCCTGCAGAGCAAGAAAAACACAGCGTATTCTGACGTAAGGAAAAGAACAAAAACAACATTAACTTTTGTTTGTGAGAATTGAGGATTTTCATCACCCCAGCTTCGGCCCGTACGTTCTTGACTAGGGAAGCCCAAGTCTTCAGGTGCGGAACTGGAACCCCGGTTGAACCCGAGGTAAAAACATAAGCGACGTGTTGTTTTCCGTCGATCAGGGGTATTGATTGACCTGCGACGATGCCATCGCCATTGTTGCCTTCGTCTTCGGGATAATCGATCTGAGGCAGGTCGATGGCGGTGGCACAGCCATCGGTCAAACAAACACTATCGGGGGCAAATTCCACCAAGGCTCGCAACATCCCCTGCGTAAGGCTGGACGGCAATAGGCTGGTTTTGCCACTCACCATGCCGGCGGCCAGCCCCACCATGAAATGATAACGGTCACAGCACAGGTTGATTAAATGCCCGCCACTGCCAAGCAACCGGGCCATCCGGTCAACATCAGCGAAAAACCGGCCGACCGTGATTTCTCGCCCCTCGCGGAAGGCGATCAGTTCATCCAAGGAACTGTGTGTGACCAAGGGAAAGCTTTGCCGCAACCTATTATTCACAATGGTCCGCACCCTGATTCAATCTAGCCGACCTGGCGTGAGTGGCAATTTCCAGAACACCCGAACCGTCGCGATAAGGCTAGAGTGATTGGCTTGGGGCAGGACATGCAGGCGAACGCAGTATTCGGCGAGAAACATTAGCAGTAGAAGCAATGGGGTTAGGAAGTTGGCAAAGATTGACCAATCTTCAATGGGGGCCAAGCAGAAAAGCAAGGTGGAGGTCACGGTTTCATCTCTATACCGCTTGCGGTGGGAAAGGTAGGTTCAGTTGATGCGATAGTTAGGTCAGGTAAGACATATCCGTGCATTTTTTCCAATAACGGGTTGCAGGGAACCAGTAGCACTGGAGCGGACTGGCGCAATCCAGCAAGTTCGTCCATTCGACGCAATTCCGCCCTATCCACACCAATTACCAGTACTGTATTTTGGAGTTCAGATGGGCGTGTCACTGCCAAGATGCGCAACATAGATTCAATGCCAACCTGCACACTTCCAACGCTAACCCCAATATTGTCAACGATTTGCTGTATTGCTGCGATGCCGACTAAATCGACGAAACCAAATCGAGCCGCCTTACCGGATTTTTTAGCCAAATAAGGAACGAGTTTACGCCAATGGCGCAGGGCTTGTGATGAGACGCCTGTAATGGCTCTTGCCTGCTCCTGTGTAAATTGAATAGTCGGGACGAGCCTCATTTTGTTGCTCACAACAAGTAAACATGCACCATTTATATATGAAATGACGTTAATGTCAACATCTGTCTGGCTGGTTCCCAAGTTCCGGCTTCACTACCATTAAGTTAAGCCCCGTAGGAGCGGGCCTTTAGGCCGCGATGGGTGTCTGGTCGCGGGCTAAAGCCCGTTCCTACATCATAATGAGCCGCTAACTTAATGGCAGTGAGGCTCCGGCTTGGGAACCCTTATTTTGCAAGCTACTGCTTGGTCGTTCTTCGGGAAGCCGGAGCTTCAAAAACCCCATTCCCAAGCAGGAGCTTTTAAGAAAAAGCTCGTCGTTCCGGCAGGGATCGCCGGAACCTAGGCTCCATGGATGGCATAGATTGTTGGCATCCCTGCAATCTGGATTCCGGCGGTCCATGCCGGAATGACGGCTTAACTTAATGGTAGTGAAGCAGGAGCTTGGGAACGAGCAAACACGGTCATCTTGGCCGCTGTCAGTCGAGACCGAGTGACTGTTCCAGAATCTTGCGCTCCTCTTGATTCAGGTCCAGCAGGATGCCGCGATCCTTGCCGCCGGCCTTGAGAAAATCGATGCCAGTGCGGAACAGGCGCAGCGGTAGCCGGAAGGCTTCATTGTCCTGGCCGGCATCCTCCCAGGCGGTGGCCCAAAGCTCCAGGTTGTCCGCCGTCGGCAGCCCTTCGGCAGCGCGGTAGATCGAACCCAAATGCCGGGTAAGCGCCTCGCCCAATGCGGTGAGGGCATCATGCGCCGCGTAAACCTGAAATAGCTCGCCGGCCCGTTCGCGGCGGATGTTGGGCGCAAGGCTGCTGGTGAAGAACGCGGCGACGATGCCCACCGAATTACCCAGATAATGGCTTGCCGCGCGGGTTCCTTGGGTCAATCCATCGGCGAGGGTGGCGAGGGCAGCTTCCCAGCATCCGATGGCAATGCGGATTTGGGCGAGGGCAAGCTGCGCATCGACGCACGATTCGATGGGTACGCCGACCAAGCGAAGTACCGACTCGAAATATTGTTCGGCATCAGCGAGGTTATTGATTTTACAATAGGCTACGCCCCGGTTGTAGAGTGCTTTTCCGACCTGCTCGACGGGCGCGTCCGGCAAGCCGATGACGGCGCTGTAGTCGGCCATTGCATTCTCTTGGTCGCCAAGCTGTCCGTAGGCCACGCCTCGGTTGAGTAGAGCACTTGCGACCTGCTCGACAGGCGCGTCCGGCAAAGCGATGACGGTGCTGTAGTCGGCCATGGCCTTCTCATGGTCACCAAGTTCTCCATAGGTCACACCCCGGTTGTAGAGCGCTGCTGCGACCTGCTCGACGGGCGCGTCCGGCAAGGCGATGACGGCGCTGTAGTCGGCCATTGCCTTTTCTTGGTCACCAAGCTGTCTGTAGGTTACACCCCGGTTGCAGAGTGCTTTTGCGACCTGCTCGACAGGCGCGTCCGGCAAGGCGATGACGGTGCTGTAGTCGGCCATTGCCTTTTCATGGTCGCCAAGCTGTGCGTAGGTTACGCCCCGGTTGATGAGTGCTTTTGCGACCTGCTTGACGGACACGTCCGGCAAGGCGATGACGGCACTGAAATCGTCCATGGCCTTTTCATGGTCGCCAAGCTGTCCGTAGGTTACACCCCGGTTGTAGAGTGCTGCGGCGACCTGCTTGACGGGCACGTCCGCCATTGCCAACATGGATCCAAGTGCGTTGATGGCTAATTCTAACGCCCCTTGTTGGTGATAAATATCCGCGGTCAGGCCATAGGCAGCGGTACGGATCGGATTGGGCCTGTCAGACGCTTCGGCAGCGATTTCGCCGAGCAGGCTCAACGCCAGCTCCGTGTCACCTTTCAGCCATTCGCCATAGGCCACGGCCAATTCTTCTGATTCCCGCGCATAAGATTCGATGCGAGACAGCCCCCCTTCCCCTGCTTTTTCCTCGCCCAGTTCAGAACGGAAATCTTCCACCAATAATTGCGCCCGCAGATTGCCGAAGGCGGCGTTTTTCTCGACAGCGGCTTGCAGATAGGCATGGGCTAGGCTGCCGTGGTCGCAGCCTTGCAAACGCGACGAGAGGCCGCGTTCGTCGTACCAAACCCTGAGGAAATCCACCAGCAGGCGCATCGGCTCGCGGGTTTGGTTTTCTTTCACTTCCACGCATAAACGCATCAGCGGTTCGGCGATTTCGTACAGCGATTCGCGGCCCCGCTGGGCGGATAGCACATAGCCTTTGCCTCGCAGATCCATCAATTGGCTGGAGATGCTTTGCGAGGTGGCGAACAGGCGTTTGGCCAGGTCTTTCACCGGGGCGGGCCGCTCGCGCAGACACAGGTGTTCGACGATTTTGCGTTGCTGCGGCGGCAGCCAGCGGATGCGCTCCTGATAATAAGGCGTCATTTCGTCGATCATCTTCGCAAACGGGATGACCAAGGCGTCAATATTGTCGTCGGTGATGAACTGGGACAGGACGAGGTAAATGCGGTGGTTGCCGCCGGATAAATGGTGCAAGGCGCGGATGCGGGCGCGGCCTAGGGGGCTGCGCAGAAAGGCGGCGGCTTCGCGTTGGCCGTTGAGCTTGGCGATTTTGCCGAGCAATTCGGCGGCTTCTTCGACCGAGAGCGTTTCCAGCGGCTCGGTTTGAAAGAAGCCGAAAAAGACGCTGCTGCGCTTGGCGATGTCGTCCACCAGCCGCTGCGCGGTGGCGACGATGGCGAACACCGGATGTTCTTGGATAAACGCCCGCAATTGCTTTTGACCGGCTGCGCCTAGCCCCTCAAATAGCGCGTCCAGGTTTTCCACCACGACCAGCAAGGTCCGGTTTTGCAGGCGTTGCAGCAGGAAGTTTTCCAGCCAAAGCGTGGCCGCGACGGCATCCCGCTCGTACATAGGCTCTAACGCCGCCTCGCTGTAGTTGCCGGGATGGCGTTTGACCAAAGCGAGGTAAATCCGCCGCAAGAATTCAAGCAAGTTGGTGCTGGTCTCGTCTTCGTTGAGCCAAGCGATATGCAGGCGGTCTTGCAGCGTGGTGTCTTGGCTGAGGCGGTAGACCAGCAGCGTGACCAAATGGGTCTTGCCGGTGCCGCGTGGGCCGACGAAAAGCTGATGATGCTTGTTGCCGGTCATGGCACTCTCGCGTACCCGCTCCACGGCATCGGCCAGCATGGCCTCGCGCTGCACAAAAATGGCTTCAAGATCTTCGGGCGCGGTGCGGCTAGGGGTGAAAACGGATAGGAAGGCGCGGTCATTCATGGTTTTCCAGCCCTCTGGATAACATCCACCAGCGTTTCAGCAGCGGAAAACGGTAGTGATAATGGCCCTGACTATCCCGTGCCAGATAATGGTCTTGCTCGACCAGCCTAAGCAGGCTTATCAGTCGCTCGCGGTCGGCCAGCACGCCGGTGTTTTTCAATTCGGCCAGCAGCTCGTTGACAGGGACAGGCTTAGGCCGCACAGCCACGCCATCGAGTATGCCTAGCACGGCCTGCTCGTTGTCCTTGCCGTAATAATCGGTGATGCGTTTGCGGTAGTGGTGCAGTTCCCAAGGATCGTTCGCGTCCAGCAATTGGCGGTTGAGGACAGCCTCGACTGTCTCCGGCGTTGCGGGTTTCTTGGCAGACTTGAGCGCCTTGGCGAGGTGATGGATATAGAACGGGAAACCATCCGCTGCTTGAGCGAGGGCCTCGGCCAGCGCTTGGGGGTTGTCCGTCGCAATGTTTTCGCCGGCTATCAATTTCGCAGCCAATTCACAGGCCGCGCCGGGTGCCATCGCCGGGACTTCGAGGGGGAAGGCATCGTTCAGCGGCGAATTGGTATAGTCGTTCAGGCTGCGGATGACATGGTGGAAGCCGATGGAGCCGGTCAAGATCATGCGCAGCCCGCCCAGTTCTTGGCGTAGCGCCCGTAGCGTGTCCAGCACGGCCATGGCACTGGCTTGGCTTTCACGCTTGCTGATGTTGTCGAGCATGAACGGCACTTCGTCCCATAACAAAACAATCCGCTCGTTGTCCTTTTCCCGCGCTTCGACCAGATCTTCCAAAGACTTGGTCAGAATGTCTTGCCAGGGCGCTTGCTTGTCAAAAGCAGGCAATTTGAGGATGCCTTTAATTTCAGTGCCTCCCAAGCTTTTGAGAAGCTCTTGGGCTCGGCGGGCCATGCGCTGACGCTGCGACAGAAAGCCTTCGACCTCCCGGTAAACGCCGAGCGCGAACTCCAAGGCCGTGTGGTGTTTTTCCAAATCTTGGAAGATCGGCACCCAGCCGCTACGAGGCTCGGCGCAGAGTTTTTTGATGATGGTCGTCTTGCCAATGCGTCGCTCGGCGTTCATGCGGATGGATTGCTGGTCTAAGGTGTCCCAGATTTGCTCGATAAGCTCGTCACGGCCTACCACCTCGCCAGAATCGATTTGACCGCCTGGATTTGCTTTCATAATGTCTTTCTGCTGTTGAGAATGAAAGAATTATATATACAAATTATGACGTACGTCAATATTGACGTGAATCAAATCATAAAACTGTTTCAAAGGACTTTTCAAGTAAAGGCGCAATCTCTACCGCCAGCCGTAGGGTGTCGAGGTAATCGAGCACCACCCGTGCACTCTTGCCCAAGGCGATGGCTTGCAGGAGCGGCAGACTTCGGGCAGCAGGAATGGACTGTCGCAGCGATTCCAGATTTTCGTCGTTCAGGCGGCTGGGGGGTTCGGTGACCAGCGATACCGTGATCTCGACCAACGACCCCTTGCCACCGGGAGGCGCCAATACCAGAGCGACACCAAAGGCATCGAAAATCGGACGGGGACTTCGCAACGGTTCTGGGTAATCGGTGTCATAGGCAATCAGTACGCTACGGGTGTTATCTACCACCACCGAAGTCACGGTCTCCAGCAGTCCGGTGCCGAAACTGGCATCGAAACCACATAACACGCTCGCAGGAAGCATGGCACCGGTAGCAATGCCCCAGTAGCCGGCGGGTGCATTGTGTACGGAATTATGAAAGCGGGTCGGTGATATCCGGCGGTCGACGGAAGCCAGCGTTTCGCAGATAGCGTGACAATTGTAACCGTCACCGCCGGATGAAGAAAACACCGTCGGCAGTGTAGAAGGGTCGAGTCCGGCTGCGACGATTGCCTCCTGGCCGATGGCCAGTGCGAGTTTGACCGCCTTGCCGGCACGCCGCCGCTCCGCCGGGGGCAGTGCAGTGGATGGCGGTAGCACGGTGGCCTGCGGCACATAGCCAGACTGTCCGGCGAGAATGGCTTGCCCGGTCAACCAGTTGGTAAATCCCGGACCCAGCAGCCCGATGCCTTCCAGGCTGACGGTCAGTTGGCGCGTGGGCAAGATAGCCTCAGTTGGCACGGCCGAAAACTAGGCTACAGTTGCTACCGCCGAAACCGAATGAGTTGCTAAGCACGCGGGAAATACGCCGTTGTCTCTTGTCCAGTAGATAGTTGATGTCTAGGTCTGGGTCTAGGCTGCGGGTATTCACGCTACCGGGCAGCAAACCCTGCTGCAAACTCAGCGCACAGATAACCGCCTCGATTCCGCCGGCTGCTCCTAGTGTATGCCCTGTGGCACCCTTGGTGGAATTGCATGGGGTATCGCCGCCGAACAGCGCAAAAACAGCCATACCTTCCGCCGCATCATTGCTCGGCGTAGCCGTGCCATGTAAGTTGATGTAATCGATATCTTCAGATGCAAGACCGGCGATGGACAATGCCGCTTGCATCGCCAAAAGGGCACCAAGTCCTTCTGGGTGCGGGGAAGACATGTGGTAAGCATCACTGGATTCGCCGATTCCAAGGAGCAGGATTGCATCACTGTCTAGGTTTTCAGGCGGGCGCGTCAGAAGGCCAAATGCCGCCGCCTCGCCAATGGAGATACCGTCGCGTTCGGCATCGAATGGCCGGCAAGGCTGATTGGATAGCAATTCGAGAGAGTTGAAACCATATAACGTTGTCAAGCATAACGAATCGATGCCGCCCACCACGGCAGCGTCAATCAGTCCGGCTTCGATCATACGGCGTGCCGAGCCAAATACCTTGGCACTGGAAGAACAAGCGGAAGAAGCCGCCACCGCAGGACCGGCCAAGCGAAAAAAGCGCCGCGTAAAGTCAGCTACGGAGAATTGGTTGTGAGTCCCGTGATAGACGAAGTCGGCAGGCAAGGCACCCGTGGCAATATCGCGCCGCCGGTAAGCAAGCTCGGTTTGAAGAATGCCAGCCGTGCTGGTACCCAAGAAAACGCCCACGCGATGTCGGCCAAAACGCGCCGCAGCCTCTTCCACTGCTGCTGCGAAGCCGTCCTGCGCCAAGCCCATCTGGGCGAGACGATTATTACGGCAATCGAATTCGCGCAAGCCGGGGGGCATCCGCACATCGTCAATACCCTGTACTTCACCGATCCAGGTATCAAGATCGACGGTTTCGAAGTGGCAACGACGCAAACCGCTACGCTGGTGGCAGAGAGCATCCAGAGTCTGACCAAGCCCAAGGCCAATGCAGCTAGTCGCAGTAAAATTTGAAAAAAGAAGGGGATTCACTGCAATAAGTCGGCCTTGGTCGCTTTCTCAGGTTGGATGGACAAATATTTACGAAATAGGTATCTGCGTCCATTGTGTTTTACATTTATTTATATTATAACGTTTTTATATGGGCTTACGAGCCCATTATACTTTCTATGCAGTAAATATTGTTACGCCGGTTCAGGAATGTAGGCGGCGAAGAAGGAGATCGGCAATGAATTATGAGCAAAGTGAAAACGTACTTACAAAACAGTTTCAAGATATCAACAGCCAAAAATACGCAAAAACCCGAAAAATTAACCGAAGGAATGAAGTCATGAGAACTTGCTCGATGCTAGGTTTGATGATTGTAGCGTTCGGCTTAAGCGGGTGTATGATCGTTGATTCGCCAATAAAAGGCATTCTTGGCACAGAGGTTATCTGGGGTGACATGGCGACAGGGAAAAATGTTTCTGACTCCTCATCGAAAGAGGGCAAGGCATGCGCTCAGTCCATCTTGGGCTTGCTGGCGCGAGGCGATGCAAGCGTTCGTAAGGCAAAAGAAAATGGCAATATCACAGAGGTTACGTCAGTGGACCACTCGGCGAGGAATTTGTTAAATATTGTTGGCGAATGGTGCACAATAGTGAAAGGCCATTAGTTAGGGCAATTCCGAATTGACTTACCCTGCCCCCCTTGGCAAAAGGGGGTTGCCATGAAAGCACGGTGTCCATTAGTCTGCTGATAATTAACATGCCAATCGCATCGCAATGCAAAGGGAGGGATGACCGCACGGAACTATTCCCGCCAGAGATTTTGCCTCTGATTGACGATGCCTTTGTCCTCTCTTGTGATCTCCTTGAAGAGTACATTGCCCGTTTGGCACTTGTGGTATTCAAATCCACAGGACTCAAAGAAGCGTGCCAAGAGGCGGGTGGGGTCACTCTGGACCAAGCGATTGCTCATGCTGGACTCCTCGCAACGGTGGCACGAGTGCCTACGGCATGGATTTTTGCGATGCTCGCCTCGCGGGGCTGGTTGGACGGCATCGTAAGCACCGATGGCGAGACGCGCTATCGACTTGAAAGTCCCTTGCCAGCCCTTGATCCGATTGAGATTTTGCAGTCCCAGGCGGTACACGATCCCAGATGCATGCCTTCCTATGCGATCATGGCTCTAGCGGCTGAACAATATCCTGCGGTTCTGAGTGGACAGACCAGCGGTGAGCAGGCTCTGTTCGGAGCCGATGGTATCAGTGCTTGGGTGAAATATTTCTCGAACGGTAACCCACTTTATGCCATCAGCAACCTATTGGGTGCAATCGCGGCAGAGCAGGCTCTTCCAGAAGGCGCTGTCTCCATTCTCGAAATCGGCGGAGGCTTGGGCAGTGGGGCGGAAGCGCTGCTTGACCGGCTTGCCGCCGCCGGGTGTGCAACGCAGGTTTCCTCTTACTGTTTTACTGAGATTTCAGCCCTTTTCCTTAAGCGCGCCCAGCGAAACTTGATGGCACGTTACCCTGGGTATCCGCTCGCCTTCGCGCCGCTTGACATTGACCGCTCTTTTGCCGATACAGGCATCAAGCCAGGTAGTTATTCGCTCGTCTATGGCGTCAATGTGTTACATGTCGCCCATGACCTTGCCGCCACGCTGCATGAACTCAGGAAAACGCTAAAGGCAGGGGGAGTGCTGGTGATGTCCGAATGCGTAAGACCTTTTACGGGAATTCCGCTACACTTGGAGTTTGTATTTAATTTGCTGAGCGCGTTCCGCGAACCTTTGCAGGTATCAGATTGGCGTCCGAATGGGGGCTTCTTGACACCAGAACAATGGATTGCGGCTTTGGAGTGCAACGGCTTTGAGGATGTCCGTGTCTATCCGGATATCCCTAAGATTCGCATTGCTTATCCCGCTTTTGTAGCGGCTGCAATTATCGCTAAGAAAGCGTGATGGCGACCATCGTCATTCCCTCCGGCGGGGCCTATTTCGAGGGGCATTTTCCGGAGCGACCGATTCTCTCCGGTGTCTTAGAGCTTGAACTGGTCATTAAGACCCTGGCGCGAGAAGCCCTACGTCCGGTGATCCTTCGGGGGCTTGCATTCGTTCGACTGCGCCAACTCGTGCTACCCGGTGATCGCCTTGCGCTTACCACGCGAGAACTCGCCGACGGACACCTGCGTTTCGACTTGAGGCGCGAGGGCGTACTCGTCACTAACGGCGAGTTTATTCTCGGCCCCCCCCATAAGCCTTACCAGATGCCGGTGTCTCTTGCTGAATTTGCTTTCCCCATGCCAGCGCCGTCGCTCGACGCGCTCCTGCCGCAACGCCCCCCCATGCGTTTGGTGACGGCAATTTTAAACGCGACAGAGGACGGCATCCTCTGTTCGGCATGCATTCCTGCAAAATGCCCACTCGTTTTCGGTGACAGCGCCCCAGCACTAGCCGGACTGGAGGTTGCGGCACAGGCAGCAGCAGCCTGGGAGGCGATTCGCCGCTGGCGCGAAGCGGGCACCGCGACACCGCGCATCGGCTACCTCGTCGCCCTGCGAGATGTCGTTCTCTTTGCCGAGCGTCTGCCTATCGACCAATCCCTCTTGACTGCCGTGCGTATCGAAGCCACAGCACCTCCGCTTACCCATTACCGAGTCGAAGTATCGTTGGGGGGCTTGCCAATTGTGATCGGAACCATCGCCACATTCCTGGCGGCAGAAGGTGGCAACTGACCAATTTTTTTGTAAGCGTTCACCTCCCCTGCCTTTTCCTGGGAGCGCGGCCATCTTGGCCGCCAATTCAGCAGGCGAGACGCCCGCGCTCCCAGGGGGAGTGAACGCTTACATTTTTTTGCGATTGCAACGCCGTTACCCCTTATAATTATCGCCTCACCTACCCGCAAAAGAACTAAGGAGTCTCTAGATGCCGCAACAGTCTTCTCAGGAGCATGAAGTCGCAGAGCTAATCACGCAATCCCTCAACCTAGACACCGATCCGAATGCCATCGATCCGGCGCAACCGCTGTACCGGGAAGGATTGGGCTTGGATTCAATCGATTTGCTCGAGTTGTCCCTAGTCATTTCTAAGAAATATGGCTTCCAGATCAAATCCGACGACCCGGAGAATGTTAGTGTCTTCTCGTCGCTTGGAGACTTGGCGCGAACCATCAAGAACCGCCGCACGAAATAGCTACCGTGTACCTTTCATGCCTAGCTCGGTCTGAAGCTACAGAACACTGCCATTAAGTTAAGGTATTGCCGTGCCAGTTACCCCCTCTCCCCAACCCCTCCCCCCGAGGGGGGAGGGGCTTTTCTCCCCTCTCCCTTGCAGGGAGATGGGCCGGGGGAGAGGGTCTTTTAGCTTAACTTAATGGCAGTGAGGCGACAGAATGAAACAAGATTGGCAAAGCCAGACGGAAAGAGGAACCAGCTTTTGGCTACGGACTATCGTCTGGCTTGCGCTTAATTTCAGCAGGGGGTTAGCTCGAGCCCTGCTCTACCCGATCAGTGCCTTTTTTCTATTACTCGCAGAACGGCCACGCCAGGCATCTTGTAATTATCTGACGAGGATCAAAGAAAAGCCCACCGGCTGGCTGGATGCCTTCCATCATTACCACACCTTCGCCCAAACTATCCTAGACCGCGTTTTTGTGTTTGCCGGTCGAGCCGATTTTCTCGATCTCAACGTGCAGGGCTTCGATTTGTTGGAATCCCAAATGGACAAGGGGGAAGGATGTCTTCTGCTGGGTGCGCACGTTGGCAGTTTCGAAATGCTCAGGGGACTCGGGGTCATTCGTCGGCATCTGCCTATCAAAGCCTTGGTGAACCAAGAGAACTCCCCAATTATCCGCACACTATTCGAGTGCCTGAATCCTGATCTGGCGGCCAAGGTGATTAACATCGGTACCGCGGACTCCCTTGTTGGTATCGACCAACACGTTGGTCAGGGCGGCATGTTGGCAATTCTTGGCGACCGCGATGTCCATGGCGGGAAGCGAGTGTCATGCGATTTTCTTGGCGACCCTGCATACTTTCCCACTGCACCGGTACTACTGGCCCATCTGCTCAAAGTCCCAGTCATCCTTTTCTATTGTCTACACCGAGGCCCTGGACGCTACGAGATCAGCTTTGAGCGATTTGCCGAACGGATCGAATTGCCCAGGCAAAACCGTGATGCTGCTGTCCGTGAATGGATCAAACGCTATGTCGCCAGACTGGAGCAGCATTGTCAATTAGCACCCTACAACTGGTTCAACTTTTATGACTTCTGGGATCAGGGGGATTAACATGGTTTGCAAAAAAAAGGATGCCTGGCAGATACTGCGCCAAGTTTTAGTCACCGCTTATGAATACCTTGTACTGTATTTTGGGCTGGGGTTTCTGGCTATCCTATGCCTCGCATGGTCGGTCTTCGCAATATTTTTGCACCGGTTGCTGCCCGAACGCTGGGGACGTCCGTTGGGCCGGGTCGGCATCATGGTGGGCTTCCGCCTCTATATAGCCAGTCTTGCGCTAACGGGTGGCTTCCGTTTCGACCTGTGCGCACTCGATAGCCTCCGTGACCAAGGGCCGCTGATTATCGCACCCAACCACCCCAGTCTGCTGGATGCCGTCATGATCCTCTCGCGACTACCAAACGTAGCCTGCATTCTAAAGGCCGCGCTGATGGACAACGTCCTGTTTGGTGCCGGATCACGCCTGGCACGCTACATCCGCAACGACTCCCCGCGTGGCATGATCAGGGAATCGGTCGCAGACTTGCGGCGCGGTAGCCAGTTGCTGCTTTTTCCCGAAGGAACCCGAACTACGCGTAAGCCTGTCAACGCCTTCAAGGGCGGCATCGGACTCATCGCCTCGCGTGCCGGTGTGCCTATCCAAACTGTGTTCATCGAAACCGATTCGGGCTTCCTTGGCAAAACCTGGCCGCTATTTCGGCGTGCGGCGCTGCCGATCAACTATCGCATGCGGCTGGGACGGCGCTTCGATCCGCCTGACAATGTTCAGATGTTCATGTCCGAACTCGAACGCTACTTCGATGTCTGCCTCACGCTGCTACCGACGGAGACAATGCCTCCGCCCGCCACCGCCACTGACGAATCACGATCCGCCTGAATGCATTTCACCCCCTCATGAACAAAAGTATCGTCCCCTTATCCACCACACACATCGTCCTGATTCCCAGCTACAACCCCGGCTGTAAGGTTTATGAGACCGTTGCCGATGCGAGGCGCTACTGGAACCCGGTATGGGTGGTGGTGGACGGCAGCACGGATGGCACAGCTATAAAATTGTTGGCAATGGCTAGGGATGACTTGGGTCTAAAGGTAATCGTGCTACCCCGCAATCAAGGCAAAGGGGCAGCAGTGCTGCACGGACTCGATCTGGCCGCAAAGCAGGGTTACACCCACGCGCTCACCTTGGATTCGGACGGACAGCATCCGGCGGACAGGATTCCAGACTTCATGGCCGCATCACTGTGTGCCCCCATGGCTATGGTGCTTGGCATTCCCGTGTTTGACACCAGTGCTCCATGGCTGCGGATCCAAGGGAGAAAAATCTCCAACGGATGGGCTAACTTGGAAACCTTGTGGTCAGGGATCGGCGACTCGTTGTTCGGCTTCCGCGTCTACCCAATAGAGCCTCTGCGCCAGATAATGCAGCACCAACGCTGGATGCGTCGGTTTGATTTTGATGCGGAAGCCGTCGTGCGCCTGTGCTGGCGAGGGGTCAAACCGATCAACCTACCTGCTCCAGTCAAATACTTCAGTCCAGAGGAAGGCGGAGTCTCCCACTTCAACTACTGGCGAGACAACGTTCTTCTCACTTGGATGCACACCCGTTTGTTTATCGGCTTTGTGCTGCGTCTGCCGTTAATTGTTTCCCGCAGTTGACGATGACTTTGAACAAACATTCACGAATTGACATGGATCGAATCCTCAAACTTCGCTTAGTGGTAGCCCGAAATGGATTCTGCCCGATAGTGGAACACCGGGGGCTTGCTAGGGCCAAAAGGCGCACTGTTAATGAGTAGGGGCTTTCCTCAAACCCATTGCTTTGCCCAGGCCGGTGTTGTTTTTGCAGTGGCAAGAAGTCGTTGCGAGGAGGTGTTTAACCATCCCGATGCCACCACAATTTGGAATTTATCCGGCAATGTCGAGTACCAGTTCGATTTTCTTTGGGGTCATTGGCTGGCGAAATTGGATTCGTGGCGTGACTTATTCAACGCTCTGGCATTGCCGCAGACGGATCTGCTGAATACCCTAAGGCAGTTTGATCTATTATCCCCAAGCAGTGGGTGCTGTCCTATATTGTAACTTCTCAATAAGGTGGGATGCAAGGATTGCTGCGGAAACGCAGCAATTCTCATTTTAGCGATTATGCGTTGTGGAGCCATCCCACCCGGCTATCAAAACGGGGGAGTCCACGAAAAGCATGACAAGCACTAACATATTCAAGGGGATTCGCATCCAAGATTTTCACAAAGAACCCAGGTAAACACCATCACGCCAGTTCTTCAAGCTCATTTCAATCGCCACCAGCAGGCGGGGTGTCAAGGTGGCAGAAGTGTTGGTATCATTCGCTTGCAGCATCTCGTTCGTCATTGTCGTGGCCCTCGGTTAAGAGTTGTTGTTTGAGCCTTCTTTATATAAACGAAGTCCCGGCCAGCGGTCTAGATGCTGCATAGTTTCTACGCGAGACCGCTTAAGGCCGTAAGGCGGAACCGAAGGACGGGTTCCGCCGAATGATGTTGGCCCGGTCGTTCAGATTCGGCGGGTAACATCCTTGTGCCCACCTGATGTATTGATAATGAGGAATGTACAATGGAAAAAATTGAAATACCCTTGGCACAAATGACCTTGGCCCAAAAGCTTGATTTAATGGAAATGCTCTGGGCTGATTTAAGCAAACAATCCTTGGATTCCCCAGATTGGCATGAAAGCCTATTGGCGGAGCGGGAAGCCGCTTTGCTTGATGGCCTCTGCACGTTTTCCGATTGGGAGGAAGCCAAACAAAGAATAAGGCAAAATGTCTCGTGCAAATAAAAATCCTATCCTCCGCCGAAAGCGACCTTGAAGAGGGGTATGGATTCTATGCGGCGAATTCGCTTGAGTTAGCGGATTATTTTCTGGATTCCCTTTACTCCGATATTGGTTCTTTAGCTATCTACGGAGGAATTCACCCAATTATTTTTGGATACTATCGGTTGGTGTCGAAAAGATTTCCTTTTGCGGTTTACTATCGGATGTCTCAGAATATCGTTCTAGTGATGGCGGTATTGGATTGCCGTCGAAATCCTAGTTGGATACATAAAAGACTCATGCAAAGTTGAATGTTTCAAGCAAGTGTAACATTCATGCAAATTGGTTTGCACCCCCGAAGATGAAAGCCATACCAAGTAGGGTACGCTGTGCGTACCTTCAAGGGCTTACAATGGTACGCACAGCGTACCCTACTTGGATACCGTACTTTCATGGCAACCCGGATGAAACGTAGCGGAATCCGGGAAACGATAACTCGAAAACCCGGATTCCACTACGCTTCATCCGGGCTTCTAAACCCGCCATGAAACCCCGCATAGACCCCGAGATAGATTGCGTATTCAAGGCATTGCTCGGCTCGGAGGAAAACCGTAAACTGCTGGTGCATTTCCTCAACGCGGTATTGGTTGACGATTTGACTGCGCCGATAACCGAAGCGGAAATACTCAATCCCTGCAACGGCAAGGAATTTTTGGTCGATAAACTGAGCGTGGTGGATGTCAAAGCCAAGGACAGCGAAGGACGGTTTTACCAGATTGAAATCCAACTGCTGGCCTACCGGCATCTGCCGGAGCGGATGGTTTATACTATTTTCTTTACACCACGCGATGCGTGGTGTAAAGAAAATAATTATGTGAAATTTTACGTCCATTCACACTCGAAAGAAATATTCTATGAAAGAAATTATCTTTGTCGTCGAAGAAGCACCGGAGGGAGGCTATATCGCAAAGGCTTTAGGTGCTTCCATCCTAACCCAAGCGGATACCAAAGAAGAATTGCAAACCTGTGTGCGTGACGCAGTGTATTGTCATTTTGACGAAGGCCAAGGCCTAAGTATCATCCGTTTGCATTTTGTCAAGGACGAGGTTATCGCGGCATGATCCTTTGAAAGTTGGTACATTGGCTTCAATTCTTGCTGATGAGGCGGCTCATGGGGAAATGAATCGGACAGCGGCAAACGCTTGTCGGCCTTCAGTGCTTCGATGGCCTCCGCCTTCTGTCCGAGCAGGTACATGTTCGCCGAGTTCTCGACGATGGCCCGACCGGTGGGCGAGCGGTACAGGTCGTTGACGGACTGGGTGATGGTGACGGCGGCCCCGCCCTATTTGCGGAACGAAAATAGCTGCTCGCCCACGTCGGTGAGCCGCTGGTCTGACTTTGCACAGAGGGCTTTGGCAATGTCGTCCACCGTCATGGCTTGGCCTTTGCCGTCCCAAACCGATCCCCCAGCCATAGGCCACGGGCATCGACCCGCAGGCTTTTGTCGAAGTCGAACAACTGGTCGCGGATCAGCGAGGCAGGGTCGCATTCGGGGGATATCCGGTCGTGCCAACCGGCATCAGCCCCCCAATTCAGTATCGTGGACAGCAGGCGGACATAGTGACCGGAACCCAGCGCCTCGGGCCTCAAGCCAATCGTGCCTAGGGACTGGAAAGTCGAAAGCCGCAGTTCTGCCACCCGGCGGAGGTCGCCCTCGGTGGGCATCGCCCCGGCCATTGGCAGCTTGACCGTGACCAGCACTTGCATCCTGCGCAGGCGCATGCCCGCAGCGCTGTCCAAGGACGATTGCGCCCCCTGTCCCAAAAACTCCACCGTGGCGCGGAGCATGTCCTTGTGGAAGGGCTGCTGTTGGGCCATTCTGCGCACCTGCATCAACGCCAAGGCCGCGTCAATGTCGGGCGAGGCCCACAAACTGACCTGCAACAGGGTTTCAACCGGCCAGTCTTGGTTCAGCAGCACGTTCACCCTATCGGCCACGGCAAGGTCCGCGCCGGACAAAGGCTGGCAGATGAAGCCAAACGCCAAGCTACGGTCTTCGGTCAGAAACAGACCGTCCTCGGCATCGTAGGCCAAAATGGAAAACAACTGGCTGGCCCTTGGGTGGATTTGGGTATTCATTGGCGAACCTCCTGTGTTTGGCTGTTGCCAGCTTTGCCGTGTACAGGATTGGCTAGACAGTCGGGGCTGGACGGTGTGATTGAATGAGGCTGTCCACTGGCATTGGTTGGCAAGTCGGCGTTGGACAGCGGAAAGGCATTGGCCGGTATGCCAGGGTGACTGGACAGGCTAATGCCACGCCTCGACAATAGCCGGACGCTGAAAGGTTGGACGGACTCCACCACGGCACGGTTGTTCTTTAGCAGTTGGCGGGCGCGGGCGGGATGGCAGGGCGCGAGGGTTTCCCCTTCCACGCCAAAGACGGGTACGCTACACATGCGGTTAGGTTGCTATCGGTTGGGTGTGCGATTCCGGCCCTGCCCGAATAAACGGGCAAGGCACGGGTTTTCTGGGTGTGGCTAGAGCGTGGCGGTGACGATGGCGTCGATCACGTTGGGCGCGGTGTACACGCCAAGCCCAGCGGCGATGCCAACCACAAAGCCCATGATGCTGCCGCGCATCACGCCGCCGACCAAGCCGACAGCAACGAAAGTGACCGCCATGATGCGGCCCAAGGTGCCTTGCAGCCAGCCGGTGAGCATGGTGTAGATCGAGCCGAACTCAGAGGAACCGCCAGTCCCGTAGAAAACGTCGGGGGCCAGAAGCAAAAGGGAGACGGCGCATAGCACTGCAAGCGTGGGTACGCTGGGTTGTTTGAGGGTTGGTTTCAAGTTCATGGCTTCCTCATTGAATGATTACAGGGTTTGTAAGGATGGCGGCGGGTTTCCCCGCCTTGCCTCGAAAACCAAGGCTTCCGGTGTCCTGGCGGTTTCCCGCCCCCTCTCGGCCAATACTCGAAGCATTGCGCCGGAACAAGCTTGCTCTTAGTTTGAGCCTTACCGATCAGGCCCGGTCATGCCGTCCGGCCTTGCCTCGTCAATCCTGGCTTGGTCTGCATTGGACGGCACACTCTTTTTCTCCTTCTCCCGGTGGATGACTTGCAAAGGCTTGAGGCTGGTCGCCACTGTTGGCGCTGCCTTGCCGACCATCCAGCGGCGCGGTTCGAGTTCGGTGAACAAATAGCCCGATACGTTGAGGTCGCCGTCCGCATCTTCCCAAGGGGCCACCCAAATCCGCATGACCTTTGATGGAGTCCGTATCGGCGTGGGGTCTTCGATTTTGGGGGCTGGAACCGGGTTGAAAATATCTGCGGGGGCATTTGCCGCATGGCTTGGGCGATTGCTTTCCTTGTCAGCAACGGACTTGGGTTCCTTTGACCTGACCGTGGTATTGGCCTTGTCGGTGGCTTGATAAGCCTCCACCGCCGACAGGCAGGAGGGGTCTTCGGGCAAGCCTTTGCAATCATACTTCGGGGCGCAACCCACAGTCAGGGTTGCAAGCAAGAAAATGACGGCTAGAGGTGCAAGTTTTCTCATGGCTTCGCACCTTCGTTTGCCGCTGGCGGCTGGACTTTGCCGGGTTGGGCATTCTCCACGGTCTGTGGAGACTGAATGACTTGGGTTTTTGGGACAGGTTTGTTTTTCAGCCAGTCAGCCAGATTGTCCGGTGCGCCCTTGAAGGTGCGGCCATCCGGCGCAATTAAAAATGGCACACCGTCGATGCCGAACAGCTTGGCTGTCACCAGCGCCCGTTGCACGGGTTCGTGGTCGCATTTGGAGTCTCTCGGACGGTAGGGTGTCATAGGCTTGGTGCATCAAAGCGTCGCGGGCCTTATCCTTGGACGAGGTTTGCAGCAGACAGCCGATTTTCACTGCCAGATTTTGCGATTCCTGCCCCAAGACAGGAATGGGGACTAGCTTGAAGGTGTACTGGCCCTTGAGCGCCTCCATCTGCTTCTGCACCTTGCCGCAGTACGGGCAGCGGGGATCGACAAACATTACGACCTGTTGCTTCCAGAACCGACGGTGGCAGGGCCGAGGTCGTCGATCTTGAGCTTCATCTTGGACAGGTCTATTCTATTGGCAACCTGGTCAACCTGGTCCAGTTCGGTCACAGCCACCCGGTTCCACACTTCGATCATGGTTCCGGTGATGGCAAACCGCCCATTGTCCGACATGAAGAATATCTTGCCGCCCGCCTTGACCATGCTCAAACCATGGATAGGCAATGCCTTCAGCCCTTCGATGTTGGCGTTGGACAGCCAGTCCGCCGCGTCGGACACGGACGGTGAAGCTGGATGGGTGTCTGCCACTGCAAGTCCAGTCAGGACGGATAGCAGGATTGTTATAAGGAGTCTTGGTCGCATGGTCTTCTCGCTAAAAATGAGAAACCATTGTCCAATTTTTTAGGCGGGGAGAGTGTTTGGAAAGATGGGCTATTTTGGAAGCTTTTTCGAGGCAATCTAAATTCTATAAGGGCAAGTGAAATGACAAACAATCCCGTCGCTTGGTTTGAAATCTATGTTCAGGACATTGATCGCGCAAAGCGTTTTTACGAATCCGTGTTTCAGGTCACGCTGCAAAAACTGAATGAGCCATTTCCGGGCATTGAACTCTGGGCGTTTCCGGCGGACAAAATCAGTTACGGGGCTTGTGGAGCCCTTGTCAAAATGGACGGGGTTTCCTCAGGCGGCAATGCTACCCTCGTTTATTTCCATTGCGACGACTGCGCCATTGAGGAAAGCCGTGTTGCGAGTTCTGGCGGGCAAGTCAATCGTTCAAAGATGTCAATCGGGGAATATGGCTACATTGCTCTGGTTCAAGATACTGAAGGCAATATGATTGGCCTGCATTCGATGTAATTGGACGGGCTTTCCGTATTTCACTTCGGTCAAGTTGAGGCAATCAGGCTTGGGGGGACTATGGCACAGTCAATATTGATTACCGGGGCTAGCTCCGAAATCGGACGCGGCATTGCGCTTGAACTGGCAAGCGGCGGCGCGTCCATCGCGTTACACTGCAATCAAAACCTGCAAGCAATCACCGAACTGCAACCATTGCTAACGGCCCGAGGCTGTGCGAGCCACGTCATGCGCTATGACCTGACCCACCCCGACCAAGCCCAGTCCATGATTGACGAGGTCATCGGCGTGTTTGGTCATCTGGATGTTCTGATCAACGTGGTCGGGCCATTCCATTACCACGACATCACCGAGATGACCCCCGATGAATGGCAGGAGGCCATCGCCCTTAATCTGCACACCTGCTTCAATGTCACCTATCATGCCCAGCCTTATCTCTGTGAGTCGAGAGGGCACATTGTGAACTTCGCCTTTGCAGGGGTGGAAAACATCAAGGCATGGCCTCTGTCAGCCGCCTACTGTGCGGCGAAGGCCGGGATTGCCATTTTAACCAAGACCTGGGCGGCCGCGCTTGCCCCCAAGGGGGTTCGGGTCAATGCCATCTGTCCAGGCTTGGTCGAAGAAGGCGCTGTCACAGAAGCCGAGCGTAAGCGCATGGCCGAACAGATACCCTTGGGCCGACCGGTGCGCCCACAAGAAATCGCCGCCACCGTGAAATGGCTCGTCACCGAAAGCCCCGCAAGCATGATCGGGAGTTTGATTGCGGTTTCCGGCGCATGGGAATATTGACGCTGGCGGATTCTCTCGGCTTAAAGCGCCTGTCGTTCATTGATCGCCGCCAGCATTTATGCCGGGTGAAGAAACGCTATATGTCGATGACGAGGAGCACCGGCGTTTGTGATTGACAGGAGATACGAACGCTATGTTGCGCTGTCTGCCAATTGTTCACGTTATTGTGGCAAGATCATCTGAACGGTATCGACCCAAAGCAGCCGTCGACCAAAATCAACTGATCGTCAGGAACTAACCTATAAGCTGACTTTCGCTTCAGCGACGAAGAGTTGCTCCTTGTCACATCTAATATTTCAAATGGATTCTTGCGCAACGATCAATCTAGGTTCTCCAGACCGTCTAAGACTTAATAAAAGGTTATTTGTCCGAAAATGAGGTCAACTTGTCCTTGTGGACAGACTTGGGTAGGTTCAGAATCATCCTAGGCCTCACGATTTTTGCATCATTCCAATCCATAGGTGGAATTCCGGTTAAATTGTGGGCGGATGTTTATGTGCGTGACAATTGTTGACTAAATTACTGGGTTTAACCCAGTCTTTGTTCCAGAGAGACCGTTCACCGAAATACTTCATCCTTAGGAGAATAAAAACATGAAGATTCTGCTCCTTTCCAGTGCCTACAACAGTCTGACCCAACTCGCCCATGTCTGGCTCAAGGCTAGCCATTTCGAAGTCGCCGTGGCGACGGCAACCACAGCCGAGACCATGCGCCAGGCGGTGACGCAGTTTCAACCTGACCTTATTCTTTGCCCCATGCTGGCACAGGTCATCCCAAGGGATATATGGGAGAACCACACCTGCATCATCATCCACCCCGGTATCGCGGGGGACCGGGGGCCGAACTCCTTGGACTGGGCGATTCTGAACGAGGAGAAGGAGTGGGGTGTCATCGCCGTGCAGGCGGAGGAGCATGTGGATTCCGGCCCTCTCTGGGCAAGCTATCAATTCCCGATGCGCGAGGGCAGCAAGAGCAGCCTGTACCGGGACGAAGTGGCCCAAGCTGCCATGCAGTCGATGATGGTGGCAGTGCATCGTTTCGAGACCGGCTTATTCGTGCCTGCGCCGTTGGATTACTCCCGTCCCGAAGTGCGTGGCCGTTACCGCCCTGCGCTGAAGCCCGCCCAGCGGCAGATCGACTGGCAAAATGACCGGGTGGCAGACATCATCAAGAAAATCCGCTCGGCCGACGGGCAACCCGGTTTGTTGGATGACATCGGCGGGGAGCCGTTTTACCTCCATGGTGCCCACGAAGAGGGGACTCTAATCGGCGTTCCAGGCGAGATCATCGCCAAACGGCACGGGGCCATCTGCCGTGCGGCGGTGGACGGGGCAGTGTGGATTTCCCATCTCAGACCCAAGGGTCGGGTGGCCGATGGCTTTATTAAGCTTCCAGCAACCGATATCCTTGGGAGTTTACTGGACAATGTGCCGGAAGTGCCGGTGGCGCTCCATTATTCAACCCCTACCAAAACCTACCGCGACATTTGGTACACGGAGAGGAACGATGTCGGCTATGTTAATTTTAGATTTTACAATGGCGCGATGGGTACTGGGCATTGTCAACGCCTGATCGAGGCGGTGGACTATGCCAAAAGCCGACCCACCAAAGTGATTGTGCTGTCCGGCGGGCGGGACTTCTTCTCCAATGGCATCCATTTGAACCTGATTGAAGCCGCTACCAACCCGGCTGAGGAATCCTGGCGCAACATCAATGCGATGGACGATCTGGTTCTCTCCATACTCACCGCCACCGACCACTACGTCATCGCCGCCCTTTATGGCAGCGCGGGGGCAGGCGGCGTGATGCTGCCCTTGGCGGCCGACCGGGTGTTCGCCCGCGAAGGCATTGTACTTAATCCACATTACAAAGGCATGGGCGGCTTGTACGGATCGGAATACTGGACTTATTCGCTGCCCAAACGAGTAGGGGAGGAATTGGCACTGCAATTGACCGAGCAGTGCCTGCCCAACAGCGTGGAATATGCCAAGTCCATTGGAATGATCGACGACATTATCATCCAAGACGGCTGCTGCCCGAGCAACTTTACCGGCTTTCAGGAGCAGATCGTCCGCGTCGCCGAAAAGCTGGCCCACGCCAAAGAATTTAACGCCTTGCTGGAGCAGAAAAAGCAAACCCGTGAGGCCGACGAAAAAGTCAAGCCGCTGGAACAATTCCGCATGGAAGAGATGGAGGAAATGAACCAGAATTTTTGGGGCGAAGATCCAGCCTACCATATCGCCCGTTCGGCCTTCGTGCGCAAACTGCCACGTCCCGGCAATCTCCAATGTTCCGCCACGCTCAAGCTGGTTTGTGGCAATGCCCAATGTGAGGAAGCCGTGCAGAGCAGCAAAAACCGCTGCGCATTCTCCCCGGTGGCGTTGCCGCGACGACGGGCGGCGGCCAACCGGTAATCTCACTAATCAAACCAAAACTTAAGCGAGACTTATTGTTACGAGGAGGCGTTATGCGAGTATTACAGCTAATTTTTTTGTTAGGTTTAGGGATCACTGGGGAAGCATTTTCGATTGCACATGCTGTCCCGATAGGCCAGTGGAAATCTGGGGATCAATGCCCAAGCTCAATTCCTTCAACTTTATCCGTCAATACGTTTGGTGCACTGCCGAATGATGCGGTTGACGATTCGGTTGCCATGCAACGGGCGGCGGATTTTCTGTGCCAATGTGGATCGGGGAAAACGCTGGTTTATCCGGCGGGCCACTACGATGTGAAAAGCCATATTTCCCACTTGGCTTATAACCTCAAGGATTGGTCAATCGCCTACATAGGGTGTAAAAATGTCTCGATCAAAGGACCCTCTGTCGTGATTGACGTTTTTGGGGATTTCAGGAAGGAACCGGATGGGGTTTTCGATGGGATTACTTGTGGCGACCCTAATGCGCCTGTTGACAGTGGGGCAACCGTCCAATTTGCATACGCATCGCAGTACGCGCTGGCTCCTATTTGGATAGACCACTCTAACGGTGTACGCCTTAGCGGCTTTGAGATTGACGGCCATGGTCAGCAAACTACCATGGATGTACGGTATTGCTATCAGGAAGGCCATTCCCATGGCATAGGCATTACTTATACCCAAAACTTTTCAATCAGCAACATGAACATTCACCACATGACGGTGGATGGCATCAGCCTATCCAGTTCCTCACGCGACGGGTCAATTGATAATGTCACCGTCATAAACTCCACGCTACGGAGTCCTCTACAAGACCAGCAACAGAGGGCACCGACCGGCATCCTCGAAGGAGGAGTAGCCGGTCTCTATGTGAAAAACTGCATCATTGACGCGGACAAGCATATGGTTTATCCGAGCCGGGAAAAAAATGGCGTAGGCCAAGTCCTCTATGCGTCGCCTAGTTTCGCCGCGCACTTGGCCGATATGGCAAACGACCCGTCCTCGTTTGCGCAAGGTGTTTTCCGAGAGAGAAAGTGGTTTGCCTCGACACGCCTAATCCAAAATACGATTAGTGGAGCGGCCACCCTCTTGCACACCGAGGGAGTGCTGCCTTTGTTCTATGTGTGGGACAACACTTTCACCGGTAAACATACGAGTTCATCCGTGAAGGCCCTTGCGTATCCATTTTTTGGTTACCTGTCCGTGTGGATGGGGCGGGCATACGATCAGGAGTCTCGTAGCTGGGCAGACGACGTGCAGTTTATGGGTAACCGATTCTTTATCCCAGACAGTGCGCCACGGCATGACTTGGGCGCAGGCACAACGGGAGAAATGTATTTCAGTGGCGTAAACCGTTTCGTGGACAACCAGTTTATCACTGATCGTGCGGCAAACTCCGCCACCCAAGCTCTGAGGATCACTTACGACCAAACCCAGTTGCCTACCACCGTCTCTGCTGATGTTTTTCCATCCGCTGATAGTCTGTATCCTGTTAATTATCCTGCGGGCCAGCCAATACCACTAAGTGCGGCAAAGGCATTGAATATGCCTTGAGCGACTTTCTCTGTCACTTCGGCCACCAATCAAGGAGAGGCGGCCGACGTGGACAGAACGATAGCGGCTTTCTCGCACTGGCATTTTGCCTTAACGCTATGCAGATTTAAATTCCCCCCGAGGAAAACCAATGTCCGACATCGAGATAGCGCAACGCGCCACGATGAAACCCATCGTCGGGCTGGCCCAAGAACGGTTGAGGATAGGCGAGGAACACCTCGACCCCTATGGTAGGTATAAGGCCAAGCTGTCGCTGGAATACATCGAAAGTGTCAAAGACTGGCCCGACGGCAAGTTGGTTTTGGTCACTGCGATCAGCCCAACACCCGCTGGCGAAGGCAAGACGACCACCACTGTTGGGCCGGGTGATGCCCTCAAACGGCTTGGCAAGAAGACGATGATCTGCCTGCGCGAACCGGCGTTGGGGCCATGTTTCGGCGTCAAGGGCGGGGCGGTAGGCGGCGGCTACGCCCAAGTAATGCCCATGGAGGACATCAACCTGCACTTCACCGGTGATTTCCATGCTGTCAGCGCCGCCCACAACCTGCTGGCGGCGTTGATCGGTAACCATCTTTACCAGGGCAACGGGCTGGATCTGGATTTGCGGAAAATCCATTGGAAGCGGGTCATTGATATGAACGACCGTGCCTTGCGCGAAGTCGTCGTCGCCTTAGGCGGACTGCCCAACGGCTTCCCGCGCCAAGATGGCTTTGACATCATCGCAGCCTCCGAGGTCATGGCTATCCTGTGCCTGTCCAACTCCATCAAAGAACTGCGCGAGCGGTTGGGCAACATCCTAGTAGGTTGCAACCGCGACGACAAAACGCCCATTTTCGCCCGTGATCTCAAGGCCCATGGCGCGATGGCGGCCCTGTCGAAGGACGCGCTCAGGCCAAACCTAGTCCAAACGCTGGAAAACAACCCCGTGTTCATCCATGGTGGCCCGTTCGCTAACATCGCCCACGGCTGCAACACCGTCATCGCCACCAAGACCGCGATGAAATTGGCGGATATCGTCGTCACCGAGGCAGGCTTTGGCGCGGATCTGGGCGCGGAGAAGTTCATCGACATCAAATGCCGCAAGGCGGGCATCCAACCCGATGCGGTGGTCTTGGTTGCCACTGTGCGTGCATTAAAATCCCACGGTGGCGTTGAAATCAAAGACCTGCCCCTGGAAAACCTGGCCGCTCTGGAAGCTGGCTTTGCCAATCTGGAGCGGCATCTCAATAATCTGCAAGTTCAGTTCGGCCTGCCCACTGTGGTCGCAATCAACCACTTCACATCAGATACCGCCGCCGAAGTCGGCCTGCTCAAGCAAAAGGTGGAGGCGCTGGGTTCCAAGGCCGTGGACTGCAAACACTGGGCTGAAGGGGGCAAGGGTGCCGAAGAACTTGGACACGAAGTGCTGCGCATCCTAGCCGAAGGCAAGAGCGATTTCCGCTTCCTCTATGACGAACATGCGCCGCTGTGGGACAAAATAAAATCCATAGCCACCCGGATTTACGGTGCTGCCGACATCACCGCCGACATCAAGGCGCGCCGCCAGTTGGCGCAACTGAGCGAGGGATACAGCCACTTCCCGGTCTGCATCCTAAGATTCACGTCCTTTTCCGCCGACCCCAACCTTAAGGGCGCTCCTTCAGGCCACGTCCTCCCCATCCGCGAAGTCCGCCCCGCCCACGGGGAGGAGTTCGTCGTCGTCATCTGTGGTAGCATCATGACCATGCCTGGATTGCCGAAAGTCCCGGCGGCGGAACGCATCGACGTGGACGGGCGGGGGAAGATTTCAGGCTTGTACTGATGGGATATAGTGGCAATCCCTCATTGTAGAAAAGTACTCAATGCGGGAACATGAAACGTACTTTGATTTTTTTCCAGAAACCCGCTTTCCAATGTTTGCATCACCCTGAACGCGGAATAACAATAGGATATCTCAATGGCACGATCCACATCATCCGTCGGCACGAATCGTGAAGTGAAAGTTCGGCCAATCGGCATCGTCGTATTCGACGGCGTTGAGATTATCGACGTCACTGGCCCAATGGAGGTGTTCGCCTTCGCCAACCATTTTTTGCAACGGTCAGGCATCACCAAGGAAAACGTCTATCCAACAAAATTGTTGGCAAAAAAGCCAGGGTTAGTCACGACTTCCTGTGGCCTTCAGATTAATGCCGACAGTGCCTACGGCGACATCAAGGACGGTATCGATATCTTAATGATTCCGGGCGCGATTGATGTGAAAAACATATTGTCCGATGCGTCATTACAAGATTGGATGCGTACCTTGTCACCCCGCCCCAACAGGTTCGTTTCGGTTTGCACTGGGGCCTTTCTACTGGCAGAAACTGGATTTCTCAATGGACGGCTGGCGACCAGCCACTGGGCGTATTGTGACCAACTGGCTGCCGATTATCCATCGGTCACCGTGGAACCCGATCGGATTTTTGTACGGGATGATTTTGTTTCGACTTCGGGTGGCGTGACGGCGGGCATCGACTTGGCGTTGTCAATTGTGGAAGAGGACTGGGGCAGGGAGTTGGCTTTGAATGTGGCGCGTTTCCTAGTGGTTTTTCTCAAGCGGCCAGGCGGTCAATCCCAGTTCAGCGGTTATCTGGTGAGCGAGGCCACAAACCATCCAGACTTGCGCAAGCTGCAGGTGTGGGTCATGGAGAATCCGGCAGAAAATCTTTCCATAGAGGTTCTGGCTGAACGGATGGCGACGAGCCCGCGTAATTTTTCGAGGGTCTTCTTGACGGAGACGGGAATGACACCAGCCAAGTTTGTCGAAAAGGCGAGGATCGATGCCGCGCGCCATTACTTGGGCGAAACTGATCTTTTAATTGAAACCGTGGCCAGCAAATCAGGTTTTGGCGACCCGGAACGTATGAGAAGAGCATTCATTCGCCACTTGGGTGTCAACCCCCAAGACTATCGTGCATGGTTCAGCCGCAATAACCCGCCTCCAATACCTTTCCTCACTAACTTTGACCCCTCTGCAATCATCGCCCCGTCCGATCAACCTCCCGTTTCTGGAAAGTGATATGGCGCTCTCGAGAAAATATGGATAGCAGTTCGTAGCTGATCTCAAGGATCAATATGCAGGTTTTTCGCAGTTTGATTCTTTTTTTCAGCAATGAAAGGCTAGGGGGCTGGGGAGCAACGGAACAGTTTTGTAAAGTTTTCCATAACTGTTCCGTTGCTCCTCAGACCCCATACAGATTTGGATAGCCATTCGACGAAAATTTATTTTGAGATTGAAGGATGGCGTGTTCCAAAGTTATGAATCCTTGAGATTAAGAAGGGTTTGGTGAGGGCGTTTTTGCCCCCAGTTTCATATTTTTAATAGGGTTATGCTTCAGTTTCCAACCTTATAAACCGAAACGGTCGGACGCGTAGGAAAATCATCGTGGCGATGGGAACGTTTTGGGGTAAACTCACTGCCTATCGAGCGATCTCGGCAAGTACCCGGCTTATCAACTTCATGCGCTGGAATGCTTGACCGCGATGTGGCTTTTGGCCGGTGGCCGCGTCAGGTTCTTTGCCAAACAGGCGCATCGCCCATAGACTGATGCTCGACAAATTTCTCTGTATTAACGGATAAACGTTTCGAGCGAGTACGCTTGGAAGGAGGGCTATTGGATACCTTTACGGCGATTGCGTGCCTGTTCGGCATTGCCGCTATCTTAAGTTTCGTCAATGACCGCTATCTGCGCCTGCAGCACGACATTGGCCTGTTGTTGTTGGCCGCCTTGACTACCGGCGGGCTAAGGGTTTTAGAGCTTATTATCCCTTCCGGGGCTGTCGGCCTGCTGCACCAAGTCACCCAGTCATTCAACCTGAACGACACCCTGCTGAAGGGTGTGCTCTGCTTCATGCTGTTTCGAGGCAGCATGCGCGTCAGTTGGGCGACGTTGCGCGAACAACGCTGGCTGGTGCTTTGGCTGGCGTTTGCCGGCACCGGGATAGCGTGCATCCTCACCGGCGGCTTGGTCTATGCGGGGCTTGCGCTGTCCGGTGTGGCGGCCACGCTGGCCCAGGCACTGTTGTTCGGGGCGCTTATCGCCGCCACCGACCCGGTGGCCGCGCTGGCGATACTCTCCAAAATGGGCCTGCCGAAGAAGCTGGAGACGGTGGTCGATGGCGAATCCCTGTTGAACGACGGGGTTGCCGTGGTGTTTTTCACCATCTTCGCGGGGGCGGCGATCAGCGGCAGCGATGCCAGCCTGGCCGAGGCCGGATCGATTTTCATGCGGGAAGTCTTGGGTGGCGCGGCCATGGGCGTGGCCGGTTGGCTGGTCATCCATCATCTGATGCTGCGCTCGACGACCTACTGCACCGGCCTGCTGGTCTCGCTGGGTGCCGTTGCATGCCTGTATGCCGCCGCCCAACATCTGGATGTCTCCGGTCCGATTGCCACCGTCGTGGCCGGTCTCCTCAGCGGCAACCTCACCGCGACGCGCCTGAGCGAAGCCACGCTTGCGCCGCTGCGGACGTTCTGGTCGGGGCTGGACGAGGTATTGATCGCGCTACTATTTGTTTTCGTCGGCTTTCATGTCGTCCTAATCAATCCGCTGCCGGGCATCGTGATGGGTGTCCCCGCGCTGGTTGCGATTGCCGCCGTGTTGCTCGCCCGTGCGGTAACGGTGTTTGGCATCGTCGGCGGGCTGAATGCGGCGGGCGTGATCCGTGCCGACTGCCTTGGCCTGACCCAGTTGCTGACCTGGGGCGGCCTGCGCGGCGGGCTGTCGCTGGCACTCGCGGTCTCGCTGCCCGACAGTCCCTGGAAACCGCTGATGCTGAACATGACTTTCGCCGTCGTCGTCTTTTCGGTCATTGTCCAGGGCCTCACCCTCCAGCGCATGTTCACCCAGGAGCGGCTGGCAGGCCTATTGCGATGACTATTCCCCAGCGTTTGAGGATTGATTTTCGATGAGAATGCCGTACCGACCTGTTTGGGCCTTTTTGCTGTCAGCTATCGTTTTGTCGTGTTTGCCACACGCCTATGCAAACGAGCCTGATGCCGAAAGCACCCTATCTTCCATCCGCGTCATCCAGTTGGAACTGGAAGGGCCCATTGGCCCGGCAAGCAGCGATTATGTGGCCCGGTCACTGGAGTATGCGGACGGGATAAAAGCCTCCTTGGTCGTTATTCGTATGGACACGCCCGGCGGGCTGGACACGGCGATGCGTGATATCATCAAAAAAATCATCGCCTCGCCGGTTCCCGTCGTCACTTATGTTGCACCCGGCGGCGCCCGCGCAGCCAGTGCCGGGGTTTACATCCTCTACGCCAGCCACATTGCGGCAATGGCCCCCGCCACCAATCTCGGGGCGGCCACCCCGGTTCAAATAGCCATGCCCAGCGGCTTGGACGAGGACAAACCGCAAGCCGACGGCAAGGCAAAAGAGGACCATCCCGGACAGGCTTCTGTCATGGAACGGAAGATGACCAACGATGCCGTTGCTTATGTCCGGGGACTGGCCGCTTTGCGGGGCCGCAATGCGGACTGGGCGGAAAAGGCGGTCCGGGAGTCGGCAAGCCTGCCGGCAGAAGAGGCACTGAAGTTGAAAGCCATTGATCTCATGGCCGCCGATGTCAACGATCTGTTGAAGCAGATTGATGGTCGGCCGGTCAACGTTTTGGGCCGCCCGATCAAACTGAATCTTGCCGGTGCCCAGATCGAACAACGCCGACCGGACTGGCGGAATCAATTGCTGGCGGGCATCGCCAATCCCAATGTCGCTTACATTTTGATGCTGATCGGGATTTATGGGCTGATCATCGAATTTTATCATCCCGGCATCGTCGCACCCGGCACCGTTGGCGCTATTTGCCTGTTATTGGCGCTCTACGCCTTTCAGGCACTCTCGGTCAATTACGCGGGCCTGGCACTGATTGTGTTGGGAATTGGCTTGATGATTGCCGAAGCCTTCGCACCGAGTTTCGGCATACTAGGCATCGGCGGCATCTCCAGTTTCGTGTTGGGTTCGGTCATCCTGATGAACACCGATATGACAGGGGCCGGACTGGACTGGGGCGTGATTGCGGCTTTTGCCATCACTAGCGTAGTCTTATGCATCATCGTCACAAGACTATTGCTTAAAGTGCGTCGAAATCCAGTGGTGACGGGGCGCGAACAACTGATAGGCAGCCAGGGGATCGCCATGGAAGATTTCGCCATCCAAGGCAGGGTCTGGATTCGCAGCGAAGCTTGGACGGCCAGAACCGAACACCCTGTCAAGAACGGGCAAAGCGTCAAAGTGCAAGGCATCGAAGGTTTGACCCTAACCGTCACCCCCCTACAAAACGAAACAGGAGAATGATCCATGTTCATCAATTTTTCCCCCGTGCTCTTAGTCATATTAATCGGCGTCATTTTGGTCACCGGCATCAAAATCCTGCGCGAATACGAACGCGGAGTGGTGTTCATGTTGGGCCGGTTTTACAAAGTCAAAGGCCCCGGCCTGATCTTCGTCATCCCGGCCATTCAACAAATGGTGAAAGTGGACTTGCGCACCATCGTGATGGATGTCCCTTCGCAAGATATCATTTCACGCGACAATGTGTCGGTCAAAGTCAGCGCCATCGTCTTTTTTCGGGTGATCGACCCGGAGAGGGCCGTGATCCAAGTCGAGCAATTCTACAATGCGACCAGCCAGATGGCCCAAACTACCTTGCGGTCGGTGCTGGGGCAGCACGAGCTGGACGAAATGCTGGCCGAGCGGGACAGGCTCAACGCGGACATCCAAACCATTTTGGACCAGCAGACCGAAGCCTGGGGCATCAAGGTTTCCAATGTGGAAATCAAACAGATGGATTTGAACGAAACGATGATCCGGGCCATCGCCCGACAAGCCGAGGCCGAGCGGGAGCGCCGCGCCAAGGTCATCCACGCCGAAGGCGAATTGCAAGCCTCGCAGAAATTGGTGGAGGCCGCACAAATTTTGGCCCAGTCGCCCAGCGCCATTCAATTGCGTTACCTGCAAACACTGACGGAAATCGCCGGGGACAAATCCAACACCATCGTCTTTCCATTGCCTATGGACATGTTGGAATCCATCGGCATTGGCGCTAAACGGGAATGACGGGGCAGGATGGTACGAAAGCCTCAGCCTAAAACTATGTCAGGCAATCAATCTCTTATGGAGTCTCAATGGCCATCAATGCCCATACATGGCAGTTTTCCTCTCGCTTCCGCCGCAATGCATTTGGCTGGAAGTCAGATACACCGATTCAGCGCATCAAGGAAGCGCTTACTGAAATCAAGCAAGCGGCCCACGCAGACCCTGCCCTGGCTGCCGAAGACGCCGTGCTGTTGCTGGAAAAATTGTCGCCCGCACTGCAACAGGTCGACAGTTCCTCCGGCGCACTGGGTTCGGCGGTGAACCGGGCCATCGAATCCTTGGCCCCTATCATCGGCAAAGCCGAAGTCGACCGGACAGTCCGCCGACGCTGGCTTGAACGCTTGTGGCGAAATCACCGGGGCCGATGTGCTGGATGCGTACTCGGCGGGGATCGCCGAGGCCCATGCCAAGGGGCAAATTCGCCAATTCCTTCTACCCTCAAATGTCAACGGGGCCGTTCATGGAGAAAATCCTCATGCATCATTTGTCGTGCTAATTCATTTTCTACGGCGACTCCAAGGCTGTTGCCGGTACAGGGCATGCCATCTCATCGTCGCATCAATTTAATAAGCGTGTCCAGCGGAACGGATGCCGTCAAGAGAACTGACCGCCCCCCCAATCAATGCCTGTCAGGCGAGTGCTGATTTCCCAAAGACATCGGGCTGCATCGCTGTCGAGAGCCTCTTGGGATGGCTTGATCGGTTTGCACTTGTAAAAATAAAGCCCGTTGGCATCCGCCACGTCGGGTGAACTGGCAAGGTAAACCGAGGTTGCAGCCCCTTTTTCCGGGCTCAGCGCGGCGAATTTGGCCAGCCACCAGGCAAAAGAAGGCATCAAACCATGGCGGGTGCCAATGTCTGTCGCCACAAAGCCGGGGTGCAAGGCATTGACTGTGACTTGCTGTGGATTGATCCGCTGCGCCAATTCATGCGTGAATAGCAGATTCGCCAGCTTGGATCGGCCATAGGCGAGCAGGCGATTATAAGATTTTTCACTTTGAAGGTCATCAAAATCGAGTCTCATGCGGCGATGCGCCTCGGATGCCACATTGACAATCCGCGCCTTTTCCGATGCCGCAAGCAATCTGGGCATCAGCAACGCAGTCAGCAGGAAATAGCTAAGGTGGTTCAATGCAAACGTCATCTCAAAGCCTTGTGCGCTTAATTGGCGCTTGCCGAACATGCCGCCGGCATTGTTGATCAGGACATCGACATAATCCCACCGGCTGGAGATCGACTCGGCCAGTGACCTTACGGCATCCATATCAGACAGGTCGGCCTGTAGAAAGTCCGCGCCTTCGCGACCGGTAGCCTCATGGATCGAACGCTTTGCCGCCAAGCCACGGTTTGCGTCACGGCCCACGATGAGGATGTCACCGCCCATTTCAACCAGCTTGCGAGCGGTCACAAGGCCGATACCGCTGGTCCCGCCGGTCACCACGCACCGCTTTCCCGATAATCGTGTTACTGAGTTCATGAATTAGCCCCTCCCAAAAACAGTTGAGCAAAGGGGCTAGGATAACCGATTGGGTTTAAATTAGGCATACCCATGGATGAACGCGTCTCCCAATACTGTTGACATAGCCGTCATTCCGGCATGGACCGCCGGAATCCAGATTGCAGGGATGCCAACAATCCATACCATCCATGGAGCCTAGGTTGGGTAGGCGTAAGGATTCGTTCGTAGGATTCCAAGTCGCCGCGCAAACCGGCGATTTCGGCACCGGTTTTCTCTAGCGCCAAAAAGCGTTCTTCGTTTCTTCGTCCTTGCGTCTCAAGTAGCGAAACCTCCCGCCTGACGAGTTCGGTGTGCTCGTGGCTGCTGCGGGCGAGATATTTCAGGTGAAAATCGGCATCGAAACGCTTGTCCGAATCTGACTTGGCCCAATGGCCTAGACGATCCAAAAGGGAGGGATTCGGGGCAGTCATGGCGATTTTACCTCAGTGTTGTACGGTATTCCGAAAGTTTTTCATGGTTCCCATGCTCGGCGTCACTGCCATTAAGTTAAGCGTTTAATCGGAACGCCAAGCCCCAGCTTGGCATCAGGGTGTACCGCGCCAAGCTGGGGCTTGGCGTTCCGTCAAAGGCTGATTTTACGCTTATTGCATCTTAACTTAATGGCAGTGATGCTCGGCATGGGAATCCATCCCGTAACGCTCCGCGTTTCGATTCGGGCCGCTGAGCGGCCAAGGAGGCGTTCCCACGCGGAGCGCTTGTCGTTGTACACAAGTTTGCCGAAGCCCGTCATTCCGGCAGGGAATGCCGGAATCCAGCACAGGGAGGTGAATCTATACAAGATTAATGGATATGATAAGGGTTATCAACCCTGTCATAAACAACTGGGTTTTAAACAAGCTGGTTGTAAAGAAATAGGTGAATATTATGGTTATAATTGCGCCAGTCAGCAGCACAACCCATTCTATGCCCGGTATCCCATACTCGGCCTGGTCTGTCCTTTCCCGCCTGTTTTCCCATATGGAGATGGATTCCTGTAGGATGATTGGGAAAAGGCACTCATGGCCAAAGCCGACGCGAACGGTCCCGGCGAACGGGATGCTCATGCCGACGATGGATTGCTTGAAGAAGCCGCCAACCGCTGGGATGAGTGCTATAATCAACAAATTGTTAACTGCCACATAATCTTACGCCGATTGCTGTTAGGCGTTAAATATATTGATCGAGATAGACATACATGCTTAATGAACATACCCTTCCCCCTTTGAGTGGCGGCAAACCTCGACACGCCGTTATCTTGGTGCATGGACTGGGTGACAGCGGCGCAGGGCTGATCGGGTTGGGGGATGTTTGGCGGCAGGCGCTGCCGGACACCGAGTTTTTGGCCCCGGATGCTCCTTTCCCCTGCGACATGGCACCTTTCGGGTATCAATGGTTCAGCCTGCAAAACCGCTCCCCCGCCGCCATCCTTGCCAACGTGCGAGAGGCCAGCCCCATCCTGGATGCCTATATCGACGAGGTGCAGGCGAGCCGCGCCTTGCCCGCCGGACGGGTGGCTTTGGTCGGCTTTTCGCAAGGCACGATGTTGAGCCTTTATGTCGCCCTGCGCCGCCAGGCTGCTCTAGCGGGCGTGATCGGTTATTCGGGCGCACTAGTCGGCGGCGAAGCGTTGTCGCACGAACTGACATCAAGCCCCCCCGTTCTGCTGGTGCATGGGCTGCTCGACGAAGTGGTGCCATTCCCTGCGATGGCGCAGGCGGAACGGGGCTTGCGCCAGGCCGGGGTGCAAGTCGCCACGCACGCCCGCCCTAACCTCGACCATGGCATTGACTCTGCCGGACTGGATGTAGGCTTGGCATTCCTGCGCGATGCCTTTCAATTGAAGTCTGTTGCATGAGATGATGGCCCATGGCGAAATGGCAAACCCGATGAACATGACCCCCCTCTCCGGCATCAAAGGCATCTTATTCGACCTAGACAGTGTGCTCTACATTGGTTCCCGTGCCATTGAAGAGGCCATCGAAGTTGTGGGGCACATCCGCACCGCGACTAGCCAACAGCACTGGGATTGTCATGGGGTCTGAAGCCATTGCAGGGACCCTAAACGTGATCGATCTTCGGAACGAACTTCGCAACGCCCGCGAATGTCTGCGCGAAGCGTTCCTCGTCAAGTCCAACCCCGGTGCCTACTTCGCCGCCCACACCCGGCTGATCGACAGGATGGTGTGGGCTGTACGCGAGCGTTTTCCTCTGCCCGGTCAGGCGACCTTGGTGGCGGTAGGCGGCTATGGGCGGCAAGAGCAATATCCTCATTCGGATATCGACCTCCTCGTCCTGCTGTCTGAGCCGCTTGATGAAGCCGGCGGTGATAGCGTTTCCGCGTTCATCCGAGCGATGGCAGACCTTGGCCTCGACTTCGGCCACGCAGTCCGTACCGTGGAGGAATGTATCGAGGATGCGGGGAAGGACATCACCATTCAAACCGCTTTGCTGGAAACGCGGTTTGTCCATGGCAACCGGCCGCTCTATGTAAAACTGCGGGCAGCACTCGATGCCGAGCTTGACCCTGTCGCCTTCTTTCAAGCGAAATGCCTGGAACAGCAGTTACGGCACGACAAGCACCAAAATAGCCCTTACAGCTTGGAGCCCAACCTAAAGGAAGGGCCGGGGGGCCTTCGCGACCTGCATGTCATCCGATGGCTCATGCGGGCGGCTGGCCTCGGTAGCACTTGGCGGGAACTGGCTCAACAAGGCTTCATCAGTGTCATCGAAGCCCGTGAACTAGGGGAGGTCGACAGGTTCTTGCAACAGGCCAGAATCCGGCTTCATTGGCTGACGACAAGGAAAAACGAAATTCTGCGCTTTGAATTTCAACATACCATGGCGGAATCATTCGGCGTTTCGGCGGAAGGTGCGAAAATGGCGGGCGAAGTCTTCATGCAACGCTACTATCGCAATGCCCAGCGAATCACTCAGATTAACACCGTACTGGTGCAGAACATCGGTGCCGCCTTGGCGCAGGATGAAACGGCCCTAGAGCCGGTTCACATCAATGAGCGGTTTCAGTCCATCCGGGGACTGCTCGACATCCGCTCGCCTGAGCTTTTCGAGCATGAACCTGGAGCACTGTTCGAGTGTTTCCTGCTCCTGCAACAGTGCCCTGAACTCAAAGGGATGACTGCGCACACCCTGAGGGCACTGTGGCGAGCCAGACTCCGCATTGATGCCGGATTCTGCAAGGATACTGAGAACCGCCGCCGCTTTCTGCTCATCCTGCAACAGCCAAGGGGCATCGTCCATGAATTGCGCCGCATGAACCAGTACGGCATTCTTGGCCGCTACCTGCCGCCTTTCCAAAGGATTGTCGGACAGATGCAACACGATCTAGTCCATGTCTATACGGTTGACCAGCATATTCTGATGGTGATCCGCAATCTGCGCCGATTCACGATGCTTGAGTTTGCCCACGAGGTACCATTCTGCACTCGCCTGATGGCCGGCTTTGACCGGCACTGGCTGCTCTACCTCGCCGCACTATTCCACGACATCGCCAAAGGGCGGGGCGGTGATCATTCGCGTCTGGGTCGGTCTAATGTCATCCGCTTCTGCCGAACACACGGGCTAGACTCGGAGGATACGGATTTCGTCGCATTCCTTGTTGAACACCACCTCGCTTTATCGACGGTGGCGCAGCGGATGGATTTGAGTGATCCGAATGTGATCCGTGAATTTGCAAGGCTGGTCAAAACAGAGCGCCGGCTCGTCGGCCTGTATCTCCTGACCGTGGCCGACATTCGCGGCACTAACCCGAAATTGTGGAATGCCTGGAGGGAGAAGCTACTGAACGACCTGTTCTATCCAACCCTGCGCCTGCTTCAGAAGGATTCGGCGCACCCATTGGACAGCATTGATGCGAAGCAGGCCGAAGCCCTTAGGCGGCTGCGCCTTTATGGGCTTTCCGAGGCGAGCAAGGGCGCACTCTGGCGGGAACTTGATGTAGGCTATTTTATGCGCCATGACGCGAACGAAATCGCCTGGCAGACACGCTCCCTGCATTATCGCGTCCGCCCCGACCAGGCGGTGGTGAAAGCCCGGCTGGCACCCATGGGGGAAGGCATCGAAATCCTCATCTACTGCCTGGACGAGCCCAAGCTATTTGTACGACTCTGCGGAATCTTGGCATCGCTACGGTTCGACATCGTCGAAGCCAAGATCCACACCACCGCCCATGGTTACGCGCTGGACTCCTTTCTCACACTGGCCGCCGATCCCATTCATTACAGCCATCACACGGTGCGCTTTCTCGAAGAGGAAATCCAGCAGCGCATGGCGCGACAGGATTTCAAGCCACCAACCTCGTTCGGTCTGGGTTCTCGCCGTGTCAAGCACTTTCCGCTCACTCCCGAGGTCAGCTTCCAAACTGACGATGCAGGCGAGTGTCACGTCTTATCGATTACCACCAGTGATCGGGCTTTACTTTTGTTCGATATTGCCTGTGTGCTTGCAAATCACGGCATCAACCTGCGAACCGCCAAGATCGTCACTCTGGGAGAACGCGCGGAGGATGTATTCGTCGTCAAGGGGGAATCGCTCGGCCATCCGGAGAACGTCGTCCAGATTGAGAGGGCATTGCTGGAGGTGATGCGGTGAACAGCGATTTTGGCATGTCGTTTTGCAGGGCTTCCACCTCGTCCTCGGCCTTGTAACGGACGCTCTTGGATGCCCTTCGCAAATAGGGGCCTAAAATATCCCCCGGCGCATCCATGGTCAGGGTGCGCTCGTTCAAAATGCCTTCGTCATTGACCAGACGAGCGCTGCCACCCGCAGAAGACAGCACCACCACATCCTTGCGCGACCAGTCCGTGTCGCGGTGGGAAGCAGTCGGATTCTCGGCGTAAAAACCCGTTCCGGAGCCGGAAAATTGCGCACCGTATCGTGCCACGGCTTTCTCATAAAAAACCTGATGAGAATTGTAGTATAATTCGCGCCCCTAAAATTTTGGCATGACATCCACAATCTATGACCAACGAAGTGCCTTTCAGTGACGAGCAAATAAACTGCTTTGTCGACCTGCTCAATAATGACCTGCCAGACCCACGGGACAAACGCGGCAAGCTTCACTCATTGGCATTGGTGATTGTCGGGTTTGTGCTGGCAACACTCCTGGGTCGCCAAAAGCTTTCCAGCATCCACCGCTTTATCGTCAACCGTGCGGGTTGGCTGGCCGGACTCACCAAAACCAAAACAGCCAAGCCGATTTCACGCGCCCACCTGCCGCGTTTGCTGGACAGGCTGGACTGGCTGGCGCTGAACGAGCTGATCGAACGCTGTTTTGGCGTGAGGATAGATCGCGACGGGCCGCTACAATGGGCGGCTGTCGACGGCAAGGCATTGCGCGGTACGCTGGATGCCGGTGACAAGCAGAATTTGATTCTGGGAGTCGACCACGATACGCGCGAAGTTGTGGCGCAAGCCAGACAAAGTGGCGACAAATCCAGTGAGATTCCGGCGGTCCGCACACTATTAAAAGACAGCGGATTAGAGAAACGAAAAGTGTCATTGGATGCCCACCATTTCAATCCGACCACAACGGCCCAAATTCACCAAGCCGGCGGACTTTAGGTGATTTCCAATAATGAATCCACCAAAACCGAAATGAATTGTCCACGAAAATCACCAACAATTCCTCCACAAATCACCTTGCCAAGCTGGAGCTTGGCGTTCCTTCTGGGAGCGCCAAGCCCCAGCTTGGCCTTTGGATGGGATGTTCTTTATTGGATATCACCTTATTACTGAGAATGCTTTGGTCACGGTCCAGCACCGCAAAATGCAGATTCTCCACATCCATGCTGATGCCATAGCCAAACGTGAACATCAACAGTAAGGTGCCAAACAACGCAATCAAACCGCGCAAGGGATCGCGGCGCAATTCCAAGGCTTCACGCCGGGTGTAGCTGAACAATCGCAACAAGCTGAAACGGGGAGTGGGCGGGGGAAGCCCCAATACTGTTGGATCAGTAGTGTGTTCGTCATTCCGGCAGGGAATGCCGGAATCCAGTGCCATGGACGGTAACTTGTCATTTGCATGAGTGCTTGATTGAGGGCTGTCGGCGGTGGGTTGATTCACATCCGTGTGACTGGATTCCGGCGTCCCAGCCGGAATGACGGAATCCGCACCACTGGCTTTTTTCAAATAAGCAATAAAAGTCGCTTCCAACGTCGCCTCGCCGCTTTGCTTGACCAGCGCGGCGGGTGCATCGCTAGCAAGAACCTTGCCGCCATGCATCAGCGAGATACGGTCGCAGCGTTCGGCCTCGTTCATGAAATGGGTGGAAATGAAGATCGTGACTTGGTCGCGGCGGGCCAGTTCGACCAATAGCTCCCAAAAAAGGTCGCGGGCGATGGGATCGACGCCCGAGGTCGGCTCGTCGAGGATCAACAAGTCCGGTTTATGAATCACCGCCACGGCCAAGGATAGGCGTTGGCGTATCCCTAAGGGCAGTGCATCGGGTAGCGCATCCATGACGGTGCTAAGTTGGAAACGCTCGGCCACCTCGGTGACGCGAGCGGCAATCCCGGTTTCGGGCAAATGGAACAGCTTCGCGTGTAGTTCAAGGTTTTGCCGCACGGTCAGTTCGGCATACAGCGAGAATGCTTGGGACATATAACCGACGCGCTGGCGCGTGGCGAGATTGTTGGCATCGACGACCTGACCAAACAACTTTGCCGTGCCTTCAGTCGGCGGCAATAGGCCGGTCAGCATTTTCATCGTTGTCGATTTGCCGCAGCCATTGGAGCCGAGAAAGCCGAAGATTTCGCCACGCTCGATGCGCAGGCTGACATGATCCACGGCGGTAAAATCGCCGAAACGCATGGTCAGATTCTCCGCCTCAATGGCGATTTCCGCCGTGCCAGTGTTGGTGCGAGGGGGTATCACCAAGGTTTTATGATCCCGGCGTTTTTCCTCTGGCAACAGGCTGATAAATGCCGCTTCCAGCGTGTCGGTTTTACTACGTTCCCGTAATTCAGAGGGAGTGCCAGTGGCGAGTATCTTGCCGTCATCCATCGCCACCAGCCAGTCGAAACGCTCTGCTTCGTCCATGTAGGCTGTTGAAACCAATACACTCATTCCGCTGCGGCGTTCCCGCAAATGGTCAATTAAATCCCAGAACTGGGCGCGGGACAGCGGATCGACACCCGTGGTCGGCTCGTCCAACACCAACAAATCCGGGTCATGGATCAACGCGCAGCACAGGCCGAGCTTCTGTTTCATGCCGCCGGACAGCTTGCCCGCCGGACGGTCGCGGAACGGTTCCAGCCCGGTACTGGCTAACAGTTCGCCGATGCGCTGCTGGCGCTCGGCTTCGAGCTGCCCGAACAAGCGACCAAAGAAATCGACATTCTCGAACACCGACAAAGTGTCGTATAGGTTTTTGCCCAAGCCCTGCGGCATATAAGCGATGCGCGGACAGACGGCACGGCGGTGCGCCGTGTCAGCAATGTCGCCGCCTAACACCTCAATGTGACCCTGTTGCATAACCCGTGCGCCAGTAATCAAAGCCATCAGGCTGGATTTACCGACACCGTCCGGGCCGATCAAACCCACCCGTTGACCTGACGGAATGTCTAGGCTCAGATCCGCTAGCGCGAGGGTGTTGCCGTAACGTAGGCTAACGGCTTGGATGTGGATGACGGGGGTGGTGTCATCACTCATCTCGGCAGCTTGACCTCAAGCTTAACCGGCCAAGCCGCTTTGGCATCGAGCCTAGGTAGGGTGGGCAAGCGTCTTTTTGCTTGCCCACCGATTACACCTGTTACGCGTAGGCAAACGATAAAGCTGTTTACCCACACTACTCGACTATGCTGGATTCCTGCATTCCCTGCCGGAATGACGAACCAACACCAAAGGCCGATTCTGCTATTAGCCGTGCCTGACACGGCTAATTGGTTTCCCAAGGATTAACCAAGTTTACGTCCAGTCCGACGGATGTTCCCCCAGCCGATAGGCACAATTCTGCCATAGGTGTTTGTTTTTGATTTGAAAATTGACGATGCGGCGAAATCGGCTACTGCCTACGCTGCCAGTTTTAGGTCTTTCGTCTTGGCCGGGA
>Ga0209083_1000823_pt1 | contig 41187 bp, 34 predicted proteins | sample AM7aDNAmetaG_FD_184132 | JGI IMG/M metagenome (GOLD analysis project Ga0209083, IMG submission 184132) | Freshwater microbial communities from Finland to study Microbial Dark Matter (Phase II) - AM7a DNA metaG (SPAdes) (version 3) | ecosystem: Environmental > Aquatic > Freshwater > Lake ... | reverse complement strand
TGCAATCCTTTGTCAACAACAGAGCTCTGCTGAAAAAACAGCATCCACGGTGCAATGGTCGTACCGATATTAGCCATGAGCAGAAAAAACAGCTCATTATTGAAGCCGCCCGGAAAATTAGGAATCACTCCCTGACCAACGATACTGGCAATGGAAGGGTTGACCATGAATGCCGCTGGAATATAAATGAGGTTCAGCAGGCAGAATCCCAAGGCAATCTTTTCCCAGGTCCAGTATCGACCGTTCAGAACAATAATACTCATAAGGAGCACAACCAGAATCACGGTTATCCATGCAGGGATACCGAATATGCTTAATGCGGCCGTCATACCAACAAATTCAGTGACCAGTGTCAGCCAGTCCACGAACATGAGGTCAATGAGCGAGAACCATCCCCAGAATGCGCCGAAACTTTCAAAAATCGCCTCGGCATGCCCTCTTTTGGTCACTGCACCAAGCCGAACGGTCATCTCCTGCACATAATATGCGACAGGAATAAGAAGCAGTAAAAACCAGATGAGATGATAACCGTATTTGGCTCCTGTAGCTGCGTAGGTAGTAATACCGCCGGCATCATTATCAGCAATCATCACGACCAAGCCCGGCCCTGCAATAACAAGGTATAGTCGAATCGCTTTCCAGGCTTTTTTAAACCGGAAGTAGAGAACGGAAAAGATATCCATATCCGTTGGGTTGGACGTTAACGAAACTTGGGCATTGATTTGTAAGAAGGAAAGGACAGACAATGACACAGCAGTGTTTTGTTGACGACCCAGCTCCAGAAATCATAATACACATCAAAAGCCTTTTTGAGTGGTGTTTTACGAGATTGTAACAATAGGCACCATTCTTCAGTCAGATCATCGGCATCCTTCAGAAAGTTAACAGAAACGTAACAATACTGTCATGTTAACAGGGCCATAATTATTGTAAACTTGCACATAAAAAAAATCACAGCACCAATAATTATTGACATCTCTATCCTTCCCCTTACAAGGGTCCTCGTCAAAATTTTGAATCTCATTAAAAACCCCGGATACAGAGACGTATAACGCATCCAACTTTTTATTTTGATTACATCATGCAAAAAAAACAAAATGTTCTGTTCCTCTGTACCGGCAACTCCTGCAGGAGCCAGATGGCAGAAGCTTTACTTCGACACCTTGCAGGGGATCGTTTTGAAGCTTTAAGTGCAGGACTTGAGCCGAACAATGAAGTCCATCCTTTTGCCATAAAGGTTATGGCTGAAATTGGCATTGATATAACAGCTCAGCAACCTAAATCAGTAAATCTCTATCTTGGGAAAACAGTGATTCATTATCTGATGATTGTTTGCAACAAGGCACAATCAACCTGTCCAAGAATCTGGCCGGGACTTCCAGATGAAAAACGTTATTACTGGCCTGTCAACGATCCGGCAGCGATATCCGGTACGAGAGAAGAACAACTGACCGTTTTTCGAGAGGTTCGTGACGAACTGCTTCATAAAATAGAGTCATGGCTGTACGATATTTCAGTTATTGACAATCTGGCTTGACGAGACAAGGTTAATTTACAGAGATGTAACAAGGGCTCTCTTGTCATGGTCAGGAGAAATGAGTAAAATATACTGCTTGGAGTCAAGCGATGTGTGTGTTACAACTATCGTTATGTTACTTACTGACAAACCAATAAATCAAGAGCTACCATGGCAAAAGGTTCAAAAAAAGAGGAAGCAGCAGCACAGGGGGTTTATGAAGACGATCTTGCAACACCCGAACAACAGGAAGAAGAGGTCAGACTTGCGGCGTATTACCTGTGGGAATTGAAAGGAAGACAAAATGGCTCAGATGTAGAGGACTGGATTGAAGCAGAGGAGTTTGTAAACGACTGATCTCCGACACGGTATCGTTATTCCGAAAAGGCCACCAACATTGCGGTGGCCTTTTTTTCTAAAATTTTTTGTGCTTTTAAGATCGTTAAGCTTATAAAAATTTATTCTGCATAGAGATATCGTCGCTGGTCAGGAAAAAGCCTTCAAGACAAAATTGTTGTTTTGATTGTTCTTTTGGGTAAATTTGAAGTGGTAGTCAGAGCAGTAATCATATAACCTTGGAGGTTAGGCATTGTCATTTGTTCCATCAAAAGTCTTTTTCACAAAAGGGGTGGGAAGGCATAGAGAATATCTATCTTCGTTCGAGCTTGCGTTGAGGGATGCTAAGGTTGAAGGGTGTAATCTGGTGACTGTATCCAGTATTTTTCCGCCTCATTGTGTGCGCATCAGCGTCGAAGAGGGGGTGAAACTTCTTTGTCCCGGACAGATTACTTTTGCTGTTATGGCTCGCAATGCTACCAATGAATATAATCGTCTTGTTGCGGCTTCAGTTGGTGTTGCCATTCCGGCAGATGAGACCCAGTACGGTTATATGTCGGAACATCAGCCTTTAGGGGAATCTGCTGAACAGTCGGGGGAGTATGCTGAGGATCTGGCTGCAACGATGCTTGCAACTACTCTTGGTATTGAATTTGATCCCAACAAGGATTGGGATGAGCGTGAGGGTCTTTACAAAATGAGTGGTAAAATTATTAATTCCTATAACATCACCCAGTCTGCAGAGGGTGAAAACGGTGTCTGGACAACCGTCATTTCGTGCGCTATTCTTTTACCTTGAGGTGAAACCTTAATTTAAAGGTAATCAAACTACTTTATATTTATGTCAGATCGACCGGTTCATGTACATATTCAAGAGCTTTCGCAGGTTCTTGTTGACATTTCTGCCCGACTTATTAAAAATTTGTTTGACGCGTTATGTGCAGTTAAGTATCAGGATGAGCATAGTGTTCCACGTTTTAAACTTGTGGAAAACGAGCTGGATATGGAGGAGATTGATCTTGAGAAGCAATGTATTGAGTTTATAGCCCTGCAGCAACCGGTAGCTAAAGACCTGCGAACTATTGTCGCGATCATGATGATCAGTGATGAACTTGAGCGTATCGGTGAAATCTCGCTTGGTATTATTGATTCCATGCTTGCAATAACTCCTGCCATGTTGGAGTTGCTGGAGTTTGAGCCGATGGTTATGCTGGCCGGGGAGATGCTTAAAAAGTCTATTGATGCTTTTGTGTTACAGAATCATGATCTTGCGCATGAGGTGTGTGCTCATGATGATGAGGTGGACGCGATGCATCGAACGGTCTTTAAAAAAGTGACTGCTTTGATGAAAACCGCTGGTGCTGATGTGAACCAGCTTATCAATGCGTTAAACGTTTCGAGGGATATTGAGCGTATGGCTGATCATGCTTCAAAGATTGCGGAAGAGGTTGTGTATCTGGTGACTGGTCAATTGGTCACACACAAGCATTCCCATGATAATCTCCTGTAAATCAGGCCATCGTGAATCACGGTTTGTATGTAATATGTATGTATGTTAAGAAATTGCAGGAAATAAATTATCCGAGGAGGTAGTAATGAGCAAACAAGTTAAGGCACTAACCTTTGCTGAGGTTATGGATAGTGTTGATGGAACGGATGGGATTGATTGTTCCAATATGGGATTAACATCGCTTGAGGGATGTCCTCAGAAAGTTAAAGGAGATTTCAATTGTTCGGGGAACAAACTTACAACCCTTGAGGGGGCGCCCCAACATATTAAAGGAAATTTTGATTGTTCGGGCAATCTGCTGAAAACCCTTGAAGGAGGTCCTGTAGAGGTTAAAGGTGATTATGATTGTTCAAACAATCAACTGACAACTCTGGAGTATTGTCCCGCTTTTGTGATGGGAGATTTTTCCTGTGCCTCCAATCAGCTGACATCGCTTCAAGGCGAGATCTATTCCACAAAAGGGATCAAACTTGAAAGTTGTCTGGAAATAGTTGAGGGAGATTTCAATTGTTCCGGGAACCAACTGCAAACCCTTGATGGTTCGCCAAAGATCGTAGGTGGGGATTATGATTGTTCAAACAATAAGTTGACTTCTCTTGAAAAGTGCACGGTTGTTATCGCTGGAGATTTTTCTTGTGCTGGAAACCAGCTTCTGTCACTTGATGGCGCTCCACAACAAGTTGCTGGAACTTTTGATTGTTCAATGAATAAACTTACAAGCCTTAAGGGATCTCCCAAAAAGGTTAACGGAGATTTTTATTGTTCGGGCAACCAGTTGACCTCGCTCAAAGGTGCTCCGGATGCTGTGAAGGCATTTGATTGTTCACTCAATCAGCTTACTTCTCTCAAAAGGGCTCCAGATAAAGTGAAAGGGGATTTTAATTGCTCATCGAACCAGATAACCTCTCTTAAGGGCGTCCCTGAAAAAATAAAAGGGCATTTTAATTGCTCCGGTAATCAGCTGACAACCCTTGAGTGCAGTCTGAAGAGAGTTGGCGGAGATTTTATTTGTGCAGATATTGCGAATTCTGTTACTGAAGAACAAGTTCGAGCGATTTACAAGATAAAAGGAAACTTTGTAGCCGACGAACGCAATTGAGGGATCTCCTCTTGACCATTATTTTGACAATCCAATGGTCACCAGTCATGTTACATGTTTGAAAACAAAAGAGTTATGGGAACAAAAGAATGAATCTGCATGATATATTTGCACTTCATTATTTCCAGCCCCTAAAAAACCTAAAATATTCAAACCATGACTGTTTTGTCAATATGGCCTAAGACGATCAATGAAGCCGTAGAGCTGATGATCGACACAATAAGCGAAATAGATAAACAGGAACTCCTGAACACTAACAAGGAAGAACTCTACCGCTTTCATTATTCTCTCGGAATGCTCATCTGCGGATGGTTCGGGCTCTATAACGGTAACAAAACCCTGCTTGAAGCCTGCGCTCTTACCCGGGAGAAAGAGTTGGAACGGCTTCTTTTTCTCAACGACCCGGAAGAGGCCGCCGCGATCATTATCGAAGCACTCTGGCAACGTCTGCAGGCGGAAATACATGTCCCAGTATAAATCATAGGATGAACACAGCCTGGGGCTTTACTTTGCTGATGAAGAAGCGTTATCCTTTGAACTGAAAAAAAGTACGACACTCTTTCTCACCAAGGTTAACTTCCAGTTTTTGTTAAAACACAACCAGTGTATTTTTTCCCTCCATCCCAAACATCCCTCACTCTGTCATCCCGAAACGCAGTGAGGGATCTCTGTTCTCTTCCACCCTTTTCTTCTCTTTATCCGTCAATAATTCAAAAAGAATTCAGGGAAATTCAAGACAGAGTTCTTAAAGAATTTACAATGATTTAACGTGTTACTCGGTATAAAACAGCTGGACATTGAGTAAACTCAACAAACAAAAAGGTGGTATCAATGAACTCCCAAGATACCTGCTGGCTATAATCCAAGTAAATAAATCAATAAAGAGAAAAGGTCATAAATAGAGTTAAACCATTTTAACATTATTATTGAATGGAGCGGCGCCAAAGATTTTTACTTTAGCTGCGACTCATCTGAGGAAACAACGCCATTGACATCAAGTCATGGTTAAAAGAACTCGGAACACCTCATAAGCCTGATGGCCTTCGATACTTCTGTTAAATAATTGTAAACAAAACTGAACCCAACAAAATATAAGGTTGCTTCTCGGTATATTGTTAACAAGGTTCTTCAAATTCCAACTATAAATCATATTCAGCTTATGCCGTTCGAACTTTAATTCATTGCATCAGTTGTGTGAGCTTGTTGTATCCACACTTTTGCCACTATTGATTGGCAACATAATGTCCTGAAAAAAACCGATTATTATATCTCATGAGAAACCGTTATATGGTAAAAACTGCATCAATGTTATCATTGTTGCTTGCTTTTTTGTGCGGAGCCATCTCTGCATCAGCGGAGCCTTGGAAATTCGGTGTCATGGGGGACTCCCAGTGGACCACTGCCGATCCAGGCAACGCAAATCCTTATACTGTACCACTCTCTATTATTAATCAGGTCAACCAGGAATTCATTAAAGCTCGCGTGAAATTTGTCATTGCGGTGGGTGACCTGAGCGATGACGGCAATGATATATCCGAAATAACCCGTGCCAAGGCTGCGCAACCACTTATTGATGCCGGCATAGGTTTTTTTCCGTTTCGTGGCAACCATGAGACTGTTGGTTTGAACAATAGTTACGGCCTATCCATTTTTCGCTCCAATTACCCCCAGACCCAAACAGGAAATTTCACCAAAACAGACAAACAGCATTTCACGGTCGGCGATGGTTTCAGCAGCCCCATCGACGTCAGCGCTGATCTGAATGGCATGAGTTACTCCTTTGACTACGGTGATATAAAAAACAAGGCTCGTTTTGTGATTGTTGATACCTGGGCCATGCCATCAAAAGTTGATAAAAATCAAAATGGTTATGCATACGGCTATACCGTCAATGATCAGCAGGCATGGATAAGCAGCAGGCTTGACAAAATAAGTCGAAAGACGGATCAGGTGTTTGTTTTTTCACATCAGCCGCTTATAGCAGAAGGCCATCAGGACACCATGTTCAATGGCTCTGCAAATGCAAATCCAGACTGGCAAAACAAATTTTTCGCCAGTATGCAGCATAACGGTGTGAAGTTTTTTATTTGCGGACATGACCATATTCACCAGCGCTCGATTATCGCCAGCCCGGACGGTACATCTCACATAGAAGAGATAATCTGCGCTTCAAACAGTAGCAAGTTTTACACTCCAAAACCTATAGACGAACCCAAGTGGTTTGGCCAGAAAGACCGTGAAACGTCCATTGCACAGGAACGGCATTCGGTTGGTTACTCTATCTATACGGTCGACGGACCATGCGTCACGGTCGATTATTACTCCGATGATCACGGCAACTGGATGTCTGATGCCAACTTTCCAAACGGAGCAGGCAAGACGGATACCGGTATAACCCCTTTATTCCACTTTGTCAAAAAAGAGAGCTGGAGTTACAGCACGAACGGCCGGGAATTTCTTATACCTCAGGGAACAAGCTATGCGAAGGTGTCAGACACTTTCAAAGGCACCATTGCGCGAATACTTGATGGAACGAATAACAGCACAGAGAGGGATGGTAGTCTTGATACCAAAGGTGGAGTTGGGCGAAAGTTGACAAAGACTGTGGATACAGGTTGGCACGAGAAGCAGGCTTCCTTGCAATCGGAGCATGATACATATCTTGCGAGCAATATTTTGTATCTGACAGGCATGGGTGATCTTGGCCGGGAACAGACCGATGTTTACACCCTTTCGATAAGTTATCATCCGGATAAGTTACAGCCGAACGATTTCAAAGAAGGCCTTTTTACTCTGGCAACCAAAGATGGTGACGGCAATTGGGTCAATGCCGTTGATAACAATTCTGGAGGAACGAAAACCTTTGTTGCCGGCTCCTGGAAAAAAGGTTATGCCTTAGGCACCTACGGCATCGACCAGCGCAAGAAAAGTGTTTGGGCAGTCATAAATTACAATGGCAATTTTGCAGCAGCAAGGTTTGCTAGGTAAGCAAAGTCACTCAGGCAGCTGATTCCTGATTTTCAAGCCTGGAGAAGAAAATCAATCTTCAGCAACTTGTGTATATTGGGTGAAGGTATTGAAACGAAGTTCATCATATCTTCCAGCCAATGTTCCAGCTCAATGTCCTGATTGTCGATGATGAGCCCAATATTCGTAAAACCCTGACGGTTTTTATGGAATCACGCGGGCACCGAGTCAAAGCCGTAAGTTGCTCCCGTGACGCTTTGGCTGAGGCGGAATTGCAGGTTTTTGAGCTTGCGTTTGTTGATGTGCGCTTGGGCTCTGAAAATGGATTGGATCTGGTGGAGTCTCTTCTGTCGGCTAATTCATGGACAAAAGTTGTTGTTATAACTGCTTACGCCTCTATTGAGACAGCTGTTGAAGCAATGAAGAGAGGTGCAGTGGATTATATCCAGAAACCCTTTACGCCTGATCAACTGGAACTTGTCACAGAACGTCTGGCGGCAGTGTGCAGGATGGAACAACGTATTGTATCACTGCAGGAGAGCCTTAACCGAACGAACCCCGAAGAACATCTTACCTCCCGTTACCCGTCAATGCAGCGTGCCATAGCATTGGCCCGTCAGGTTGCCGATTCCGAAGCAGTTATACTGTTGCGGGGTTCCAGTGGAACCGGAAAAAATCTTTTTGCCCGCTCAATTCATAACTGGAGTCGCAGGTCAGAAAAACCGTTTACTGTTATTTCATGTCCCTCATTGCATGATGACCTGCTTGAAAGAGAGCTCTTCGGATACAGCAAGGGTTCATTTCCGGGTGCTGTAAGAGATAATCCCGGCAAAATCTCTGTGTGCGAAGGTGGCACGGTGTTTCTTGATGAAATCGGGGTACTGCCGCTCTCTATTCAACCAAAACTTCTCCGTTTTATCCAGGATCGTGAGTATGAGCGTTTTGGTGAACAGCAAACACGGAAAACCGACGTCCGAATTATTGCTGCCACTAATTCAGAACTTGAGACGGGTGTAAAAGAAGGTCGTTTTCGTGAAGATCTTTTCTACCGCCTGAATGGAATACAAATTGAGTTGCCACCTCTGGCAGGTCGTCCTGACGATATCGAGCAACTCGCGGGAACAATGCTGAAATTTTTTGCTGCCCAAAACCACAAAACTCTTGATGGTTTTGCCGGTAATGCCATGCTGGCGCTCAGAACCTATTTGTGGCCGGGCAATATTCGGGAATTGCGCAATGTTATTGAACGAGCAGTAATTCTCAGTAAAAACGGGCTGATTAGTGAGGAACATCTCCCTGCAAATATTTTCATAAAAGCTCAACCGGTTCGGCTTGGAGATCCCTTGCCACTGGATGTGATCGAAGAAACCCATATACGTCGAATTCTTGCCTCAACAAAATCGCTGCAGGAAGCCGCAGATATTCTCGGTATTGATCAGGCAACCCTTTGGAGAAAAAGGAAACAGTACAAAATTTAGTCTCCTTCCATCACCTTGCATAATTCAATGCGCCATTTATAGAAGTCTTGTGTTCCGCAAGATGCCCTTTCTTACTCTTTCGTTATGTTTGGTGAAATCAAGGCAACCTGACAACGGTGTGATGGAAATTCATGCAAGCGGGGGTGGTTGGCAAAAAAACCGCTTCTTTTCCCGGTAACTCTTTCTAACAGGTATTATGGCAGTTAATCAAGTATTCAGGCAGATAAAAAAATTTTTTATTGGCGGAGCAAGGGATTTTACGGATCACAAGATTTTTCATCAGCTTGCACTCTCGGCTTTTCTGGCATGGGTAGGGCTTGGTTCTGATGGTCTTTCCTCATCCTGTTATGGTCCGCCGGAAGCATTTAAAGCACTCCAGGGCCATCCGACACTCGGTATTTTTGTCGCGATAGGCACAGGAATCACCATTCTCATTATCGCCTCAAGTTATTCGCATATCATTGAACTGTTCCCGCATGGAGGTGGAGGCTACCTGGTTGCCAGCAAACTGCTTTCCCCTCAGATGGGTGTAATTTCAGGCAGCGCACTCCTTATTGACTACATCCTCACTATTACCATTTCAATAGCCAGTGGCGCTGACGCAATCTTCAGCTTTTTGCCCATAAGTTATATTGACTATAAACTCTGGTTTGCAGTTTTCGGCGTTTTGGTTCTGCTCTTACTTAACCTTCGAGGCATTAAGGAAGCTGTAATGCCGCTTGTCCCTGTTTTTCTTCTCTTTGTTTTCACCCACGCCGTTGTCATTGTCTATGCCGTGATATCACATATGGGGACTTTTGGCGCGGTCTATCATGAAACGGGTCGTGAGCTTACCAATTCTTTTCATACCCTTGGTTTGTTCGGGGTGCTCTTTCTTGTTTTGAAAGCTTACAGTCTTGGAGCCGGTACGTTTACCGGAATTGAGGCGGTCAGTAACGGTCTTCCTGTTTTGCGAGAGCCTAAAGTTGACACTGCGAAGAAAACCATGAAGTATATGGCGATCTCTCTTTCAGTAACGGTCATGGGGCTTATGCTGGCATACATCCTTTTCGATGTTCGTGATTCCCCTGGCAAGACACTGAACGCTATTTTGTTTGAAAGCGTAACGGCATCGTGGGGTGGTTTTTACGGAGTCGGGTTTGTCTGGATTACCTTGTTTTCTGAAGCGGTGCTTCTCTTTATTGCGGCGCAGACCGGTTTTCTTGATGGGCCGAGGGTTCTCGCCAATATGGCGCTTGACAAATGGCTGCCGACCCGTTTTGCCATGTTGAGTGACAGGCTGGTAACTGAAAAGGGCATTCTTGTTATGGGAGTTGCCTCTCTTGTGATGATGCTGGCGTCAAATGGATCAGTTGACTTTCTGATTGTTCTTTACAGTATCAACGTGTTCATAACCTTTTCCCTCTCGCAACTTGGCATGGTAAAGCATTGGTGGGAGCAAAGAGGGACGGAAAAGCAGTGGTTGAAAAAACTCATGATTAACGGAATAGGTCTGACACTGACCACTTTTATTCTGATTTCGGTACTGATTCTCAAGTTTAATGAGGGCGGGTGGGTTACCATGGTGATAACTGGTGTGTTGGTTTTTGGTGCATTCTTTATCAAAAACCATTACAACAAGACCTATGCCACGCTCAAACGTCTTGATGTTATTGTTGAGGCTGCAGTACTTACTGGCTCGGATGTATCTGACAGCACCAGTCCGGCTCCGGTTTATGATCAGAAAGCTAAAACTGCAGCAATTCTTGTGAACGGTTTTAACGGACTCGGTCTGCATACCCTGTTCAGTGTGTTCCGTCTTTTTGGCTCTACCTATAAAAATTATGTTTTTGTTGAGATCGGTTCGATCGATGCAGGAAACTTTAAAGGGGCTGATGAAATAGAAAATCTTGGCAGTTTTGTTCGCAACGAAACGTCCAAGTATGTTGACTACATGAATGATCATGGACACTATGCCGAGGCATACTTTTCTCTTGGAACTGATGTCGTTGATGAGGTAAACAAGCTTGTTCCTGCCATCAGGGAAAAATTCCCTGATATTGTGTTTTTTGGCGGGCAGCTTGTCTTTACCAGAGAGTCTATGATGGATCGCTGGCTGCATAATTACACCGTGTTTGCCATACAGCAGAACCTCTATGTTCACGGAATTCCCTTTGTGATTTTGCCGGTTAAGGTATAGCTGAAAGATGCCTATGATCAGCATACGACAAAAACTTTTTTTTGGGTTTGGGGGTCTGCTCACTATTGTGGCCGCAATGGGTCTCTTGACCATTCGCCAGATCGACTCACTTGGAGGCGCCATAGATGTTATTCTCAGGCAGAACTATCGAAGTGTTGTTGCGTGTGAGGCGATGACGCAATCCCTTGACCATATTGACAGTGGGGTGCTTTTTACCTTTACCGGGCATTATCATGAGGGAATGGATAATATCCGGCAGCATAACAAGGAGTTTCTCAAGTCGTTACAGGTCGAACTTGGCAATATTACCTTGCCAGGTGAACATCAGAAAGCCATGCAGATAAGGGCACTGTTCATGGAATATTCGAGGGTTATTTCCCGGGTTACTGATCCGGCAGTATTGCTTTCGGAAAGACAAAACCGATATTTTTCCGATCTCCTGCCCTTGGTTCACCGCATGAAGGTGCTTATCGGCGAAGTGCTTGAAATGAACCAGTCCACGATGCAACGGGCAAACAATACGGCATGGCAGATGGCGGCTTCAGCCCATAACAACGTGCTTATCGCCATCATTGCCAGTGCGTTTGTTGCCTTGTTGTTCAGCTATCTGTCGCATCGATGGATTCTTATGCCGATAAAAAAACTCATTGCGTCGGCTGAGGAAATCCGGAAGGGGAACCTTGATCTTGTGCTTGACACCACCTCCAAAGATGAAATCGGGCAGCTTTCAGGATCGTTCAACGAAATGGCTGCGACTCTGCGCAAAATGCGTAAAAGTGACAGGGAAGCTCTCGTTCGGACAAGAAAAGCTACACAGGAAGTATTCAAGGTACTCCCTTCGCCTATAGCAGTGCTGGGTTCTGAAGGGGAAGTTGAAGTTTCAACGGAATCCGCTGAACACTATTTCGGCTTGAAAGCGGGAGTAAATGTAAAAGATATTGGACAGGAATGGTTGGTTGTGTTGTGGCAAAAAGCTCTTCGACAAGGTTCTCTGGCGGAACCTGAAGAGGGTAATGGTTTTGTTCAGCATTTCGCTGACAGTCAGGAACACTTTTTTCAACCAATGGCACTCCCTATTCCTGCAGGTGTAGAAAATCATGGGTTTGCAGGAACAGCCTTGATTTTTAAGGATGTTACAAAAGAGCATGAACAACTGGAGCTGAAACGGAGTGTTATTTCAACAGTATCCCATCAGTTGAGAACTCCCCTGACATCATTGAGAATGTCCATCCACCTCCTGCTTGAGGAGCGTATCGGTCAGCTGAATGAGAAACAGGCGGATCTGCTTTTGGCCGCACGGGACGAAAGCGAACGCCTTGTGCACATCATTGATGATCTGTTGGATATTAATCGTATTGAATCTGGAATGGCTCATTTGGACATTCAAGCCGTTTCGCCATCGCGTCTTGGTATTGAAGGAGCTGAGGTGTTTCTTGTTCAGGCTCAGGATCAAGGAGTGACCATTGTCAACGCTATCCCGGAAAGGTTACCTGATGTTATGGCTGATTCTGACGGCATCAGGTATGTTTTTGCCAATCTGTTGTCGAATGCATTGAGGTTTACTTCACCTGGTGGAACTGTGACGATAAGCGCTGTTGAAGATAAGAAAAACATCAGGTTTTCCGTTGAAGACACCGGCGAAGGAATTTCACCGGAACATATGGAGCACCTTTTTGAACAGTTTTACAGGGTTCCCGGTCAGCAGCAGAAAAGCGGCATAGGACTGGGGCTCTCCATTGTCAAAGAGATTGTTGAAGCTCATGGCGGAAAGGTAAGCGCAGAGAGCGTCTACACAAAAGGGTCTGTTTTTTATTTCACCCTTCCTTTCCGAAAAGAGATAATCTGAGAATTCGGAGTATTGGTGCAAAGGAGGATCGGAAATTGTGAACGTTGATCATTAACAACGGAGAAGCCCTTGGGAAGTAACAGGAATGACAGTTTTTTGCATCTTATCCAGCGATCGCAAAAAGGCAAACTGAAAATTTATCTCGGTTACTGTTCGGGTGTAGGCAAAACCCTCGCGATGCTTCAGGAAGCGGAACGCCTCCATGAAAGTGGTATTGATATAGTTGCTGGTTTTGTAGAGACTCATGAACGAGAGGAGTTCGCATCTTTATTGTCGAAGCTTGAGAGTATCCCCCGAAAAAAACAGATCTACAGAGGGATAAAAATTACAGAGATGGACATTGATGCCATCCTGAAGCGGCAGCCATCGGTTGTTCTTGTGGACGAACTGCAGCATACCAATGTACCGGGAAGTAAAAACGCCAAACGTTATGAAGATGTGGAGGAGATTCTTGCTGCCGGTATCCATGTAATCTCGACACTTAATATCCAGCATCTTGAAAGTCTTTACGAAACGGTTGAACAGGTAGCAGGTATAAAAGTGAAAGACCGGGTGCCGGATCGGCTTCTGTCGCATGCAGAAGAGCTTGTGAATGTGGACATTACCCCTGATGACCTGCGTCAGCGCCTGATTGAGGGAAAAATCTTTGTACCCGGACACACGGGAACGCTTGTATCAGACTTTTTCAAACCCGAAAGTCTCGAACAGCTTCGAGAGTTGACCCTTCGTGAACTTGCGTCACACCTTGATTTGAAACGGCGAACCCAAATCCCTGATGAGTACCCATCAAACCCTGATCAGATTATGGTGTACATCAGTTCAAAAAGTCTGAACGGTGAAGCACTTATTCGTCATGCATCAAGAATAGCTGGACGATTGAATAAAAACTGGTACGCCGTCTATGTGCAGACTCTCGCCGAGACCACACCAGTGCACCGTGTTGCTGATACTATGGCGCTTGCAAAGGAGCTTGGCGCAGCAGTATTTATCTATAAAGGTGATGATGCGGTAAAAACAATGCTGCAGTTTGCTCGGGAATATCGAATTGGACACATCATTATCGGTAATTCGGGCGGAACACTTCCGTTCTGGCAGCGCATTCAAGGGAAAAAAAGCATTGTTGAACGATTGATCGATGAATGTCGTGATATCAGTGTAACGGTTTTTGATACCCGGCAGGATGGGGAGCCCCGTTCATTACAGAGCAATGGGCAACTACCTGTCATAACAAGGGAGATTCCCCTGTTCGATAAACTGCCGCACAATGCATGGAAAGAGCTGATCATGAATGCAAAAGTAGTTGTTCTTGATGGTGTTGTTGAACAAAAAAAAGCTTTTAAGCGATTGCTTCATGAATGCTGCATGGCTCGTCCCGATATCAATGAAGAGGTCGCATGGAAGAGATTATTGGAGCGTGAAAAACAGGGTGGAACCTATGCGGGGTCAGAGATTGGCATCCCTCATGCCAGACTCAATGGGCTAAAACACCCAGCGGTTATTATTGGAGTAAGCAAAAACGGGTTGTATGACAAGGAGTCCAAAAACAGCGTCCGTATTCTTTTCCTCGTGCTTACCCCGATTTCAGATCCCAACGGCCACATCAAGATACTTGGAGTCATCAGTAACATGGTTTCAGACAATCAGTGGCGTACTGCTATGCTGCAGAAGGCGGGGTAAGCAATTGTATCTTTATCAGTCCGATTTGCAGAAGAGGTATCACAACACATTCTCACCCTGCAATATCCCATGCTTCAATAATTCTTGTCGGCCCGAAATCTTCATCAAAGCCAAAAATCCTGATGCTCACTCTTCCATTTTCATGGATCCGCACATCAGCCCAGGCATACATCCGTTCACCCTCTTTTTCAATGAACTCTTTAGGAATGGAAAACGGAGAGCCGCCACCGCCGACAATCACCTGCCACGCTTTACCGCCTTGATTTTTTCGTGGCTGTTCAGCATGATAGGTGTGCTCATGCCCGGTAAAATAGACAGCCTGATAAGCCTCTACCAGATTCCAGAATGCATTTCTGACTTCAGGTCTTGCATCAAATCCACTCTCCTTGTTTTGTTTGGCATCTTTCAGCTTTTCCGGCACATAGGTAAATGCCATTTTGTGGCCGAAAATAAAGAACTTCTTTGCTCCTCTTTTTTTTGCAGCCTTACAGTCAGCTTCCAGCCATTTCACCGGCGCTGAATTGTCGAACCCGACAGGGTCGGTATTGATCATCGAAAAATGACTCTTTCCAACGTCAAATGAATAACTGAGTTGCTTCTGGTCAGTTGTAATGCCGTCTGTTCCGATTTTCGGCTTGTTCTCAATATTCCAGGCTGTAGTCTCCTGATGAGTAATGGACTTCCATCGATCCAGATCAACAATGAGATCACCCATGTTGGCACGCCATAGTATTTCATTTTCAACAACAGCTGTTTTCTTCTCCATTCCCTCAGCATTTTTTATTTTTATCTGTACTTCATGATTCCCGGGAATAGGAACAACATAGGTGCCCGACTCCATCAGGCAGGCCATCATACCCCGCCAATAGGCATAGTATCGTTCCATTTTCTCTTTATTCGACGAATAACCATAGATCATGTCGCCATTGTAAAACAATGCCTGTGGTTTTTCTATCTGCATCTCTCGAATCATACGGGCCAGTACTTTGGTATTCTGAAGCCAAAGCAGATCCTGCTCTGTTGCCCCGGCGGCTGAAGGTTCTCCCCGGCAATCTCCAACTGTGGCGAAATGAAACGCAACCGGACTGTTTGTTTCTTCAGCATGTGCACAATATGACGCAGATACAGTGAAGAGTAATGATACCAGGGTGATGCATAATTTTTTCATAGAATGAGGTTAAACCTTATTGATGGTTAACGATGAAATTCCACCCAAACCTGAAACAGCTTTGTTTGTCCACGTAAAAAAGCAGGCGGTGGGGGATAGTGAGCAATGTTCACCGCATGAATAGCGGCACGATCAAAAACATCTAATCCGCTACTTACGACGATATGTGGATTTTGCCGAATGCCGTCCAGCAACGAAAATTCCACTCGAGCCCTGCTTTTTGTTCTCATATTGTTCGCTGCCGCCGGATATTCAACAGCCTCTTGAACGGCAGCTTTAACTTTTGCCGCATATTCTGTCAGCGGATCTGCTTTACCATTTCCACCGCCCGGAGCTGCCACCTGCTCAACAAAACCATTTTGAGTTCCTGTTGCATCACCGGAAACCACTTCCGATCGAAGAGGGGCAGCTGCAGAACTTTGCGCTATCGGTTTTTCAGCGGCAAGATCATGCGTAACCGGTTTATATTTCGTATGGCTCGGCTTAGCCAGACTCCTCAATTTTGGCAATGACTGTGCAGCTTTCTTTTGCGCAATCGGAGCATTGAGCAGTTTTTTTTCATCCGGTGAACTGCTTAATTGAATAATTGCCGGAGTTGTCATCCCACTCTCTTTCAATCGCTGTAAACCTGCAAAACCGATACCAAGCAATACGAGAAGGATACATTCTGCAATAAAAGCCAACCCAAACGCCTGAAGCATTTTATGTTCACGATACCTGACTGAAATCATAGCTTCCTCACTGGCTTAAAACGTTGTTTTGCGCGCAGCCAATGCAATTTGAGTTGCACCTCCTGCTTTTACAGCATCGATCGCATGCAACACCTCCTGAAGCGATACGCTTTCCGTTCCTGCAAGCGTAACTGCAGTTTTTTCAGCATCCCGTTGTTTCAAGAGCGCGGTCAATTGCGCATAGGTTATCCGTTTTCCTTCAACAAAAAGCCTCCCGCTTGATTCAAGTTCAACTAATAACTTGGGCATTGGTATTTGTGTCGCACTGGAACTTGCCGGCAGCTTGGTGACATGACCACTGGCCGGTATCATGCGTAATGAGAACATGACAAAAAACACTAATAAAAAGAGCATGATATCAATCATCGGAATGATCTCAATACGAGCCCTGCGTTGTGTGAAATAGCGCATTATTATTCTGTATTAGGCTTAAGAGACCGACTGGAATAACTGTTGACGATTGAGAATCATCACCTTCAGGGTTTCCATTTGATGAACAACCTCTCTGATCTGTGTATTCAGGCTGTTGAAGAAAAATATCCCGATCATGGCAATGACAAGTCCTGAGGCTGTTGCAATCAACGCTTCCGCAATGCCGCCTGTAACTTGAGTGATGCCCCCTTGTATATCGGCAAGAACGCTGAAAGCATTAAACATCCCGATAATTGTACCAAACAACCCTAACAGCGGCGCCAGGGTGATGACCGTGTCAAGAAGCCACAGTGAACGGTCAAGCTTTGGCACTTCATGCATAAGCGCCTCCTCCAGACTTCCCGACAGCTCCTCCTGATTCAAATGATCGTGCTCACCATCAATGGCAACTTCAAGCAGCCTCAGAACCGGAACTTCATTATGACTTTGATGAAACTCTTTGATGGTGTTTTTATTAATGACCTTTTTTGAGCGGCACAACTCAATAGCTTTCTCACCAACCCTGTGCATATTGGCAAGGTATCGCCACCGCTCAATAATGACGGTTAAGGCGAGCAATAAAAGAAACAGCATCAGGTATAACGTGCCACCCGATTCGTTGGCTAATTTGAAAAGATGGACAAATGACATAGAAAGAAAGTGGTTATAGATTATCGGTATAAAGAGAAAAGAGGGGTGAACCCTCTCTTCTCTCGTCGTGGCAGGCAAACGCAGTGCCTAAAAATCAAGTTTTACTGTAGCCATAAAACTGCGTTCAGGTTGCCATGTGTAGAGGTCTGCAGCAGATGGGCCGGTTTTAGATGTCATTGATGCAGTAATAACGTCCGTATGATTCAGAAGATTGTAGATCCCAAGGTTCACTTTCATGCTCTTAACCCCAAGACCCGGACTTTTGAAGGTGTACCCAATGCTGTAATCAAGAGTGCTGTATGGGTTGATCGCAAGTAGCTCAGATGCATCCGCAAATTGTTTGCCGACATATTTATACACAAGAGAGCTTGATATGCCACTCTCTTTATACAAAAGAGCAAGTGCGGCTGTGGTTTCCGGAGCATTCGCTATGACGAAGCCGCTATCCCTGTTTTTTGCGGAATTAATGGAGCCGTTGGTATAGAGTGAAAAACCGTTACCTACAGCATAGGCAACCTGCCCTTCAATACCCTTGTAGATAACACCGCCACCGTTATAGTAGACAGGATCGACTGATGTGAGATCCTGAGTCAACTTGTTGGCAAAATCGATATAATAAACATCAGCATCGAAGGTGATGTTACTCGATTTATGAACATACCCAACCTGATAATTAGTAGATGTTTGCGGAGTAATGTTGGTTTTATTGAATGAAGGCGAATAATAATACGAAATATCAGGAACAAGCATACCTTGAGCATACTGAGCGTATACAGAAGAGGTCTTGTCAATCTTATAATTCAACGTAAGAAACGGCAGCGTGGCATTGAATTCATTATCAATGTTTGCAGGTTGACGAGCAGATTTATCCAACACTGCAGCATCAATCGACTGTTGCCACTTCATCAGTTTAATTCCCGGCGTGACCTTTAAATTATCCGTCGCTGCCCATTCAAACTCTGCAAATGGCTGATAATTTTTCCAGCTCGATCCCTGATCATAGAGAATATTCGATCCAATACCAGCAACATTTTTTTCTTTATAGTTTGGAGTCATTCCAAACAAGTTATAATCATATCTGCTGCGGAAAGTGTCGGTCGTTTCAAACCAAAGTCCCATTCTGAACAAGCCTGGGTCAGTTTGCTTCGTAATTCTCACGACATCCCCATAGATCGAATATGAGTTTATCTTGATATAGCCAGGCATTTGAGTGGCAGGACCTTTACTTCCTCCTTGAGTGTTAATCACACTGCCAAGACCATCACCAGGAACTGAACTGTCAGCTGAAAGAGTGTTATTCCCGTACCAGACGTAGTATGAAGTGTTGTCGATACCCCACCCTGAACCTACGTCACTCTGAAGCCGGATATAGTCAAGGGCGGTGCTTTTTGCAACTCTGCCGTAACCATAGTAAAGGGCTTTTGACGGATCGCTGGACAGGCCAAAGTTTTTGCCATAGATTGCCGCTTGTGCATCAGTAATACCTTTACTCCCATCCGATTGATAGTAGTAGTTGCTATTGTTACTTGAAAACAGGGTAAGTAACGTTTTGGAACCAATTGGCTGTTCGTATTTAAAAGTTAAGTTCTTAGAACCAAGGCTGGAGTTCGTGAGATACCCATCACTACTCATGTCTAATGCGGTTACCATCAATTTAGAATCACCAAGATCAGCAAGAGAGCCGGAATTTATGGTAACTCCAGCGACCTGTGTATTCCATGATCCTTGTGAATAAAAAGTAGAAACGCCAAAATCGTTTGAAGGTACCAGTGAATATAAATTAACAGAGCCACCGAACGTTGCCTGACCTATAGTACTTGCATTTCCCGGACCGCGCTCAACCGTTACATGATCGATAATTGATGCAGGAAAATATGCTGTTGAATGATGAGTTGGTCCGTTGGTATCGCCAAACGGTATATCATCGTATGTTACATTATACTCTCCATCCTTGAAGCCGCGAATAGTATTCTTTGCTTCACTCAATCCCGGGCCATTCGCTGAAATGCCACCGCTTACACCCGGAGCAATGACTGCTATGGCTGTAAAATCAGCAACAGGCGACTTTGCATCTTCAAAAAAAGTCCGATCAATAACTGCCTGTGGCTGAGTAGCTTGAAGAGAGGCTTGAGCAGGAGCAACAGCAGAAACAGTGCCATTTCCTCCTTGAGTGCCAACAGTCCCCAAATCAGTTGCTGTTTCAGCATGCAAATTCAAGGGAGTGATAAGACTTAATGAGACTGCTGCCAAAACAAATGGTTTAGCCTGGGTACACTTTTGTTTAAAACGATTTACTTTTGCCCGCTGCACTAATCACCTCCTTAAAGTTTAATTATATTTACTAATTACTATGTCTTTATTAGATGTATTATTCTGCAATACATTTACTGTCCGTTTATAATACCGATAACGTAACCTCTTTTTTTGTGAAGATAATGTGAATTTTTAATGTCGTAGAAATACAACAAATGAATAACTCTTTGTATTAGAAAAATACTCAGTGAAGATACAAAGTGCTTTATTAAGAAATTGTTACAGAAGTGTTGCGGAATTGTAAATATTCAATACAATTCTATCGTTCATACTTGTCATTACAAATATGATGAGCGTAGAAAATTCAATTATGTAACTTTTTCCTGTTCATTACCGATGAAGAGCTTTTTTCCTGAATTACTGGCGGATAAATGAGAGGATTATTACTGCTGGAGGTGTCGGGGTGACGGACGGATGGTCTTGATTGTAAAAATGGTTTTGGGTGATTTGATACTTTTGCTTTGTCGTCTATATAACTTAAACTCACTCCACCAAGGACGCCAATAAACATGCCAATAGTAAGCGGAAATATGGTTTTCAGAACATGGAGGATGTTGCTGAATGCTGCATCAATCTGTTGCTTTGCCATAATCTGCTCGATTCTTTGTGGTGAATTGAAAGGACGATGGAGTGTTGTTAAAAAGAGATCCCTCAATTCTTCGGGATGATAGAGGGGAACGGTCGGGATGACAGGGAAAAGGGTCAAGGTCAATTGGTGCTATTCAGCCGTTTCCATGCCTCTTCTATGATGAACCCTGACGCCTCATCAGGGTCATTAAGAAAAAAAAGGCTTTCAAAAGCATTATGCCAATTGATCAATTCACTTTTGTGTGTGTCTCTGAGATCACTTTTCTCCTCTTCACTCATGGAGGCAAGAATACGCTCAACCGCATCATCAATCGTCTTTGGCCATTGCGCTGTATCAGGCATAATATGTAACAGAGTTTAGGGTAGAAAATCCTGTAACAAAAAATATTCACAGATATCACGTATGAGCGACTCTGGCGTAATCACCAACTCATGATTAAGGTTACAAATAATATTCAGTATAAAATGTTACACAATTGAAAAACCATTACGCCTGCTCTCAAAAATCATCCAGATCAATTTTTCCCCCCACCACTCCTATTCAAAATCCACAGCATCAATCACCTTCATAATCCGGTCACTCTCACATAAAGCCACAATGATTCTCTGGTAGTGCCGCACATCTTCAAAGCTGAGAACCTGTTACGGTCTTTCAGCCACTTTTGTGCCGGCTGGTATCCTCCAATATAGAACTCCTGTGTCACCTGAGGAACCTCATCGAAATACTGCGTTTTGTTAGAGTAGGATTCTATATTTTGCTCTCTGCAAACTCATTGAGTATGTTCTTCCTTTTCGTTGTAAATTCTCAAAATCTCTTTTGATACTGACCATCACAATACTTTAGCGGAGTATTACTGCCTTGACGTTTACTATGCGACAAACCTTGATAGCGTCCATTTTCTGTCTCTTTATTGTAGCACTCTCTCTCATTTTTGTGGGGGTGGGTCATGCTGCCAGTAACAAAACCGTACCGCTCGATTCGCTTTCCGGGACAGGCAGCCTCAAAAGCACCGTATTCTATACGGCAAAGGATTCGGTTATCTATAATCTCGACAGGCGGAACATGGAGTTGTGGGGGAAAGCCCGTATTGATAATGAAGAGACCAATGTAAAAGCCCCGAAGATAGTTATTGATCTTGAAACCTCGCTGTTTCATGCCTACGGCATTGCCGACTCGTCGAAAAAGGTTGCAGAACCTGCTGTTTTCACTGATCGGCAGGGGAGTTTCAATGCGGAAACCATGAGCTATAATTTTAAAACAAAACGGGGAGAGACGACCAATGTGTTATCCTCTTCCAATCAGGTCATATTCAGTGGAGAGCATGTAACAAGGATGGAAAATGGTGAGATGAACATCCAGGATGGTACGTTTACGACCTGCGATGATCTTTCTCCTCATTACTGGTTTTCTTCCTCTCAGATGACCATTATTCCTGACCAACGGATCATTGCAAAACCGTTGATCATGTATATCAGGCCGGAGATTTTTTCAGGGCGTCTCCCTGCCATCCCCATTCTGGCGCTGCCTTATATGGTTTTTCCCTTAAAGGAGAGTCGATCGTCAGGTTTTTTGATGCCTCGTATCGGCAACAACAGTGATACGGGTTACTCATTGTCGAATCTCGGCTATTTCTGGGCCATAAACGATTTTTTAGATTTCAGGTCTGATGGGGACATATCGGTCAATGGAAGCTGGCGCCTCGGTGAAAGGTTTCGCTATAAAAAGAGCAATATGTTTTCAGGGGAGATATCGGGGGAGTACAAGGAGTATCCACTCTACAGTGACTGGAATGCAAAATTCATGCACAACCAGGTTTTTGATTCTTCAACCCGGCTTGATGTCAACGTTCAGCTGCAGGGTCCGCCGCAGGGCTACGATCTGAATTCACTGAATTCGATTACCATGTTGAACCAGCAGTCCAATGCCCGTGCTGCTCTGGCAAAAACTTTCAACGATGAGAACGGCATAGCGGCACTGACCTACAATCGTTCTGAAGATTTGAGTACTCTTGACGCAACGCAGACTTTTGACGCATCGTTCTATCAGAATCGCCTCTATCCTTTTCGTTCCGCATTCGCAACTGATGACTGGAGATCGGATGTTTCACTCTCCACCGGTGCTTCCTTCAGCGGCTCTTCTACTTCGCAGAGTGCGGTTACTTCATCCGGATATGCAGCACAGGCCAATGTTGAGTTGGGGTACTACCGTGAATTTTCCGATGGATACAAGGTACTCTTTACACAAGGGGTCATCCTGCAGGCCTCAGATCCTGTATCAGGACTCTATACCTATACCCGTAGTGGTACAAGCGTGGTTATTCCGTTCCGGATGCAATCAACCCTGTTTCATCATTTCAATGTCAATCCCAGCCTGACCTTTATCCATTCGCTCTCTTCGGATGTTACGAATAAGGATGTTTCAACAACAGTTTTTGCTGTCGATGCAACAACACGGCTCTACGGTACTCTTGAAACAGGATTTCTTGATTCTCTTTTCGGCCTCAACGCGTTGCGCCATACCTTTATTCCAGCCATCAGCTATCTCTGGAATCCGCCGTTTTCAGGCACCGTTTATAACTCCTATGGGAATGTCTATGACTGGACCGATTCTCAGCTCTTTGTCCGTTTCAATAATACCCCTTATGCCGGTGAGCCTGCAGGGCAGAGTACGGTTGGTATTGCTCTGAAAAATCTTGTTCAAGGCCGAGTAAGGGGAGAACAGACGCTGCAGCTTTTCTCTGTAAACGCTTCGACATCGTATAATTTTAATGCCGAAGCCATTCATTTTGCACCACTGACCCTGACCGCTGCGAGCAATGTCCTGTCGCCCAGCCTTCTTTTCAGTGCAGGTACCATGTATGATCTTTACAGTTATGATTCACTGACCGGTGAGAGGATCAACCGTCTCAACAGTGAGGTTGGAACAGGCGTGTTTCGCTTTATCAAGGGATTCCTCAACATGAGTCTGAGTATTCAGGGCAGCAGTGAAGCCTCTTCTTCGTCCGAGCCTCTGCTATCACCTCCCGTTCCACCTTATATTCCCAATAACGCACAATCAATGTTCCTTGAGCGCTTCAATACGGAGTATTTCAGAACCATTGATTACCGCCAGCCCTGGCAGTTCCAGTTCTCCCTCTTTCTGCAATCAGACAAAAGCAATCCACTGCAGCCAGTGACGACCACTCTGATCAACGCATCAGCCAAGGAGTCGTTATCAAAAGAGTGGCAGATGGTGTTGAATACAGGGTATGATCTTCAGAACAATAAGGTTGTTTTTCCAATGCTGCAGCTCAATCGGGATCTTCATTGCTGGCAGATGAGTTTTCAGTGGATTCCTTTCGGGCAGTTCCGAAGCTATGCTGTCCAGATAGGCCTTAAAGCCCCATGGAGCGATGTCAGCGTCAGAACTGTGAAGGGAACAACGTATTAACTCTGTTCAAGCAGCTTACTGAATCAAATCGAGAATTATTTTCAGTCGGTTGTTAAACTCTTCATGGGCATCGTGGTGGATACAGTGTGCAGCTTTCGGGATGATATATGCTCCTGCCTGTGGCAGTAACTGCTGAAATTCAGGTATGATCTTGTGAGGAGGAAGAGCTGTGTCTTCCGCACCCCAGACAAGATAGGCTGGCCCTTTGTAATTGCACGGTTTTGGAAGGTGATCGAGCCTGAAATCAAGCGGTCTTCTGGAAGGAGAAAGGATAGGCCATTGGGCTCCTTTGTCCTGAAGCGGAAGGGTGAATTGATTGATGAGCTTTTCATCAACTTTGCTCTGATTATAGTAGGTTGGCATAAGGCTCTGGCTCACTCCCATGGGATTTGCAAAAGCTGAAAAAAGCACCTCGCCAATCAAAGGAGAACCTACAAGCCCGAAAAAAACACTGGTCATACCCTCCATGGTGTCTCCAAAAAGCCCGGAAGGATTTGCAAGGATGAGGGCTTTTACTTTTTCTGGTTTATGGTGTGCAAAAAAGATGCCGCTTGCTGCGCCCATCGAATGGCCGACAATAATGATCTTATCTATTTTTTTCAGCAGCAGAAAAGCTTCAATCTGTGAGGCAAACAATTCAAGACTGTAGCGGACATTTGGTTTTTGTGATTTTCCGAAGCCAATCAAATCCATGGCATAAATTTTATGCTCATGAGCGAATTCTGGAATATTCAGGTTCCAGTGCTCAATCATACCGCCGTAACCGTGAATGAAAAGGATAGGAGTTTTTTCCGAGTTAGGTTGACCGAATTCCTGGTATCGTATTTTTGCCTCATCTTGAGGTGAGAATTGCCACAAAAAATACTGATCTTTTGCCGTGTTACTCATGGGGAAAAAAGTAAAATTTTTGGACGATTAAAACTTGTAAAACAATATATCCCATACACGGCAATAGTAAAAAATATTGGTAAATTTGAAGAATAGGGTTAAACTTATCCTATTTATCAGAATGAAATTCTATGCTTCAGGTTTCCAGAAAATTTGAATATGGACTTCACGCTATTACTTATCTGGCAACCAAGGGTCAGGACAGGGTGGTTACCGTTAAGGAAATGGCCGATGAGATCGGGTTTTCACAGGAGTTCCTTTCAAAGGCCATGCAGAGTCTCAAAAGAGCCGGTCTTGCCACCTCTGTTCAGGGTGTGAAGGGTGGTTACAAACTTGGCAGGACGACTGCTGAAATCACTATTGCTGATATTGCGATAGCTATTGAGGGAAAGCCGCATATTGTGCATTGTGGCGTTGAGCCATGCAGTTGTGAAATATTTTCCTCATGCAGCCACAGAGTCTATATGAACAAGCTTCAGGGAAAAATTCAGGATCTTCTGGCGCAGACGACTATTCACTCTTTATTGCAGCAGATAGCCAAGTGAGCAACGAGATGCCCAATCAATTAATGCACAAGAATATTTTGAATCATGACCACTCTTAGACTCAGCAATTCAGCAGTTGCTGAAACGAGTCTGCCGGATATTGTCCTCAAAGGCATCAATACTCATAATCTTGCAAATATTTCGGTTTGTATTCCCCGTAACCGCTTTGTCGTGCTGACTGGCGTCAGTGGATCGGGTAAATCAAGTCTTGCGTTTGACACTCTCTATGCTGAAGGGCACCGCCGCTATGTGGAGTCGCTTTCAGCGTATGTGCGGCAGTTTCTTGAGCGAATGCCTCGGCCTGATATCGAAAGTGTTGAAGGAATCGCCCCTGCAATTGCTATCGAGCAGAAACCCATACCGAAAAACCCTCGTTCCACAGTTGGTACCGTGTCAGAAATTTATGACTATCTCCGACTGCTTTATGCCCGGATCGGCAAAATTTATTCTCGCGATACTGACGAGCTTGTTCTGAAGCATACTCCTGATGATGTGAGCTTGCAAGCCGGTTTTTTTGAAGAGGGTACAAAGTTCTACGTAGGATTTCTTTTTCCTGCTCATCAGGATGCTGGTCACCATAGTTGTTCGGCTCAGGATGAAATAGCAAATCTTTTGAAAAAAGGTTTTTTCCGAGTGGTTGCAGGGGATGAGGTGCTTGATCTGAACAATGAGCTGATCTGCAAAAGGGTGCTGGAGATGCCGGCATCCGAACGCGCTTCTTTGCTTGTTCTTGTTGATCGTTTTGTGGCGAAGAATGATGAAAAGGTTTTCAGCCGTGTGTCACAGGCCGCGGAAAGCTGTTTCAATGAATCCGGAGGGTATGCGGCCCTGAAGGTTGTCGGAGGAAAAACCTACCTGTTCAGCGACCGTCTTGAATTGAATGGTATTGAATATCAGGAGCTTTCACCACAGCTTTTTGCGTTTAACTCGCCGATAGGTGCATGCACAACCTGTCAGGGGTTTGGACGGATTGCCGGAATTGATGAGGATGCCGTTGTACCCGACAAGTCACTGACGCTGGCAGAAGGTGCAATTGCATGCTGGAACTCTGAAAAGTACCGATGGAATCTCAGGCAGCTTCTTGCTGTTGCCCCAACTCTGGGTATCCCCCTTGATGTTCCCTATGAAAAAATTTCCTATGAGCATAAGGAGATTATCTGGAAAGGGCTGTCGGATGAACGCTACAAGGGGATTCGGCCTTTTTTTGCTGAAATAGAGAAGGATGCTGGCTTCAAGATGCACTACAGGGTGTTTTTAAGCCGTTACCGAGGTTATGCTCTCTGTCCTGATTGCGACGGGATCCGCCTTAATCCTGATGCCAGACTTGTGAGGGTTTCTGGGCGACATATCGGCGAGGTTTCGCGCATGAATATTGCTGATGCTGACCATTTTTTTCGGAATCTTGATATTTCGCCTTTTGACCGCAAGGTGGCTGACGTTATTTTGCAGGAAATTATAAAACGCCTCGGTTATCTGCTCGATGTTGGATTGAACTATCTCACTCTTGACCGTCTGACTCATACCTTGAGCGGTGGTGAGTTTCAGCGCATCAATCTCTCAACCTCTCTTGGTTCTCCTCTTGTCGGAGCCATCTATATTCTTGATGAACCGAGTATTGGTCTGCACCAGAGTGATTCAGCGCGTTTGATCACGCTGCTCCGCAGGCTGCGTGATCTTGGTAATACGGTCGTTGTGGTTGAGCATGACCGTGAAATTATCGAAGCCGCCGATGAAGTCATTGACCTTGGCCCTTATGCCGGTCGGCTTGGTGGCGAAGTGGTTTTTCATGGTTCCATCGTCGAAATGAAGGAGCATGGCACCTCGCTTACCGCGCAGTACCTCAATGGTACGAAACGGATCGCAGTGCCGAAGCTTCGCAGAACACCGGATTTCACCACCTGCATTGAGATTATCGGTGCCATGCAGAACAATCTGAAAAATATCGATGTGCGTTTTCCTGTTGGCGTCATGACCTGTGTGACCGGTGTGAGCGGTTCAGGCAAGTCCACCTTGGTCAACGACATTCTCAACAAGGGGATTATGAAGGTTAAGGTTGGGTTGAAGGAGAAGGTTGGAACCCATCGCTCGATTTTTGGAACAAGGTTTGTTGATCGAGTTGAGCATGTCGATCAGTCTCCCATTGGCAAATCAAGCAGGAGTAACCCAGTAACCTATCTCAAGATATTTGATGATATCCGTACTCTTTTTTCGCAGACTAAGGATGCAAAAGTGAGAGGCTTGAAGGCTGGATATTTCTCTTTCAACATTCCCGGCGGTCGTTGTGAAACCTGTGCCGGAGAGGGGAGTGTGCATATTGAGATGCAGTTTCTTGCGGATATCGAAGCTGTTTGTGAGGATTGCAGAGGTCTGCGCTACAAGTCCGATACTCTGGAGGTGAAGTATCAGGGCCTTTCAATTGCCGAGGTGCTTGATATGACCGTCGAGGAAGCAATTGTATTTTTCAGGAACGAGAAGGGGATTGAAAGAAAACTTATGGTGCTCGATGAGGTAGGGCTTGGTTATATCAGGCTTGGTCAATCGTCAAGTACCCTTTCTGGCGGGGAGGCTCAGCGCCTGAAGCTTGCAAGCTTTATTGCCCGGGCTGACGTGGAGCATACTCTTTTTATTTTTGATGAGCCGACAACGGGTCTTCATTTCGAAGACATCAACAAGCTGATCAGATGTTTTGAAAAACTTCTTGAACAGAAAAATACTCTGGTCATTATTGAACACAATCCGGATATTATCACCCAGGCTGACTGGATTATCGATCTTGGCCCTGGTGCAGGCGATAAAGGGGGATCTATTGTTGCCGAAGGCACTCCCGAAGAGATTGCGGCCATGGATCACTCGCTGACCGGTCGCTATCTCAAACCTTCACTTGAACGTTAAAGGGAATTTTTCACGATCAGCTTTTCAAAGGATAATCTTCAAGCGCACCGCCGTGCAGTCTGATATGAGGAAAGTGCGACTGCGCCGTGCGTTCCACCCATACAGAGCTCCCTTTACTGAACTCGGTTTCGTTTGCCGCTACCGACAGCCGGTTTTTGGCAAGAGCGGAAATTTCCTGCAAAAGTGCAGCAAGCTGCCGGTCTTCGGCTGTCGCTGTGTCATCCTCCATTTTCGAAAGGGTACTGGTCAGCTTGTCCACGGTAATTTTACCTATGGTGTAATAGAGTGTGTGGTTGTTTGTTTTGTTGAAATTCTCTGGCTTATGCATATCAGTTGGTAAACATGAAAATTGTACACCATGAAATAAAGAATCTTTTTGGAATCGACAATATTTTTTTTATTATTAGGTGTTCTTTTAGCACTCGGGACGCTTGAGTGCTAAAAACATAAAAATCAATGAGACAAGTCAATAGTATCTTACTATTAATCTAAAACCCAAACAAGAGAAGACAATGAACTTGAAACCCTTAGCTGATCGAGTTATTGTTAAACCTGCACCGGCAGAGGAAAAAACCAAAGGCGGCCTTTATATTCCCGATACCGGGAAAGAAAAACCGCAGTATGGTGAAGTCGTGGCAGTAGGAGCAGGTAAGATTGCCGATAATGGCCAGCTGCTCGAAATGCAGGTCACCGTAGGAAAGAAAGTGCTGTACGGCAAGTATTCCGGTACTGAAGTCAACGTGGAAGGTGAGGATTACCTCATTATGCGCGAGTCTGACATTTTTGCAATTCTCGACTGACCCGTTACTAAAATTTTAAAAAAAACTTACAGGAGGAATCTGTTACAATGACTGCAAAAGATATTCTTTTTGATGCTGAAGCCAGGGCCAAACTTAAAGTTGGCGTTGACAAATTGGCAAATGCTGTGAAAGTTACGCTCGGACCTGCCGGACGTAATGTACTGATTGACAAAAAATTCGGTGCTCCGACCTCAACCAAAGACGGCGTCACCGTTGCAAAAGAGATCGAACTTTCTGATCCTTTCGAGAACATGGGTGCCCAGATGGTGCGTGAAGTTGCATCGAAGACCAGCGATGTCGCCGGTGACGGTACAACCACTGCTACGGTGCTTGCACAGGCCATCTATCGTGAAGGTCTCAAGAACGTCACTGCCGGTGCTCGTCCAATTGATCTGAAGAGAGGTATTGACCGTGCTGTAAAGGAAGTCGTCCAGGAGCTGAGAAATATCAGCCGTATTATTACCGGTAAGAAAGAGATTGCCCAGGTTGGTACTATTTCCGCCAACAACGATCCTGAAATCGGCGAACTGATTGCTGAAGCGATGGACAAGGTCGGCAAAGACGGTGTTATCACTGTTGAGGAAGCCAAAGGCATGGATACCGAGCTTAAGGTTGTTGAAGGTATGCAGTTTGACCGTGGTTACCTTTCACCTTACTTCGTGACCAATCCTGAAACGATGGATGCCGAACTCGAAGATCCGCTGATTCTGATTTATGACAAAAAGATCAGCAACATGAAGGAGCTTCTTCCGATTCTTGAAAAATCTGCACAGACTGGCCGTCCCCTGATCATTATTTCAGAGGATATCGAAGGCGAAGCTCTTGCAACGATTGTCGTGAACAAGCTGAGAGGTACTCTGAAAGTATGTGCAGTCAAGGCTCCTGGCTTTGGTGATCGCCGCAAGGCCATGCTTGAAGATATCGCCATCCTCACTGGTGGTACGGTTATTTCCGAAGAGAAGGGCTACAAGCTCGAAAATGCAACTATCTCCTATCTTGGACAGGCTGGTCGTGTTACCGTCGACAAGGATAACACTACCATTGTTGAAGGTAAAGGTACCGCTGAAGAGATCAAGGCTCGTATCAACGAGATCAAGGGACAGATTGAAAAATCAACCTCTGATTACGACACTGAAAAGCTGCAGGAACGTCTTGCAAAACTCTCAGGCGGCGTTGCTGTTCTTAACATCGGAGCTTCAACAGAAGTTGAGATGAAAGAGAAGAAAGCACGTGTTGAAGATGCGCTGCATGCAACTCGCGCTGCTGTTCAGGAAGGTATCGTTGTTGGTGGCGGTGTTGCTCTTATCCGCGCCATCAAGGGTCTTGACAGGGCTATTGCCGACAATGAAGATCAGAAAACCGGTATTGAAATTGTCCGCCGCGCTCTTGAAGAACCCCTCCGCCAGATCGTGGCAAACACCGGTACCACTGATGGTGCTGTTGTTCTGGAGAAGGTCAAGGCAGGAACCGGTGATTTTGGTTTCAATGCAAGAACCGAGCAGTACGAAAATCTTGTTGAGGCAGGTGTCGTTGATCCTACCAAGGTTACCAGAAGTGCTCTTGAGAACGCTGCATCAGTTGCCAGCATTCTTCTGACCACAGAAGCTGCTATTACCGATATCAAGGAAGAAAAATCAGACATGCCCGCAATGCCTCCGGGCGGAATGGGTGGTATGGGCGGCATGTATTAATTCGACGCTTCATACTCTTTTAAAAAAAGCCAGCCTTCGGGTTGGCTTTTTTTTTGTTTGATTGGTTACTATAGTAAAAATCGAAAAACATATTACTCAGGAATAAATAGAGCTACCAATATGTAGGTAGGGGTGATTTTTCAGGGGATTTCTCGCATCAAGACCCGAAATCCTGCCTGTGCAAAATGTTTGTCAAAAGTCAATGCTTGCTGGATCCCTTTTTCTTTCATGACAACAAACGACACGCAATCAATAAATCCCCACTCTTTATCATGGCGGGTTTGATACAGTTTGAACGCTTGCTGAAATAATTCAGGGTTCAAGTGAATAATTTCAGTCTCCTCTGACTGCAAAAATTCGTTGATAATCCTTATGGATTCCTGTTTATATCCTTTTGCCAAAGCATTTCCAATTTCCAGGAGCACAACGTCAGTCGTCAGGAATGGGAAGCCTTCAAATTGTTCAGACAGTGCAACCGCTTGGCGATGATATTGATCTCGACGATTTACCAATCCGACAACAAATAAGGTATCAAGAAAGATTGGTGGAGGCATGTTTTTCTCCAGATAGATAGACATCAAGATTTGCTGCAAAATCTTCTGGAGCATCAATCTGAATCTGTCGGAGTTTTGTCATTAAACCCTGCTTTTTTTGTGGTTGTTTTGACTGAATAAACAGAGTGATAATCTGGTAAAGATCTTCGAGATAGACCTCTTCAATCTGGTCAATCTCCCCATAAATAAGCTCTTTTGTCGTCATTATTTCACTCATCCTTTTTCTGGATTTTTTCGGAAATAGTGCGGATGTCAAATTGCACAACGATAAGCGTAACTAAACATAAGCAGATTCCGTCAAAACGTCAAAAGTGGGGTTAGGGAATAAGCAAATCAAAAAAGAGGCTATCAACATTTCAGATAGTCGACCGCGTTGCGTACTTTGTAAGGACAGGTATAATGGGTGTATATTATCTTTAAAGCCGAATATTTTCAAACGGTAGTTAGGATTTCCTGAACAAACAGTCGATTTGAAAATATCCAAATTTCCTTTCCATACCAATTGAATCGGCCCCCAATGACAACAAACGCGAAGATTTGCGCTCCAATATAGAATAAGCTTGCTTCTCTTTTCACACTCCTCCAGTTCACTGCATTGATACATAAAAGAATGGACGAACAATATATACTGAAATATCGGAAAGAGCGCCAACTTGGCAAAGGCGGGATGAGTCGAGTCTATCTTGGTGTTGTGCCTTTGACTGGTCTGCGGGTGGCGATCAAGGTGCTGAATCAGGATCTTGCAGAGGATGCTTCCATGCGTCACCGCTTTCTTGTGGAGGCGCAGTCGTTGGCAAAGCTTGATCACCCTGACATTGTGCGTCTGATTGAGTACGACCATGAGAAGCTGGTGCTGGTGCAGCAGTACATTGAGGGAATGGATCTTGATGAGTATATCACCAATCATCGCGGCCCTATTCCGGAAGAGGAGGCGAAGGCGCTTTTCTGCAAGCTACTGGAGGCCTTTGCCTACGTGCACAGCAACAAGGTTATCCATCGCGATATCAAGCCGGCCAATATTCTGATGACGAAGGCGGGCCAAATGAAGATTGTTGATTTCGGGATAGCAAAAGACACTGAAGCGGGGCGTGATAGCAGTTCCGGCACCCGTATGGGAACGGTGGCCTATATGAGTCCGGAGCAGGTGCTTGGTGAGGAACTCGACAAGCGGACAGATATCTATTCGCTGGGCGTAGTGTTGCACCAGATGCTGACGGGTAAGGCTCCCTACGATATCAGTACCGACAAGCAGTTCAAGGTTCAGGCGAAGATTGTGCATGAACCATTGCCCCGGATGAAGAGCATCTACGAGTATGTGTCGTCAGGGATGCAGGCCGTTGTTGACAAAGCAACGGCGAAGGATCGCACCAAGCGCTACCAGAGCTGTGAGGAGTTCATGCAGGCCGTCAAGGCAGTCAAGCCTGCTCTCCCTCCAGTGACTCGCCATCTGGATTGGCTGCGCGATATAGTGCGCGACAAGCGGGTTATTGCAGGAGTTGTAGTGGTTCTGCTGGTTGCGCTTGGTATGTTCGGGTACAGTCGTACGCAAAAGAAGGTGGAAGCTCCAGATGCGGCGCCTATGGCTGCTCCAGCTGTGACTGTAGATTCATCGGCAATAAAGAGGCTGGAGGCAGTCCGGGCCGAAGAACGTCGGAAGGCCGAACAGCAGGAAAAAGCGCGTCAGGAAGAGCTTGCAAGGCTGCAACGTGAGCGGGATGAGGCACGACGCCAAGAAAAAGAGGCACGTGCAGAGGCAGAGAGGCTGGGCAACAAACCAATTCCCGTTATAGCTCAAGCGCCAAAACCTGAGATGGTAACGCATAATGTAGGTGATAAGTATGGCGGTGGCATTATATTTTACGTTGATGCGAGTGGCCAGCATGGCTTGATTGCCGCTACGGAGGATATTTATAAACCGCATACCGACCAATGGGGTGAAGACTGGGGCAAAGGAATTTACTTTCGATGGAGTACAGGAGAATACAAGAACGCCGAGGCTTCGGATTATGCGTATGGTTCATTGGGTACAGACACAGGAGTCAGAAGTGGAAGAAAGAATACGCAAAAAATACTTGAAAAATATCCTGCATTGCGCTATCCGAACAGTGCGGCAGCGGTAGCTCGTGCGTATCAAGGCGGAGGCTATCACGACTGGTTTTTGCCAAGCAAGGATGAACTGATGGAGTTGTACCGTAATAAAACTGCTGTTGGCGGTTTTTCTGACGTCGGCTACTGGAGTTCTTCGGAGAGTGGTGCATGTCTCGCATAGTACCTGCACTTTGGTGACGGGAGTCAGTACGTCTACTATAAGATCTTCAGCAATCGGGTTCGGCCTGTGCGGGCTTTTTAACTATTTATCTATTCAACAATTAAGGGGGTACCGGGGGCGAAGCCCCCAGTCGACAAATATTTTGCTCTATGGCGCTTTATTATGATCTCCCCGTTTATGGTGATGTCTATCGTTTGATACTGAAAATTTTTGAGTACACCAAAGATTTTCCGCGCGAGTACAAATACTCTCTTGGTCAGGATCTCAAGCACGACAGCATTGTGCTGGTGCGCAGCATCTACAGGGCCAACAAAGCCAAAAGCAAGACCGAGTATCTTGAAGTGTTTCTTGACGATTTTGAAATCCTTAAACTGGAGGTGCGTCTATGTGTTGACCTGAAAATTCTGCCCATAAAAAAGCAGGCCGAAATTACTGCGCTCATGGACGGGATTGGTAAACAAATCACTGGATGGCGTAATGCCGGGATGGTGAAAGGTGCCTGAATTTCGCCGGTCAAGGCCGTCGGAAGCGAGCAGAGCTTCGTTCAAAAGCGGCAGAGAGACTGTGCGCCGATTGGTGAAATTTGAAGATCGGCGAGCAGTAAAGGAAAATGCATCGAAAGCGCTTTGGGTGTATGTCAACTTCTTTGCGAAAGTGCTGTTGGCGGTTTTTCTGACAACAACTACTGGAGTTCATCGGAGAGTGGTGCAAATAACGCATGGAACCAGAACTTTGGTGACGGGAGACAGAACGACAACAACAATAAGAACAACAACAATCGGGTTCGGCCTGTGCGGGGTTTTGAACAAGCAAGTGTATCGCCCGGACGATTTTCTTTCCGGGCGTTATACATGACAGCACAATCTCCATCCATGCAGCTTGAGCTGTTTCCAGCTTCAGCACCCATAACCCTTGTTGAGCTTTTTGAGGCTTATGAAGGCTGCCGCCGACACAAGCGCAACACAGCCAATGCCATGGCTTTTGAACTTGATTACGAACAAAATCTTGTTGACCTCTGTGAGGAGATTAACAACGGCAGCTACCAGCCGAGAAATTCCATCGCCTTTATTGTTGACAAGCCGGTCAAACGCGAAATATTTGCAGCCGATTTTCGAGATCGGGTGGTGCATCATCTAATCATCAATAAACTGAACGACCTGTTTGAAAAAGAGTTCATTGTTGACAGCTACTCCTGTCGGAAGGGAAAAGGTACGCATAAAGGCATCAGACGTCTGGATAGCTTTATTCGCAAGTGTTCTAAGAACTACAGCCGCGACTGCTGGATTTTAAAGATCGATATCAGAGGCTTTTTTATGAGTATTGATCGATTCCGACTCTATCACCGACTGGAACTCTTTATAAGAGAGCATTACCATTTTCCTGACCAACCACTCTTGCTTGATCTTTGTCGCAAGGTGGTTTTTTACGATCCCGCTACCAACTGCATCATCAAAGGGAGGCGCTCAAACTGGAAAGGGTTGCCGAATGATAAAAGTCTTTTTCACTCTCGTCATGGGTGTGGTCTGCCAATTGGCAACCTTACCAGCCAGATCTTTGCAAACTTCTATCTCAACCGCTTTGACCATTTTATGAAGCATCATATCGGATTGCGATACTACGGTCGCTACGTTGATGATGTTGTGGTCGTCCATCAGGATCGTGCTTTTCTGAACTCTCTGCTACCGGCTATTCGTCTGTATTTGCATAAAGAGCTTGGCTTGGCGTTGCACCCCAAAAAAATTGTTCTTGAACATTATTCCCAAGGGGTCAAGTATCTGGGCGTTGTTATCAAGCCGCGCAGAATCTATATTGCCAACCGCACCAAAGGCAACTTATACAGCGCTCTTGTAAAGTTTAACCGCATAGCGCAACAGCACAAGCCCTATCATGCCGAGCGTGCTGCTTTTCAGAGCAGCATCAACTCTTATCTCGGCTTGATGAAGCATTACCGGACCTACACTCTTCGCCGTTCAATGCTGCGCAAGCACCTCTCACCCTGGTGGCGGCGGCTGGCCAAGGCAGATGCCCGTATTGAAAAATTTACGTTTAAAACGAGGCCTCGACGAATCTGCAAAAGGCGACTCAAAAAGAGGTCAGTGACTCTTTAGAGTATGATATTGTGAAGTAATCCGATAAATTGCGAAATAGTTGCCGGAGATGTTTCATAATTTTTTATCACCCCCCAACCACTCCGCCCGTGAAAGTTATTAAAATCGGCAGATCTTCTGAGAACGATATTGTTATCAGCGAAACCTTTATTTCACGACAGCATGCGCTGCTCATGGTTGATAACAGCGGCAAAATACGCATCAGGGATCTTGATTCCACCAGTGGCACCTATGTCAATGGCAATCGCATTCAGGAGGAGGCTCTCGCTCAGGACGATGAAGTCCGTCTGGGAACCTACAGGCTCGATCTGCGGAGGTGCTTGGAGAGCTCGGTTTCCGATCAGCAGGATGCGCTCCCAGCTCCGTCGGGTGATATCCGGAAAACCATTACCATCGGCAGGAATCCATCCAATACCATTGTGCTGCCTTTTGCCGATGTTTCAGGCGAACATGCTGTTCTTACTGTTTTTAAAAATGGTGAGGTGGTGATCAAGGATAAACAGTCAATGAACGGAATCAAAGTAAATGGCGTAGCGGTAACGCAGAAGAAGCTGGTGAAGGGCGACACGGTTACGCTCAGCGCCAGCCATCAGGTGCAGTGGGAAGCGGCGGTGTACGGCAAGCCCACAAAAAAGCTCCTGATACCTGCCATTGCAGCCTTGGTACTGCTGCTCTGCGGCGTATGGCTCTTTTTTATGAAGGAGAAGATGATGCCTGTCAGTGTTGTGGAGAAATACGCCAATTCAGTGGTGATTATTCGCAATGACTATGTCTATGAAGTTGATCTTGGCGATGGCGAGAAGTCCTATTTTACCAAAACCGACAAAGGTTTTGAGCAATATGATGCCAGAAAAAACAAACCACTCTCCATATCTGGCACTGGTTTTTTTGTTTCTGCAGATGGAAAAATCATGACCAACCGGCATGTTGCCTTGCCATGGAACTATGACGAAAACAGTGAAGCTCTTAAAGAGTTTCTCGACAAAAAGATTACTCTTGCCCTTACACAGCTTGAGCAAAGTAAGTCTAATGCCATGATAGGAAATCTGCTTGGTCGTAAAATCAACATTTTTCCATGGATAAAAAACATACATGATTTGAATAACGTAAAGATCATCATCTCGGGCAAGTCACTTTACCTCGGTATCGGGCTGAACGATACCTTTATTGATGCTGACTCAAAAAATGATTTTACAGGATGCCTCGTTTTGCGTGATTCGGGAGATAAAAAAATTGATGTGGCGCTTTTGCAGATTAAAACCAAGACACTACCGCAAAAAGTGAAGGAGTACATTCATCTTGAGGATGCAATTGTTGACAAACAACTTCTGAAACCGGGTATGAAACTGATCATGATAGGATATCCAAATGGGTTTGATTTTGGTCAAACCACTGACGGGTTGAAGGTGAGCTTTCAGGAGGGGACTCTTTCAAGGGCCCCTGACGATATCAACCTTGGTCATAATCTTCCCTCCGTGCCTGGTGCAAGTGGGTCGCCACTCTTTAACGTACAGGGGCAGCTTGTTGCCATTACCAATGAACAGCTTGCCAATACGCAGACGTTTAATCATGCGATTCTGGCAAAACATGCGGTAGAACTTTATCAATCAAAAAAATAACCAAAGGTTTATGGCAAAGATTGTCACATGTGTGAATGGCCATCAGTTTGATGCCGACAAATCGAAAGAGTGCCCGGTCTGCCCGAAAACCGTAGTTTCAAAGGGCACCTCGACAAAGCCGATCACCGTCGGTGTACCCACTGCTGCTGGCAACAAGACCGTGCCTCTTGGCACAGCAAAAACCACCCTTCTCACCGATCCATTTCCGGGAGAGACAACACGGGTGACCACCGATAACAAAACACACATTCTGCAGGGTACCAAAATTTTCAGAGAGAGCAAAGAGGCCAACAACGAGAAAAAGCTGGTTGGCGTTCTGGTCTCTTACGATCTTCATGAGCAGGGAAAACTGTTCAGGTTGTTTGAAGGCAGGAATCTTGTTGGCTCTGACCGGAACTGCGATATTATCATTGAAAATGTTCCGGCAGTGTCGGGGAGGCATCTGACCATTTTGTATCGCAACGCTACGTTTTTGTTCAAGGATGAGTTTTCAACGAACGGCACCAGCATTGATGGAGTGATGAAAAATGAGGGGGTGCTTGATCATAACTGCACCATAACCATTGGCGGCGTCCAGCTTCTGTTTATTATGGTGCCCTTTGGTCTGCTGGGTGTGTAACATCTTGTGCTTTTGCACGCTCTTTTTTCAATGTCAAGCCTGGAAACGATCATGAAGAATGTGCTTACCAGTTATAAGGTTGGAAATGCCACAGATGTCGGGCTCGTCCGAAAACTCAATGAGGACTACTATGGCGTCATAAAGACGTTGAACGGTGATATTGTGCTGGTCTGTGATGGCATGGGTGGCCATGCAGGCGGGGAAATCGCCTCTCGTCTGGCGGTTGAGGCAATAGCGGCCTTTCTGAATATCAGGATATATCCAGAGCCACTGCAAGCCCTGAGTGATTCCATTGTTCATGCCAACAGGGTGATTCTCGATTATGCTGCTGAACATCCCGAATTAAAGGGGATGGGTTCCACCTGTGTGGCGCTGCTGCTGACTAACGACTGCTGTTACTATGCCCATGTCGGCGACAGCCGGATATATCTCTACGGAAGGAACCGGTTGCAGCAACTGACCCGCGACCACTCGTTTGTGCAGTCACTGGTTGATGCTGGCGCTATCATCCAGAAAGATGCGGAACATCATCCGCGAAAAAATGAGATCACCAATGTGCTCGGGCTTGAGCGGATGGAGCTTCCCACACTCTCGAAAAAGCCATTCAATCCACACCAGGGCGACATCATGCTTCTCTGCAGCGATGGACTGACCGGCATGGTGAGCGATGAGGAGATTGCTGATTCACTGCGCATGGAGATGCCTCTCTACAACAAGGCCAAAGAGCTGGTGAAGTTGGCCAACGAGGCTGGCGGCCTCGACAACATTACCGTTCAGCTTGTGCAGTTCAACGGTGTAGAAGAGGGCAAACGCTCCGGTGGCGATACCATCAGTCTGAACAAAAAGCTGGTACAGGTGGTTGGAGCCACTCTTGTGCTGTGCGCTTTGGCTTTTTTGGCGTCGTTCGGCACCGGCATTGGCAAAAAAGTATTAGAACTGTTTCAGGCTGGCAGCACTGCCACTGTGCCGGTGACGTCACCAGCCAAAAATCCAGTACCTCCTGCTTCTGGAAAATCAGAGCCTGCGGTAACGTCTCCCAGCACGGAGGGCGCCAAAAAGAAAACAGAAACACCCGTACCCAAAAAAGCAGCAGTAAAGTCTGAGTCGAAGCATCCTGCTCCAACGCAAACAGATAGAAAGATCAAAATCCCTGATTCGTTGAAGGTAGTTGATCCAAAAGTAGGTAATCCGGTAAAGAGTGGTGGTTCACAAGGTGCATCAGGCGAAGCATCACCTGCATCAGATAAAAAACCTTTAACACCACCTCATCCTGTTGAGACCTCAAACCCCCTGAACTGACCAGAGCATAATCGAATGGAACAAGAATACATACTGAAGTATCGCAAAGAGCGTTTGCTTGGCGAGGGAGGGATGAGCAAGGTCTTCCTTGGCGTCGATCCGGTGACCGGCCAACGGGTGGCCATCAAGGTGCTGCATCCGCACTTTGCCGAGCAAGAGAAGATTCGTGATCTCTTTCTCCAGGAGGCTGCCTCTCTGGCAAAGCTTGACCACCCCGACATTGTGATACTGATCGACTATAATGCTGAAAAGCTGGTGCTGGTGCAGCAGTACATTGACGGGATGGATATGGAGGAGTACATTACGCATCATCGCGGCCCGATTCCTGAAGAGGAGGCGAAGGTGCTCTTTTGCAAGCTTCTGGAAGCTTTTGCTTATGTGCACAGCAACAAGGTTATTCATCGCGACATCAAGCCCGCCAATATCCTGATGACTCGGGGAAACCGTATCAAGGTTGTCGATTTCGGGATAGCGAAAGACACTGAAACCGGGCGCGATACTTGTACCAGTACCCGAATGGGCACCATACCCTATATGAGCCCGGAGCAGATCAAGAGCAAGCCAAATGAAAAGATAGACCATCGCACCGACATCTATTCGCTGGGTGTACTGCTGCATCAGATGCTTACAGGCAAGGCTCCCTATGATACGGAAAATGAGTCACTGTTTGACATCCAGTCCAAGATCGTGCATGAGCCATTGCCGAGGATGAAGAGCATCTACGAGTATGTGTCGTCAGGGATGCAGGCCGTTGTTGACAAAGCAACGGCGAAGGATCGCACCAAGCGCTACCAGAGCTGCCAGGAGTTCATGCAGGCCGTTAAGGCGGTCAAGCCTTTACCCCCTCCAGTGACTGGCAGGTTGGAGTGGCTGCGCGATATAGTGCGCGACAAGCGGGTTATTGCAGGAGTTGTAGTAGTTTTGCTGGTTGCGCTTGGTGTGTTCGGGTTCGGTCGTCCGCAAAAGAAGGTGGAAGCGCCAGCGGAGCCGCCAATGGAGGTGCATGATAAGGCGCCTGTAGCCGCAAGCCCGCCTCAGATGCCTGCGGAAATCCCGGCTGCGCCAGCTCCGGTTATTTCCGAGCCCGTACCTCCAGCCCCCGCTCCAGAACCTGAGCGAGCGCCAGCGCCGCGGACGTTTGCCATTGGTGAAAAGTATGGTGGCGGCACTATTTTTTATGTTGATCGTACAGGTCAGCATGGCTTGATTGCTGCCCAACACGATATCAACAAGACCTATACTGATAAGTGGGACGGGAAGTCATATACAGGAGGATATACCTGGAGTACCAATCAGTTTCAGAATGCAAATGCTGAGGATTATGCGTACAAAAGTGTTGGCGGCACTGGTACTGCAATCGGCAAAGGCATGCTCAATACAGAAAGGATACTTAAAAAATATCCGGCATCCCTCTATCCGAACAGTGCGGCAGCAGTAGCTCGTGCGTATCGACGCGGAGGCTATCACGACTGGTTTTTGCCAAACCAGGATGAACTGATGGAGTTGTACCGTAATAAGAGTGCTGTTGGCGGTTTTTCTGGCTACTACTACTGGAGTTCGTCGGAGGGTGGTGCGAGTAGCGCGTGGGGCCAGCACTTTGGTGACGGGAGGCAGGGCGACGACTACAGTAAGACCGCCAACGTTCGGGTTCGGCCTGTGCGGGCTTTTTAACTATTTATCTATTTAACAATTAAGGGGGTACCGGGGGCGAAGCCCCCAGTCGAAAAATATTTTGGATAGTGGCTGTAGATGCTGCGCCATTAACATTTCAGATAATCAAAAGCGTTGCGTACTTTGCCATGCGGTGTTCAGATGAGATACAGATTGAACCTGACAAACATAGATTTTTATGGTCAAAGAAAAGGATAAAGCTGTCGTTCTTCTGAGCGGCGGTATGGACAGTCTTGTCACCACTGCAATCGCTCATGACGAGGGCTTTGCATTGGCTGCTATGCATGTCAATTACGGACAGCGCACCTGGCAGAAGGAGCTGGAGTCATTTC
>Ga0209083_1000822_pt1 | contig 41309 bp, 56 predicted proteins | sample AM7aDNAmetaG_FD_184132 | JGI IMG/M metagenome (GOLD analysis project Ga0209083, IMG submission 184132) | Freshwater microbial communities from Finland to study Microbial Dark Matter (Phase II) - AM7a DNA metaG (SPAdes) (version 3) | ecosystem: Environmental > Aquatic > Freshwater > Lake ... | reverse complement strand
GAATTAATGGCTCCATTACATGCCCATTTTTCTTATATTATTAATAATACAGAAAAATACAGAATAGACACAGATGGAAATTCTATTTATAAAATAGGCAATTATATTTATCAATCAACTGATTTTTCTTCTGATACTATTAATGATATACGTTCATATGTTGCTTCTGGAGTAACAATAAGTGAAATTTGCACTGTTGCTAATGCGACTAAAGGCGCTGGAACATGGATGCAAACAATAAACATTAATGCGTCTGGAAAATTAACCTCAAATTCGTTTATTAAGTCAGGCGGGGTATCTACACAATTTTTAAAAGCAGATGGAAGTATTGATAGTAATAGTTATTTAGCAACAACTAATAAAATTACAACTGCAAATGTTGAGAGTGCTGTTGATTTAAAACACAGTGTTGGTTCTGATTTACCAACACAAACAAATATTGGCACGCTTATAAATTCAGTAGCAGAAAAAGCAACGCTGGTAGATGCAGACAAATTTGCGGTGATGGATAGTGAAGACTCAGATAAATTAAAAAGTCATTCAAAAGGAAATTTAAAAGCTGCTTTAGATTTAAGATATGCAAAACTAACAGGGTCTTATTTCACAGGAGAAGTATCTGCATTAAATGGATTAGAAGCAGCAAAACTTTATCCTGGTGACGATTCTACAACAGCTATTCAAATAACAAATGCTGGTGAATCACAGGTTATTGCAAATATTGACACGACCAATGGACGTGTTGGCTTTGGTACTGCTTCCCCTGCTTGCAAGGTTCATATCGAAGATACTACAATCTCGCAAAATTACGAAATATTCAAAGTAGTGGGAAGCAACGGAAGTATCTCATTTCAGAGCGATTCTGCTTTCCCTCGAATGAAATTTGACATAGTTCATACAACTACTCCTACAGCGGGAAGGCCTGTGTTTTCTACAAGATTAAATGCTGATACCTACGCCCGATTTGGCTTTGATGGATATGGAAAACTACTTTGGGGAGCTGGCGGAGCAACAGATTTAGATACAAATCTATATAGAAATGCGGCAGGAATTTTAAAGACGGATAGTGCATTAATCGTTGTCGGAGATACTACTGTTAGCAAATTAAAACCATCAGCAGACGGCACAACTGCGATTCAGTTTACGAAAGCAGATGGAACAACAGCAGTATTGACTTTAGATACATCGGCAACAAGACCTTTAGTTCGCATCGGGACAACATCTGTTGTTGGAAATTCAACGCCTACTGTGTTATCTTTAGGAGGGTCTTATAGCACAACTAAAGGTTATTATCCTAAGTTAAAAATATATGACGATGGGACTAATTATTTTGGGTTGGGCGTATCTGCGAATTGTTATGAATTAATGGCTCCAGCGAGCGCTTATTTTTCGTTTGTAGTCAATAAATTAGAAAAGCTAGCTATTGGTACAGATGGGAGCATCATTCAACCAAATAACATTTATAACTATCAAGGTGCATCTCAAACAGCTGATACGGTTAACGATACAAGAGAATCAAGTTTTTCAGGGAAAAAAATATATGAAGTATGTACAGTTGCAAATGCGACAAAGGGAGCTGGAAGTTGGGTAGCTTATAAAACAATTCAATTAATAACAATAACTGATAGTAATGAGCTAATTGGTTCCGGAAGTTATGTTGATTTAATTTCAAACAAAAGCGGTAGAGGGTCAATATTTTTCGGAGATGGGGTTGGTTATGCTGATTTCATATTCACGTCAGCAGCGGTAGTAACATTTATCTACAATTCTGCTAATGTTTTCACAGTAGTTCAAACAGGTACTAATCATGTGATTGTGAAAGATAACGGCTCAAATGTGCGAATCATCAATGAATTAGGTGCAACATCTAATTTTCATATAGAGGTAAATTATAATCAATAAAAATAAAAAAATAATGGAACTTTTAATCAAAAATGGGGAATGCCCTGAAAACTACATCGTTACAGAGGTAATTGATGGCGAAGATATTTTGGGGAATGTAATTAAAATTGCTGGAGAGTCGGGTCAACATACTGTCGAGTCTATAACAAATAACATTGCAAATTGCGAAGCTCAGATTCTTCAAATTGAGGTGAAGAAAGCAAAATGGAATGAATATCTGTTGAAGATTAATGAATTTATCGATTCAGAATGAAGGAAAGACTTAAGCCAATAAAATATACAACTAACGCAGAAAATAACGAAGTAATAAATAATTAAAATAAAATGTGGGTATATCAAGAAAAATTAATAAATAATATAGAAGATTTAGGCGAGTCTATTCCGTTTGGGTTTATTTATATAATTACTCATATTCCAACCGGTAAAAAATACCTCGGTAAAAAGCAAATATATTATTCTACCAAGACTAAACTTGGTAAAAAGGAGGTTGCTGCTTTACCTAAAGGTCTTGGTCGTCCACAAAAATTTAAACAAGTAGTTAAAGAATCTGATTGGAAGAATTATTATGGGTCAAACGAAATTATCAAACAACTCATTAAAGAAGGTAGACAAAATGAGTTTACCAGAGAAATAATACATCTTGTTTATAATAAAAAAATGTTATCATATTTAGAAATAAAATATCAATTTTCATATGGTGTATTAGAAAATCAAGACATATGGATGAATGGAAATATAAATGGAACATATTTCCCAACTGATCTTATCGAAGATTGATTTGTCTTTCTAAATAGTTTTTTCGTATATTACAATATAATAAATAATAATGGAATCTATAAAATTAGCAGGTATTTATAAACTTACAAGTCCCAGCGGAAAATGTTATATAGGCCAAAGTGTTGATATGGAATTAAGAATCAGTAAATATAGATCGGGAAATTGTAAAAGACAATTTAGTTTATATAATGCACTTAAAAAATATGGTTTCGAAAATTTTAATATAGAATATTTATTTGTAATTAAAAAAGTTAAAGGATTAGATAATATCCTTGACTATTTAGAAACAAAATATATTAAAAAATACAATTCTGTTTCTCCTTTGGGATACAATTTAACGACAGGGGGAGGAAATTCACATAGTTGTTCTGAAGAAACTAAACTAAAAATGTCCATTGCTGCAACAGGGAGGAAATATACAGAAGAAGCTAAGATGAATATATCTCTTGCCAAGAAAGGTAAAAAAACTCATACTGAAGCTTCAAAACGGGGATTATCTCTTGCTAGAAAAGGAGTTCCATATTCTGAAGAAACAATATTGAAGATGGGCAAACATGTTATATGTTCCACACTCTATGGTATGGAATTTCCTAGTATAAAAGAAGCAGCAAGGATATTAGGGATAGGCTCAACGACTCTATGTCAACACTTAAAAAGGCAATATCCTTCAAATATTCAAGGTTTAGTATTTCGCTATTTATAATGAAATACTTTGGATTTATATGCTATTTTTCATATATTATATTTATATGGAAAACCAACTTATTATATTAGGTTATTTAGAAGCGATACTTGGCAAAAGCAAGAAAACGGCTCGAAATAATTATTCATTCATTTGCCCGAATGGATGTCATCTATCTAAACATAAACTTGAAATCAATTTAGAAACTCAACAATTTCAGTGTTGGATTTGTTCTGGAGAGAAAGGTGGTTATAAAGGTAAAAATTTAGTTAATTTATTTAAACAAGTCAAAGCTCCCCAACACATTATTGATGAAGTAAAATCGCTATTAAATAATTCTACTAGTACAAATATAGAATGGAATGATGATAAAATCACTGAAGTCAAACAATCTGTTCAATTACCAGACGAATATAAACCGCTTTACCCACAACCCACTGAAATAATTGCTAGGCACGCTCTTGTTTACCTCAAAAAAAGAAGAATCTTCAGAGATGATATTGTAAAATATAATATAGGTTATTGTGCGACAGGTAAATATAGAAATCGAATTATTATTCCATTATATAATGATAAAGGAGAACTAATTTATTTTGAGGCACGTGCTTTTGATGATGATTCATTACATTACTTAAAACCAGACTTCCCTAGAAATATCATCCCAAATGAATATTTAATAAATTGGAATTTACCAATTATATTATGTGAGGGGGCTTTTGATATGATTGCTGTAAAGAGGAATGTTATTCCATTGCTCGGTAAAAGCATACAAAATGAGTTGATGAAAAAGCTTGTTACTTCTCAAGTTAAGAAGATATATGTCGCACTAGACGCAGACGCACTTTCTAAAGCATTACAATATTGTGAAACTTTATTACAAGCTGAAAAAGAAGTATATTTAGTGAAGATGGAAAAAGATAGTTCTCAAATCGGATTTGTAGCATTTATTGAATTAATTCAGACTATCCAACCACTTACATATAGTAAATTATTAGAATATAAATTAAGCAAAATATAGTATATTTATAATAAACATAAATAGATAATGGATATATTAAATGAAAATATGACATATTCTTCTGATATCAACCTCGAAGAAGAAATATCGAAATTACTTGCATATATGCGAGAATCTGGCGAATTTTCTGGTGATGCGCCACGTTTGGTGCTTATAAAAGATGATGTAGAAAACGCGCGTAAAATTACTGGAGCTTCAGCTTTTTATAATCCAGAAGACAAATCAATTACATTATATTCAGAAGGTCGTCACGCACGAGATTTGATTTGTAGTTACCTTCATGAGCTGACCCATTATAAGCAAGATTTAGATGGTCGCCTAGATAACATCACAACAGATAATATTACTGAAGATGAAAATCTAGCTGAACTTGAGCGAGAAGCATACGAGTTTAGTGGAATGATGTTTCGTAAATATAAAGATAGTAAGAAAAATAAAAAGCTTCAAATAAATCCATTTCCAGAACATGAAAAAGAATTATATGAACATTTAATACATATAGTTGGTGAAATAACTCTCAACCCTGAAAATTCGGTAACAGCTAATGGAGGAGACAAAGAAGGAACATTTGTTGTAGGTGATATAAAATATATTTATAAAATCCATTCAATGGATGATATGTATGATGATGGGAAATCTTTTTATAATATATATTTCCATCCAGAAAATCATCCTATAAATGGACCATTAAATAATACTTCTAAAGAAAATTATATTAAAATATTAAATACAATGTATAATATTATATTGAATTTTATATTAAAATATAAACCAGATTATATAGGGTTATCATCAATGGATAATAATCTTTCTAAAAATTACCATGCAGTTTATAATAATTTATCTACACATAATGGGATATCTGGTTATAGGCGAAAGAATGCTAACATGGAGTTTGAATTAGAAAATGGAGAAAAAGGTAGATTTATTGTTTTCCAGAGAAAAGAAGATCCAGTACAAGAAGTATGCTATATAAAAAACCCAACAGACAAACATGGTCTAAATCAGTTCGCAAGAGAGATAATGCGTGAAATTGCTGGTGAAGAAGATCAAAAATATCAATTATATTGTGATATGGATGAAGTATTGGTCGCATTCGATCAAGGTTTTAAAAACATGTTTGGTGAAGTTCCATCTTCATATGAAAAGAAATATGGACGCGCTGAATTAATAGCAATGATTAATAAACAAGACGTAAATTTTTGGAATGATCTTGGATTTACACAGAATGGAAAAGCATTTTGGAATTCAATTAAGAAATATAACCCAACCATAATAACTGCTCCTTCAGGTCAAGCCTCTGAAATAGGTAAACGTAAATGGGTAAAATATAATTTAGGAACTCACGTCCCTATAGTTTTTGCTCAAGCAGATGAAAAAGCAAACTATTCAGGTCACAATAGAATCCTTATAGATGACAATACATCAACTATTTATGATTGGATTAACAAGGGTGGAATAGGTATCCATTATATTTCGGCAATGAATGTAATTAATAGGCTAAAAGAGTTAGGAATTTAATATATTTATAATAAAATGTAAAATGGCTGAAAATGTTTTGAAAAAAGAATTCAACAAAAAAGATGTTGAACGTTTACGTAACTTGATGACAAAAAAGTCCGGTAATTTAACAGTGGTTGGGGTTGGATATGAAAAGAAGGAAGAAATTCATGTTGAAGGTGATAAGTGGATAGAAGATGATCGTACTTGGACTATAAAAGATGGTCTTAAACAAAATATAACAAAACTCGATAGAGCAAAAGAATCATATTTACTCCCATTATTCTGTCCTAAATGTGGTAAAGTAATGAAAAATAGAAATGATTCTGATTTTTATAGAATACATAAAATGTGTTTTAATTGTGTTATTGATTTGGAAGAAGAATTAAAATGTTCTGGAAAGTGGGAAGAATATCAAACAAAAATACATAACGATGAAATTTATAATAAGATTAAAGAATTTAAGATTTGGATAAACGAGAAATCAAATGAATCAAATGATGCTTTCTTTTCTGAAAATGGTGAATTAGAAAAATGGAATGGAAAGCTAAATTCAGAGAAAATTGATGAATACACTGAAAGTGTAATTGTATATCTAGAAAATCTTAAAAAATAATGAACATAAGTGTACTTGAATCATATGCTATCCTAGCTGCCTCTTTTATAACGGGAATATTTGGTCCTTTATTAATACAATATACAAGAAACAGAAAAGCAGTAAAACTCCATAAACAAAAAGATCCCATATCAAAAGATTTAGATATTAACTTGTTGATTGATGAACAATTAGAACAAATCCATACTGATTTAAATACTGATAGAGTGTGGATATCTCAATTCCATAATGGTGGTAATTTTTATCCAACCGGAAAATCAATGCAGAAATTTTCCTTAGTTTATGAACAAATCCGACCTGGCATAAAGCCAATGCGTGAAACATACTCTAATATTCCCGTATCTTTATTTACAAAATCATTAAAATACTTATATGATAATGATGAATTATTACTTCCCACAGTTACTAGTGATAATATGGGGTTACGTTCGTTCGCTGATGAATTAGGGAATAAATCATCTTATTTATTCGCTTTAAAATCACTTCATGGTGATTTTTTAGGTACAATGGGGGTTGAATTTTGTATTGAACAGAAAAACCTCACAGAAGGAGAAACACAAGATTTAAGAATTAAAGCCGCCGCCATAGGTTCATTATTGAGTACTAAATTAAATATTCCATATAAAAAATAAGTTTATGTCAGTAAAATTAACACAAGAAGAAATCGACAAATTAATTGGTTTTAGACAAACAGAAGGTACCCTAATTCAAATGATGGGTGAAATTGAATTAAAATCATTATTAATTCAACAACAAAAAGATGTTTTGAAAGAATCATTTTTATCTTTCCAGAAAGAACAACAAGAATTTGCTACAAAACTCCAAGAAATATATGGTGATGGTAGTATAAATATTGACTCAGGAGAATTTACTCCAGTACAATCTTAATGTTTTTGAAAAGATAGCTCATATTTATAATAAACAAGTATTTATTTAACTAATTATTATAAATTAAAATGAGCGAAACATTATTATCATCTGGTATATCACAACAAGAAAGTGATAAATCATTAGTTACAAAACAAGCTCCAACCATTGGGGCGGCCATTATAGGCCCAACTGCAAAAGGTCCATTAATTCCTACTTTAGTTTCATCTATGAGCGAATATAGCTCTGTGTATGGAGGTGGAGTAATTAGTGGTTCAGCATCTTATTCATATCTAACAACAGTTTCTGCCAATAATTACTTTAGTCAAGGTGGTCAATCCTTACTTGTGCAAAGAGTAGTATCTGGTTCATTCACTCCTGCTTCTGGCACTGTTTATAGTATTCTAAACCCAGCATCCGCTTCTTTCGCTTTATCAACAATTTCTAAAGGAGCAATTATGAATTCATCAGGAAGTGAAAATGCTTCTGGTTCATTGATTTCTGGTTCCTCTGATAATGTTAGATGGGAGATTCAAAATGTAAATACCGGTTCAGGTACATTCAGTTTATTGATTAGACAAGGGGATGATACTACAAAGAATAAAGTATACCTCGAAACATTTAATGGTTTATCATTAGATCCGCTTTCCGCTAATTATATAGAGAAGGTAATTGGTAATACATCATTTAATATAAGAAATGAAGGAACAGACTATTATGTTCAAAATTCTGGTTCATATGCCAACAAGAGCAATTATGTAATTGTATCTTCAGTAACCACAAAAACTCCTAATTATTTAAATAGTGATGGTAGTGTTAAACCTCAATTTACAGGTTCATTACCAGTAATTGGTTCAGGTTCATTTAGTGGGGCAACAGGAAATTTATTCAATGGAGAAGCTTTATTCAATGAAAATATAAGCTCAACTAACATACAAGGTGTAGGACCAAATGATTATACATCTTCTATTGCTCTTTTAACTAACACAAACGATTATAAATTTAATATATTAACAGCACCCGGCCTAAATGTATCTGATCATGCTAGCGCAGTAACTGCTTTAGTTGCCGCTGCAGAAGCTAGACAAGATTGTATTGCTGTAATTGATTTGGATGGGTATGGAACAACAGTAGCTGGAATTGTACAAGATGCAGCAGCCGTTAATTCTAGTTATGCTGCAACATATTGGCCTTGGTTACAAACAATAGATATAAATTCGGGTCAAACGGTGTGGGTACCAGCTTCAACAATGATTCCTGGAGTATTTGCATTTTCTGACAAAACAACTGATCCATGGTTTGCTCCGGCAGGTTTACAGAGAGGTAGTTTAGGTAATGTAATTCAGGCTGAACGTAAGTTAACAGCAGGAAATAAAGATTCATTATATGTTGCTAATATAAATCCAATTGCTACTATCCCTCAATCAGGTATTGTTGTGATGGGACAAAAAACAATGCAAAAACAAGCGACTGCTTTGGATCGTGTGAATGTAAGACGATTGTTGATCGCTTTGAAAGATTTTATTGGTAAAGTAGCAACAAATCTTGTATTCGAACAAAATACAACAGCAACACGCAATTTGTTTTTATCGCAAGTAAATCCGTATCTTGAATCAGTTCAACAAAGACAAGGTTTGTATGCGTTTAGTGTTACAATGGATGATACAAATAACACTCCAACTACTATCGACAGAAATGAACTTGTTGGACAAATTACCATCCAACCTACAAAAACCGTTGAATATATATTGCTTAATTTTACCATTACTCCCACAGGAATTTTATTTTAAGTAGTTGAAATATTATATTAAGGAAGGACGACATTTATTTGCCGTCCTCTTTTTTTATTTAAATTGATATTTTTCGCCAAGTTCTCTAATAATTTCTTTTGCTTTATCTACTGTGACTCGAAAAAATTCTCTATCTTTCCTCAAGCGATATCCATCAAAATAGTTATGTACTTCTCTTTCTAATCGAATAGCATTAAAACATGGGAATGCCCATTCAATATCAAAAGTAATTGGTACACCAGTAGCTCTACTCAAACCTTCAACACGTTTTTGTGGTGTTTTGTCTGTAAAACCAATCTTAATTAAACCAGGCATTGCTTTGTTAGATAAAACATAAACATATTGATAATCTACATTTGTTTCTGCTTGGTGTTCTTTTAATCGATTAGTATAGTATAATACATCTTCCCATCCTTCAATAGCTGGATATTCTTCTTTAGTAGAAGGAACATATGTGAAATAAAATATATCTGAATCAAATATGTCTTCTTTTTGAGAAATGTATTTTGTTGCTTCTTCTGGAAGGATATATTGAATTTTGTCTGGTTTTTGCATGTTTGTCGAGTTTTATAGGAATATATAAAATAGTTATGGAGAAACCAAATTTTCACCATATTTATCATAAAATAATAACATTTAAATTATAAAAATATTATGGCTATATTAGATGCTTCTGAAATATTCTATACCGCATTTGAACCAAAACAAAAGAATCGTTTTATTATGTATATGGATGGAGTTCCTTCATATATGGTTAAAGGAATTAGTGCTATATCTTTAACTCAAGGTGTAGTAGAGTTAAACCATATCAATGTTCAACGTTATGTTAAAGGGAAAACAAAATGGGATCCAATTGATATTACATTATTCGATCCTATCACTCCATCAGGTGCTCAAGCAGTAATGGAATGGGTGCGTCTAGGACATGAATCAGTAACTGGTCGTGATGGATATAGTGATTTTTATCTAAAAGATCTTACATTTAATGTGGTCGGTCCTATTGGGGACATCGTTAGTGAGTGGGTCATTAAGTCGTCCCTTATTACTAAAGCTGATTTTGGTGATTATAATTGGGATACCGAAAATGCTGCCCAAGAAATCAAGTTTAGCGTCCAACCAGCATATTGTATTTTAAATTACTAGGATTCAGTAGCTGACTTTATAAATAAATTGCGTCTTCTTGCAAACATACTTGCGAGAAGACGTTTTCTTATCATATGTATAATATATACGAATATACTAATTAAAATAAAATTTATGAGCGAAGATTTTAAATTTCCAACCGAAGAAGTACAATTACCATCCAGAGGTTTACTCTATCCATCAACAAACCCTTTATCATCAGGTAAAGTAGAAATGAAATATTTAAGTGCTGGCTCTGAGGATATCCTTACAAACCAGTCCTATATTCAAAAAGGTACTGTACTCGACAAACTGCTTGAATCGTTGTTTGTTAACAAAGACATTAAAGTTAAAGATTTGGTGGTAGGTGATAAAAATGCATTGCTTATTGCTGCCCGCATTTTAGGATATGGTAAAGAATATAAATTCAACTACAAGAATGAAGAACAAACAGTCGATCTATCTACTTTAGAGAATAAAGAATTCGATGAATCACTTATCACTAAAGGTGTGAATGAATTTAATTTCACATTCCCTACCTCAGGTACAAATATTACCTTTAAAATATTGAATGGAGAAGACGAATCGAATATCGACAGAGAATTAGAAGGTCTCAAGAAGATTAACAAAAATTTATCACCAGACCTAACTACTCGCCTTAAATATATTATTACTTCAGTGAATGGAAGTGCTGACAAAAAAGAAATACGCGAATTTGTTGATAAACATTTATTAGCGATTGATTCACGCGAATTGCGTCAATATATTAAGAAAGTACAACCAGACGTTGATATGACAGTTACTATGGAGAGTGGAACTGAAGCTAACATGCCAATATCTCTTAACTTCTTCTGGCCGGACACAAATTATTAAATCATATTATGGAAGTTAGTGAAAAACTTAGAAAACAACTAGAGTTTTTTGGTATATCTCCTGAGTCGGCTGCCCAATCGCGTTTTAATTTATTTGATTTAATTGATGAAATGGTTATTTGTGGAGCTGGTGCTTACTCTTGGCAAGACATTTATAATATGCCAATATGGTTACGTACCTTCACATATAATAAGATGAAGAAGCGTGTTGAAAAAACTACTACTTCTACTACTCCAAAAGGGCAAAAGAATTTAGTGAATCCGGATGGTACAATAAATAAACAAGCATTTAAAGAAGCAAACGAAAATATGAACGGAAAAGTCAGCTATAAATAAAGGTTTTTGATTGTCTAAATAACTTTCATATATTTATAATAAACAAGGAAATAACAAATAACAAATAACAAATAACAAATAACAAATAACAAATAACAAATAACAAATAAAAAAACAACTATTAACAGAGGCTGAAAAACGCAGAATGCAAAAATTAGCTGGTATAATCTCTGAAGAATACATGGGAAATAATGATGAATTAATTCAAACTAACTTAGAAATACTTAAACGATATTATCTTGATCTCGAATTAAGAGATATTTTGCACAGTAATGAATCTTTATCTCCTATTATAAAAAATTTAAATGATGTAATTAATATTGTTAGTAAGGTAAATGATATAGATTCATTTAATAATATGTTATAAAATTTTGGATTTGATCCAGACGACGATGAAATTGATAAAGCTCTTGAAAGTATGAAAGGATATGGTCCCTTATAAGGGTTAATTATGTTTTTGAGTAATGATAATTAAAAACCCAACCATCGAAAGATAGTTGGGTTTTCTCATATTTATAATAAAATATATATTGAATGGATGCTCCCGATATAAATGATATAAATAAACAGATTGCTGATATTCGTACCCAATTGAATCTACAGGATATGGATAAACCATTTGCTAATCTTAAACTTGCTCAAAGCGAACTCAAAGCTTTACAGGCTTCTTTAAGAGAGATGGGTACAGATTTGGATTATATTCATAAATCATTTAGAGATAGTGTAAATGAATTATCTAAACAAGGTAGTATACTTTCTACAGTTAGATCATCTCTTAAAGGTATATCTAATATATCAGGTAAATTAGTTGATTATAAAAAAGGTGAAGTAGACTTATCAAGAAAAGATTTAGAAAATTTAAAATATAAAGCTAAAAAACAATGGGAGATATTAGAAGCTAACAAAGATAATCAAAAATTAAGTACAGAACAACAAAAAGAATTACAAGAATCTCTCAAGTCGTTAACAATATATCAAGAAGGTTTTGAAGAAATCGAAATTCTCCAACGTAAAATAAACAGCAATTCAGGTGTTGAATTATTTGGTGGTATGTCGGATTTAATTAGTTCACTTCCTGGCCTCCGTAAATTAGCCGAACCATTCCAAGACGCAGCCAAAGCAGCAAAAGATGCTGCTCGTGAAAAAATACTTACTGGAGAAGGCCCTTCAGCTATGATGGCCGGTTTAAAATCATTAGGACCGGCCTTAGCAAAAGCGTTTGGCCCACTTGCTCTTATAACATTGTTCATAGAAGGGTTAGGCCAAGCTGATAAAGAAACTACTGAACTCAAAAAATCGATGGCTCTTACTACATCTGAGTCAGTAAGTTTCAGATACAATATGGTAGGAGCAGCAAACGCTTCCGAAAATATAAATATTACAGCCACTAAATTACTTGAAACATTTTCTTCTCTTAATAAACAATTTGGATATATAACAAACTTTGCTACTTCTACTTTAGTTACTGCAACAAAATTAACAAATGTTGTAGGTATTGCTGGTGAATCTACAAATAATTTAGCTGCTGCCTCTGAGTTAAATGGGTTGAATTTTGAAACTGCTTATAAAAGTTCTATAGGTACTAGCTATGAAATGCAACGCCAAGCAGGTGTACAATTTGATTTACGAGATATATTAACAGAATCAGGTAAAATAACTGGACAAATACGAGCTAATTTAGGCGCTAATCCTATGAAATTAGCAGAAGCTGTTACTCAAGCCAAAATATTTGGTGCTTCTTTACAAGAGGTAAACTCAGCAGGTAAATCGTTTCTTGATTTTGAATCATCAATAGAGAATGAATTACAGGCAGAATTATTACTCGGTAAAGATCTTAATTTAGAAGGAGCAAGACGTGCTGCATTAAATGGTGATCAAGTTGGATTAGCGAAAGAGTTAACTAAACAAGCTGGTTCGTTTTCTGAGTATTCGAAAATGAATGTTTTGCAACAAGAATCTTTAGCAGCCGCTATTGGAATGCAAGCCGACCAATTGTCCGATATATTATTCAAGCAAGCTGTTCAAGGAAAAAATGCAAAAGAATTACGAGCACTCGGAGAAGATGAACTAGCGCAAAGACTCGAATCTCAAACATTAGCTGATAAATTCAGTGCTACAATGGATAAATTGAAAGCTATAGTGACTGATGTAGCAACCGCCTTTATGCCTATATTAAATGTAATAGGAGGTATATTATCATTTTTAGGAGGATGGGCCCCTCTTTTAGCAGTAATCGCAGGAGCCGTATTATCAGTTTCATTAGCAATGAAAGCAGTTGCATTATGGACAGCAGCTACAGCGGCCTTTGCTAATCCAATACAAGCCATAGCAGGAGTTGCAATTGCTGGAGCAGCAGTAGCCGGAATAACTACTTTAATGGGTTCTCATTTACAACCAGCAGGCGACCTTATATCACCAGCCTCTGGTACAACACAAATTTCTACTAAAGAAGGAGGTTTATTTAATTTATCTAAAAACGATGATGTTATTGCTGCTCCCGGCCTAGCAAATAAACTAAATAATTCAGGTGGAACAAATATGTCTGAAACAAATATGTTACTTAAACAAATATTAACTAAACAAGGTACTGTACAAATAGATAATACAAAAATTGGTACAGCATTTGCAATGAACACTTACGAAATTCAATAAATAATTATATCATGGGACTACAAGACAAACTTACAAAAGACGGATCTCTTTATTCAGGATTAAATGGATCAACTCCATCAACACCTAACTTAGCAGGATCTAAATTACACAATACTTATTCTATCAATGGTTCTCCAATAATGAAAGGATACCCAGCACCATCTATTCTTGATTTAGATGGTAAAACTCCTGAAAAATATATTGATAAAATCAAGAAATAATGCCAATACTTACTCAAGTAAATAGCACAAAATTTCGTTCATTAAAATATGGAGGAGATAGATTGAATGGGGGTTCGAGTTCTCAACCTTACATTCAAACTCCTATCCCTGAAAATTCTCCTGGAACAGGCGGACCAGACTTTCTATTGAGGGGTGGTTTACTTACTCCAAAACGTATTCTAAACGATGTTTCTCGAATTACACAAATGTTTTTCGATACTCGTTCATTGAATGGATTATTATTTACCGCTAAACAAAACATACTATCTCTTACTAATGTAAACACAAAGGCTGGTACTGGGGTTTTGAATAATATATTAGATACTAATAGTAAAATATATTTACCTACGAGCACCATTGCTCAGGTTGCTTTAACTGCTGAGGGAGGGCATCTCTCTAAACAAGGTGTCGTTCCTACAAATGTAGTAACATCCTTATTTGATTCTGTATTAAATGCTAATAAAGAAAGTAGAGTAGTAAATTTATATAAAGATCATATTATTCAGTCATCTACTTTAGCTCCTGTATTATCTACTGATATTCTGTATTCATATTCTGGAGGTCCAGGTAGTGTATTAGGTATTGGACAAACAAATATAAAAATAGCTAGCGATAGAACAGGTATTAATAACCCGAATATAAAAATATCTAATTATAATATATTAAATTCTGATCCAAAATTATTTTCAACGAATGATAAATTATATAGGACGGGTGCAACCTCTAAATATGTTGAATATTTAGGAAAAAAATCAATATTAGAATTTGAAAATGACTTTAATCAAACTGGTAAAAGCAAATCGTCTTTTAAATATGATTCTTTAATACCCAAACATATAGATCCTAAAACATATATATCATATAAACAATTATCAAATCAGAATACTTCATCAAGTATACAAGATTTCCGTACTCAAATAACTGGTTCAGTATTATATTCAAAATCATTAAATTATAAAACAAAAGGAATAGATAAACGTATTGGATTCAATCCTGTAAAACCGACCAATACAATAGATTATTCAATTACTGGAAGCGCTGCTTTCGATAAAATAAATGCTTCTGGATTATATTATAGTTCTCTCCACGATTCTACAGGCGATTTCAATGATTTGGTAAAATTTAGAATAGCTATAATAGATAATGATGCACCTGATAAAGCGACATATATGCATTTCAGAGCATATATAGACTCATTTAGTGATTCTTATAATTCTGAATGGGATTCATTGAGTTATGTAGGTAGGGGTGAGAAATTTTATAGATTTAATAATTTTACAAGAGAAATATCATTATCATGGACGGTAGCTGCTCAATCCAAAGCTGAACTAATACCAATGTATCATAAATTAAATTATCTTGCATCTAGTTTAGCTCCTGATTATTCTAAAAATGGATATATGCGAGGTAATATGGTTAAATTAACTGTGGGTGGTTATTTATATGAACATCCAGGAATATTAACTTCTATGACATTAGATATCCCACAAGAATCAACATGGGAAATAGGAGTAGGAACAGACCAAGCAGAAGATAATAGTGTAAAAGAATTACCACATATTATTCGTGTAACGGGAGTCAGATTTATACCTATACATACCTTTGTGCCACAATTATTTGATCCACAAACGCTTGATCAAAAATATATCGCTCTTGCTAATGGTTTTGGTGATCAAAAAAATAATTATGTTGATAATAAACAATTATATAAATAATGAATCGCTATCAAAACATACAAATCAATTCTACAGACAAAGGTAAGAAATATTACCGAAATGTAAAATATCCTGAAATCCCTTTGGATTTCTCAGATATTTATGTATATTCAACTGTAGGAGATAGGTTTGAAACATTAGCGTTACAATATTATAACGATAAATCATTATGGTGGGTAATATCAATTGCCAATCCTTCTCTAAAACAAAATTCATATTTTATCCCATTGGGTTTTCAATTAAGAATACCACAAAACGTGAGTAGCATACTAAGTAGCTATTCCCAATTAAATAAGTTATAAAATGACAGGAAATATCATAGGAGAAGAATTTCAAGAATATGTTCTCAATCAAATCCAAAGCCGCCAAAAATTACAAGGTAAAGGAATTGATGGTACTCCTCGTTCTGCTCAAGATATAAATTATTTAAGTAATAGAAATGCTTGGATAAAAATGGCTTCCTCTGTATCCGTAGGAGATATGTCTACTCCGAAAGATAACAAAATAGAAGAATTAGCTGACCAAAAATTAAGAAATCTATTTACTGATAAAAGCAATATAGAAGAATATAAAGGAATAAATCTTGCTAAAAAAGCTATTTTATTTAATACAATCGTTGAATTAAAAGAAGATAAAACATACAATACACGTGCTGGATTGACTCCCAACACATCATTATGGAACAATTCAGCATATGGTTTTGGCGGAACTGACTTCGGTCTACAACCACCACCAGGAATTACTTCAATATCTATTGATACTGTTAATAGAGGATCAATCCGTAAAGCAACCGTAACTTTAAAAGCATATAATAAATTTCAATTTGAATTGATTGAATTATTATATTTGCGTTTAGGTTTTACTATGATGCTTGAATGGGGGTGGGATAAATACATAAATGATAAAAATAAGAGTAAAGTAGAAAATCTTGGCAATACTTTAATAGAAGAGTTTTGGTTTAGCGCAGGAAATAATACTACTCAACTTCAAGTTCTGAAGAAGATAGAAGCTACTCGCGAACGATATTGTGGGAATTATGATGGTTTTTTCGGTAAAGTATCTAATTATAATTGGAAATTTCAATCGGATGGTAGTTATGATATAAATATAAGTTTAATTACATTGGGGGATGTAGTAGAGTCATTACAGGCTAGAGTGTCTGCTACTAGTAATTTCTTACCGTCTGGCTCAGATAATCCTATAGCATCATCTATGGGGCAAACATCCATTGATCAGTGGTTATATAATAAATTAATGGATAGTAATATAAAAGCCAATAAGAATTATTATAAAGTGTTGTTGGCTTCTGATATGAAGGTAAAGGGAGATAAATATCAATATTATGTTTCATTCAATGAGTTAGTCAGTCAAATAATTACTTTATGTATTCCATTAATCAATAATGGGAATAATAGATCTCCTCAAATCCACATAGATTCAGATATAAACAATACTTTAATAAAGGTGTTTCCTAATCAGATATCTATTGATCCTCGAATATGTTTGTTTAATCCGTATTTCTCTAAAAAAGATTTTACTGAGGTACTATTAGAGAAAAATATAGATCTGAAAGATTTAAAACAATATATATACACCAACCCTACTACTAGAGTTGTGTATGGTCAATTAATGAATTTATATTTAAATTTTGATTTTATATTAACTAACATTAAATCAAATGTTGATAAGAACGGACGATTATCATTATATCGTTTTTTAGAAAATATATGCGATGGGATTAATTCATCTCTTGGTGGAGTAAATAAAATTCACCCTATTATCAAAGATGATAACGTTATCACATTTATAGATCAATCATTACAATCTTCAGCAGGAATAAACAAATCTAAAAAAGACACAGCCAAAATCGAAGTGTATGGATATAATAGAATCAACAATACATCAAATTTTGTTAAAAATATTGATTTCCAAACCAAATTAACAAAAGAGACCTCGGCCATGATAAGCATTGGTGCTACGGCTGGAGGAAATGAAACATCGATTAAAAACGGTGATGCTACCGCTTTTTCTAAATGGAATGAAGGTTTAGTTGATAGATTTTGTCAAAAAATATTTGACCCATCTGAAACAACTAGTATTACTCAGGATACTAAAATAATTATTAATACATTTACTACAGAACATATTAAATCGACTTATAGCAATATAGCACAAGAAGAATATAAAATTACCTCTTTAGATTATGTCAAAATAAATAATTTACCATGGGATCAAATTACTATATTATCAAGAGATTATGTTGATAACCCACCCAATTCATTACTAGTATTAAATCAATTACAAAACACAGCTAGAAGAATAGCAGACATAGAGAGAAAAGTTAGAGATAAAACTAGACAAGCTAATCACCAATCATCAGAATCATTCAAAACAGATTCATCTACTGGTTATTTAGCATATGTTTTACAAGCTTTTGGTGGGACGTCTGCTGATAATATAATAACTGAAGAAGGTTTATCAAATTATAAAGTAGAAGAAGGAGATGATAAATATTTTTATTATGATCCACAATTTATTGAACGAGGTAAATCATTATATTCTGCTTATATAGCATATAAATCATTACAAAAATATACTCAAACCAAAAATCAATCATCACAGATAGGATTTCTTCCATTAGAATTCAATCTAACTGTTGATGGTATATCAGGGATGAAGATATACAATAAATTAAATATATCACAAGATTTTCTTCCGAGCAATTATCCTACATCATTTGACTTTATTGTAACCAAATTGAATCATAAAATTGAGAATAATTCATGGGAAACTGAGATAGGTACATTATCTACTTCAAATATAGATGAACAATTAGATGATAGTGGTTCTAGTTTGGATGTTAAGAAAGAAATAAAAAAAGAACAAATTCCCATAAGTGGGATAGCTCGATTAGTAGCAGCCTATTGTAAAGATGTTCTTAAATTGACAAAAGAACAAACAGCAGGTTTGATGGGAAATATAGAAAGAGAAAGTGGATTTATTGTTAAACGTTTTAATCGTAAACAAGCATACGGTCTAGTTCAATTTGATGTAAATGGTGATTTTGGAGGTTCTAATCATTCTATAGATAATGTTGTTAAACAAGTTGGTTCTACTGTTGGCTCTCAACTTAGTGCTTTATCTCGTATAAATCAATACAAAAAATGGGTTTCTGAAACAAGAGCTTCTTCAGATATATCATTTGTTGCTAAGAAATTTGCATTAATTTATGAATATTATAATGCAAAAGATGAAATGGATGTAGCTAAAAAAATAAATGAGGCTAATGGTAAAAAAGAATCTATACAAGTATCATTAGCTAAAGCAGGATTTAATAAGAGAATACAATACGCAATTACATATTATCAACAATTCCATTCAGGACAAAAATTAGATTGGAATAAATTAAATTGGAATTCTGAAAAATCATTAGATAAATAAAGGCTTTTGATTGTAAAAATAATTTTTATATATTTATAATAAATCAGGAAACAACAAACAACAAACAACAAACAACAATGAAAAAACAACTTATCACAGAGGCCGAAAAACGCCGTATGCAAGTATTAGCAGGAATCATTAAAGAAGACCAAGAAGACCAACAAAATGAATCTGATTATGTTCCTTCTGATATTGAAAAATTAGTTATATCTTCATTAGAAAAATTAGAGGGTTCAGAATCAGAATATGCTGCTGAATTTGCTATTGAAAATATAGAAATGGGCTTTGATCAAGATGAACTGAAATTTATTGTTAATTTTTTTAAAGAAGATTGGAAAAAAATTGCAGATTATTTATTATATTTTTGGACAAATGAACCTGATGATTTAACATTTATAAATGCTCAACAAGCTGAAGCAGTTCATAAATTATTTGAAAAATCATTAAGAAAATAATATGATGGGTATAATATGAAATATTATCCTAAATCACAAATAAAAACTGGTCTATACACAAAAGGAAACGAATTTACTATTTCCCAGACAGGCGAACTATATAAAGGATATTATTGGGGTACTTCTACTGGAGAATTTTATACGGGTGAAAGTCCAGATGCTCGTCCTTCTAATCGATTATCACCTGTTTCATCTGTAAATCAAAATACACTAAAAGTTCAACAAGAATCATCACAATCAATTGATGAACAAAACTCATATTATATACCTGACATAGCATATAATAATGCTAAAAATATTTCAAATAATAAGCAAGCTCCATTACCCCCTAAACAAACTATCAGTGTTCCGACTGCTGAAGATTATACGAATGGTTATTTCATGAGATATTTTCTGAAGAAGAATAATGAATATAAATATATTGAGATATCAAAAACAGATTATTCGTTATATTCAGTTCAGTTGTCAACTGTTCAACACGAATTGTATACTCCAACTTCTTTAAAATGGTCATTAACACAGAATAATCAATCTGCTGTTATTTATATTGAAAATACAATGGGTTGGTATGGATTTTCTCAATATTTTAAAGGGAAATTTGATAAATATGTTAAATAATTTGGCTCTCTAAAGGAGCCTTTTTATATTTATATCTAATTAATAAAGGTTATCATAGTGTACTATATTATTGAAGGTTTAGAGCAGCTCGAACAATTCCATAGACAAAACTATAAAGAAGTGTTTATGGAAATAATCCAATTCAGCAACACTATACATCCATCCCAAAACGAAATATCACTAATTTATATCAGACCATGCGAAGAAACCAAGGGTTTTATGTTATGCATACAACATAGCGAAACATTATCGATCGCGCTAAATCTCGCGTTAAAATCGCTAAAAACTTATAATAAAATATATGTTCGAGACAAGAAAGAAGCACTACATTATTTATCATTAAAAAATTTGTGGGATATAAATCCCGGTCCAAAACCAGTACAATTATTAACAACAGTCGCGCACGAAACGTTTTATAGGAAGTATGGAAATCTAAAAGATATTAATACACTTATACCAATATCAAAACATTACGAGGTTTGTGAACAATTATATGAAGATTTAAAACACAATATAAAACAAGAATACACAAGTTATGAACAATTTTTTAACAGTAAAGTATCCGTGGTTTTCAACGCCATCGAACGTAATGGTTTGCGAGTACAACCAGAATTATTTGGAGAATACTTCCATGAATTGGATGGAGAATATACCTTCACTCAATTCAACCTCAAAACTACAACTACTAGACCCGCCAATAGTTACGGAGGAGTAAATTATGCTGCTTTAAATAAGGAAAATGGATGTCGAGCTTCATTTATTCCTCGTAATGATATGCTGGTTGAGATGGATATCTCAGCATTCCATCCCGTATTAGCGGCTAATTTAGTTGGTTATCAATTTGAAGGCGATGTCCATGGTCAACTAGCTGAATTATATGGTGTTTCTTATGAAGAAGGTAAGCAGATTACATTTCGTCAAATGTATGGAGGTGTTTATAAACAATACAAACATATCGAATTTTTTGCGCTAGTAGAAAATTATGTACAAGAGTTATGGCAAAAATTCAATGAAGAAGGTTATATAGAATGTCCTATATCGCATTATATATTTCGCAAGGATGAATTGGATAATATGAATCCACAGAAATTACTGAATTATTTGTTGCAAAACCTTGAAAGTTCATTAAATGTCTTGATTTTGTGGGAAATTTTTCGTATATTGATAGGAAAGAAGACGAAACTGATTCACTATTCGTATGACGCAGTATTAATAGACTATTCAGAGGATGAACCGGAATTATTAGAACAAATAAAAAATGTATTCGAGTATTATAATTTGAATATAAAAGTTAAACAAGGATTAAATTACGATTTTAAAAATTAAAGTTATGAAATTGACAACAAATGAATTATATCTAAGTAGATTCATTTATTCTCTTGAACAAGATGTAGAACAATGGGAAACTACATACTCAGCTGGAGGATACGGTCAGAGTTGGAATGAATATCATGGACCTGAATATGTTAATACAGAGGGTGAAAGACTACAATTTGCCATTACGTTGAATTCGACAGGGGCTTATATAAATGGATATATGAGTTGGACTATTCCTTTCCTTAATCCATTTTCATATAGATGTAGAAGATTTATAAAAGCATATAGAAAGATGAAAAAGATTACCAAAATTAAAGCACAAGAACAATATAATCAGAAATTGCTGAAAGCATTATAATCAGTTATGAATCAACAACCTCCAAAACAGACCAATATTTATAATGGAAATATTTATGATTTCCCATTATTCCATAATTTAACCAAGGATATGTTAAATAATCGTCTGTTATGTACATTTGTGCACCCATCTCAAGTAGACTCATTAATTAATGAACTACAATCTCGTTATACAATTCTGTATAATAAAATGTTTGTATTAGATATTGTTGGACGAGATACAGAAGTAGTTGTGACCTATAATATTGACCATGGAAACGTAACATCTATTGTAGAAAATACTATACTTGTGCACCGTAACAAGTCTTGTAATGTGCTCTATAGTTTGAACTCATTAAATGAACTTGTTAAAAAACTCAACAATGGTTTATTAGATAATAATTTCCCAATCAACTGGCAAGACTATAAAAATAGCATACTATTAACTCAAAATGGTGAATTTCATCAGTTACATACAAAAATAAATAAAATAATCGAACTATAAAATGAAACCGACTGAATTAAAGATATTTATTAATGAAGAATTGAAAAAATTTTTCAAATTAAATCCATATTCTTTAGAAGATGAACTTATATTAGAAAGTGAAATAATATTAAGTGAATTATTAGATCCTACTGATTATTATCAATATAGTGGGTCTAAGGGGTTATATACATATAAAGATATAAATGGAAATGAATTCTTTGTTAGATTAGCATATCAAGCAGTCGGAAGTAACCCGTTTTTTGAATTAAAGACAGGATGGTTTGATGAAGAAGGTAACGCAAAATATGAACCCTCAATTCCTCCATACTCCCCTAAAGCATCAGGAATAGATTTACAAAAACGTTCTAACACAGTTGCTAAAATATTTAAAGATGAAATAATTCCATTTTTTAACCAACAAAATATATCTGATACAATGGTTATAAAACCCATATCTGCTTCAAGAGCTAGATTTTCAAGAATTATGATAAGCAAATTTGTCCCAAAAGATAAATTTAATATTGATTTAGATGAATTAATAATAAAGAAATTATAAAATGAAACCATTACTCGAAGACATGACAGAATTTTGAAAATAATTTGGCTTCTCAAAGGAACCTTATTATATTCACAACACAACAAGGAAAAATTAGTTATAAACAATAAAAAACAAGTTATTATTATGAATTTAAATGCAATTCAATCGAAGTTGGATTCACTTCAAAAGAAAGAATCAAAAAAATTTGAAAAGAAAGATTATTCACTAACGCAATGGAAACCAGCCATAGGTAAACATACAATTCGTATTGTACCATCTGCTTATGATTCTGAAAACCCATTTACTGAATTGAAATTCTATTATGAATTCAAAGGTACTATTTTATCTCCTTTATCTTATGGAGAAAAAGATCCAGTTGCTGAATTTGCTGCTAAATTAAGAGCAAATTATAATGCTGAGAATTACAAATTAGCTAGACAGTTGGATCCTAAAACACGTATTTTTGTACCTGTTATTGTAAGAGGTGAAGAAGAAAAAGGCGTTCGTTTGTGGCAGTTCGGTAAACAAATTTACGAAGAATTATTATCATTGGCTGCTGATGAAGAAGTAGGTGACTATACTGATATCGCGAATGGACGTGATTTTACTATTGAAGTTATTGGTAAAGAAGCTACAGGGACTGATTACAATAAGACTACTATTCGTCCTAAGATGAAGACCACTCCAATCGGAACTAATAAAGCAGAAGTGAAGAAATGGTTAACAGAACAACCAAAACCACTTGATGAATTTACACACCAATCATTTGATGAACTTAAAGAAATTCTGAAGAAATGGTTAACTCCTGAAGAAACGGAAGTAGATGAATCAGCTTATGTAACTGAAGCAGATGAAGATAGTACTCAACCAGCCCCAAAGGCCGCTGCTAAATTTGCATTAGAAACAGCAAAATCTGTTGTAAAATCAAGTAAAGAAGATAAATTCAATGCATTGTTTGCTGAAGAAGATAATGAAACTGTTGAATTGCCTTTAGAAAACGAAGAAGATTTACCTATTAATAAGAAATAATGGCGAAAAAATCATTATCTGATGCTGTATCCAAAGAAATTAAGTCCAAGTTTAGCTTGGATAATTTCAAGGATAAGAAAGGACTGAATTCGAATGTAAAGTTTAAGGAACAGCAATATATACCATTCTCGGATGCTGTGTCAAAGGCTCTAAGTTTACCAGGCATACCTACTGGGCAAGTATCTATGACACGTGGTTTTAGTGATAGTGGGAAGAGTTCTTTATTAATTGAAGTAGCTATATCTGCCCAAAAGATGGGTATTCTTCCTGTAATTATTATTACTGAAATGAAGAATAGTATGGAACATTGGAAGGATATGGGATTTGAATTAACAGAAACGAAAGACCCAGATGGTTCAGATAGTACTAATTATGAAGGGTTCTTTATATATGCTGATAGAAGTACTATTAATACAATTGAAGATGTTGCTGAATTCATTATTGATTTATTAGATGAACAAAAGAAAGGCAATCTTCCATATGATTTATTATTTCTATGGGATTCAGTAGGTTCTATTCCGTGCAATATGAGTGTCGAACAGGGACGAAATAACAGTCAATGGAATGCAGGAGCTTTGAACACTCAATTTGGAAATTTTGTCAATCAAAAGTTTCCTATGTCACGTAAAGCAGATTGTCCGTATACAAATACATTATTTGTTATTCACAAAACCGGAGTTCAACCTGCTGAATCACCAATGGGGCAACCAAGAATGACTAATAAAGGTGGAAACGCTATATTTTGGGATGCAGCACTTTGTATTACATTTGGTAATGTTACTAATTCAGGTACATCTAAACTTAAAGCTGTAAAAGGTGGCAAGAATGTTGAATGGGCTAAACGCACAAGAATTGCTATTGATAAAATTCATTTAAAGGGAGCTACAGCTACAAAAGCTACTGTTATTATGACACCATATGGTTTTATAGATGATACACCAAGTGCTATTGACAAATATAAAAAACAATATGCTAAAACATGGTTCAATGATGTAACAGATTTGAGTGATATAAAATTTACTGAAGATACGTCTGAATGGACAGAACGTGAAAGTATTACTGATTTATTGGATGCTGTTGAAGAATAATTCATTTTTCATTTCTTTTCACATATTTATAATAAACTAATAATTATGTGTAAAATGAAGAAATGTAATGTGTGTTTAAAGGAATTTCCTTTGGATTGTTTCCATAAGAAAGCCACTTCCAAAGATGGATATAATAACATTTGTAAACCATGCAAGAAAATAAAAAATGATAAATTCTATGAAGAAAATAGAGAATCAAAAATAGAATATCAAAAACAATATTGCGAGGATAATAAAGAAGTAGTGTATGCCCGGAATTATGCTTATGATAAAATTCATCATAGAGAATATTTTTTGTCTCATAAAGAAGAACGTTTGGCTTATGGTAAAAAATATTCAAATGAAAGGGCAAAAGTTGATCCTAGTTTTAAATTAAGTTTGCTTTTAAGAACCAGATTTTATCATGCTTTGAAAAATGGTTTTAAAATGAAATCTGTGATTGAGTTAATTGGGTGTCATATAGATGAATTTAAACAAAAAATAGAAGAACAATTTCTACCAGAAATGAATTGGGATAATTGGGGACCTATTTGGGAATTAGATCATACATTACCCTGCGCTAGTTTCGATTTAACAGATATAGAAGAACAGAAAATATGTTTTCATCATTCAAATATGAAACCTATATTTAAAACAACTAAAATAGCCGAATCGTTTGGTTATATTGGATATATAGGTAACAGAAACAAACGAAGTAAAATTTTATAAATGTTTCTCGCATTTTGCTCTTCTCTCACATATGTATAATAAACAATTAAATAACATGACTCTCAGACAGAAACATAATCAACCCATATCCTTAAGCAGTCGAATTAATTCGATGGTTGAGGGCGCGTGTGATTCATTATATTTTGGAACATGGGATAATCAGAGGTTTAAACATTATTGAGTATAAAATAACTTAATATATTAAAGAGCCTCAAACCCGTAAAAAGATTTGAGGTTTCTTTATTTTCTATTTGGAGATGCAAAAATGAATTCGTATATTAACATATAGAAAAGAAAAACAAGGAATAAACGCGAGTATAGCACAATGGTTAGTGCGCTAGTCTTCCAAACTAGGGATGTGGTTTCGATTACCACTACTCGCTCAAATGATAATATAAGACGCGTCTTTTGACATAACTTATCTGGATAGACAAGAATGAAAACAGAGATGTGCGCTTCGAAAATTAACAGACGTGTTAATCAGCTTATGTTATTATTTATTTTGGACTATGGTGTAATGGTCAGCACCCAACTCTTTGACAGTCGTAGTTTAGATTCGAATTCTAATAGTCCAACAAAAAAAGGATGTGATGCAATTGGTAGCAACCTACTCTTGGACAGTAGACGTTGGGAGTTCGAATCTCCCCTTCCTGACAATTTGGGAGATTAATTTAATGGTAGAATGTATCCCTTACATGGATAATGCGAAGTTTCGATTACTTCATCTCCTACTAAAAATGGGTGTATTGCCATAGTGGACGAATGGTACCGGCTGTTAACCGGACGAGTAATACTCCATCGCAAGTTCGAATCTTGCTATGCCCGCAAAAATAAAATGGTCTTAGGGGATGCTTGGTGTGTCCGTCTGCCTGTCACGCAGTATAATCAGGTCGGTTCGAATCCGATTAGGACCGCAGAAAAATAATGGGAGTCATGCTCAAGTTGGCTCGGCGCGAGACTGTAAATTTCGTAACCTTTTAGGTGGTATGTTCGAATCCTACGACTCCCACAACAAAAATGCTCCTATCGTCTAAAGGTTAGGATATGTCCCCTTCAAGGATGTGATGCGGTCTCGGGATCCGCTGGGAGTACAAAAAACATATTGCGGGGTGGAGCAGTGGTAGCTCGTTGGGCCCATAACCCAAAGGTCAGGTGTTCGAGTCACCTCCCCGCAACTCAAATAAATACTTTAACTATTTTCTCGATATAAACCTGACGCAGTATATGCTTCAATAGTCGCAGATAAAATTTGCAAATAAATTTGGCTCTCTCAAGGAGCCTTTTTATATTATATCAAAATAATAATATATGATTACATCAATTCTAAGTAAAGAAAAACCGCCAAAATTCGAAAGGGACTCAAGAGGAATTATCATTCAAGATAATCTTAGAGTAGCATTTAATAGATCAGGTGATATTGTTTTAGGAAAAATAATTGAACTTAAACGATCAGATTGGGTTAAACATAGACAAGGAATCGATGATCAATTTTGGTGGGGAATTAAATTTGAATTAATAATCGAAGCAGAAGATGGAAAAATATCTGTTATTAAAAATCCAAATAGTTTTATAATTTTATGAAAAAATTTAAATATTTGACAAGAAGAAGTACTAATGTAATTCTTGATGATATTGAATTATGTAAATTAGGAGTTGAAGGGTGGGAATTAATAAATATAATAATCCCTGAATATAATAAACATAATACTTTTTTTATATATACATTTAAAAAAGAAATTAATGAATAAAGATCTCCTCCATTTACTCGAAGATATAACAGACGACCCCCAACAACCATCAAGCTCAGACGATAATAAACATAGTAGAGTACTTTTAATAGATAGTTTGAATCTGTTTTTTAGAAATTTTTCTACATTAAATTCAATCGCACCAAATGGTAATCATATTGGGGGACTTGGGGGATTTTTGCGTTCGTTAGGTACACTTATTAAAGAAACCAATCCTACCTCAGTATACGTTGTATTTGAAGGTATGGGTTCAACAATTAATAGAAAAAATATTCTTCCTGAATACAAATCGAATAGACATATCAAGCGTATAACTAATTGGGAAATATTCGATAATCTTGAAGAAGAACTTGATTCAAAAATTGATCAATTGTCTCGTTTAGTACAATACCTTAAATTATTACCAGTCAAAACTATATCTATTGATAAAGCAGAAGCTGATGATGTAATTGCATATTTAAGTGGACATTTAGTAGAAAAATATAACTCACAAGTATTTATAGTATCAAATGACAAAGATTATTTACAACTTATCAATGAAAATATATTGGTTTATCGTCCAACTGAGCGAATGTATTACGATTATGATAAGATAAAAGAAAAATTCCAAGTCTTACCAGAAAATTTCATCCTTTACAAAACATTATTAGGAGATAACTCAGATAGTGTGGAAGGTGTAAAAGGACTAGGAGAGAAAGGCATCTTCAAGAAATTTCCTGAATTATTAGATACACATATCACTCTTGATGATATACTCCAAATTTCAGAAGAGAAACTAGAAGAACACATTACTTACGCGCGTGTCCTCCAAGCAGCCGAACGTCTTAAAAGTAATTATAAAATAATGGATTTAAGTAAACCTTTAATAGATGAATACGATGAAGAATATCTAAAACAATTCGTTGAAGAACACGCTCCACAATTACAATCCTCATTGATTGCTAAACTTTACAATGAAGATAATTTGGGAGCAATAATAAGAAATTTAGATTGGTGGATTAAAGAAAATTTTACACAATTAACAGGTTTTAACAAATAGATATAACTTTTCTTGAGACTTTCTTGAGACTTCTAATATGTATAATAAATGGGTAGAGATAAAAAATTGAACACAGCTGAAGATAGGAAAATAGCTAAACGTCTCGCCAATTTGAGATATTATAGTAAGAATCACGAAAATATCAAAAAATATGAGAGACAAAAATATAAAGACGATAAAAATATATTTAGTTGAAAATTGCTATGGAAATCCTAATAAAGTATATATAGGAAAAGTAAAAAGTGAATCTAAGAATGTAATCACTAGAAAAAGTTCTCATAGAAATAAATTTGGAAGAGATATATCTTTTAATATTATAGATGAAAATAGTGATATGGAATCTTGGGGATTACTTGAAAATTATTGGATAGAACAATTTATAACATGGGGATTTGATGTTATGAATAAAAACAAGGGTGGAGGTGGTCCTCAAATTCATTCTGAGGAGACCAAACAAAAAATGCGTACCCCTAAATCTGAAGAAACGAAACAAAAAATGAGTATAGCTCATATTGATTTTAAATATTCTGAAGAAACGAAACAAAAAATGCGTCATCCAAAATCTACTACTATAAATTATTTTAAACCTAAATCATTAGAACATAGACAAAACTTATGCACATGTCATAAATATACAAGATCTATTATTCAATATGATTTAGATAATAATTTTATTAAAGAACACATTTCTATAAGAGAAGCATATATTTTTTTAGGTGAAAATATGAAATCAACTAATATAAATTTAGCTCTTTTAGGAAGACAAAACACGGCATACGGGTATAAATGGGAATATAAAAATGAAAAAGAAATAAAAAAATAAAAATATGACTTTACGTTCTCTAGAAGATTATGGTTCCAAATTTCAAACAAAAGTAATTTCATCTTTATTAACAGATAAAAAATTTTTAACAAATGTTCATGATATAATTGATAAAGAATACTTCACTAACCCATCCTCACAATGGATAATTGATTCAATATTACAGTATTATCAAAAATTTCATACAACACCTTCACTCGATATTCTGAAAATTGAATTGCAAAGAGTAAGCAACGATATTCTTCAAATAGCAATAAAAGAAAAATTAAAAGAAGCTTATACTGCTTCCGATGAAGATGTTAAATATGTTCAAGAAGAATTCACTTTATTTATAAAGAATCAACAACTTAAGCGCGCCCTATTAACATCAGCTACATTGCTTGATGTAGGTGATTTTGATGGTATTCGAGCACTTGTTGATAAAGCATTAAAATCAGGTACTGATAAGAATATAGGTCATGAATATATTTTAGATATTGAGTCTCGATACAGAGAAGATGCTCGTGGAACTATTGTTCCTACTCCGTGGTCAATATTCAATGAATTATTGCAGGGTGGTTTAGGGGCTGGTGATTTTGGGATATTTTTTGGCAATCCTGGTGGAGGAAAATCATGGACGTTGATTGCGCTTGGTGGGTATGCTGTTAAGTTAGGTTATAATGTGGTTCATTATACTCTTGAATTAGGTGAAGATTATGTAGGCAGAAGATACGATGCATATTTTACAAATATAGAAGCCAAATTAATATCAGAACATAAAGAAGAAGTAGAAGAATTAATTCCTCAATTACCTGGTAAACTCGTTATTAAGAGATTTCCAATGAAACGAGCTACCATAAACACATTAGAGGCACATTATCAAAAACTCAAAGATACAGGGTTTGAACCAGATTTAATTATTGTAGATTATGCTGATTTGCTTAAGTCAACTCGTAAGGGGACATATGATAATAAAGCCGATATTGATGATGTTTATGGTGAATTGAAAGGATGGGCAACAGAACTTGAAAAACCTATATGGTCTGTATCTCAAGTAAACCGTGAGGGTGCTAAAGAAGATGTTATTGAAGGAACACACGCACAAGGTTCCTACGACAAGTTGATGATCTCCGACTTTTGTGCGTCCCTATCACGCAAGAAAGAAGATAAAGTAGCTGGTACTGGTCGTTTCCATATTATGAAAAATAGATATGGTGATGATGGAATGACATTCCAAGCTAAAGTTAATACTGGTACAGGACATTTTGAAATAGATGGTGTTATAGAAGATGAAGATGATGAAAGATTAATGCCTGCCCCAAAATATCCAAACAAACCCACATCAAATGTCAGTAAATCCGATAAAGATAAAATGAGGGATAAATTTTTCGAACTAGTATAATATGTATCAGTATATAATTAAATACAATATTATGGGATTTTTCGATATTTTTAAAAAAGACAATAACTATGATGAAAAAGCAATCATAGGATTTGCAGCCTTTATTGTTATTGTAACATATGCAATCAATGATTTGATAGCAGGATGGTCAGGTAAATCACTTACCATCACTGAATATATATTCAATGGTTTCTTATTTACAGTATTAGGTACGTTTGGAATTTCAGCAGTACAATATTTTAGTAAAAACAACAAAACCCCTCCAGAAGATAATAATGTATAAATATAAATTAAAAGAGAACCAGATCATTAATGAAGAAGCGATGGTCGATCAAATTTATCAAATCCTGAATCAAGTTAAAGGATTTAAAGAACTCGGTTTAGATCAACAAGGCGAACTATCTATGAAAGTAGTACAATTATTAAATAAATACGGACTTAAATGACAAAAGATAAAATACCATATTTAATTATTCTGATATTGGTTGTTGTAAGTACACTCTTATATTTTAGAGGCAACCCAAAACAATCAGATACAAATAATGATAAGCATAAAATTGATTCTCTACAACATAATATTGATTCACTTAAAAATGATAATGAGTTAATATTTGACTCTATTCATATATTGAATGGTGAAAAAGAATGGTACAATGATCAAGTTATAAATTTAAAAAAACAACTCAAGAATGAACAAAAGAAAACGCAATCTTTGGTGGATGCTGTTGATGCTTGGTCTAATAATGACCTCCAATTGTTTTTCACAAACCGCTACAAATGATTCCGCAAATATAATTTTACAAACACCTGTTGCTAAACAAGTGGTAAAAGAATTAATCAAATATGATGGTTTAAAAACGGAAATTATTATAAAAGATAAAATTATTGCCAATAAAGATTCAATAATCAAAACTGATAGCGCTATAATTGCTAAAACAAATACTATAGTATTGAATTTAACTCAAGCATTAAAAGACTCACAGGATCAATTAACAGCACAGAAAAACATAACTAAATCAGTCGAATCCGACCTTAAACAACAAAAAAGAACAACATGGTTTATTGGTGGAGTTGGAGTGGCTGTAGGTATATTAATTAAAGTATTATTTATAAAATAAAAATTATGGCAAAAACAGCAAAACCAAAAGTAGAAGAACCGGTTATTGAACAACCCGTTATTGACTCTATTTCAACGACAGTTGAAGAAGTACCCGTTATTGATATAGTAGATGACGTTATTGAACCATCCATTCCAGAAGAACCAGTAGTAGAAACTCCAGACGTTCATGAAGTAACTACACCAGAAATTCCCGAAACTGAAACTATTATCGATAAAATCGAAGATATTCTTGACGATATCGAAGATAAGGTCGAAGACATCATCGAAGAAATTGAAGAAATACCTTCAGAAATTGCTACCAAAATTAAAGAACTTGAACAAAGACTTGAATGGAAATGGTCAGCATGGCGTAGACGTAAAATCGAAGCTGAAATCGAATATCTCAAATCGTTATTATAGAATATAGTTTCTTTACGAATATAATTTGGCTCTCTAAAGGAGCCTTTTTATATTCACACATAAATGAGAAAATAAAACGGAAATAAGTTATGACACAAAAAGAAAAAGCATTGTTATTTGTAGAGCACGCACACCATGGTCAACAATATGGTTTATATCCATATGTTTATCATCTTAAACAAGTAGTTGAAGTCGCTGAAGAAATCGGATTCGACGAACCTATTATAGTTGCATGTATTTTGCATGATGTTCTTGAAGATACTCATTTATCTTACAATGATATCAAGAAAGAATTTGGAGAAGATATAGCAGAACTAGTATATGCTGTTACAGACGAACTCGGACGCAACCGCAAAGAACGTAAAGAGAAAACATATCCAAAAATAAAAGGAAACCCTAAAGCTATTGCTGTGAAGTTGTGCGATAGAATAGCGAATGTTAGAGAAGCTAAATCGTCTGCTTCAAAGATGTTTAGGATGTATAAAGATGAGCATGCTGAATTTACAATTACATTATATGATTCACCAGACGAACTATTAGAGTATGCATGGATTATGTTAACAAAAGAAATGTTAAATGACTAAAACACTCCAAAAAGAAATTGAGAAGATAATGAAATCTCAAAACATAGATTGTCACATCGATAAATTTGTGAATAAGGCTAACTGGTATTCATTATCATTATGTCAACCATTATCAACAGAATTTATAGAAGAATACATCGACAACATAAATTGGTTCAGCTTCTTCCTCAACAAACAGATATCAGACGAAACTAAACAATTATTTGCTTGTAACGCATGATAAATAACGAAACCACTTATGTACCATTCGAGGATGGTTTACTACAATCTCGTGTACAAAATGCGAGTATTGTGGAGCTAACATGAACGCAAATTATTATGCTCATACCCAAGGTTGTCCATATAGTTGTAATTATGAACCTCCTGTAAATGGTAGTTTATCAGTAGGCGATGGATTATATACAATGAGTTTATTATTAATTATATATTTTGTTTGGAAATTCAAAAGAAGATAACTATATTTATATTATAAAATAAAAGGAAATGAAAAGACCACTTATTTCACACGAAGTTCCAAAATCGTTATTGAACGAAAATTTATCAATATCAGATTTCCAGTATGCTTTACCACACTTATTAGAATCAGACGAAACATATCGCAATTTCTTCCTAAAATGTAAAGAAGATGGTGTAGAAATATACCTCGACAACTCCTTACACGAGTTAGGGGTCAGCCTTAACGACGATGTTCTTTTAAAATGGTTAAACATACTCAAACCATCCACGTTCTTCGTTCCGGACGTGTGGGAAAATCAAATGGATACAATTGCAAACGCATATCGCTGGATTAAATATCAGGATGAGTTCCCAGAAACAACATTCACAGCAGTTGTTCAAGCTACTTCAATAAAAGAAGCAGCCGAATGTTATACTGCATTTAAAAACATGGGTTATAAGAAGATTGCATTCTCGTATGGTGCTTCATTTTATAATGATATATTCCCACATTCAAATAAGAATATCGGCAAAGCATTAGGAAGAGTAAACGCTATCTCTATTTTGAAATGGTGGGATGTTATAGAAGACACTGACCAGATTCATTTGCTTGGTTGTAGTCTTCCTTTAGAATTCTCTTTTTACCAAGATATGCCTTTCATTGAAAGTATTGATAGCTCTAACCCGGTTATGAGCGCTATTGACGGAATATATTACTCAGATCTTATGCATGATAAACCAAAAGCAAACATGAATAATTCATTTGAAATAAATATAGAAGATATAGACATGTACGCTGTTGATCATAATGTAAACGCATTTAAACAATTATTTAAATAAAAGTTATGGTAACAAGAAATGGCATAACATTGCTAGAAGGAAATAAACTCATCGCAAACTTCATGGGAGTTAAAAATGTCTTTGAATATGATTTTGGAGATGATATAAAAATGTTATATATTGCAGAAGATGAATTAGGTGATATAGACTATAAAAACGGAATCAACTGGTTGGATTACACAGATTGGAATAAAATCATGCCTGTCATCGATAAAATCGAAGAAACAGACATGTCTGAATGGTCATATAAGTGGGGTGAAGGTGATGAAGAACGTTGCAATTTCTCTGGTTTTGATTTTGGAATGAGGAAATTATCAGAAGGATATACTGCTTATATATTTGAAGAATTACAATTAGACCCAGCCGAACTAGTAGCAGGCAATCCAAATGAAAAAATATATCCAACGCGTATTGAAGCGGTTTGGAACACAGTAATAGAATTTATACAATATTATAATGAATTTATGGAAAACGTAGAACAAATTAGTATTTTTGATTTTCTTGGAAGGGCTGGAGGTATGGAGTTAGGTGCACAAGTATATGCTGAATTTGGATCGAAATATCCGGAAGAAAAAGTAGGAAAACGCTTAGTAGAAAATAAGAAATATAATGGGTATGTAGATTTATATCCTCGCTGGTTCTTACAGCAATACTTCGCGAAAGATAACCAACCAGAACCAACTAACGAATTACCATTCGGATAATATATGATATAACGCGCAAATTTGCGCATATAAGCGCGAAATTTCAATTATTATTAGTAAATCACATAAATTATCGCAAATAAAATATGACATTAAAAGACGCATTAAATCAATTACCAAACACTGACAAAAACGTGTTAGTTTCTTGTTCTGGGGGTTTGGATAGTGGAATTTTGACCATGTTACTGGTCGAAAAATATGGTCCAGACCGAGTAGTGGCGTTGAGTTACCATTATGGACAGAAGCAAAAAGAAGAGCTAAACAAAGCAGCCGAACTATGTAAAACACTCGGAATTCAACATAAAATACTTGATTTAAGTATATTAGGTGAAATTGCTAAACCTATTTGTGCAAATATTGGTGGAACTGAAGTAAAAATGCCGACCATTCAAGATATATTAGGTGACCCTCAACCGCAAACATATGTTCCATTCAGAAACATGATTTTATTATCATTGACAATGTCAGCTGCTGAAGTAGCGAAGGCTTCTCATGTGTTTACTGGACTTCAAGTGCACGACGAGTATGGTTATTGGGACACTTCGCAAGCCTTTGTAGATGCAATGAATAAAGTCGCATCCCAAAATAGAACTCATAAAGTAGAAATACTTGCTCCATTTTCTCATTTATCTAAAACAGAAGAACTCGAATTATGTATTGAAATGGGTAAATTAGATTTACTTAAACATACATTAACGTGTTATAATCCGAACGATAAAGGTGAGTCATGTGGTATATGTCCCTCTTGTAGCGAACGCATTCGTGCATTTCAAAATCTTAATTTAATCGATCCAATCCAATACTCAATTGAAATCAAATGGAAAAACTAAAATATACAGTCAAAATTAAATATGTAGATGGTACAGTAGAAGAGAAAGAATTCAATTCTAGACTAGAACTTCAAATGTATATTCATCATGATCACGTACTAGAGGTAGAGATAATCAATAAACAAATAATAGAATGAACTACACACTTTGCAATAACTCAACCTGTCCTCAAAAGGATGGTTGTATGAGATGGAAAAATTATATTGGTCAGTCCAGTAGTGTAATGAATGAGTCTCAAATGGTTATCAAAAAATTTGAACCACTCGATGAGTTTATATGTAAATATAAAATAGATAAATAATGTGTGCAATCGTAGGAAGCTTTGACAAGGATAAGCTAATTGAATTAGTTAAATTGAATTCATATCGAGGTCAACACTCATATAGTATTTCTGAATATAATGTTGATGAACGAAAATTGCATCTTCTTCGTAAGGAATTTGGTGAGTTTAATTTAGATGGGATAGAATTAACAGAAGGTTGTTACTATATTGCTCATACACAAGCTCCCACAACAGAAGCTAAAGCTCATAACAATATTCACCCATCTGTTGAAGCAGACGAATGTATGCTATGGCATAATGGTATTATTAAACAAAATTGTGTGAATTGGCTTCAAGAAGAAGTGAAGATGCCTAACGAGAAGTGGGATACTAAATTGCTTCATGAATATCTTAGATATGGAAAAGATTTAAGCGAAATTAATGGTACATTTAGTTGTTTATGGTATAATCTAGGAATATTATATTTATTCAGAAACGAAATATCACCAATGTTCAGAGACGAAGATATGAATTTATCAAGTACTAAATTTGATGGTTCTATGCCTGTACCTGCTAATAAAATGTTTTGGGTAGATCTTGAAAATAATATATTAGACGAAGTATATTCATTTACTACGAAAGAAAATCCATACTTTCTTGGTTAGTTAAATTATTCTTTGTATATTTATAATATAAAAATAGGAATACGAAAAAAATTGACGGTTATCCTACATACCGCTATCAAGAGAGCCGCTTGTCCGCTAATACTGTGAAGTATAAACAAGCTTTGACTTAGACGCGTGGATAGAAATTCGTAGATAGTAGGCGTATTCTTAAGATATAAGACGGGAGGTAGCTCGTGTAACGAATAGCCGTTAGGTGTTGTACGACAATCCTCCCCGAAGAAATAGCAAGGTGTAAACGCCAAAGAAAAGCACTCACAGGTTTACATTAGGTTGCAGAGTGACCGAAACGTCTCAGGTTATTAGGGGCTTAACTCATAAGTCCAGCTAGACGAAATGAACGAGTGACAGTCCGGAAAGACGGACAAAACGGTTAGATGGCGGAAAGGAATGTGGTGTCCACGTTCGATGGAAGATGTGTAATGGGTGATGAATTAAAGGGGCCGTGTGATAACACATTAAATATATTGATCATCCCCTGGAGTCTATTAAAAATGGATCTTTTACATCGTTTAGGTTCGAATCCTAATTTAACCACGCAGCTCAATACTATATATCAAGGGATGGCGAATTAAACCAAGCTATGGCAGAACATTTCGTTAAATTACATAATGATTCATTAAAATGAAATATTGTCCATACTGCAAAACAGAACTCAAACAAGTCGATACAGCAGACGGCCTATACTACGTATGTAATAAATGTAATAATATAATTATAGATAAATAGTTATGAAAGATAACGAACAAGAATTTACTCAAAGCGTTGCTGATTATTGTCAGGTACATGAAGTATGGTTTTCTAGTTTAGAACAAATAAAAGAATACCTTCGTTGTACAAGTAGTGATCGATATTTAAAAGATGCACTTCAAACGACTATCGACAAAGGTTATCATTTAACTGATGGAAATTTGTGGGAGTTTATTTATAATCCAGAACGTCATGAAAGTTGTCCTATAACCTTAAGTATCCATAGAACTAAAGAAGGTGCTGAAGAAGCCATGCAAGCCCATAAAGATAAAGTTAAAGAAGAATTTGACGATATGTATCATAACCCAGACTATCCAGTAGATATGGTTGTAAACATGGAGTGGGATGACAATCAGTATTGGGACGTAAAACCAATTAAAATAGAACAATAATTAAATAATATAACATGATAAAATTAACAAAATTGCTAAGTGAAATAATTCAAGAATCATATAAAGAACAAACAGGTAATAATTTAAGTGATGAAATGGTAATTTTATATGAAGATATGAGATTATTTCAAGAATTCGCAGACCCAAATTTTGCATATCCATATAAAGAAACTGAACCGAATGTTTGGGAATTTAAAGATAAATATGGAAATGAGTTAGGAGTACAATTTAACCCTAGTTTAAAATATATAGATTCATTTTTCATAGCAAAAAAATTAAATGGAGAAAAAGTTCAAATATTTGATTATGAAGCTAATCAAGCAGGATTAGATCCTTTATTTAAACAAGGTGGTTCAGATACTCATCGTTCAGATACAATTTGTAAAATTATAAGAGACGAAATAATTCCCAAATATCTATTACAGAAGAAACCATCTATTATTAAAATTCACCCATTAAATAATTACAGACATGAAATATTTTGGAAATGCGCTGAAATATGTAAAGAAAAATATCCTCAAATCGTAATTAAGCAAATGGGTAAAGAAATCAATCTTATTAACATGTAAATATATGAATATAATATTTTTTACAGGGGCAGGTGTTTCCGAAGAAAGCGGAATACCTACCTTCCGCGGCAAAGATGATAGTTTATGGAATAATTATGATGTGAATATAGTAGCGGACGCCCGCAGTATTCACACTCATCTCGATCAAGTGCTCGATTTTCATAACACAGCACGAAAATTAATTGAAAAGTGTAAACCAAATTATTGTCATAAACAAATTGCTAAACTACAAGAAGATCATAATATAGTAATTATCACTACAAATATTGATAATTTACACGAACGCGCTGGTAGTAATAAGGTACTTCATTTACATGGTAATATATTCGAACAATGTGATATAAAACGTAGAGGTGTGCAACCTTGTAAAGAAGATATTAAAGTCGGCAACTTACATAGTGAAACATGTCTTCAATTAAGACCTAACACTGTTTTATTTAATGAAAATTTACTTGGAAATATAGATAGATTATTTTCTCAAATAGTACGTGAAGCAGATTTACTAGTGTTAGTAGGAGCGGGTCTATCAGTATATCCATCAAACGAGATTGTATATTTCAATGATAATATAATATATCTCGATCCAAACGCGAATGAAGTGTTTCTCCAACCACATTTTCAAACAATTAAATTCAGACATATTCCCGAATCAGCGTGTGATGGGATTGATAAAGTAATAAACATAATTAATAACATAAAATAATATTTGGTGTTATCCATGGATTTTATCATATGTATAATAAACAACCATATTATGATAAAAATTTATTATTTATATAAAGGTGATGGAATCCCATTTTATATAGGAAAAACTCAAAATTCTAAACAAAGATTGACTACCCATAGAAACAAACGTGGTAAATCTACTTTTATGGAAATAATAGATGAAGTTTCTATTAATGAATGGAGGTTTTGGGAAATATATTATATATCTTTATTTAAAAGTTGGGGGTTTATATTAACCAACAAAAATAAGGGTGGTGGTGGTTTTGACAAAATGGATCAAAATACTAAAGATAAGATAAGTAAATCTAAATTAGGATATATTCAATCTGAAGAAACCCGATTTAAAAGAAGTATAGCAATGAAAAATATACCGTTTTCTGATGAACATAAAAGTAAAATTAAATTAACTAGAGGATTTCTAAAAGGAAGACAATCCCCGTGGAATTATAAGCCGATCCTCCAATATGATATGAAAGAAAATTTTATAAAAGAATGGCCATCCCAAATGGAGGCATTCAAATCATTTGATAGAACAACTAAAGGAGATGGGATAGGTGCATGTTGTAGAGGAGAACAAAAATCAGCTTTTGGTTATATATGGAAATTTAAAGAATAATTAATAACATAAAATAATATGAAATTTTTAGTATTTTCTGCTAGTTTTTGCCAACCTTGTAAGCAATTGACTCCTGTTATGGAACGAGTAGGTAAGCAAGGTATCCCTGTACAATATTTTGATATAGAAGAAAGTGAGAATGAAGCTTCTGAGTGGGGTATTCGTAGCGTGCCGACTACAATTTTAATAAATGGTGGTGGTTTTGAAATAAATCGAACAGTGGGTGTACAACCTGAATCATTTTATGTGAATCTTTATAATAAACATAAGAATAGCTTGGTTTAGTCGAGTTATTTCATTATATTCAAGAATAATAAATAAACAATATATGATAGAAGAAATCGAAAACAAACGCAGACACACAATTGATGTAGAAGCACTAGAAACATCTAAAGCTGGTTATTCAAATGGAATTTCAACTCAGTTGAAAGAATTAATTGATAAAGGTGAATATCGTTCTCTGAATGATAGTGAGAAAGATGAAATAATTAAAAATGCTTCTTTAGCTTATGGGCAATTCTTGGATGCACTCGGATGCACTTGGAGAGAAGATCCGAACAGTATGGAGACACCTACTCGGGTTTCTAAGATGTTTGTCATGGATTTATGGAGGGGAAGATATGACATACCTAAAAATATTACATCGTTTCCAGCCGATAATTATTCAGGAGTTGTGCTCGAGAAAGATATACCATTGGTCAGCTTATGTAGTCATCATCACCAGGCCATTCTAGGTAAAGTACATATTGCTTATATTCCTGGAGAAAATGGAGAAGTAATTGGATTAAGTAAATTAAATCGTATTGTTGAACATTTTGGAAGACGTGGTGCTATTCAAGAAGCGCTTACAGTAAGTATTCATAATGCAGTCAATTATATTTGTAAAAATAATATTGGTGTTATGGTAGTTATCAATGCGACCCACCAATGTGTAAGTTTAAGAGGGGTGAAGCACTCTGGAGCATCGATGGTTACATCAGAAGTGAGTGGAGTATTTGCTGATCATACCAAAACAGCCAAACAAGAAGTACTTGATTTAATCAAATAACTATGACTAGTACATTTAGAAATCCATTTAATGGTATTTTATTAGAAGGATTAATTAAATCACAAGATTTAAAACAGTCTGTTGATATTTTAAAGAAAAAATTCTCAAATAATCAACAAGTGTTAGATATATTTCCAATGGTTGAAAAAAAGAGTATAAATATTAGTATATTATTAGATAATACTAGTTTAGAAAAAACATCTCTTATAAATCATTACGATGCCCCATTGTATAGAAATCAAGATTTAATTTCTTCCATTTTTCAAGATATAAATA
>Ga0209083_1000819_pt1 | contig 41482 bp, 29 predicted proteins | sample AM7aDNAmetaG_FD_184132 | JGI IMG/M metagenome (GOLD analysis project Ga0209083, IMG submission 184132) | Freshwater microbial communities from Finland to study Microbial Dark Matter (Phase II) - AM7a DNA metaG (SPAdes) (version 3) | ecosystem: Environmental > Aquatic > Freshwater > Lake ... | reverse complement strand
AAACCCCGTCTCTTTTGCGAAACGGGGTTTTCCATTTGTTACAACTTATATTATCTTCCGGCAATAGAGCCTCCGACACGGGTCATGGCGCACCGAAAACCAATGGCATCAGATGCCTCGTTTTCGTCAAGGTATCTGCGAGTGCCCGGGCTCAGGTAATATGCCTGGTCTCTCCAGCTTCCTCCTTTATAAACGCGTGCATGGTCGGTGATCAGTGAGCTGATGCCATACTGGTACATCAGGTTGGTGGAAGAGGTGTCTTTGGCGCCTTCTTTCCATACATTGTTGTCAATGCTCGACGCATAATCTCCATCGAGGTAGTTGATATTGTCGGCCTGGCGGTAATTCTTGCGGTTCATTGCTTCAGCCGTGGTGATGTCGCGGTATTTCATATGTCCCAGGCTGTCTTTTTCAGCAAGGAACCCTTCGGCATCGCGAACGGGGGTTTTAAACACATTTCCACGGAAGGGGCGAAGATCAGAAACTTCCATTGAGTTTAACGGGCGGTACACATCCAATACCCATTCACTCACATTACCAGCCATGTTATAAAGCCCATAATCGTTTGGGAAGTATGAGCCACAGGCTGCAGGACCGTCGGCGCCGTCGTTCAGGTTGCCGGCCACACCCATATAGTCGCCTTTTCCGCGTTTGAAGTTATCCATGAATCCTCCGTAATACCTTGATTCGTTGGTGCGCACATAATTGCCGTTCCAGGGATAATTTTTCCGTTCAACAACTCTTTCGTAGAGCGTGTTCCCAATGAGTCCAAGGGCCGCATATTCCCATTCGGCTTCTGTCGGAAGGCGGTACTTTGGTAAAAGAATGCCGTCTTCCTTTTTAACTTTCCGGGTACCGGTTCCATTTGGATTGAGATCGGGAAGCTGCTTGTCTGGAAGGCCTTCATACTGGCCGGCCAGGTATGCTTCGGTATTGAAATTGTTTTCATTTTTCTGGGCAGGGTCCATGGCAAGAATGCCTTTTTGAATGAGCAACATTTCATTCACCCGGTCGGTCCGCCACTGACAAAAGTCATTCGCCTGAACCCAGGAAACCCCGATTACAGGATAATCGCGGTAAGCCGGATGGCGGAAATAATCCTCCACAATGGGTTCATTGTAAGCCAGTTTTTGACGCCATACCAGCGAATCAGGCAATGCTTTGCGGTACACCCCGGGATAATCTGTGGCATAAACCCGGTTGAGCCAGTAAAGATATTCAAGGTAATCGAGGTTGCTCACTTCCGTTTCATCCATGTAAAAACTGGAAACAGAAACCCGGCGGGGGCTGTTGTTCCATTCGAACATTACATCGTCCTGGGTGCTCCCCATGGTGAAGGTTCCGCCTTCGATGAACACCAGGCCCGGCCCTGTGGGCTGATTTGTAAACTGGTGTTTTTCAAATCCCCCGTTTTTTGGATTGTTATATTCCCAGCCGGTAGAACGTGATACTTCTTTCTTACATCCGGAAGCCAGGAAAATGGTCGCCCCGAGAACGCTTAATTGGAAAAATCTGTTAATTTTCATCCGTTGAAAATTTTTGCAAACGTACGTGAATTACTCAAATTAAGCAACTAATTATCTAAGTAAACGCAGTTTTACGATGATCATTGTAAAAGAATTATGCAAAATTGCAACAGTATAACTAAAATCTTGGGCATTTTATTGCCCTGAGGTGTCTTCTTTTTTCCAGACATGGGAATTGCCATGAGGCAGAAACTTCATGTGCACCACCGGAAGCGCTCCTTAATGAACTGACGGTATAGTCATAACTGTATCCGATTCGTAAACTTTTGTAATGGAGACCGATCATCGGGATGACGGCATCGGCATTTTCGAAATTGTGACGGAACCATATACCTCCGATAAAGGGATCGACGGTAACGTACAACCCGATGTTGAGTTGATGAAATTGAAACTGCTGCTGGTATAAAATGTTGGGGGATATTGAAAATTCGCGATCTTCACCGGTACCGCCATTTTTGTGAAGGTTGATCACCGAACCAACATGAACGGTGTATTTCATAAAAAGCGGTGTGTTATTTGAGGCATAAAACCCAACGTCTGGCTGGGTGAGGTGATCCACAGCAATACCTCCGTAAATGAGATCATCGTACGCCAGGAAAATTCCGGTCGAGAAGTCAGGTACGCCTATGGTACTGTTATCTGGTGCTTTGTCCTTGGTGTAGGGATTGATATTCCCGTTAAGCGGGTCGATCTGATCTCCGAAAATCAGGTTCTCCCAGACAAGAGTTCTTTGATAATATCCAACCTTAAGCGCTCCGCTCGCCTGCAAATGTTCAGTGAGGTTGAATTTATAGGCATACATCAAACTGATGGCTGTTGTGTTGAGGTTCCCGTTCCCCGCCCTGTCAGCGGTAAGAATAATCCCGAGTCCGCCATGCAGAAAATTAACATATTGATCGTAGGATACATTATAGGTAATGAATGATTTTCCGATCCCCGGCCATTGATTGCGGTAGTTTGCATTCGCTTTGGGGCAAATGGTGACCCCGGCAAGAGCTGGGTTAAGATAAAGCGGATTGGCATAAAACTGAGAAAACTCAGGATCCTGGGCAAATACCTTCCCCAAAACCAGCGGAACGACAAACAATACGATTAAGAAAAACCGGCGCAGCATGATTGTTTTTGTTTCCTGATAAATAAGGATTACAATATTACAAAAATAATGAATATCCTAAATAAGCATTGACAATAATAACTACCATATAACGTTAAAAAAGATAACAATGATATAGTCTTATAAAATAATGGATACAAAAAAACACTTTTCGTTCCTGTTTCTTTTGGTTTTGATGGCTTTCACCCCTTTTATTGCTTTGAAAGCCAATGGTTCAGGCGCTATTTTCCATTACAGGATTTCATGGAACGCACCAAGGCTGATATCGGATGGTCATTCACCAATCGAAAAAATTTTATCATTTGAAGGGTCTGTCATGGCTGAGGATTATGGTGTTTTACCGGTATTCACAAAATCTTTTCCATTTGATCCAATGCATGATTCCCTTGTTGAAGTGATGATGAACAACCCGGTTTACGAACAGGTAAGTGACGAAAACCTGGAGATGGTGAAGGACCTGGATAAAATTTCGGCGGATATCAACATCGTTCACCTGTTATCGGTTGCCAGGAAGAAAACCTCGCTGGTGGTCCGGCTGCTCCCATTGCATCTGAACAATGCTACCGGAAAAATTGAGCGACTGGTTTCATTCGGTCTTGATATTCATACTGTTGTGAAAAAAAACCAGGCTTTAGTCAAATCCGCTGTCTCTTACAGTCCAAATTCAGTGCTTGCCTCTGGGGCATGGTTTAAATTTTCGGTCGGTGCTGATGGAATTTACCGGCTTTCCTACAATGACCTGAAAAAAGCCGGCATTGATGTTGGCAGCATTGACCCACGGAATATCCGGATATATGGAAATGGGGGAGGCATGCTTCCCGAAGCGAATTCGGCTGCGCGCATCGACGATCTGATGGAGAATGCGATCTTCGTCTCCGGCGAGGCTGATGGTTCGTTTGATGCGGCAGATTACCTGCTGTTCTACGGGCAAGGACCCAACCGGTGGGATTACAACGCAACCGACCAGCTTTTCCACCTCAGGAAAAATATCTATTCTGATCACATGTATTATTTCCTTAATTTTGATAAAGGCCCGGGAAAGAGAATATCGGCAATACCCTCCACAACAGATTCACCTACCTTCCTTGCCAGCAAATTCGAGGATTTTGCTTCATATGAAATGGATGATGTCAACCTGATCAAATCAGGCCGTCAGTGGTGGGACCACCAGTATTTCGATGTAACCACCACACGCAACTACTCCTTCAACTTTCCTGGTATTGATGCGCTGAGCCCTGTTTCGGTGCTTGCATACGTGGCTGCGCGTTCCATTGGCACCAGCACCTCTTTTAATATTTCGGCACAGGGAAATGCCCTGATGACCATTTACATTCCACCAATTTCAGGTGTTTTTGATGATGATTTTGCGAAGGCGAAAACAGGCCTGGCCACATTTGCAACTTCAAATCCTGTCATTGACCTGAAACTTACTTTTAATAAAAGTTCATCAAGTTCGGTGGGTTACCTGAATTATCTTGAGTTAAATGCCTTGCGTTCTATTGCCATGAACGGATCTCAGTTGGCTTTCCGCTCAGTTGCCGGAACCGGGCCAGGCAAAGTAACTGAATTCACGCTGAACGGTAATGGTTATAATGTTCAGATATGGGATATCACCCATGCTGGCAGCATCGGGCGCATTGAGACAAGCCAGAACGGAAGTAATTATGTGTTCAGGGTGCCAACAGATACCCTCCGGGAATTTATGGCATTTGATGGTGGTGTCATTAACAATACTCCCGAATTCATTGGCAAAGTTGAAAATCAGGATCTTCATGGTGCGGAAACGGCTGATTATCTTATCATCTGCCATCCGGCTTTTCTTAGTGAAGCTGAACGGCTGGCAGCCTTTCATGTGGCAAACAGCGGCATGTCGGTGTTTATCACAACTCCCGATAAAATTTACAACGAATTTTCCTCGGGGGCCCAGGACATCACTGCCATCCGCGACTTTGTCAGGATGATGTACAACAAGGCACAACCCGGAAAAGAACCCAGGTATCTCCTGCTGTTTGGCGATGCATCCTACGATTTCAAGGACAGAACACAAAACAATACCAATTTTGTGCCTTCCTTTGAATCTGTGGAATCCCTCTCACCGGTTTCCTCTTTTGTATCAGATGATTATTTCGGGTTGCTTGATGCCAATGAAGGACAATCGGCCAATGGCGACCTCGACATTGGCATCGGCCGGTTCCCGGTTGACAACATTGAGCAGGCAAGGGCTTCGGTCGACAAAGTAATCCATTACTGTTCACAAAGTGAAGCTGTTAAAAATGACTGGCGCAACGTAGTGACTTTCGTCAGCGATGACCAGAATGAAGGCGGGAACCTGTTTATTGAAGATTCTGAAGACCTTGCGAACCTTGTCGAAACTTCTTATAAAAAATACAACGTTGATAAAATATATTCCGATGCCTATCCCATAGTTTCCACCTCGGGTGGGGCACGGTACCCCGATGTGAACGAAGTGATCAACAAAAGGGTCGAAAAAGGCGCACTGATCATGAACTATGTGGGCCATGGCGGAGAGGTAGGATGGGCACATGAGCGAATATTGGAAGTACCAGACATCAATAACTGGCGTAATTTCAACAGCCTGCCTGTTTTTGTGACCGCGACATGCGAATTCAGCCGGTTCGATGATCCGGAGCGTGCTTCCGCAGGTGAATATGTCTTTTTAAACAGCCAGGGGGGAGGTGTTGCACTCTTTACGACCACCCGGCTTACTTTTGCCGGAACAAACAAGTCGTTGCTGGTCAATTTCTATAACAACGTTTTTAAAAAATATTCCGGCAGCTACCTTAAACTTGGAGATTTACTGAGGGTTGCAAAAAAAGACATGGGTAATTCCCCGAACATTCATGCTTTTGTTTTACTGGGCGATCCGGCCATGCAGATGGCCTACCCCGACCTGAATGTCGTAACCACCTCCATCAATGCCCACAACCCATCTTCGGTGCCTGATACCCTGACGGCACTGTCGGTTGTTACCATTACCGGTGAGGTTCGGGATGCCTTTGGACAGAAAGATACCAGCTTTATTGGAACCGTCGTCCCCACCGTATTTGATAAATCATCTGAAATCTGGACAAAGGCCAATGCCGGCGAAGGCCCACCGGTTCAGTACTTCCTGCGAAAGAATGCGGTATATCACGGGAAAGTGGCTGTGACGAACGGCTCATTTTCTTTCTCGTTTATTGTTCCCAAAGATATTGCCTATGAATTTGGTGTTGGCAAGATCAGTTATTATGCCTTTAATCCCGAAACCGACGCCAACGGGTATGATTACAATATCCAGGTGGGAGGATACAACAAGCAGGCACCTGCGGATGAACAGGGACCTGAATTAGCGCTCTTTATGAATAACCATCAGTTCCGGTCAGGCGGGATTACCGATCAGAATCCGGTTCTTTTGGCAGATGTGAGCGATTCATCCGGCATCAATGCGGTTGGGAATGGCATCGGCCATGATATTACCGCTGTGCTCGACGGCAAAACGACCACGCCAATGATCCTCAATGACTACTACGTTACGGATATGAACACCTTTAAAAGCGGTGAAATAAAATACCAGCTCAGTTCACTCAGCGATGGCCCGCATCAGATAACCGTGAAAGTCTGGGATGTTTACAACAACTCTACCGACGCCAGCATCGATTTTGTGGTTGTTTCTTCAGCTGAATTTGCCTTAAAGCACCTGGTGGCTTATCCAAATCCCATGATTGACCACACCACGTTTGCCTGGGAAACAAACCAGGTGGACCAGCCGCTTGAAGCTGAGATACGGATTTTTACCATCAACGGGCGACTGGTGAAAACCTTGCGGCAAAACTTCTATTCGCAAGGCTTCCGCGATGCATCCATCCAATGGGACGGAACGCAGGACAATGGCGCGAAAATCAGTTCCGGGATGTATGTTTACAAGGTCCAACTGATGATACCGAATGGTACCACCGAGCAACAAACCTCGAAGTTGGTGGTTATCCGTTAAATACGTACATTTGCAAACCATGCTGCCATTCTTGCGAAAACAAATACAGATTTTCATTGTATTCCTTCTGCCGCTTATTGTTTCAGGGGCAATACCCCATGCCGATTCTTCGGTGCTTGCAAGAGGCAAATGGTATAAACTTGCAGTCACACACACCGGGATCCACAAGATAACCTGGGATAATTTAAAGACTTTAGGGATTGATCCGTCCACTGTTGATGATGCCAGGATCCGATTATTCGGAAATGGCTCGGGGATGCTGCCGGAAGTAAATTCCGCAACCCGCATTGATGATTTGCGTGAGATTTCCGTTCAGGTTGAAGATGGCGGCGATGGCCGCTTTGATGCAACAGATTATATCCTTTTCTATGGTGAAGGTGCCGATAAATGGAAATATGACCCGTTGAACCGCTTCTATAGCCGCCAGCGAAACCTTTATTCCGATTCTACTTATTACTTCCTGAATTTCGACCAGCGTGAAGGCAGACGTGTGCAGCCGATGCCTGGCATCTCAGAAAACCCCAACAACTTCTCATCGAGATACGACGATTTTATGTCCCATGAACTTGACCAGCAGAACCTGATCAGGTCGGGGCGGGAATGGTTCGGTGAAACGTTTGATAACCTTAAAAGTGAATGGATTTTCCCCTTTTTGATCCCGGGTATCGATTCAATGTCAAATGTAAGGATCAAATGGTATGTTGCCGCCAACTCCCCGGCAAACAGTTATTTCTATCTCTCCCAGTCAGGACGCATTGTTGATTCATTGATGATCGATTCCACCGATCCAAGGGTGTTTACGCTTGCCGGCAGGTCAAAATCAAAACTCACAACAGTTTCCTCCCCGGTTTCCGATCAAACAATAACCCTTTCCTACAACATGCCTACTTCCAATTCAAAAGGATGGCTTAACTACCTGGAATTAACCTGCCGGCGCCACCTTTCATGGTATGGCCCCCAGATGTCGTTCAGGGATGTGCAAACCATTGGCCCGGGAAAGACCACTGAATTTTCGATGAAAAATGCCAATGCAGATGTAAAAGTCTGGGATGTTTCAAATCCTTCCGCGATCATGGCCGTCAAAACGACCCTGGAAGAGGGGACCCTCCGGTTTAAGCGTACTACAGATTCCCTTCATGAATTCATTGCCTTCGATGGTTCTTTTGTTTACCCGGTTACCTGTGCCGGTGAAGTGAAAAATCAAAACATCCATTCCACTGCTCCGGTCACCCTTGTTATTGTCACAAATCCAATATTCCTCGCACAGGCGGAGCAGCTGGGCGAATTTCACCGTCAGCACAACGGACTCACCGTGCAGGTTGTGACCACTGCCCAGGTTTACAATGAGTTTTCATGCGGCCAGCCTGATCCTACAGCCATCCGCGATTACATGAAAATGCTATACGATCGGGCACAAACTGGTAACCAACCGAAGTATTTACTGCTTTTCGGCGATGGGTCTTATGACCCTAAAAATCGCATCCCGGGGAATAACAACCTTATACCTACCTTCCAGTCATTTGAATCACTGAATTCGACTTCCACTTATGTCACCGACGACTACTTCGGGATCATGGCTGACAATGCCGGCATGGAAGCAAACGGCGCCATCAATATCGGCATAGGAAGGTTTCCTGTTTCAACCACTGCAGAAGCTCAAAACATGGTTGATAAAATTTTAAGCTATTCCTCGACCTCTTCCCTGTTCAGGACTGATTGGCGGAATACACTCACATTCGTGGCGGATGATGAAAACGGGAACCTGCACTTGCACCAGGCGGAAGATATGGTTGCTATGGTTGGTCCTAAATATCCGGTATTCAATTTGAATAAAATTTATTTCGATGCGTATAAATTGATCGAAATTCCTGGTGGAACCCGTTTCCCTGATGCCAACCGGGCCCTTGTGGATGCAGTAAATAAAGGGTCGCTGGTGGTTAATTATACGGGGCATGGAGGCGAAACCGGTTGGGCGGTTGAACAGGTGCTGACCATCCCCGATATCCTGTCGTGGAAAAACAAGTATAAACTCCCGGTTTTTGTGACCGCAACCTGTGAATTCAGCAGGTTCGACAATCCTGAGCGGTTTACGGCCGGTGAAATGCTGATCCTTCAGCCGGAAGGAGGTGCCATTGCACTATACTCGACGACCCGCCTCGCTTATGCTACAACGAATATTCTGTTGAATACAAGTTTTTTTGAACATTTCATGGACAAAGGAACAGATGGGAAATATATCAAGATGGGTGATCTGATCCGGTTGTCGAAAAACGATAACAACAACAATCCCCAGCTTCGCAACTTTGTTTTGCTGGGAGACCCTGCCCAGAATATAGCATTCCCTGCCTATAATGTTGCAACACTTTCCATCAATGGCCAGTCCGGACAGCCTGTTACGGTGAAGGGAATGTCGACGGTGATCGTTAAAGGGCAAATTGAAGACGGAGCAGGGCAAAAAGTAACCTCGTTCAATGGCGTAGTGAATTGTAAGGTATATGATAAACCCGTTACCAATACGACCCTGGGAAACCGCCCGGGTACGGATGGTTCCTATCCGGAGAATTTTACCATACAGAACAGCGTGCTTTTTAAGGGTGATGTCCCTGTATCATCGGGAGATTTCCAACTCTCGTTTGTTGTGCCCAGGAACATCTCACTGCAGTTTGGAAACGGGAAACTCAGCTATTTTGCCTCCAATGAAAATTTGGAAGCGGCGGGATATTCTGACCAGATCATCATCGGAGGACGGGATGAATCGATAAATCCGGTAAACCAGGGCCCCGCAATCAACCTCTACATGGATGACCGGTCCTTTGTGAACGGCGGAAAAACCGGCAGTGCTGCCATCTTACTGGTGGATCTTTATGATACAAATGGAATAAACAGCCTTGGATTGGGCATCGGTCACGAGATTGAAGCGGTGCTGGATAACAACCGAGCCAACGCAATGGTTCTGAATGATTATTACGCTCCTGCGTTTAATTCCTGCACCCGCGGAACCGTGGCTTACCCCCTCGATGGTCTTACTCCTGGTACACATACGCTGAGCTTGAAGGCCTGGGATCTGTTTGATAACTCATCCATTCGTGAGATCCGGTTCTATGTTTCCAGTCACCCGGGTTTGACAGTGAAGAATGTGATGACCGCACCCAACCCCCTGGTTGACCATACCAACTTCGTGTTTCAGCCACAACTTTTTGACAGCGGAGGACTGGATGTGCAGATAAATATTTATAACCTGAAAGGGATCCAGGTGTGTTCTTTGGCAAAAAGCTACACCGGAACTTTGGCATCATCACCAAATATTCCCTGGGATGGCACCGATTCTAACGGAAATAAACTCCCCAACGGGCTCTATCCCTATAAAATTATTTTTAAAGCAAAGAATGGATCCTATTCAGAGACAACTCAAAAGTTGATGATTACAAGATAATGATTTACCCCTATCCCTGAGCGGGAAGGGAAATTTGTCCCTTCCTTGTTGGGGATGGATTTAGGATGGGGTTTTCGATGGATTTAGGATATTGACTCATCTAATTTCAGATTGAAGCAATATCTGAAAAGTAAAAGCGTTAATTTTGCTGCCTTTTAATAATTATTACATATTTTAGATTTTAACAGATGAAGATCAGATTATTTTTTATCATTTTATGCGCGTTGGCAATATCCAGGACCTTTGGGCAAGACACAGAACCAGATGACGGCAGCCGGGTCATTTCTACCGCGGTTCCTTTTTTAACCATTTCCCCTGATGCGCGATCAGGCGGCATGGGTGACGTAGGAGCCGCCACGACACCCGATACCTATTCCATGTTCTGGAATCCTGCAAAATATGCTTTTATTGATAAAACCTTCGGTTTTGGAATAGGGTATGTTCCCTGGTTGCGCAGTCTGGTCAACGATATCGGGCTGGCTTCGGTGGTTGGCTTCGGAAAGATAGGCGACAAACAAGCCATCGCTGCCTCTCTGCGCTTTTTCTCCATGGGATCTGTGATGTTCACCGACAATGACGGAAATGAACTTGGTGAAGTAAAACCCAATGAATGGGCCATTGATGCAACCTATGCACGTAAATTCTCCCGTGAATTTTCCGGTGCAGTGGCGGGACGGTTCATCTATTCCAACCTTGTTCCGGTCGATCTCGCAAACCTGAGTGTTCAACCAGGAATGTCAGCTGCTGCCGACGTGGCAATGTATTATCATCATGAAATGGAAATAAAAGGCCTTTCAAACGCTTCTGTCGACTTTGGATTGGATATCTCCAACATCGGGGTTAAAATGTCATACAGCAGTACTTCCACCGTGCGTGATTTTATTCCCACTACGCTGCGCCTGGGCCCCTCGTTCACCATGGATATTGATGATTATAACCGGATCTCCATTTCACTCGACCTGGCAAAACTGCTGGTCCCGACGCCACCGGTTTATCTGAAAGATCACACAGGAAGTGCCGACAGTACGGATGCAAATGGCAAGCGGGTGATTTACAAAGGGATGGATCCGGATGTCTCTGTCGTCAAGGGCATGATCCAGTCATTTTACGATGCACCCTATGGCTTCAAGGAAGAGATACAGGAAATAAACCTCTCCGTGGCTGCCGAGTATTGGTACAATAAACTGTTTTCAGTCCGTGCGGGTTATTTTTATGAATCAAAATACAAGGGCGGCAGGCAATTTTTCACCCTGGGCGCCGGCCTGCGCTACAATGTGTTTGGTCTCGATTTCTCCTACCTGATCCCGATCAAGAACAACAACCCGCTGCAACATACCCTGCAATTTACCCTGCTCTTTAACTTCGACAATACTAAAAAAGCAGAGAAAGCGGCTGGGACAAACTAATTTCACTATTTATGATTCGTATCGGTTTCGGCTTCGATACACACAAACTGGATTACAACCGCGACTTCTGGCTTGGTGGTGTTTTAATTCCGCATGACAAAGGAACAACCGGACATTCAGATGCGGATACGCTGGTTCACGCCATCATTGATGCATTGTTGGGTGCAGCCGGATTGCGGGACATAGGCAGCCAGTTTCCTGATACTTCTCCTGAATTCAAAGGGATCGACAGCAGGAACCTGCTGGCACGGACCATGGAAATGATCGGTGCCAAAGGATTTGCGATTGTCAATATTGACAGCACCATTGTCATTCAGACCCCCAGGATCAGTACCCACATCCCTTCCATGATTGAAGCCCTGGCAGCGGTGATGAATATAGGCACTGAACAGATTTCCATCAAAGCCAAAACCAGTGAAAAACTTGGCTTCATCGGCCGCGAAGAGGGAATCTCAGCATACGCGGTGGCACTTTTACAAAAGGGAGAATCTTAACAATTTACGATTTACGAATTGTCCACCAACTTACCAACTTACCAACTTACCAGCTTACCAGCTTACCAGCTTACCAACTTACCAACTTACCATCTTCCTAACTCCCCATAAACCCTTACCACAAAATCATCCACCAGCATCGGTTTCTTCCCGGTATTCCAGATATATACCTTGAGAATTTTGTCAGGATCCGAAATCGCTGGCAACATCAGTGAAAATTTGCATTTCCGCCAGGATGAACAATGGTCAACGGGGATATCATTCAGCCGGAATCCCTGCCACCAGTTCTCTCCCGGGTGGATTGAATCCATGCTCAATACTACCAAAGCATGATTGCCGGCACCGGAAAGACTATCCCTGACCATCAATTCTCCGGTTAAAAAACAAGAAGCGGGTAATTTGCACAATTGGCCGGCTTGAATGGCAATTCCCGGACTATACGGATGCACTGAGTCAAGATATCCGGCATGGTTCCCTGAGTAAGCATGGTCTGTTTGAACAATTGAATTACTCGTCCAGCCTGCCACAGGATTTTCAAAATCATTGAAAAACTGCCTCACCGGGCGATGCAAATTGATGGTGAAACCGGCAATCTCCTCATTGCCGCCCAGGCAGTTGACAACTGAAGAATCAGTCCTCATGAAGATATATTTATATTTTGTGGCGTTCATGCTGTTGGGTTGTATCACCAAATGGGTATACTGCCAGGTTTGAACAAGGTTAACAAACACAAACAGTGTTAGCAAAACAATTACGAGAACCTCGCCCAATCGTGTACGGCACATGTTTATCAGCAGTCCGAGCAAGAGGGCGAACACACCATAATAATCTATAAATGCACGAAGGCCGAACCCGTCGCCATAATACCAGTTCCACCAGCTTGAAACAACATAGGTACTTACAATAAGGAATCCGGCCAGGCTGATAAACTGGAGCCTTTTCCTGGCAATCAGCGGCAGCAATCCAAACAAGGCCACCAGGAGCAGGGGCGTGTATACGAATAACCCTTTGCGAAAGCTGAAAAGCACATTCATGATTTCGGGGCTCCTGAAATGAAATCCTTCATCACGGTAGGACCACACAAAAAACCGGCCTGTCTGGATGTACCACAAAACGCCCTGTATCGAAAGGATGAACAAACATATCACGAGGAGTAAAAAAATGGCACGTTTATTTGCAGGTGCCATTTTGAAAAACCGTTGTAACCCATTCCCGTCTCTTGCCATGAACGGAATCAACAGCAAAACAACTGCATTTGAAGGCCTGATCAGGCATGTCAAGCCAAGAAATAAACCCATCCATGCTGCTGTTTTAATATTCCATTCCTGAATAGCCCTGGAGGTATACCACAGGAAGCCGTTCATGGCGAAGAAAGAAAACACATGCGACATGGTTGGTTGCCACATACTGTAATAAAAAAGGTTGGTGCCAAAAAGGATGGCGATCAGCGTCAACGAAACTGCCTTGTTGCTGATCTGCTGGCTTTTCAGGACGCGATTCAGAAAAATGAGGCCGAGAAATAAGTATAACAAAGCACCCAGTCCTGTAAATACCTGGAAAAAAAAGGAATATCCGTTGATGTCAGCCCCAACAAAGTATGTCAACAGTGTGGCAAGTAAAAAAAACGGTGAAAGCAACAAGGCTTCGCCCGCAAAATATTTATTAAGCGTCTTGTCACCAGATTTTACAAGATATCCGGGCCGGTAATGCGCATACCCAAGCATCCTGGCCTCCCTTTCTGCCATTTTGGCAAACGTCGGATCATGATCAATCAACAAGGCAGGCAAATAGGCATAATAACCGCGCCCATCGCTGGTAATGATGTGTTTCCAACCGGGTGGCCCATCGTTGAATACCCTCATGCTGAAAAAGAAAGCCAGCATGATGCTGAACATGCAGAAAAGAACAATACGCTGGCTGTTGCTATGATCCATATACCGTAATTCATTTTCCTCTTCAAATTTAACGAGTTTCCCATTTGGTATTATAATATATTTTACGTACTTTTGCAGTCCTTTTTAAAAAACTATAAATTAATTAAAATCAACGAGAAATGTTAAAACAGTACGAAACCGTTTTCATTATGACTCCCGTTTTGTCTGATGAACAGATGAAGGAAACGGTAGAAAAGTATCAGAAATTCCTCGTCAGCAAAGGAGCTGAGATCGTTCACGAGGATCATTGGGGGTTGCGCAAGCTCGCCTATCCCATTCAGAAAAAGGCCACAGGGTTCTATCATCTGATTGAATTCAAGGCTGAACCGACACTGATCAGAGAGTGGGAAGTAACCTTTAAACGTGATGAGCGGATCCTCCGCTTTTTGACGGTAGTTTTTGACAAGCACATGCTCGCCTACAGCGAAAAGAAACGTGCAAGGTCTAAGGCTGTAAAGGAAGTAAAAGAATAGTAACCATCCAAAAACTGTTTGATCATGGCAACACAACAACAAGGTGAAATAAAGTATCTGACCCCGATTGCGGTAGATACCAAGAGAAAAAAATATTGCCGTTTCAAGAAGAGCGGTATTAAATACATCGATTACAAGGATGCAGACTTTTTGCTGAAGTTCGTGAATGAACAAGGCAAACTGCTTCCCCGCCGTATTACAGGTACATCTACCAAATACCAGCGGAAAGTAGCACAGGCAGTTAAACGGGCCAGGCACATTGCCATTATGCCCTACGTAGGAGATTTATTAAAATAAGGAGGCTGTAACCATGGAAGTAATTTTAAAACAAGACGTCCTCGACCTGGGCTATACAAACGAAAAGGTAAATGTAAAGCCCGGCTATGCCAGGAATTATCTTATTCCTCAGGGTATTGCCATTCTGGCGACCGAGTCAAACAAAAAGGTTCTGGCCGAAACCCTTAAGCAAAAGGCGCACAAAGAGGCCAAGATCAAAAAATCCGCGGAAGACCTGTCGGACGGACTGAAAAACCTCGTGGTCAGGATTGGTGCAAAAGCTGCAGAAAGCGGCAAGATCTTCGGATCGGTGAATGCAATCCAGGTTGCACAGGCGCTGAAAGAACAGTTCGATTTCGATGTTGACAGGAAGAAGATCCATGTCGATCATGAGCATATCAAAGAGTTGGGTACCTACAAAGCAAAAATCCACCTGCATAAAGATGTTCAGGTAGAAATCGGGCTTGAAGTGTTTGCTGAATAAACCTATCCTGAAAATTTGTAATTTTATCCCGGAATCCCAACGATTCCGGGATTTTTTATGCTTTCAAAAAGCCAGATCAAACATATTGCCGCCCTTAAACTCAAAAAATTCCGGGAGGAGCACAGCCAGTTTATCGCCGAAGGCCACAAACTGGTTATGGATTTAGTTAACAGCGAATTCAGTGTTGCAGGGATCTTTGCCTCTTCCGGGTGGATCCTTTCAAACTTACTGCAGACCGGAGAGCGGAAAATTCCTGTTTTTGAAACCCTGCCACAGGAAATGAAACGGATGTCAGGACTTTCTACGCCAAGCCCTGTTCTGGCCGTTGTAAATATCCCCGGCCCCAACCCCTCCCCGCTTGGAGGGGAGCTAGGGAGGGATTCACTGGTCCTTGCACTTGATGACATCCGCGACCCCGGTAACCTTGGAACGATCATCCGCATTGCAGATTGGTTTGGCATCGGTTTGGTTTTGTGTTCTGAGAGTTGTGTAGATACCTATAATCCAAAGGTGGTGCAGGCAACCATGGGCTCCATTGCAAGGGTCAAAGTGGTTCGTTGCAATCTGGCGGAAGCCCTTTCGACCCTGTCAGGGTCAACCACCCCGTCAGGGTCACCCACCCCGTCAGGGTGTATTGGTGGTTTTCCTGTCTATGGCGCCTTCCTGGAGGGCGATCCACTGTTTTCCCAAACCCTCAGCCATCATGGCGTGATCGTGATCGGCAATGAATCGCACGGAATTTCACCGGAATTGGTTCCCCTGATCACCCGTAAACTTTTTATCCCGTCATTTGGCACTGCTGCATCAGGCAAAGCCGAATCCCTCAATGCCTCCATCGCGACAGCCATTCTCTGCGCTGAATTCAGGAGAAAAACCATTGCCGATTAAAACTGTTATAAATGAAACCCGTCATGAACTGTTTGAAAACCAGTAACCTCATTCATTAAAATGCATACGAACCCCGGCATCATTATACGATTATCGTTAACACTATTGGTTGCCCTGTCCGCATCCGCAGGTTTCGCCGAAGGTCTCCTCAACGAAAACCATTGTTATGACCCGGCAATAAAAACAATCCAGGCGTTCAAAGAAGGGTTTGAGTTGTCACCTCCGATTATCGGGTTGAATTCAACGGAAAGATTGTCGATTCAGTTCGACGACCTAGGCCGGGATATCCAAAGATATAAATATACCATCGTGCATTGTGAATCAGACTGGAGTTCCTCTGCCGATCTGCATGTTGCTGATTATATCGATGGTTACCGGGAAGAAAATATCGATCAATACGAATATTCTTATAATACCAGTGTCTTGTATACCCATTTTAAAACAACCTTCCCCACCGACAACATGCGGCCCAGGATTTCGGGCAATTACCTGCTGGTGGTTTATAACGACGAACCTTTACACCTGGTTTTTACGGTGAGGTTCATGGTAGTGGAAACCACACCGGTTGTCGCAACCGGTAAGGTTGTGCAGAGTACGGTGGCCGATGAACAGAATACCCGTCAGCAAATTGATTTTATTGTTCAGCTGAATGGATTTCAAATCCTTGATGTTGGGCGCGAAGTAAAGATCCTCATCCAGCAGAATGGAAGATGGGACAATGCAATCCAGGTATCCAAACCACGATTTGCCCGCACCGGTGAACTCGATTACCGTTTTGATGAATCGATCTCTTTCACCGGCGGGAACCAGTTTCGTAATTTTGATATCAAAAGCCTTCAATATCAGACCGAACGGATTGCCCGGATTACCTATGACACATCGAACCAGGTATACCTGCTTGCCGACCAGTTCCGTACATTCAAACAATATGTCTTTGAAGCAGATATAAACGGGCGTTATTATATAAAAAATGAAGACCATGCGGAACATAGCAGTATAGAAGCAGATTATGCGTGGGTCCATTTCTTTTTACCGTATCCGTTTTTGATCACAACCGGAACCTTTCATGTAATCGGCGACCTTACTGCGTGGCAAATGAACGATGACAGCAGATTGTACTTCAACCCTGAACACAAAGGATATGAGCTGAACCTGTTCCTCAAACAAGGATACTATAACTATCAGTATGTACTCAGGGAAAAGGGAAAAACAACCGGGGATGAATCATTTATTGAAGGCAGCCATTGGGAAACGGAAAACGACTATACCATTTATGTGTACTATCATGAAGCAGGGTCTTTTTTCGACCGGTTGATTGCAGTCAATTTTCTCAACACGATCCAACATTAAAAAGCATAAGACATGGGACATAAGAGATACTACCTCTCGCCGAAAATTTCCCACATCCTGCGTCTTTCAGAACGGGTACCCGATCCCAAAATTCCAGATGATATCCGAAAGCTGCATTTTATTAAAGTACCAGCGATCATGCTGGGGATACGACGGAACGCGCAACGGGATCGCCGGATCTAACCTGAAAATGAAAAAATCAAAGTCGAACCGGATCCCAAGACCGGCATCCAGCGCGATCTGATTGAAGAATTCCGGAAAGAGGAACTTTCCCCCCGGCAAATCCTGTGAATCCTGAAGGAGCCAAATATTCCCTGCATCGACAAACAAGGCCCCGCGGATAAATCCATATACCGGGAAACGATACTCAACGTTCGCTTCCAGTTGAATATCACCGATCTGGTTGAAGGTCGCGCTGGGATTAGCGTTATGATAACTTCCCGGTCCAAGGGTATACATTTTCCACCCCCGCATGCCATTGGCACCACCGGCAAAAAAGGCCTTTTCAAAGGGCAAAAGCGATGAATTTCCATAGGGTATCCCGATCCCGCCATAAAACCGGTAAACCATGGAAAAATTGTTCCCGATGACATTGTAATAGCGAAAATCCGCATCCGGGCGAACATATTGTGCATAGGGCAATCCAAAAACCCGGTAACCGCCGCTGTCTGGTTTCGCGGTGTTGAAAATTTTATTACAGGCATAGAGGAGGTTGCCCCCTGTTTCAAAGTTGGCCCGGATATAGACAAAATCCTTTACCTTGGTGATTTGCTGGTTGTTAAAGGTAAAGGTATACTTCAACCCGGCAACCATGTGGTCAGTATATTGGTTCTTCAGTCTGTTATCCTGTTCACTGTTCATAACGGAATCAAAATAAGCATCCGTATAAACTTTCACGAGTGAAACCTCCACCGGGTTGAACACATGATGGATTGTTTCATTCTGAAACCAGGAATAACCAAAGTTTATATTAGAAATGTGCCGGTCATAATGCTGTTGATGCTGATAGTTGTACCCGATATTGATGGTTGTTTTTGGCTTGAATTTTTTTGGCATCGTTTCAGGCCTGATCGGGATGAGGAACTGCGGAAATGTGAGCCCTGCATTAATACCCAATTCGATGGTATTAAAGAACGAAGTGCCCCCGTTGCCATCGGATGCCTGCATTTGAAGTGATCCGCTCAGATTCATCCGGAAAAGCTGGGCTCCCCTGAAAATATTGCGGACCTGGTAACCAAGACTGGCCTGTACCCCGAATGCCCCTGCTGAATTTGTCCCGTCGGTGGTCACAGAGAATGATTGTGCCGGTGCCCGCGACAATTCGACATGACAATCGACATTGTCTTTGTTCCCCAACAATGCCTCCCTGCCTGCTTCTACCTCCCTGAACTGGATATTGATATATTTGAAAACCTGCAATCCGGAAAGCTGGGAATAGCTTTGGTTGACGTCCAGAAGGTTATAATGGGAGCCGGGGGTAATAAAGATTGCCTGTGAAATGGTTCGGGGTTTCACCCGGAAATGCTTCTGGGAAAGAAAATAATAACTGTTCGGGGGCTGACCCTTCACAGGACTCTGATACGTTTTTACCAGTGTGTCATATGCTCCGGTATAAACAACCAGGTGGTCGAACTCGGGATAAACATACACCCTGTTTATGTAATATCGTTTATGTGGAACTTGTTTCACCATCATGAAATTGTCAAAGGATGGCTCAACCCTGTTGATGATTTCAATGGTGATATCACATTGGTGCTGCTGGAGGCTGGTGTCAATCCTGTATTTGATGTATATGTTTGAAAACCGGAAGAAACCATCGTTTAATAGGTTGTTGGTGATCCTTGTTCGCTCATTGTCAAGAACATAGGAATCGAAATTCTGACCTTTCTTTATCAGGCACTTGGAGGTGTCCTGAAAAACAAAGGAAGCCACCTGGGTATCAGCCACAGCATACTGCAGATTTTTTATCTGGTAGGGTTTTGAAACATGCACACGGTACTGGACCGAGGCCTTTTTCTTTTTGAAGAGGATCGTATCGGTAATGGTAGATTTAAAATACCCCTTGTTTGCAAGATACATGGTCATCTGCTTAATGGAAACCGAGACAAGACTTGTATCGAGCAGGACAGGCTCCGAACCAGCTTTCGTACGCAGCCATTTCTTGAACTTGGTATCCTTCCCTTTGTTTCCCATGTTGTACAACGCAATGTTCATCCGGAAAAAACCAAATTTTTTATTGGGCTTTTGCTGTACATAGGGTTCGAGTTCTTCGGAAAGGACCTTCCTGTCGGAGATATGAATTTTATTTTTGATCAGGAGATGCTCGCTGGAGTCCAGGTTCTTTGTGACATTGCACCCCACGAGGATAAACAAGGCAATAATGAAAAAAAACAAAATAGCGGCTGCCTTGCAAGTCAGGCAGTACTTGTTTTTATACGTTATATCCACCTTGCTGATAAAGGGTTCCATTGGTTTAGGCTGTGCAGGGTTTATCCTGTTTCTGCCGCGTAACAAAAATAGGGATTAAAATTCAATTCCTTGTAATCAGGGAAAATGCCTTTAAACTGTTCCTTCCGGGAATGGCCGGACCATCCTTTCCAGGAACCGTGTTATCCGGCTGCCGGCCACTGAAAATTATCTGCAAATAAATAGACCAATGCCTGAACCGTTTATAGCACTTGATTTTACTGATGGAAACGACAATACAGGAAGTGATGGCTCCCTGGCTTTAATGCCTTTTGTAAAGGAAAAATCAACAAATACAAACGATCAGGGAATATAGTATAAAACATTGATATACAGTGATTAAGATTTTTATTTGACAATTTCCTGTCATTACTGTTTGTTATATTTTGTTATATTTGTAATCATGTTTTGTGGTGAGTGCTTTGCTATTCAACCAGACTCAAAGTTAACCAGTAGTCCTTATCCGTCTACGCATATTCAATCTGAGATGAAAATAACAACCTGTGTCAAGCTGATTTTACTTTGCCTGGTCCTGTCAGCCTTTTTTTCCCTGCGTTCAGGTGCGCAAATCACGCAGAATGTTTCAAGGGTTGTTTTTCAGGGGTTTTGGTGGGATTATTATAACTATAATTTCAGGAATGGCTGGGCGAACTATCTCACTGAACTGGCTCCCCGCCTCAGGGCCATGGGTTTCGATGCAGTCTGGATTCCTCCCGCTGCCAAGAACAGCTCTGCCAATTCTGTTGGTTATGCTCCTTTTGATATGTATGACCTTGGAGATAAATATCAAAAACAGAATGGTGATTCAACGCGGATGGGAACAAAGGACGAACTGCTCCGCCTGATCGCTGTCCTTCATGCCAACGGGATCGAAGTAATTGAAGACATGGTGCTGAACCATTGTGTTGATGCAAACAATGTAGGCGGGCTGGATCCTGAACCAAACTATTCCATGCAAAGCGCCGGTGGCTTCAAAAATTTCCGATACGTGTCCTATAAAACACCAAGGTTCGACGAATCCCAAAATGACTATTGGACCAGGTCCGGACGCTGGGCCAAAAATTACAGCAATTTTCATCCGAATTTCATGAACAACTGCAACAGCGGTGATATCTGCAGCACCTATTGGGGGCCCGACATTGACTATGAAACCCCGGGGGCTTACGGACAAAGTTCGAATATCCCGACTTCCGGATCGGCTACGATATTTGGGGTCACAAGACCTTACTACAATCCGGCCCAGTCATCCAATTACATGCTGGATGGAGGCAGGGAATACGTGGCCTGGTTCAAGAAACAAACCGGGGTTGATGGATTCAGGCTGGATGCGGTCAAACATTATTCAATTTATGCCCAGACCAGTTTCATCATGAATGTGAAGTATAACCTCCCTGCATTTGCCGCCGGGGGGCAGAACATGATGTGCTTTGGTGAATGGATCGGCAGCCAGTTCGATCTTGATAATTATGTGGCCAGCGTGGCAGCAGGGGGTGAGGAACATACTGGGACGACGGATATCAGCCTGCGGGGGTACAGTACCAATGGAAGTGGTATCTATGGACTGATCATGGGCGGGGGTTATTACGACATGCAGAATATTCCTTCCTGCCAGCAAGGGAAGCGTTATTACGATTACGGCTCTACGCGTGTTTACCGGTCGGTCCCATTCGTGAACGGGCATGATAATTTCCGTCCCATCCTGTCAACGAACGGGAATTACAGCCAACCCCTTGGTGATCCCAGCGGCTGGGACATGGCCAATGAACTATACGGGCCCGGCTCCCATATCGATCCCCGCGACCCAAGGCTGGCAGCGGCCTATGCAGTGGCATTCTCGGTCGACGGCAATCCCTGCGTGTTTTTTGAAGACCTCTTCGACATCGGCACCACAGGCAAAAGATGGAGCCATCTTCCCACTTCCGAAACCGATCTGCCGGTGAGAAGCGACATTCAGAATATCATGCAGGCACACCAGAAACTGGGATTTAAAAGCGGTTCATATGCAGTGCCTACCTCCCTGGGTGGTTCTTCAGCTCCTTATTATGTTACCGGTTCCGGCGCTGATCATCTCGTAATCGAAAGGATCGGGAAAGCGCTCATCGGAATTACGGATGCCTACTTCGCTGTTTCCGACAATTCGCAGGATCAGCAGGTATGGGTTTCCACGAGCGACCCGGCCTGGCATAATGTTGAACTGTATGATTATTCCGGGGCTCATGGACTAACCACTACGACCGTATACAACGACGGGCGTGTGCTCATTAAAACGGCTCCGAACGGGCACAGCATTCCAGGAGCCCGCGGACATGGATACTCCGTTTGGGCTCCCGCACCAGCCGGCATCACATTTACTTCGGTACCTGATATGTACGCGTACCTTTCATCCTATACGCCGCCGCGGAGCAGTTCCACCACCCAGGAATGGGAAATGGCCGATGATCTGGGCGACAGCCACTGCGGTTCGCTGGGTCAGGGGGGCAGGCTGCCCGATAGTTCTACGAATGAGCGGGTTGCCGGGAAGATCTATCCTGCAGGAATCTCGCAGGTATCCTGTTCGGTGTGGCCGGAAATTGATGGGAAGAACCTGACCGTAAGTTTCTACAATGCATCGGGCGACATGGTGGCCACATCCTCGGGTATTACAACTGCTGCATCTCCGCTCACTTTGAATTACCCTGTTTCAAGTGAAGGCTGGATCACCGTTAAAGTGAGGAATACCATGGATACCTGTGCCGGGCAGCGTTGCTGGGTCAATGTGACTTATACGGCCCCAACAGCAGTGAATACCCGGAGCGGGCCGGGGAAAATGGTGAGAAATATTTCCATATGGACAGGAAACAAGAATACGACAGATATGGGCGATTGCGGCAACTGGGCCGAAGGGCTGGTACCGGGATCACAATCGTCGATCATCATATTCAGCCACAACAAGCCTTTTCCTGTGCTCAATTACAACTTGACAGCAAAGAATGTCAATATCCATCCCGGCGGAAAATTAACCATCTCCCCTGGGAAAATCCTGACGGTGAATTAGGGGAAAGGCGGATGAAAGGTAAAACTCATCTGGCAGACTCATGTCGTCTAGCCTTTACTGCCATGGTCCCATTGGTAGCGGAAGCCTTCGGTAAACCAGCAAAGACTTCGTGTTCCTATGTGCTCTCAGTGCTAAGTACTCTCAGTGTCTGAGTGGTAATAAGGAAAACCACTGAGGCACTAAGGACACGAATCACTGAGAAAGCTGAAAGAAATGATATTATATGAACCCAAATCTTAGTGTTCCTAAGTGTTCTCAGTGCCTGAGTGGTAAAAAATTAATCGGAAAAGGGGTCACCCCGGTTTATGGCCCGCAACAGATGAAGTTATTGTTTGATCACCTTCCCCATCTGTACACATCTGTCCCCGATAATTTTTATCACATAAACCCCTTTTGGCAAATTGCTTATATCAATGGTAGTGGTTGGTTGGGTAATCTTTTGTTGCATTATTTCCTGGTTGTTGAGATTCATGACGAAGAGTTGCCCACGGAGGATCGTTGAGATCGTGATGGCAGCAGTGGCGGGGTTGGGATATATGGAAAGATCCCCCTCCAATAATATTCTGTTCATCCCTAAGATGATGCCATCCCATTTTGCAATTCCACCTATTCCGGGAATAGTTGAATACTGCCCGGTCCAAAGTGAGTTCCAGTCTTTACCGTCAGCAACTCCGTATTTTTTCGAAGCATCAATACCTGTCCACGTTGCGCCATAATCTGCGCTGAAAGAACTGCCATAATATGAACTTCCTCCACCGTTTGAAATCACAATATTACTACCCGGGACAATAAAAAGATTTCCTGCGGGATAGGACAGGTAAACCGGTCCGGTATGCGAAATTTTGCTCCAGGTTTTGCCTCCGTCATGGGTGCGGTAAACATTATCAGTAACATTGTTGGAATAATTATACCTGGCTGCAATTCCTTCCAATGGACCAAAAAAAGCAACACGCAACATCAGCGGAAACTGAAAGCTCCCCACAGATGCGGCCTTCCAGATATGCCCCTTGTCTTGAGAATATATAACTCTTCCTTTGGTCGATGTTGCCCAGATATGATCACCCAGCACATATTGCGTATTATCATGGACTGCCTCTCCTGATAAAGGTTGAGGCAGGCTGTCAGCCATGTTCCAGAGAATTCCTCCATCCGATGTATAATAAACTTCCCAGGCGCCATTATGTACATCGCCAAAAGTAACTCCTTCATTGGAATTAAAGAAATGCATGAAGTCGCAATAAGAATTAACGCTGTCGAATGTGATGCTGGTGTTTTTAATCCATGTTTGCCCGCCATCTGTTGTTTTTCTGATGGATGATAAATGATTACCTCCATGGTATATCCCCTGAATGGAGGCGGTCGACATCCATGCAGTGTCTGCACTGAGGGCCTGGAAACTTGATACCATCCAGTCTGTGTCAAGGGCATTGCTATTCCAGTTCATCCCGCCATCAATCGTACGACTGATATAATTAAATCTATAACCTTCCGGCTCATCAATCAATGTACCTATGCCCAAAACGGTGTTATGATCAACCACTGACAGGCAGGTAAAATTATATCCCTGGTTTACAGGGTTTACATTTTGTGTAACCCACATTTGTGAATTGGCAGTGATTACCATCATTATCATATAAATGGCAATCATTAAAGTTGTCTTTTTCATTTTTCAGGTATTTATTAATATGGTTTTTGATGGGTTTCAGTTTGCACTTGTCTCAATGGTTGCATGTAGCAAATAAATGCAAGCAAGAGGATTGATATATCTGAATCAATTGAAAGCCATTTTCTATTAATATTTTCCGGGAATGAACCTGCTATTTATGTGGTTTTAAACCTTGTATATTTGGATCAACATCTGGTTGATTCCAAATCCATCCGGGTGTTCGATTTACAGAGTGCGTCGCAAATGTAATGAATAAATTAAGGAAAGTCAATAGGCGATTTCATGTGAACTTGCAAGGTGGCTTACTGCAGATCAGTATTTACCTCCGGTGATATTATTCCTGATACCCCCTCACCCATAACCGACGAAATGCCTCAGGATGCTTTATTTTATCAACTCATAGATAGGTTCATGCAGGAAGACAAGATGGGCTGTTATTAGCGCAAATGGAAGAATTAAGGGGATCTCTGAAAATCGATTGTTAATAAATACCTGGTTATCAATATATTGCCTGTTAAATTATTGCGTAAAATTGAAATAAAAACGACAAAATGCGCATAAAAAATCTTGTGGTCATTCGATGATCAATTTCGGCTTGAAAAGATTGGTAAACTGAAAGATCCTTTGGAAAAATTGAACCGCAATGGTTTTTCTCGTTTTCCTTGAAACGATCTTTGTGATGCTGTTCCTGATGCCGGAACCAGCAGTTTAATCTTTTAAACACCTCACAGACAGTGAATTTGCCTTTGACGACTCATACAGGGAAACCGAATTGTTATTGCTGTTTAACCCATGAGCGATCCCGGTGTCCTGGGTGCCGGGTGTTGATGACCAGAAGATCGTGGCGAATCCCATAAAGCTCATCCTTGAATTCAGATAAAAAACACCGCTTTGCAATGCCTTGAATCCATCGGTAAATGGATCCTGCAGGGGCTTCCCGGCGAGGGAATTTCCCTGGTAAAAATTAAATAATATGGTCCATTCGCCTTCCGTCGGCACATGCCAACCCGGTGGACACAACCCCTGCCCGGCGGGTGTATCGTCATACTTCATCATCTCCTCCCACTGGTAAAGCCCGCCGTAATTTGTGCAATTACCAGGCAGGTCGTTAATACAATGTTTTTCCGAAATGCAGTTGTCATATTGAACCCTGGATGCAGAAACAGTTTTGCCGTAATTCAGGTTCGAGGCCATCCAGCATTGGGTCCCGATTAAAATGGTCGGGTACGATTTGCCATCGCGGATATCCTGTAAAGAATTCCCGCAGGCAAACAGTGGCGGGGATTGGACAAGAATAGTCCTTGATTTAAATGCACTGCATGAATAACTATTGGTAGAGGTATAGTTGATGGTTTTCAATCCCAATCCAGCCGCGGATGGCGTAAAAACCCCGGTCAGGGGGTTCACTCCCGAACCGGAATAGGTTCCTCCATAAGGGATTCCTCCGCCAAGCCTGAAGGGTTTGGCATTGATGGTTGTCACGGTGTCAAAACAGGAGGTGAAGGAAACATCTGGGTTTGATTTCACGGTCATCAGAATAGTTGATGAAATTGCAGGATTACCGGCAACACAATTGGAATTTGACATTATTTCACAATAAACGTTGTCATTATTTGCCGGGATATAGGAAAAAACCGGGCTGTCGGTTCCTGAACCGGTGCCATTAACATACCATTGAAAATGAGGGGCCGTTCCGCCGTTTGCAGGGGCAGCCGTAAATGTAACAGAATAGCCGGCGCATGCGGGATTTGATGGAGCGGCGATGGAAACGCCGACGGGCAAATTGGGGCTGACTATGACGTAGAAGCTGGTTGTATCCCCATCACAAAGCATGGTAGCGGGCACCACGCGATAAATGACGGAATCCGCTTCCGTTCCCGAGTTGAAAAGCGTTTGCAGGATCGGGTTGACATTGCCGGGAAAATACCCGGAAACCGATACGGAGGTCGCACTGGCCGTATAACTGAAAGTTGTCAATGGAATGGATGCCTGGAGGAAAATGGCAGCCAGGCCGCCGCTGCAGATTTGTAAGGAATTGGCGGCATTGGTGATTTGCGGCGGTGAATTGCTGTTGATCAGGATGCCATTGGCCCCGGGTCCGAATGGCCCGAAGGCGCAAGTAGTTGAGCTGCCTCTTACTTTCAGCCATTTCGGCCCTGCCGGGTAAAGCGAAAAATCGATGTTAATGGTCGTTCCTTTGTTAAACGCATCGAAGAGCGTGGCGCCGGTGTTTGCATCGGTAAGCACCCAGTTGTAGCTGCCCGGATCTGCATCTGGCAGCGGATCCGGTTGAATGGTATATGCCTCCGTACTGTATGAACAAGTTTCCTGCGGGCCAAGGATATTCATGGCTTGCTGAGGAAATCGCAATGCCGTGAAATTGCCAAGATTGGAATTGCTGCTGCATGCATACCACCAGCTATTCACGGTGTTGCTTTGTCCGAGCCCCCAATTACTGCCTCCATCCCAGGTATGGCAGCCATTGGATGGCAAGGAACCATGGCAACCATCCAGTTGGATTAATCCTCCCCACCATGGCAATTTACTATCATCCCAGTACATGGCAAGCGGTGGCCCGGATGGTCTGACAAGCGAGACAATAAAACCATACAGATTTTTTACAATACTGAATAATGCAACATTCGTAAGGCCATTGATATAGGAGATATTAATGCCAACGACCGTTCCGGATGGAACAGGAACGCCCAACCCATCCAGGCCATTCCAGGTGATTGTGTTGGTTCCTGCTGTTACTGCAGTGGTCAGTGTAACATCTTCAGGCTGGTGACCAGGTAAAGGGTTTACCTCTATTTCGACTTTAATTTCCCCGGGTTTATTTGCCGTAAAAGTGAGCATGAACGATCCGTCACATTGCGGGGTAACAAGAACCCCGTTCTGAATCAAACCCAGCGTTCCTGTCGGGAATTGGGTTGAATCAGGATTGCTTAGGAAAATTTTAAATTGCGGGTAAAGGTAGCGGCCGTTTCGTGACATACGGCTGGTGTCAAAACGTGCAGGCGGGGGAAATAATCCGTTGCTGTTGGCAGTAAGATCAATTTCACCGGGCAACATGCGGTTAAAATAGATTGATGTAACTACAGAGTCGTCGGAATAAATATACATGGTTCCAAGGAAAACATTGGCAGGAACCGAAGTAACCCCGGTTGCAAGACGCCAGTTTTTTGACCAGAGCCGGCCCTCAATGGCTGCCAGGGGAGAAACGGCTGTATCAATGACCGTGATATCAAATCTTGTTATCTCCCCGGCTGGTTCGAACTCTATGCTGTAATCGCCCGGGCTGCCCGGGGCGAATTGTAAGGCATTATAGCCATGAACGTTCAGCACGTTCGGCCCGGCAATGGCCTGGCTCAAATATCTAAGATAACCTTGAGAAGTGAGTGTAATTGTCCTGGGCCCAAAAAGCACAACCCCATTTTTCGTTATTTTAATTTTAAGATTTGTTGTGTTAAATCCCAAATAAATCTTTTCGGAGGGACTTGCAATCCTTACAAATAATTTATGATCGTCATCACAGCCCGACATAGCAAAACAGACCCCCCATGATGGATCAGCTATTTGAATGCTCCCCGGATAGGTTGTATCCGGCCTCAGTTGTTTCGTGCCTTCACCAAATATGGTAATGACCGGAAAGAAGAAAAAACAGGAAAAAAACAAACAGGCCCTGAAAGACTTCATTATTTACCTTTTCTGTCAGATCAATCTGTAAAGTTAAAACTAATCAATCAATTGATGATCTTCCTGAGAAAAATTTCAATCATCAGGTTTTCGGCATCTCTTCCGCTGTTGAGCGAAAATATGGGGCAATTTGTCAAATTCGCTGGTTTTATTCTGTCTACTTGCTTTCGGGGGAAAATGAAATTATATTTGTGGATCAAAATACGCAGACATGGCACGTGGAGAGCATGGATCCCTGCTGAGCGGTTTTCATGGCAGGCTGAATGAATTTATTGTCATCAAACAGCGAAACGGAAAGCCGGTCATGTGTTTCTATCCGAAAGGAAAACGGATCAAATGGACGGACAACCAGAAGAAACACCGGCAGGATTTCAAAGATGCCGCACGATACGCCAGCCATGCAATAAATATCCCCGAACGGCTTGCTTTTTATCAGGAACGTGAACACGACGGAATCAATGCCTACAACCTGGCGATTGCCGATTATTTGCACGCACCGGTCATCACTTCCATCAATATCCGCAAAGCCAGGGGACAGGATGAATATCTGGTACAGGTCACTGCGGCGGATGATTTTATGGTTACCCGGGTCATGCTGACCTTGATTGACTTCGACAACAAGTCAAGCAGGGGAGAGGCCAGGCAATTCAGAAAAAGCGACCGTTGGGTGTACCGGATTGGCAGCGGTCAGCTCAGCACCATCCATACGATCAGGGTATTTGCTTATGATTATCCCGGCCATTATACCATCAAAGAATACCGGATAGATCCGGAAGATGCCATCAGACGGTTACCCCATACCTAGTCCATAGCTACTCCATAGCTACAGGTTACCGCTTTCTTACTAGGGAGATAAAGGGTTCAGAGGGGTTTGATACCGGTCTACCCGTGCCTGTCAGCAGGGAGTATGCCTTTATAATACTTAATTATCAGGCAATTACGCTGGTAAATCCGGTTTTCCGGTTGTAATATTTTTATCACGGCAATGAATTCGCTGACCACACGATTTTTCATTTTACAAATTCACTCGAAAAAGAAAAAGGGCCCCAAACGTAAACCGTCTGAAACCCTTGATTTTTCTGTGGGAGCAACAGGATTCGAACCTGTGACCCTCTGCTTGTAAGGCGTAATTTAAGACTAATAGATGTTACTTGTATATGAGCGGAAATGTCAGTAAATACAGGCGTTTCGTGCTATCTGATATATGTTTGTTAATAACTATTATTTGGTTTTTGTGTGCAAATATATGCAAATGGTGTGCAAATGGATTACCTTTGAATGATTAAGAAATGCACATGGAACAACCGTTTTTTATCTCAATATTTTTAGACACACGAAGAATAAAGGATAATCAAAAGTATCCTGTAAAACTTCGCGTATATCAACCGAAGACCAAAATAACGAAACTTTACAATACAAAATTTGAGTACACAATAAAAGAGTTTGAAAGTATTTGGGAAACAACCAAACCGCGAAAAGGAAATAATACGGCCAGGTTAAAATTGCAGGCTGTTCAAAACTCTGCCAACGATGTTGCTGGCAAGTTGCACTACTTTTCTTTTGAAGATTTCGAAAAAAAGTTTTTAAGGATAGCAGGTGACGGAGAGAATATTTTCTATCAATATGGCCAAGTCATTGAAACTTTAAAGGAAAACAATCAGCTTGGAACAGCGAGTAACTACAAAATGAGTCTCCAATCGCTTAAGAATTTTCTCATTTTTACAAGAGGTAAAGAACCTGCTAAACTTTTATTTACTGAAATTTCAGCGGTGTGGCTGAATAAGTATGAAAAATACATGCTTAACACACTCCATAGAAGCAGTACAACGGTTTCAATGTACCTAAGGGCACTACGGACAGTATTCAATAAGGCAATAAGTGAAAAGGAAATCGAACCGGAAATATATCCTTTTGGAAAGAACAGGTACCAGGTGCCATCTGTTCAGAATGTTAAAAAGGCATTAAATAAAGACCAGTTGAAAACACTGTTTAATTCAGTACCTCAGTCTCCGGAGCAGGAAAAGGCCAAAGATTTTTGGTTTTTTTCATACGGTTGCAATGGGATGAACATTAAAGATATTGCTTTATTGAGATGGGAGAATATGCATGAAGATAAGTTGATTTTTTATCGCGCTAAAACAATAAACACATCGAAGACACATTTAAAGCCGATAACTATTTATCTCACGGATCATGTTAAATCTGTCATTGAAAAATATGGGAGTCCCAAACGAAGCCCCAAACGGCTCATGTTTACAATTCTTTCAGACGATCAGGATGAAGAAACTAAGTTTGCCAGAATTAAAAACTTTACGCGGTTTATAAATCAGAATCTGAAGATTTTGGCAACCAGCAACGGTATTACAGGAGAAATTTCAACCTATTGGGCCAGACATAGTTTTGCAACTATAGCAATAAGGAATGGCGCAACCATGGAGTTTGTCGGTGAATCAGTTGGCCACAGCAATGTGAGAACCACCCAAAATTATTTTGCCGGATTTGAAGATGAGGATAAAAGAGAATTCATGAAAACGATGATGAATTTTTAATTCCGGCAAACCTAAGCAGTCGTATACACATCACGTCTGTATATCAATATATTATAGCCGATGATGTACAAATAAGGTACATCTATTGAAATAGAAACTACACAACCTTTCCTATTAATGCCTTCGGTCAAATATTTATTTAAGGCTTGGAATGGGAAATCAAATTTCTGGCAGAAAGTGATTTTTTGGGGTTGCTTAAATAGAGATATTACCCGGCCAATTGCATGAAAATAATTTTACCTTTGATGCTCAATAAATGCCGAATAACACGGAGTACTTATCAAACAGTAAAATAGAATCTCGCTGAACTTGTTGAACAAACCATGAAGAAAAGGGGGGATCAAAGGTGTTAAAATAATTTCCACTCCCGAGCAGGCCATCATTTTTTCGTCATACTTGTGCCAACTTGCAGCTAAACCGGGGAACGATATTTATTCCGTTTCAAAGATGCATGAATCACCGGGAAATTGAGAAAAAAAAGTTCATGAAACCATGATCAATTTTCAACTACCGACATAATATTGAAATTTATGAAAACTGAGGTATTAGATAAATGTGCCAGAGTGCTTAACTATTGGAATGAATACGACGAACAGCTTATATCGTTAATTGAAGATACAAATACAGATTTTATTAAAGGTTTCGTTGAACCCTTCAGAAGAGAGCTTATTGAAAACTTATTATCAAAAGCAAGCTTTCAGGAAAAAAAGGAATTGATAATGTTTTACATTGATGAACTTCATAGAGCTGCACTCGTACAAGAAGATTATAAAAGTATAGGGCAGCACGAACTCTTGGATGATAATGATTTCCCATTGTTTTACGCATCTCCTGATCTTCCTTTTGATCGATTTAACATGGCTAAGGTAAGGACACATTTTCTCTATGCATTATTTTTTAATGAGATACAAACCTATTGCAGTCTATTCGACATTCCCTTTCTTAAAATCTGTAATGATATGTGTTTCCCATTAAACACTATTAACACCGAATACACGATGGATAACGAAGAAATGAAGAATTTGTCACCGCCTCAAAATTCAGAGGTTATCCAGCCTCAGCGTGATATAAGGCCAACATTTCTGACAGACTCGGTACCTCACATATTTGATATTCTTAAAAGTTTTTTTGCTCCTGAACATCAGATTGAACTGCTAAGAATATTGAAAAGTGGCGGGAATGCAAGTAAGCCATTACTATTCAATGATTCAGGAAACCGATTGGCAGACGCGTTCAAACAATTATTCGATTATGACATTATTATAGGTTGCCAAAAAAAAGAACTTGAAAATTGGATTGGTCAAAACTTTCATTACCGCTATAGGGATAAGATAATGAAATATACCCCAAGGTACCTTAGTGACATACTTTCAACCACCAAGGACAAGTGCCAAAAACCAATTCTCAATATCATCAAACAGAAATCAACAGGGACATATTTGATAAATAAATTATAAAATCATATACGGATTACTCACGTGTGGGTGCCCACCGTATTGTAACCCTACTAAATGTCCTGCTACCATTGCAGCAAGTTTCACAAATTAAACTTGTAAGCAATGGAAATAACATTCGAAAAATTACCACAAGCCGTAACCCAGTTATTGGATAAACTGGAAAACATCGAACGGCTGTTACTTATAAAAAGTAACACCCCCCAACCGGAATCCGATATCCTGCTAACCATTAAGCAGGCAGCTGAAATACTCCACCTTTCGGTTCCTACTATCTATGGTTTGGTGCAACGCGCCGAAGTGCCTGTTTGCAAACGCGGCAAGCGCTTGTACTTTTCTAAACAAGAACTTACCACCTGGATCATGGCTGGCAGAAAAAAAACGATTTCTGAAATCGAAGCCGAAGTGAGTACCTATTTGCCGATGCGTAAGAAAAGGGGTAAGTTATAACAGCGCCCCTTTCCCCTTGCCTAAATGATTTTATTGTGACTTCCGGTGGTAAAACATCTGGCATGACCGATGCATTATTATTGTAAACTCTGACTATCCAAATTTTCAATGATGGCTTCTCTGGTATCTACCCTCCCAACAAAAACTGAAAAATATCCGCCATCCAGCAACGAAAATTTACTGTTTGAAAGGATTCAGAAATCCAGGATGCTAATAACGCAGCCAGTTGAAGCACCTCAGGATGTTCTCTATATAAGTGAAAATGAGAAAAAATCAATCCTATGCACCCTGGGTAATATTTCTTTAATCCAGGGACAAGCCAAATCGAGGAAAACTTTTCTTCTCTCTTTTATTTGTACGGCATTGCTAAGGAAAAAAGAGTTCCTGAAATTCAGAGGCAAATTGCCGTCAGAAAAATCAAAGATCATCTACTTTGACACAGAGCAAGGCCTGTATCATGCCAAAAGAGTCCAGGAAAGAATTTATGATCTATCCGGAATTTCCAAGGCAGTTGAAAATGACAATATTCAATATTACCGGCTAAGGTCATATAATACCAAAGAAAGAATTGAAATAATTGAAAAGGTAATTTATTCGACCCTGGACCTGGGTTTTGTGATAATCGATGGGATCCGCGATTTAGTGACAGATATAAACAATGCCGATGAATCTACCAAGGTTACAGGAATGCTTATGAAATGGAGTGAAGAACGCAAAATCCATATTCTTTGCGTCCTGCATGAAAATAAAGGGGACAGGAATTCTAGGGGACATATCGGTACAGAACTTCAGAATAAAGCCGAAAGTGTAATCCGTGTATCGAGAGACCCGGAAAACAAGAGCCATTCCAAAGTTGAACCGGTTTATTTGCGAGATATGGATTTTGAGGACTTTTTCTTTGAGATTATGGAGGATGGGATCCCTGAAGTTGTTACTGGTAATGTTCCCAAACAAACATACAAACGCCCGGAAGACATGGAAGAAACACTTCATAGGAATTGGATAAAAGAGGTGTTTAAAGTCGGTAATGAATTTTCCCAAACCAAATACATTGAAGAACTTAAAAAGGTAGCCAAAATTTATAATGTTCGTATTGGCTATTCAAACTTGCGTGATTTTGTACCCTATCATTTAGACCATGGTTTTATAAAGGATATTGGGAAAGGCAAGACTTTCAAATTGTGTTTAAATGAATAAGTATGTTACGTTACCTTAATATATATAACATGGTTTTTAACATAACACGGTTTATTCATTCAATTACAGTTAGTTGCATTTTTGAACCATGTTAGAAAAATATCGACCATGTTGCGTTAAATGGTATGTTATATATACGGGAGTTAACATAACACGGTTAAAAGCTTGATAATCAAACATGCGATCGTGTTAAAACATTCATTGAATAAAATGACGAAATAATCCAAATAAATTAACGATTGTTAAATAGGAAAACATGAATATTACTGAGGCAACGAAAACGCATTTAATTGATTATCTGCATATCAACGGGCATGATCCTGTAAAAACCCGATTTGGCAGCGCATGGTTCCTAAGTCCATTGAGAAATGAAAACACACCAAGCTTTAAGGTCCATCTTTCTAAGAACGTCTGGTATGATTTTGGAACCGGTGAGGGTGGCAATCTGATTGACCTGGTGATGAAATTATACCATGTCAATTTGCCTGAAACCCTGGATTTGCTCGGGAAAGATTCTTATTCAGCGGAACCTCATAAATTCAAAGGAACATCAGACGAGTCAGGCCATATTAAGATTGACCGCATCCAGATAATAAGAAGCCCTTCCTTGATTCAGTACCTTAAATCACGTAATGTTTCCCTGACTTTCGCTCAAACATTTCTTAAAGAAGCCTATTATAGCGTTCATGGTCGCCGTTACTTTGCATTGGCATTTAAAAATGATAATGGCGGTTATGAACTTCGAAATGCATCCTTTAAAACAGGTTCCAGTCCAAAATACTTTACCACCATACCCGGCATATCCATCTCCAAAATTAATGTTTTTGAGGGGTTCATGGATTTTTTATCCTGTTGCACCCATTATAACAGAATGCCAATATCCCGAACAATTGTTTTAAACTCATTGTCTTTTTTGCCCAAGATCGAATCTGTGTTGGTTGATGCAAAAGAAGTAAACCTGTTTCTGGACAATGATGCGGCGGGGAGAACTGCTACGCAAAAGGTCATTAGCAGTTGTGGTAAAGTAACAGATTGGTCCCAGAGCATTTACCCTGGACACAAAGACTTCAATGAATTTTTGATGCAAGAAAGATTCAAGTAATAATGCTTACCAGGAGATGGACATTGAAGTCAATGTGATTCAATAATGTTTACGATGGAAGAATAAGGGATCATCTAACTTTAACCAAGTTCCTGGTTTCTGTCCAATTCTTCAATGGATTTTTAGTAAATTCAACAACAGTAATTTCCCACCTCAATGGTGGGATTTTTTTTATGGACAGTATAACCAGTGTGGGATTTCGCTCATATATCCGCTTTTGAGAAGAGTTGCACGTGGAACCACCACGCTGGGCGGGTCGTCCAGACATGAGTCATAACTTTTTAGAAAAGTTATCAAAATAGGATTAAACGCAGATATTCAGAAAGATATGATTTTTGAGGTTGAAAAAGAAATCAAAACTCATCTTTTTTTTACCTTAACACAGCTTTTTTATTGTGTAAAGAGCGGAAAAATGAATATTTGAAATCCATACAAAAGTGTAAAATATTTTTAAAAACTGTCCTTCCCAAAGAAATTGGCGTGATGCACTGATAGCAAGTTGATAATTATAATTGGCATGGCACTGTAGGAGTACGATGATAGTCACCTTAATTTTTAAATATGATGCCAATTGGCATTTGCATAAACTATAAAATGGTGTATTGCCTCCCATCGTATGGGGGAGCAATACATAGTATAGGGGAGTAAATTGACTGTTTTGCTTCATGTGTTGATTTACAGCCCTTCTAAGGCACTTCCTAAGTCATTACACAGCGTTTCACTGTATAAACTTCATTACCATTACTTTGCATTGCCACCGGCAGCCGCCGTATTTCATATATCCAGTGAGATCGACATAAAGCCAATTGGCATGACGACAGGGCGGGGCGTGGTCTACTGACAGTCAAACAATAAGAAAAGATTATTTTGCATTTCTAAGGCCTTAAAAGCCTGTTAATTGAGGTTTTTTTGACAAGAATCAAAAAAGGCAATGAATTTTCTAAGGAAAATGAACTTCTTTTCTCTTTGTATTAAAGAGCAAAGTAAGCAAAAGAGAAAGCCATCCTGATCCCAATTTCACAGGGGCAACCTTCGGCCACGCTTTTTCTTTGATGAGTAGAGGCAAAGAAGAAGCTGAGCAAAAAGAAACCTCAAACGGGCAGCTTTGAAAAAGCAAGCAAACCCACCGCTCAATATAATACTTGAAATCATTACTAAGCTACCTACATCGACAGGGCATCCAGCTCGAAGGGAGCTGTAAACTTGGAACTGTAAAGGGCGACCTCCTTTAGGAACAGTCGTACTCCGTAGGCATTCAGGTTGTACCAACCAGACCAGCCCCCTTGACATAATCCAATCGATCCGGTTTAACGCTTCGCGGTCAGAAAATTTCAAGTATTCACAATCAAAATCCTTACTACCATGACCGCACTTGCAAGAGAAACCCGCAGACAATCATTCGTAGAAATGTTTGTTCAACATCTTGAGAACATTTACTACCCAGGCTTTACAGAAGAAATGACCGAAGAACAATCGGCCCTCTACGACTGGGAATTTAAAGAGTTTCAGAAAAATTTCAGAATTGAAAATTAATCAGGCAGGCAGTCACCGACTGCCTGTTTTTTTTTATGGTCGTACAGCTTTTTCTTTAGTGAGGCACCGGCAAAGAAAAAGACTGGCAAAAAGAAAACCGGATGAAAACGGGCATCTTTTTGAAATAAAAAGAAGCAAAAAGCCAGCGCACTATTACTCGAAATCCTTGCAAATGTACCTATGGGAAAATAAAACTGTCAAGGGCGGCCTCCTTTGGAAACTGCCGCTTTCAGTGTATTCATTCCGGAAATTCGGAATGACCAACACCCGTTGACATTATTTATTTCTCCCCGGTAATGGCCATGCAGCAAGATTTCAGTACTAACCGCGGCCATGAAAGCTGCATAAAACCATTCTAAGATGAAAAAATCATTCATGGATTCACAACCAGGCCTGGTCAACGGCACAACCTACGAGAACAGGATCCCAATGCAATTCTGGGCAGAAGATGACATCCCGATCGAGAAGTTATTGCTCAAAGGCACAGCAAGTTTATCTGATGCAGAACTGCTCAGTATTCTGATTGGCTCCGGAACTCCCCAGGAAAACTCTCTTGACATTGCTCAGAAGATCATGGCAACGTGCCAGAACAACCTCTGCGAATTCTGGAAACTTGGAATCTCTGATCTTCAAAAAGTCAAAGGCATCGGAAAACAACGCGCCTGCCAGATTGCTTCCATGTTTGCGCTCTCCCGCAGAAGAAATGCTGCCGAAGTAGTTGTCAAACCTAAAATTTCAAGCAGCAGAGATGCATACACAGTTTTCCATTCTCTGATCGGCGAACTGCCTTATGAAGAATTCTGGATGCTGCTGCTCAACCGGGCAAACAAGATCATGAAAACGGTGAAAGTTTCCGAAGGCGGAATCTCCGGCACCGTTGTTGATCCTAAAAAGATATTCTTCATAGCCTTAGAGCATCATAGCTCCTCAATTATCCTGGGTCATAATCATCCGTCGGGGGTGTGCATTCCGAGTGAAGCCGATCTTAAAATCACCAAAAAACTCAAAGATTCCGGCGCTTTACTTGAAATATCCGTTCTGGATCATATCATTGTTGCCCTTGATAATTACTATTCCTTTGCAGATGAAGGCACCATGTAATTTTTGGCCCCGGGAAACCGGGGCTTTTTTTATTCTCGTATCTTCAACATGGATCGAAAAGGCCTATCAGATTAGAAATTTCAAATTAATATCAGTACATGTGTATCTCATATTGCAATTATGGTTTAATTTTACTGCTTAGCTGTAATTTATTATTGCGCATATAATCAAAAATAATCGCCATCTAATGGCTCCTGATATGTGTAGTGTACCATTTTTATAATGATGCATTTTAGCTTAAAATCACCGAATATTCACTTCAAATATGATAAAACAAAATGAAACAGACATTATTCACAACAGATGAATTATTTCTTCTACAGAAAGTTTTGGAAAAACGCCATGAACAATTAAAAAAATACTCCAACGAGTACGATCAAAAGGATAAACATGGATTGAAAGCATTTGAAAGATTTTATATAAGTCCAATTGTTTCAGCACTTGATAAAATTTCAAGTGAAGAAATTTCTAACTACAGTAGTCGTGAAAAGTCAACATTTATGAGTTGTATTAATGAGAATTATAGGTCATATTATGACGAATTGAAACTCACAACACCTATGTCGTGGTTGAGTATTTCTAATGAACAAAGAAGAATGGTTAAGAAATTGGACATTTGCAAAGATATTCTTGCAAAGTGTGGTTATAGGAGGGCGAAAGTCGGTTTTAATAATTTTTATGATGAAATTCGATTTGGCAATATCTTGCAGACTTTTGATAAATTGAATAAATCGAACAAAATATTTATTTCTAAAGTCGGTAAAGAAGGCTTTTATAAGATTGCTTTTGTATTTAATAACAAAGAATTTCTATCCATTGAACTTAATCATAAAATTCTTTTTAGTACTTTAAAATTTGAAGCCTTGAATGGACAAACGCCAGAAGACTATGGAGAAAAACATTTCAGTTTAATAACTACAAAGGAAAAGGCGAGAGAGATGTTTTCATCGATTGAATCTACCCATTATCCCGACGGTGTTATAGAATTTATTAAAAAATTGTTATCGTGACTTTGCTTACAAATTAAAGGAAAACGGCACATAACGAGTACCATAACCGCTCCTTAATCTCAAACTCTTTCTACTCACGCTGGCAGGAATCCCCACCATCTCATGGAATAATTCTCCTGGTAATTTCACATTTCTACTGCCGCAGTTCAGATTGTGTAAGCTTTCATTGGGATCCTCCCATAATGCTATTCCATTATTTCACATCATTCACATACTGATCCCACCAAAACTCGCTTAATATTTCCCCACACAAAAATGACGATCCCACCAATTGTCATAATCCCGTTGTAATCATGTTTTCCACCACCTTCCCCGATTAATTCAGCGTCGGTACATTTCCGAATCGTTTTTCTACATGTATGACAGAGTTCATGTATTAATTATCTGCTAAGTTATTATCTCATTCCAGGGTAGATAGTTCCACTCATTCAAGGATTTTCCCGGCATATCCTCAGGTAAGTCTCCGGTATTCCAGTTCCTCCTTGAGTGCCCTTCCATGAGCTTAATTACACTTGCATAAAATTTAACCCTAAAAAACTCCATCATGAAAACTTTTGAAAAAAATTACATCGGAAAAGGCACCCAGGTAGCGAATTTATCAATCGTAAAATTCAGTTTCAAACTCTCAGAAATTGCAAAGCTCTCTCATGTATTCAACGGTGAAGATTACATCACTTTCGAGGTGGCGAAATTAAAAAACACTGACAGTTTTGGCCACGGATACACAGCATATGTAAATAAGTTGGTTGAAACACCGGAACCTCAGCCAAGCCTGGTTAAAGATGCTCCCAAGAAAAGCACACGCAGACCAAAAAGAACGGCAACTCCAAAAACAGAAGCTTCAAATTTCCCGGATAACACCGATTATCACATGCCTGAAAGTTCTGACGAAATCCCCTTCTAAACAGCCCAAAACAGACAAAGAGAGCCTTGGAGACAAGGCTTTTTTTGTGTCATCACTTCACGCTTTTTCTTTGATGGCGTAGGGCATTGAAAAAGCGTGGCAAAAAGAAACCCATTGAAACCGGGCAACTTTTTAAAGTATAAAGTAGCAAAAAGCCAACGCACTACTACTCAAATTTATAGCAAATTTAACCTCATAAAAATATCATGTCTCTAAATGCGACCTCCTGATGGAACTGTCGCCCGCCGGGTTCATTCAGATTGGAAAAACAATCTGACCCGAACATTTGTTCCAGAATTTTTATTCCGGTTTGATTGTCTGCATAAATTTTCACTGGCGGGCCAGATGCCGAAATAAGTCCCCTGGGCGCGGGGCATTAAAAATGAACAATGCTGAAGTTTATGCTGCAATTACTGAAAAGATCATTGCCAACCTGGAGACTTCCGGAAGTTGGCAGAAATTCTGGGACTTGCCATCACCGGTGAGTCTGAATGGCCATTTTTACCGGGGTATCAACTACCTGATTTTATCAAATGACCAGTTTAAAAGCCGGGTTTACGGAACCTTCGGGCAAATCCGCGCCAATGGTGGCCAGGTTCGCAAAAGCGAAAAGTCCACGCTGATTGTCTTCTGGAAGAAAACTGACCTAAAAAACGCCAGTACCGGGGAAACAGACAGCAAATTTATCCTCCGGTACTATCATATTTTCAACAGTGAACAGGCTCACTTCGATGATACCGGCAAAAAGAAAATTGCTGAGCTTGACAAAGCGACCATCGACCGGAAATCCGCTCAGTATGTACCGGCAGAACAGATTATTTCAGGTTTTAAAGGAAGACCTGAAATACATTACACTGATCTTGACATCTCGCCAAGCTACTCACCGGTGGCTGATCTGATCACCATGCCCTCTGAAAACCAGTATGCTACGGCTGAAGATTTTTACAGAATTAGTTATCATGAGCTTGGTCACGCGAGTGGCCACCCGAAAAGATTGAACAGATTTGAGGCATTTTCTAACAAGTTTGGCGACGATAAATATTCAAGGGAGGAGCTGGTCGCTGAACTTTGCTCTTCATTTCTGGCCGACAGGGCAGGATTGACAAACAGACAGCGTAATTCAAATGCTTATATCAACTCCTGGGCAACATCTCTCCGGGATAACCAGAAATGGATCATGTGGGCTGCTTCCCGGGCTGAAAAAGCTGCTGAGTATATTCTCGGAAATGAGCAAGTCATCCTTGATGAAGAAGAAGTTCAGGTACCTGAATTAGCTGAAGAGGTTGCACCCTTCTGAAAGATAAAATTTCAAGCCGTGGACGGGAGTCCACGGCTTTTTTAATTCATAATTAAAAACCAAAACGATGAGCTACAAAGGAAGATCACTGGATCCCAGGCAAATGACATCACGTTTCGCCGGCACATGTTACACCTGCAAGAAACCGATTAAAAAAGGCGAAGAGATCATTTACTGGCCAAACGGCAACCATGCTGAACACTTTGCATGTGGTGAGGCTGATTACCGCCATTCGCTGGCATCATTCCAGGATGAAGAGAACTACAACAATCAATATCCATCCTGGTGATTGAAGGCAGTCCCGGTTCCGAACTGCCGGAACCGGGACTGTTTTTTATTATTCGTACCTCCCGTAATACCGCTTTTTCTTTGTTACCGCACCGGCAAAGAAACGGCTTGGCAAAAAGAAAACCGGATTAAAACGGGGAACTTTTTGAAAAAAAGTACCAAAAACCCCACGCACATTACTCAAAATTTATAGCAAAGGTAAATTCATGAAAATATTTCTCGCTAAGTGTGACTCCCGATGTGGCCATCCCGGATGTCTGTCACCCGTTGGGATCATTCAGATTTTTGAAGGAAAAAATCTGACCTGATCACTTGCTTAAAATTTTCATTTCATTTTTTTTCTGGGCATAAATTTTTCATAAACCA
>Ga0209083_1000816_pt1 | contig 41544 bp, 41 predicted proteins | sample AM7aDNAmetaG_FD_184132 | JGI IMG/M metagenome (GOLD analysis project Ga0209083, IMG submission 184132) | Freshwater microbial communities from Finland to study Microbial Dark Matter (Phase II) - AM7a DNA metaG (SPAdes) (version 3) | ecosystem: Environmental > Aquatic > Freshwater > Lake ... | reverse complement strand
ACATTTGTTAAGGCCTTGCCTGTATATGAGTAATCTTTCCTTGAGTCGATTACATTATCGATGTATGAGAAGGAATGGGAGATCTTCTCTTTTCCGGCAGGACCGGTGAATGTATCCTCACTATTGAGAGTGCCCTTAAAGTTTGAGACCGAGGGGTCAAAGTTTATCGTGCCATCGGCGTTATATTTAATGTTGAAGTTGTCTCTCTTTTGGGCTTCTCCTATGCCCTCTTCTGAGAGATCGAATGTGTAGACATTTGTTAAGGCCTTGCCTGTATATGAGTAATCTTTCCTTGAGTCGATTACATTATCGATGTATGAGAAGGAATGGGAGATCTTCTCTTTTCCGGCAGGACCGGTGAATGTATCCTCACTGTCGAGAATGCCGAAGAAGACCGAGACCGAAGGATCGAAGTTTATTGTGCCATCGGCGTTACGGCCTATGATTGATTTAGCCCTCCTCTGGGCCTCCGTGGTAACATCTGAAAGGTCAAAGGTATAGACGTCTCTTAGCTTCCTACCGGCATAGGCATAATCTTTTCTTGAGTCTAATTCGTTATCTGTATACGAGAACGATTGCGATATCTTCTCTTTGTTTTTCGCTCCTGTAAATCTGGATTCATCGAATGTGCCGCCGGATAGGATCTTAGCGTCTTCGGCATTAATATTGCCATCCCCGCTCAGGTCCGCCAGCTTCACCTTCCTGTCACCGACGACCTCGGATGTATCAAATCTGAAAACATCAGTCAGTCGATTGTTGGTGTAGATGTAGTCCTGCCTATCTACCACCTCACCGTCCTGATATGTAAACGCCTGCGATATCCTCTCTTTGCCGGTCGCGCCCGTAAATTGAGACTCATCGAATGTGCCATTGCCGGCTATTATGGCATCCGAGGCATCGATCGTGCCGCTATTATTCAGATCTGTAAGCTTCACCTTCCTGTCACCGACTGTCTCTGAAGTATCGAACGTGAACGTATTGGTGAGGGAATTATTAACGTAAATATAGTCCGTGCGCTCCACAACCTCGAAGTTAGTATAATTAAACTTCTGGCTTATATGCTCCTTAGCCAGAGATCCTTCATAAAGGCTGGAGGATACCAATTTATTATCCGTAAGAGACCCTGCCCATTCACCTTTTTTCTTCTGTTCGAATTTCGAAGTGGGGCCTTCAATATCGTATGATTTAGTCTCTCTGAGCGCACCGGATCCGTCGTACGAATACATGGCTATTTCCGTCGCATCACGGCCATCGTAGCTGGATAAAATATAATCAATCTTCTCGCTCCCGGACTGTCCGGTGTACATAATCTTTTCCATTATGTTCTCTTCCTCGAGCCCGGCGGTATCCGCTACCTTGTCGTAAGAGGCAAGCACCTTCTCTCCGTCCTTTCCGATATCTTTTGTGCCTACGGTCCACTTAGACGTATCCATGCCCTCGATATCGTAGCTTGTTATGCTCTTTAGCTCGCCGTTATCTCCTTTCTCATAAACGTTTAAAGTCGTAGGGTTGTTCTGCTCATCAAAATCGGTCAGAGTATAATCGGGTAGTTTCTCCCCCTTTCGTCGTCCATCATCGCCGTGCGATTTCTTCTTCTTGAGCTCCACATCGTCTTCTGCTTTTCTGGCAAGTTTACGCTTAAGATCTTCATCCAGACTATTAACCAGATCTTCCGCATTCTGCTTTTGGCCAACAATACTCTCGTGTTTTTGCTGTTGATCCTGGATGTAAGCGGGAGCGAATTTATTGGATTGCTCTCTATCTTTAGTGTCAGGCAGGAGGCTTGTGGAACCGGTTTTATTCTTGGTAAGCAGATCGTAGTTAGTAACTTCTACTGCATTTTTTGCGGACACAGCGTTGACATTATTAGACCCTAAAGCATTATAATGAAAAAGATCGCCGGCCCAGGCGATGTCATACCATAAAAATGACACCACCAGTAAACTGGCGATCACTCTAGTCGAGAATCTTTTACTTGCGTAGTATTCAATCATTGAATTCTACCTTTTTAAAAACTTTTTTAATACCGACATTATGTTTATAAAAAAAATTCTCTGCCCACAGTATAAATGTATCATATATATTATATAGCGTCAATAGAATATTTAAAACTTTTTTATATCTTAACTTATATCGGGCGCGTCATTCTGATGAGGGCTTTAGCCCGACGAAGAATCTGATCCTTCGTCGCTTCGCTCCTCAGGATGACAGAAGAAAACTTCCTTCTCTTGGCTAAACTATTATTAAATTTCAATCGGCGGCGGAACAACTATTTCTGTAATGCCTTCTTAAATTCTTTGGTAAGCGCGGGAACTATTTCGAATATATCACCAACTATTCCGTACGTGGCAACTTTGAAGATAGATGCGTCGGGATCTTTATTAATAGCCACTATCACCTTCGAGGATTGCATTCCTATTAGATGCTGTATCTGACCGCTTATACCGCATGCTATGTAAAGTTTTGGGCAAACCGTCTTGCCTGTCTGGCCGACCTGATGCGAATATGGTATCCAGCCAGCATCGACAGCAGATCTGGAGGACCCTACAGCTCCTCCTAAAACTTTTGCGAGTTCTTTTATCATCGCAAAATTTTCAGCGCTCCCCAAACCGCGTCCTCCCGATACGATTATATCGGCCTCTGCGAGATTAACTGTCTCTTCTATCTCGGTTACTATATCTATTAAAGAAGTTCTCGAACTAAATATATCGGCTGAATAATTTTTACGCACAACCTCAGCCTTATGGCCTTTGTGGATCTCGGCCTCTTTCATCACCTTATGCCTGACCGTAGCCATCTGCGGCCGATGATTTGGAGTGATGATGGTGGCCATGATATTACCGCCAAACGCAGGGCGAGTCTGAAGAAGCAGTCTATCTTTCTCGTCGATATCGAGTCCTGTACAATCCGCGGTAAGCCCGGCGTCCATCTTTATCGCAACTCTCGCTACGAGGCTTCTGCCTATAACTGTGGCTCCGCAGAGAATTATCTCCGGCTTGTACTCCTCAACTAATTTTACAATTACCTTCGTGTAGGGATCGTCCTGATAATTCTTAAGCGCAGGATGATCGACCAGGTAAATCTTATCGGCCCCTCTATGGGAAAGCTCTTCTATCTTGGATTCTATGTCATGACCAAGTATGACAGCGCATAACTTAACACCGAGTTTTTTGGCTAGTTTTCTACCTTCGCCGAGTAACTCAAACGCTATTGTCTGGATCACACCGTTCTTCTGTTCGCAGAAGACCCATACGTCTTTATAGGATTTGAGGTCTTTAGTCGAGGGAGCGGTATCTTTTTTAAGCTCTATGGCACTAAATTTACAGGCAGTGACACAAGCGCCGCATAATGTGCACTTAGCCATATCAATGACGGCCTTTTTATTGGCCATCGATATAGCGCCAAACGGACACGTCCTAACACAAAGCGTGCATCCTGTGCATTTCGGCAATATTATCTGAATTGAAGCCGGCATATTATATAACCATGTCCTTTAATAATGCGACCAACTCCTGCGAAACCTCAGTCGCATCCCCGCTTATCATCTCACCGCCTTTTCTGGGTGGAGGTGAGAATATCTTTACAACTCTCGTAGGAGAACCATCGAGCCCGAGCGATTTGGGATCGGCCTCGATGTCTTCAGCGGTCCATTTCATTATCTTAGCCGATTTTGCCTTCATCATGCCTTTAAGCGACGGCAGGCGCGGGGTATTTATTTCTTTAACTACGGTCAGAAGTAATGGGAGCGGCGCTTCGACCACGTCGTAACCTTCTTCGGTCATGCGCTCAACCTTAGCTTTGTTATCTTTTATATCTTCAATCTTCTTTACGTAGGTAACCTGTGGAATATCTAAATGCGTAGAAATCCCGGGACCAACCTGGGCCGTATCACCATCCGATGCCTGCTTACCACATATTATTATATCGAAACCTTCAATCTTTTTTATAGCGCAGGAGAGCGTGTAGCTGGTAGCCCATGTATCTGAGCCGGCAAACTTGCGGTCGCTCACCAGGATACCTTCATCGCACCCCAGCGAGATAGCCTCTCTAAGCGCGTTCTCTGCCTGCGGCGGGCCCATCGTAATTACCGTGATCTTACCGCCAAAACGCTCTTTTAGCCTTACGCCCTCTTCTATGGCATATGCATCGAACGGATTAATAACGCTCTCTACCCCATCACGGATAAGAGTATTCGTAACCGGATCGATCTTAACGTCTGTGGTATTAGGGACCTGTTTAATGCAAACTATTATATTCATTATTCTGCTTTAATGCTTTCTTTGATGAGATTAGCGGCGATGACATTGCGCTGTATCTGGTTAGTTCCCTCATATATCTGAGTTATCTTCGCATCTCTCATATATTTCTCTACCGGGTAATCCCTCATGTAACCGTAACCGCCAAATATCTGCACCGCATCCACAGTTACCTTCATCGCTGTATCACTGGCGAATAACTTGGCCATTGCCGACTCTTTAGCGACCGACTTAGCGCCGGCATCTACCATCCTCGCTGTAGCGTATACTAGCGCCCTGGAAGCCTCTATTTGGGTAGCCATATCGGCGAGCATATGCTGTATAGCCTGAAAACTGGAGATGGCCTGTCCGAACTGGACTCTCTTACGGGAATAGCTAAGCGCCTCATCAAACGCCCCCTGAGCTATACCTACGGCCTGTGCCGCAACTCCGGGACGAGAGCAATCAAATGTCTTCATAGCAACTATGAAACCCATTCCTTCGCGGGAAATAAGATTTTCCTTGGGAACTCTACAATCTGTAAATATGACTTCTCGCGTGGCAGAAGCGCGGATACCGAGCTTCTTCTCCTTTGACCCAAACTCCATTCCCTTAGTGCCCTTCTCGACTATAAATGCGCTTGCGCCTCTGGCGCCTTTATTCTTATCGGTCATCGCTATTACTGTATATATTTCGGCCTCGCCCGCATTAGTAATCCACTGCTTCGTGCCGTTCAGTATATAGTCATCTCCATCTTTTTTTGCCGTTGTTTTAATGGAGCCGGCATCGGATCCTGCCTCGGCCTCTGTGATACAAAATGCCGCTACAGCGCCTTTTGCAACTCTGGTGAGATATTTCTTCTTCTGCTCTTCGTTTCCGTGAAGAAGTATAGGAAATGTGCCGAGACCTGTGCCGGCAAAACCGAGCGCAATAGCGCCGCATGCCCTGGAAAATTCTTCAGCGACGATGCACATCTCTATCACACCACCACCCAGACCGCCGTATTGCTCAGGTATATAGACTCCGAAGAGATCGCTGTCGGCTATTATCTTCATAATATCCCACGCAAATTCTTCCGACTCGTCGTATTTTGCCGCAACCGGCTTTATCTTTTCCCTGGCCAGTTTTCTGGCCAGCTCCTGTATCATTTTCTGCTGTTCATTAAATAAATAATCCATATGTCTCCTTTAGAATCGAATATTTTTCGTATCGAAGAGTTTTATGTGAATTTTTTTACTACGAGCGTCGCATTATGGCCGCCAAAACCCAGGGCATTGGACAGAGCGACATTAACCTTATGAGCACGGGGCTTATTAGGCACATAATCGAGGTCGCATTCGGGATCGGGCGTTTCATAGTTAATCGTAGGCGGCACTATGCCATGCTTAATGGCAAGGGCGCACACGACCATCTCTACTCCGCCGGCCGCACCCAATAAATGACCCATCACCGACTTTGTAGAGCTCACGGCTAATTTTTTAGCGTGATCTCCGAAAACTTTCTTTATGGCGAGCGTCTCGATCCTGTCATTATATATAGTAGAAGTACCGTGGGCATTTATATAATCAACATCTTCCAGTTTTACACCCGCATCCTTGATAGCACTACGAAGACATCTGATACCGCCATCGCCCTGGGGATCCGGCGCAGTCATATGATACGCGTCGCCGCTCATACCGTAACCTATTATCTCGCAATATATTGCGGCATTACGTTTAAGCGCGTGTTCCATATCTTCCAGCACTACAACGCCAGCGCCTTCCCCTATTACGAAACCGTCTCTATTTTTATCGAAAGGCCTCGAGGCCTTCTCAGGTTCTTCATTATACGCGGTGGAGAGCGCCTTAAGCGCGCAGAAACCTCCGAAGCCCATTTGTGTAATGGCGGCCTCTGAACCACCGCACATCATGCAGTCGGCCTCACCTCTTTGTATGATCCTCATCGCGTCGCCTATGGCATGGTTGCCGGTAGCGCAAGCCGTAGCTACCGTAGAATTAGGCCCTTTGAGTCCAAGCGTGATAGATATCTGTCCGGAAGCCATATTAACTATCAACATCGGGATCAAAAATGGCGATATCCTGCTGGGCCCTTTCTCCGGACCGAGAGCCAAGAACTGGCAATATTCAGTTTCGATAGAATGTAGGCCGCCTATTCCGGATCCCACCATGACTCCGAACCTGGTCGGGTCTTCTTTGGACATATCCAGTTTAGAGTCAGCGAGAGCCATCTTGGCAGAGACCACCGCAAACTGGACAAAACGATCCATTCGCTTCATCTCTTTTGGGGATAGATACTGGGATGGATTGAAATCTTTAACCTCAGCGCCTATTTTACAGTTAAAATAAGCGGGGTCAAAACAGCTGAGGCGTTTCACGCCGCTACGCCCCTCAAGTAAAGACTTCCAGAAGGTCTCTATGCTGTTACCTATGGGCGACACAACACCGAGGCCCGTAATTACTACGCGTCTTGTCTTATGCATCGAAGTGTCGGTGTTTACTTACCGGCCTTCTCTTCTATGTATCTCATGGCATCTCCGACAGTCGCAAGCTTCTCAGCCTCTTCGTCAGGTATCTCTATGCCAAATTCCTCTTCCAGGGCCATTACGAGCTCGACCGTATCCAGCGAATCTGCGCCTAGATCGTCAACAAACTTTGCATTGTCCGTAACCTCTTCCCTCTTTACGCCAAGCTGATCCGCTATTATCTGTCTAACCTTGTCCTGAGATACGTCCATTTTGTCCTCCTTATTTACATTACCATTCCGCCGTCGACCTGTATGGCCTGACCGGTTATATACGACGATTCATCACTAGCCAAAAATAATGCGAGGTTCGCAACATCCTGAACCGTTCCTAGCTTACCGAGCGGCACAAACTTAAGCATCTCACTTTTCACTTCATCAGAAAGCTTTGCGGTCATATCCGTCTGTATAAACCCGGGAGCTATAGCATTGGCCCTCACATTCCTGGAGGCAAGCTCCTTGGCCACCGATTTGGTAAACGCTATAAGACCGCCCTTAGACGCCGCATAATTTGCCTGGCCGGCATTTCCCATTATCCCTATGATAGAGGCCATATTAACTATCCTGCCGTCTCTCTGCTTCATCATTATCTTAGAAACGGCCTTGGTGAAGTTGAATGCGCCCTTCAGGTTAACGGCCAGAACCAGATCCCAATCGGCTTCCGACATTCTGACCAGAAGCCCGTCCCTTGTAATACCCGCATTGTTAATGAGTATATCGATTTTCTTAAATTTGTCAAGGGTTTTCTGGGTGAAATCATCGGCTTGGACGAGCTTAGTGACATCGACCACTCCGGTTAAAACCTGCACCCCAAAAGCCTCTATCTCTTTCTGTGTAATAATGAGCGCTTCCGCATTGACATCGCATAATGCTATATGGCAACCCTCCCTGGCAAACGCTAAGGCTATCTCTCTGCCTATGCCTCTGGCCCCACCGGTTATCAGCGCTACCCTATCCTTTAACCTCATATATTCCTTTCGTCAAAAACTTTAGCATATTTTATAGATAAACTGATTTTTGTCAAGAAAATAGTTATTGCTATCACTATCAATTCACTTTTAGCGGCAGGATTTTGCGCCATCGGTCTGCCAGTATTTTACAATTCTTCTTTAATAGGCCATAATCATCCTTAACGATCTGGCGATAACCCTTCATATTCCTCGTCCTGCCGCCGTTACCGACATGCATTGCCTCGACTTTCACAACCACGTTCCTGTAGCCGGCATCAATGCTTCTTAGTGATATATCGAGATCGTAGCAATGCATATAACCGAAAGATTCGTCCAGGCCGCCGATATTATCCAGAAGCTCTCTCCTCATCACAAAACATAATCCATCAACGACCGCTACGTTCGCCACATCCTCCTGCATGCCCGGGCCCAGATCTTCCTCATTCTGCAGATTATGTTTAAGACTGGCTTCGTTGACACAGCCGGTCTTTAGTATCTCTTTGCGACCGGCTAATGCGGCTATGCCAACTTTAGGATCGGCTTCCATAACGTCTATTATCTTACCGAGCCAATCTTTTTCAAAGACCACGACGTCATTATGTATTACGGCTATGTAAGGATATTTAGCGGCCTTAATGCCCTGGTTGATACCTACAATGGGCCCAACATTTATATCATTCCTGATATATTTGATATCGGCTTCACCCTTAATAGATTCGAAATATGCTCTAACATTGGGTCTTGATCCATTATCTATTATTATTAACTCGAACGGCTGAGTAGTATTCTTTAATATAGATTCTACTGTAAGACGGGTATAACCTAATTGGTTCCATACCGCCACTATTATACTTGAACCCTTATTGGCCATACACGCCCATAGCCTTCCCGGAATCGAATCCAACCACCTTAATCGGGGCTATTTTCCTCATTAAGTCATCAGGCCCGGCAAAGAGCGCCTGTATATAGTTTTCGGAGTAACCTTTAAGAAGGCCCGTCTTGCCATCCCTCTTAGTCTCTACCAGCACCTTGAGCTCTTTTCCCAAGAAACTCCTCTTATACTCGTACGCGGTCTCCAGGGCCATAGCGCTCATCTTCATATATCTATTTTTAATAACAACGCGATCTAAAGTATTTGGCATGTTATAAGCAGGAGTGCCCTCTCTTTTACTAAATGTGAATATATGTGCCCTGGATGGTGACACCCTTCGGATAAAAGCCATGGAGTTACGAAACATCATGTGTGATTCACCCGGAAAACCCACAATCATATCTGTAGTCAGCGCTACATCGTTGATTTTTGCTCTGGCTTTATCAATGATCGCAATATAATCGGAACACGTATACGGCCTGTTCATGAGTTTTAGGACGTCGTCATCTCCGGATTGAAACGGTATGTGCAGATGGGCGCACATTCTCTTATTTGATGCCATAAAATCGATTAATTCATCGGTAACATACTTGGGTTCGATAGAGCTTAGGCGTATCCTAAAATCCCCGCCCAATTTATCGATCGCTCTAAGGACATCTACCAGATTTAAGCTCTTCAGCTTCATGCCGCGCACAATGCGGCTAAGATGAAGATCCTTACCCCATGAACCTAAGCAGATACCGGTCAATATTATCTCTCTAAAACCGTTCTGCACGAGACCGCTGACCTCAGTCACCACGTTCGTAATCGACTTCGAACTTAGCCTGCCCCTGACCAAAGGTACCTTACAGTATGAACACCTGTTCTCGCACCCATCCTGAATCTTTACATACGCCTTAGAATGGTCTTTAAAATCCGACACTTTAAGCTCGGCATTTCGGGGACGGCCGAACCATCTGTCATCTTTATCGCCGAGGGCCGTTCGGACAATCCTGTTCTTTTCGGAGTTCTTAAGGACATTCGATATCCCCGGAACGGATAACAGGTCCGCATATCCCCGCTCCGCCAGGCAACCTGTGACGACTATTCGCGCATTGGGATTTTCCTTATGGAACCGCCCCATAACATTCTTCGATTCCTTATCGGCCTCCCCCGTTACCGTACAGGTATTGACTATATAGACATCCGCGATCTCCTCGGACTCCGACTCCTCAAAACCGGCTTTCAGGAGAAGCTCGCGCATAGCCTGCGACTCATACTGGTTGACCTTACAACCAAGAGTATGAATATGGAATTTTTTCTTCTTATCGTTAATTTGTGAGCTCATAATTTAATATAGCCAATACAAATAATCCCGCAGTATCACTCTTCAGCACTCTGGATCCCAAATTTACCAACTTAAATCCATTTGTCCGTGCGCTATTTATCTCATCCGGTGTAAAATCCCCTTCGGGGCCTATTGCTATCGCAACCTTCCCTCCGGTGAATGACTTAAGTGTATCCTTTAACTTCACAGCTTTATCGTCAAGCGCGGCGATTAGCGCCAGATCATATCCGGCGGCGTCGGCGGCGATATCCGAAAAACTTTTTATCTGTGCTATGTCGGGAATATCCGAGCGGCCGCACTGCTTCGAAGCCTCCCTGGCAATCTTACTCCATCTATCTACGATCGCCAGCTTCTTCGTCTGGTCCCAGTCAGGAATAGTTCTACCGGTGACTACAGGAATTATCGAAGAGATTCCGAGTTCGGTCGACTTCTCTACAATGTAATCCATCTTGTCCTTCTTCGGTATGGCCTGAATCAATGTAATCTTAGATGACTCTTTGCCGATAGCAGACTTAGTTTCGATTATCTCGATAATCACCGACTTATTCTTAATTTCTTTTATAAATCCAACATATTCCCGCCCGGTTCCATCGAATGTCACCACCTTATCCAGGGCCTTAAGCCGCATGACATCGGTTATGTGATGGGTCTCCCTGCCGCTTATGTGGATCAGGCCACCTCTGACGCATTCCTTAGGGACATAGAATCGGCTCACTGCTTACCCTTCTCTCCGAATACTTCCGCGCTGAATATGTAGATCTCCGTCGATGGATCCTTCCACGCATCCGCTTCGAGTCCCGCCTTATGGGCGCACAGGCTCGTCATGAATTCTTCCTTACTCCATCCGGTCTCTGTCGCAACCTGCGGCAGATACACGCCGCTACTGAAGCCGCGGCGCACGAGGACGCCGTGTCCCGGTATCTTTATTTCGTCGACAGAAGAGATCTTCTTCATTGGAGACAGGACTGATATCTCTAAATCTATCTTGTCTATTTCATCAGGGGAAAGGGCTGGAAAACGCGGATCACCCGTAGCGGCCTCCACAGCCATATTAGCTATGGTACTGTATAAAGGCCCGGTGGCCATCATATTACCTATACAGCCTCTCAGCTCACCGTTTTCATGAATGGTGACGAATGCACCCAATGGCTCATTAAGCGCCGCATCATTCTCGGTAAAATTTTTGCGTTTACCCTCTTTAACGTAACTTATGATCGAGCCGCGCGCTATCTCCAGCAGCCTCTTCCGTTGACCTTCGGTTAGTCTCATACTATCCCTTTTCATTTCTTTTGCGGTCGTGGGTGGTTGTTCCGCGCCTTTATATATTGCCGCGCTTAAGTACCCGACAACCCTGGACTTATCTAAAAAAGTGTCGCCGGAGTTAGCATATTTTAATACCTTTATGCCGTTATAACCCAGTTTATCGGCCGTAAGCAGTACTGAAGTGATCGGCATAATACCGCATGCCTCAAATTTACCCTGTCTTTCATCCAGATATATCCGCTCCGGCTTTTCAGATGATATTGCGTCAATAAACCTCTTATCTATTACGTTCGCATCTTCATATGGATGGTAATGGGATAAGTCGGTGCTCGCCACCATCAGGCAGTCCGTCCGTCCTTTCAGCACCGCGGAAAGGGCATCCGCCAGAATTTCCGCATCCTGATACTCCTGAGTACCGAAGGCTATAGGAACTATCGAAGCATTGGGAAATGACATCTGGATAAATGGTATCTGCATCTCGATCGAATTTTCATCCGAGAAAGCTTCCGGATGGTAATATATGCGTTTATTCTTGGTCTCGATGGAACCGGCAAGGTCCGCATTCACAGGCACTTCGCCTAAAGGCGTGCGGAAGACTCCTCTATCATAGATCGCAATACCATCGAATGCTTTCCTATGGCTAAAACCGATTATAATAACTGTCTTAATGTCCTTGCCGGATGCCAGTTTATACCCGTAAGCGGCCACAGGAGCTGAGAATTGATAACCGGCATGCGGAGATATTATCGCGAGTATCCGGCCCTTGACTTCGTTCGGTTTAGCCGCATCAATATATGCCTGTAAAAGTTTGGCGAGCGCCTTTTTAGACGCAGGATACCAGGTTCCGGCGAGATCGGCTTCTTTAACCTCCTGGGAGGCAAATGCCGTCGACGCGATAAGGAGGGACAGGAGCGGTAAAAAGATGATCGGAATATATTTTGTCATTGTGTAGGTAGCCTATCCGATGGTAATGGATACTGCCTCATACTACGCATACTGGTGGAGCTGACGGGAGTCGAACCCGTGACTCAGCGTTGCGAACGCTGCGTAATCCCACTTTACTACAGCCCCTATACCTAGAATATATAATGCCCTGCCATGAAAAGGCAAGGGGAAAATTTACTTCAGACTGCTCTTTATCCAATTCAGATAATCTTTACTACCAGCCACAATAGGTATCGCTATTATCTCCGGCGTATCATAGCTATGGAGCCTGAGCACTTCTCTCTGAACTGCCTTAAATTTATCGGCTCCGGTCTTAAATATCACCAGCGTCTCATGAGCCTTGTCCACCTTACCGTGCCACCAAAACTTTGAATCTACTCCCTCTATAATATTTGCGCATGCGACCAAACGCTTCTTAAGAAGGAGATCCGACAATAATCCGGCTTCTTTCTTAGATGCGCAGGTAACAAAGATAATTATGAAGCTATTCTTCATGGGTATAAGGGAAACATCTCCGGGAAGGCATTAACTTGATTTGATAAAGACATCAACGCGTCAGTCGTCAGGACTTAAGTCAGTTCTTTGATAATCCCGCTTACAGCGTTCTGGATTAGCTCCCAATCTTCCTGATTATGTACGGCGAATTTCTGCTTTCTCTTCCATCCGCCCTCTTCGCGTTTCTGCCAAAGATAGAAGCACACCTGTTTTCTGCCGTAACTCTCCAGAAGCACTACTGCGCTCCACCAACCAAAACGCTTATTGATCGTCTTCTGAGCCAAAACCTTTAATGGGGGTACTATAGGTACTATTTCGTCGTCCCTGGTGCTCCTCTTGTCCTTATCCTCCATAAACAAGCCTCCCCTATTATTTTCTTAGGTAGACTTCGTAATCAGGTCCCTTCCCCTCTACTATAACGTGGCCTTCTCTGGCAAGCCATCCTATACTCATGAGAACCCTTCCCATTTCGGTATCGATACCTTTGACTATCTTAGACAATGGACTCTTACCATGCTGATCCAGATAGTGCCAGATGTCGCCGGCGGTAATTCCTATTTCGGTAATCATGACGCGCCCCCCTTATCTTCTCTTTTGTTGTAACTGCCGCACAACGTGCAGATAGAAATATCTTCATGCTTCGAATCTACGTAAGTGTTGAAGCAGATCGAGCACTTCCAGATGCAGTCAAGCTCCTTCGGCAAAATCCTATTGGATGCTCTGTATCCGGATGCTATCCAAACTAACAGCACGATAACGGCCGAACATAACATGTAGAAAAATATTGCCTGTGATATATTTAAGCTTATCATAATTATATTACACGGTCAAGGGTACGTAACAAATATATGCACATAGGTAACAGCTCGGTTTCATAAGAAACTTGATCAAAGTTTGTCATCCTGAGTGAAGCCCGATAGGGCGAAGCGAAGGATCTAGATTCTTCGCTTCGCTCAGAATGACGCATGCACTTATATGACTATCACGCACATATTAAGATATAGACATACTATTATTCGTCCTGGTAGTCAGGCTCCGGCTTTTCACGGCTCAGGGCCTCATCGACCATGCCAAGGTACGCAGGATCATCCCCGAGTGTCGATTGAAAACCGTCACTAAATGGGCTGAAACTATTATCATTTACCGGCTTACTGCCGGCCATCTTAATCACCGTATCCCGGTATCTTAATTCCAATAGTGATCCTCCTGCAGGAGATGCCCGCAGGTCCATGCTAACCTTTGAAAGTATAGGGCCGAGAAACGCCACCTTCGAGAATTTTACGATCGACTTAGGCATCGGGCTCGACACCACCTTAACGGCCGACAGGACCAACAGATGCCAAGCCAGGGATATCGCGATAGCCATGGTAAGCACCCTATATCTCGAAATAAAATTGTTCTTAATCGTTCCCGCTATATTCATTTACCCGTCGCTATATTTACCTGTAAAACACCTTCATTCCTGCACATATCCCATATCTCCACTACACGGCCCATTGATGCCTTGCCGTCGGCCTTTATAAGAAGCGGAGTTTTGGCCTTAGCGAGAAGCTTAAGATTCGAAGATATCTCATCCTGAGATATCTCCCTTTCATTCAGATAGACCTTATCATCTTTGGTTATAGTCATTACGATGCTGTCCTGCTGAATAACCTCGCTCGTCACAGCTTTAGGCAGGCTGACCTTTATACCCGGCTGAAAAATAAAGCTGGATGTGAATAAAAAGAAAATGAATAATAAGAAAAAAACGTTAACCAGAGGTGTTAAATCCATTAACCCTTTTTCTATCTTTAATCTTTTTTTAAATTTCATATGCTATCAGACCTCGTACGTATCTCTCTTAGATGAAAGCAGATTGACCAGGTCCGTTGCGCTCGTCTCCATATCGTAAACTAGATTATCCACCTGGCTAACCAGATAATTGTAAGCAATATATGTCGGGATAGCAACCAAAAGCCCCGCTAAAGTCGCTAGTAGAGCCTCCAGTATACCTCCGGCCAGATCTCCGGGATTTACCGGAACCATGGCTGAGGCCTTCTGCTGTATGACCTGAAATGATTTTATCATACCTGTTACTGTTCCGACGAGTCCTAGTAGAGGGGCTATATGCGCGATCGTCGCTAAAACGGGCAGATGTTTCTCGAGTCTGGGTATCTCGAGCTGGGAGGCCTCTTCGACAGCTTCTCGTATCTCCGGCTTCGAACGGTCGTGCTTCAGTATGCCGGCCTTTACGATATGCGCGATCGGCCCGGGAGTGGAATTACATATCTCTATCGCTTCTATTATCTTGTTACGCTTCAGCACATTCACTATATTTTCCATAAACCTGGCGGCATCTATCCTTGCCTTATTAAGATGGTATGCCCTTTCAATAACGACGCCGAAAGCGATCACCGATGAGATTAGTATCAAATACATCATCGGTCCGCCCCTCTGAATAAGATCCCACATAAATACCCCCTATTTCTTGATATTAGACTTAAGCGCTTCGAGACGTTTCTTTGCGAAAACGGATTCTTCAATGTCCATGCCGGAGAGTTTTTCGTATAATCTTAATGCATCATCAGGCCTGTTTAATCTCTCAAAGATTTTAGCACACTTTAACTCGGCTCTTACAGACCAAAATATGCCTGCCGGATAGATCATCGGTACTTTAAGATATTCTTCCGAGGCCCTGGCAAGGCTTTGTTTATTCTCATATATCTCCGCGATCTCATATTGGATCTGGGCGTTGGCCTCATTGTTAGTCTTTGTGAGTGCCTTCAAATAATATTCTACGGCGCCATCCAGATCCCCGTTCTCTTTCTTTATATTGGCCAATTTTATGAAGGCCCTACGCGCCGAATCAGAACCGGGAAACCTATTTACAAGCTCCTCCAGCATGGAGACAGCCGCATCGGACTTTCCAGCCTCACGGAGCATGGTTGCTATCTGCATTAACGACTCTTCGGCCAACTTTCCCGATGAGGCATCGACAGCTACCGATTCGAAGGACCCGATCGCTTTATCATGTTTATATCTGGATTTGTAATATTCCCCTAACCAAAACTTTGCATCGTTGACGAGATCGGAGTTCCTATAGTCCGTAAGAAAGGCCTCAAAAGAAGTTGCGGCATCCGGGCCTCTATGCATTTTGGATAGGCACCACCCAACCTGATAGGCCGCCATAGCCCTGATCTTCTCGTCCTGAGCCGGCTTTGCGAGGCCGCTTAATATGTCCAGAGCAGAATCATATTTTCCCATATTATATAATGACAGACCCAGATAAAACCTTGCCATTGCAGAGAATTTGCTATCAGAAAATCCTTCAACAAATTTCCTTAATTCGTTCGAGGCGGTCTCATAATCACCATTATCGAAATATGCCTTAGCGAGTCCAAAAACTGCTTCCTGATGCAGACGGCTATTTGGAAAGTTCACGAGCATCGCCCGATATGCCAATATGGCCTGGTCATGTTTTCCAACTAGGCTCGATATATTTGCGATCTTATATTGGGCATAGTCCGTGCCGGAGAAGTCCGAATATTTATTAAGGACCACATCATAGCATTCGGCAGATTTTCGATAGTCATTACCATCGAAATATATATCTCCTACTTTACATAGCGCGCTTGCGATCAAATTTATATCGTTGGATGACTTTTCGATCAGTAAAAGCTCTTTAATAGCTTCTCCATATCGCCTCTCAGCGGCATATACAGATCCGAGCTCGTATCTGATCCGGCATATAGCCTGAGGACTACCGACAAATTTAATCTTCGCTTCTCTGCAAAGATCCTCGGCATCAGCATACCGCTTTGCCTCGCTAAGAAGCCTTGTCTTACAGCAGTAGATATCCGGCAAAATGACAATTTCGGGATATTTCTCGAGCATCTGGTTACATATCTTTAATGCTTCGGCCGCCATAGATGATCTCTCGTAATCCAGAGCTAACCCTATAAGCGCTCTGGGTTTTATGGGATCATTGTCGGCCATGGATAGGCATTTTTTTAGTTGTGTTACACTCGAAGCATATTCACCAATATTATATAACGCCATGCCAATCCTGCATATAGCAAGCGGGGCCCACTTCGCCTGAGGCGATATGGTCATCGCGCGTTCAAACGAATTTATGGACTCCTTGAATTTTCCGAGGAAATATTTTGACTCGCCATCCAGGTAGAATGCTTCGGAGGTATTTTCAGATAACGGATAGTTCGCGATAAACTTACTCAGCTCATCTTCCGCCCGATCATATCTTGCCGACAGATAATAACATTCGGAGGATCCAAGCTGAGCTTCCATCGAGATTTTGTCGGCGGGATATTTAGCTATGACTTCGTGAAAACACTTTATGGCCTCGTCGAACAGGCCCAGTTTATAATAGGCCCACCCCTTTGAGTATAACGCGTAACTCAAATATTTGGATGCGGGAAAATCTCCTATTATTTTTTCGTAGCAATCTAACGCGTCCTTATAGTCGCCGTTCTTCGTATACATATCACCGGACCAGTAGAGCCCCTCATCCTGATACTCGCTTGCCGCGGGCGAGTTAATGATCGTCTGGAATTCGTACAAAGCGCGCGAAAAATTATTCTGCTTATAATAGGATCTTCCCAATAAAAGGTGCGCTTGATACAGATACTGTGTTTGGGGATAATTTTTTATGAAGGATTCGAGCTTATCCTGTGATAGGTCATATAGACCATCATTGAATAATTTCTTAATGCAAATAAAGTCCGCGCTTTCGGGCTGAGTTTCGGCGTAAATCTGTAGCGGCACGGATAGTGCGGCGACAAAAACGATAAAGCATATAATTATTGGCCTTGGGCCGATCACGACAACACTTCCCTTAAATAGTGCCCCGTATACGATCTGCTATTGCTGGCTACATACTCCGGCGTGCCGCTGGCCACGATCCGGCCTCCCGCATCACCGCCTTCAGGCCCGAGGTCTATGATATGGTCCGAGGTCTTTATCACATCCAGGTTATGTTCTATGACCAGAACCGTATTTCCCTGACTGACTAATGCCTTCAATACGCCCAGGAGCTTATCCACATCGGCAAAGTGCAGGCCCGTCGTGGGCTCATCGAGTATATAGAACGTCCTTCCCGTGGATCTCTTCGAAAGTTCGGTCGCGAGCTTTATTCTCTGCGCCTCTCCGCCGGATAGGGTCGTGGCAGATTGGCCTATCTTTATGTAGCCAAGCCCAACGTCATAAAGGGTCTTCAGCTTATTCTTCATGGCGGGTATATTACCAAACAGTTTCAAGGCCTCTTCCACGGACATGTTCAGGCAATCGGATATAGAGTAGCCTTTATACTTTATGTCGAGGGTCTGTTCATTGAAACGCTTCCCTTTACAGACCTCGCATTGCACATATATATCCGGCAGGAAATGCATCTCTATCTGTTTTATGCCATCGCCCATACACGCCTCGCATCTTCCGCCCTTTACATTAAAACTGAACCGACCCGGCAGGAAACCGCGAACCTTAGATTCAGGGAGCCTGGAGAATATCTCCCTGAGAGGAGCAAACGCGCCTGTGTAAGTAGCTGGATTAGACCGAGGAGTACGCCCGATCGGAGACTGGTCTATAACGATGACCTTATCAATGTGCTGCATGCCATCTATCTTCTTATGCGCGCCCGGGACTTCCTTCGATCGGTAGAATTTCTTGGCAAGTGCCCTGTACAGAATATCGTCTACCAGCGTGCTTTTACCGGAACCCGAAACGCCTGTTACCGAGACAAATAGCCCGAGAGGAATCTCTATATCTATATCTTTCAGATTATGTTCTCTGGCGCCCCATATCTTAAGTTTTTTACTCGTAGGCGCTTTGCGTTTAGAAGGGACTGCTATCTTCAGCTCGCCGCGCAGGTACTTTCCGGTCAGGGATTCTTGCGACGCCAGGACATCCTTAAGACTGCCGCTTACCAAAACACGCCCGCCATGTTCACCTGCTCCGGGACCAAGATCTATGATATGATCGGCCATTCGTATAGTGGCCTCATCATGTTCTACGACTATGAGCGTATTTCCTAAATCTCTGAGACGAATAAGCGTATCGAGAAGCTTCGCGTTATCTTTCTGGTGAAGCCCGATACTGGGTTCATCCAGAATATATATGACCCCCACAAGCCCTGATCCTATCTGTGTGGCAAGCCTTATACGCTGGGCCTCGCCGCCGGATAGCGTGAAGCTGCGTCTGTCGAGCGTAAGGTAATCCAACCCGACGTTCACCATAAATTGCAGCCTGGCCACTATCTCCTTTAGGGCCTGATGTGCTATCTCGCGCTCAGTTTCGGTCAAATTCAAATCGGAGAGAAAGCTCTTCAGGTCCTTTATCGACATGTTCGAGACTTCAAAAATATTCTTATCCTGAATCTTCACGGCAAGGCTCTCTTGTCTTAGACGCGAACCTTTACATTCGGGACATGGCAGGATGGACATGTATTTATTGATCTCCGTCTTAACAAATTCGCTCTCGGTCTGACGGAACCTGCGCTCGAGATTCTTTATAACACCCTCGAATGCGTAATGACCTCCGGCTTCTTCGCCATGAAGGACGAGCCTCTTAATATCTTTCGGCAGGTCTTTAAACGGTGTCCGAATATCGAATCCATATCTATTACCCAGAGACCTGAGAAGCCGCCTATAATACAGATACAACCCCTTACCGCCGCGCCTCCATGCCTCCACAGCATCGATCACGCTCTTAGATTTGTCGGGGATTACGAGTTCCGGATCTATCTCCATCTTATTGCCGAGCCCACCGCATGCAGGGCATGCGCCATATGGTGAATTGAATGAAAAAACCCTCGGAGATATCTCGCCAAGGCTTATCCCGCAGTCGACGCACGCGTACTGCTCGTTAAAGAGCATCTCCTCGACCTTACCAAGGCGCTCGAGGCTTACGATAACAATGCCTTTCCCCGATTCCAGCGCGGTCTCTACGGAATCCGTAAGGCGCTTTTTTATATCCGGCTTCAATACCAGCCTATCGATCACGATCTCTATATTATGCGCCTTGTTCTTATCGAGGATAATCGGTTTTTCGATCTCGTATATATTCCCATCGACCCTAACCCTTATAAAACCGTCTTTCTTTATTTTTTGGAACAGATCGCGGTGTTCGCCCTTCCTGCCGCGGATAACGGGGGCCATTATAAGTATTGATGATCTTTCAGGCAATTTTAATATCTGATTCACGATCTCCTGAGATGTCTGGCGTTTAATAGGTTTCTTGCACTTCGGGCAATGAGGTATACCTATGCGCGCAAATAGAAGACGCAGGTAATCAAGTATCTCCGTTTGCGTACCCACCGTGGATCTCGGGTTCGAACCTGCGGTCCTCTGCTCTATACTAATGGCCGGCGATAGGCCCTCGATATAATCCACATCGGGTTTCTGAAGCTGTTCCAGAAACTGCCTGGCGTAACTCGATAGGCTCTCCACATACCTGCGCTGTCCTTCAGCATATATTGTATCGAAAGCGAGCGACGACTTGCCGGATCCTGACAGGCCAGTAACCACGACCAGCTTATTACGCGGGATCTCGAGACTTATATCTTTAAGGTTATGCTCCTTAGCACCTTTTATGATTATGGCATTCTTTTCCATATATAGGTTGCTATTATAAGCTAATAGCGTGTAAGTTCCAATAAAAAACCTACGCGGCACGCTAATTAAACGCACCGCGTAGGCCATATTTCATCCCCCTACAAGCCCGGGATAAAACTAATGGTGAAAACTATCTTTTCTTTTTTTTCTTCTTCTTTCCTCCGACCAACATCTTCGCCCTGGAAACGTCACCAGCCTTATCGATGAAATAGAGGTATCCGGATACCTTTTCCACACCGGGCTTTGCAATCACCTTGCCACCGCCACCCTTGGATTTTCCTCTAGCCATCTTCGTCTCGACGACATTACCCTTCTTATCGACGTAATAGAGATAGCCCTTATTTCTCTTTATGCCTACCTTTGCGACTTTTTCTGCCATTTATTTCACCTCCCTTCGAATATGGATTTTAAATTTATCAAACCTGCAGATATTCCTTATTTATCCTCGACATGCTTTTGAATAGATTAGTCCTGACATGGTCGCAATCCTTCTCCACCTTAGTTATAAATTCTTTCATGACTCTTCTCTTCGATTCGACCGAATTCGGACACCTGCATACCTGAGGTGGAAACCCCTCCTCCTTGGCAAACTTTCTCATATATTCTTCCTCCACGTAACATAGCGGCCGTATGATCGTCAGTTTACCTTTAAAAAGTTTCTGAGCCGGATTCATCGCTGAAAATTCCCCCTGATAAAACATGTTCAGAAGAAGCGTCTCTATGATATCATCTTTATGGTGTCCGAGGGCAACTTTATTACATTTAAATTTTTTGGCCGCCAAAAAGAACGCCTTGCGCCTATTCCATGAACACCAGAAACAGGAAAAGTTATTATTTTTATCCTTAACTTTTATCTTCTCAAAATGGTGCTTCACGCCTCTGTCTTCAAAGAACTTTTTCAATAACTTCGCATGTACACATCCTGCGCATCCATGATCAGTCTCGACATGTATAGCAATAAGATCATAACTGATCGGCGCCCATTTACGCCTCTCATTCAACAGGTGCAGCATCGTCATACTGTCTTTACCGCCGGACACCGCCACCAGTATCCTGTCCTTATCCTCCACCATCTTGTGATCAGCTATCGCGCGGCCTATCCGTCTCGATATATAACTGCCGGTCTTCGTTAAGGGCCTCATGTACCGATTCGCACGCTCCTGGCTATGCCCTCGAGGGTCGCGATCGCCGAGCATATGGCGAGTGCGCTCGTCTTGGGATTATCTTTCGATGGAATATTCTCCGTTTTCGTAGTGATGCGTCCTGAGTCGCCCACTATTTCCACCTCATGCACGTTTTTCGTATAAGCAGGAGATGTGACGATCCGTACCCTTGTATTCTTTGCCCCTATTCCCGCCAGGCTAAGAACGGCGGAGACGTTGACATTAGCCGGAAATCCCCTAATGGCCTCTTCTGCACTGCCTTCGAATAATGTAGTCTCAGAGTTTATCAATTTCAGATCTATATTGTTGCGCACTAAATAAGGCGCGCCTTCGAGTCCCCTTGGCGGTTTACGCGTGGTGAGAGTAACTGATTCCACCTTACCCACAGATGCACCCTTGAGCGCATCTATCCCGCATACCGCGCCGCTGGGTATATACACTTTTACACCTGCGGCTTCCGCATCCGATAGCAAGCTCTCGTTCCCCAGTAGACCGCCGACACTCATAATAAGACAATCTCTATTATTTTTTATGCATCTTTCCAGTATATCCGCAGATGCCATAGCGCTTGAGGCCTCAACTACGATATCGACTTCCTTGATAAGCTCGTCCAACCTAAGCGCCCGAGCCTTCTTCTTTAACGATACATTCAATGCCGCTATCTTATCATCGTCCACATCGCAGAGCCCTGCGAGATCAAAAATACCGGAAAGACGATCTGAGCATTCTATCGCTATTCTTGAACCTATTGCACCGCACCCTATAATACCTATCCTAAGCTTTTTCATAGTATGCTATCAATATCCGGATATTATCGCTCCGCTCTTCTCACCGGTAACGGCAAGCATCCTGTCGAGAGACCTCTTAGCCTTCTCCCTTACTTCGTCCGATACCTTTATTTCGTAAACCATCTTCTCCAGACTATGAGCGACCCATCCGAGAGTAATCAGCTTCATGTTCGCACATACGAGATTCTGCGTAGGCAGATAAAAATTCTTATCGGGATTCTCTTTCTGTAACTTGTACAACATTCCCGATTCCGTAGCTATGATAAATTCCTTGGTTCGGGATTTTTTAACGTAAGTGAACATTCCTCCGGTGGAACATATATGGTCGGCCAGGGCGAGCACTTCGGGACTGCATTCCGGATGCGCAATCACCTCAGCTTCCGGATGAAGCGACTTCGTCCTTGCCACATCCTCTTCCTGCACCCTTATGTGGGTCGGGCAGAAACCTTCCCAAAGTATAATATTTTTTTCCGGCAGCTGCGACTGAACATACCTGCCCAGATTTTTATCGGGAACAAATATTATGTTCTTCTCTTTAAGAGATCTTACCACCTCTATGGCATTACTTGACGTACATGCTATATCGCTCTCGGCCTTAACTTCAGCGCTTGAATTAACATAGCATACCACCGCCGCGTCCGGATGCTGAAGCCTTTTAGTCTTCAGTTTCTCCGGAGTAATCATATCGGCCATCGGACACCCGGCCTCCATCACCGGTAGCAGCACTTTCTTGTCGGTGTTCAATATTGAGGCTGATTCGGCCATGAATCTGACACCGCAAAAGACTATCACATCGGCATCTGTCCTGACGGCGGCCTGAGAAAGCGCCAGGGAATCGCCTGATATATCAGCGATATCCTGTATTTCATCGCGCTGATAGTTGTGAACTATTATAACGGCGTTTCGGCTTTTCTTAAGCTTGACTATCTTCTTCTTAAGAGCCTCGTTATATTTTATTTCGTCTAAGTCTTTGGGCTGATTGAGCATATTTATACCTTATCGTCCAAGTTATGTCATCCTGAGGCGAAGCCGAAGGATCTCGCTTTTAGATTCTTCGGTCGACCGATGGCCTCCCTCAGAATGACGGAAGTTATATTTATACCTTAACAATAATGTTGTCTATTAACCTGGTCTTACCTACAAACACCGCCAGAGCTATTAGCACTTCATCCGATATATCGGATATATCTTTCAGGTTTTTAGTATCCACTATGGATACGTAATCGATTTCCACCATGGGCATTCGGAGTATAAGGCTCCTCATCTCTTTGATAATATTTTCAGAACTTCTCTCCCCGGCACTTACTAAGTTAATGGCCCTATCTAGAGATTGCTTCAGGACGAGAGCCTGACGTCTCTGGGGCTCTGATAGATAAATATTGCGGGAGCTCATAGCCAGACCATCCGACTCACGCACAGTAGGTATAGTTTTTATCTCGATATCCATATTCAGGTCGCAGACCATCTGCTTTATCGCTATCACCTGCTGGGCGTCCTTCTGACCGAAATATGCCACGTCCGGCTTAATTATATTAAATAATTTTGCGACGACCGTAGCGACTCCCATGAAGTGCCCTATGCGAGAAGCGCCGCATAACACGCTCGAAAGGCCTTCAACGTTAACGTAAGTCGTAAAGCCTTCGGGATACATCTCCTCGGCTGTGGGGCAAAAAATAATATCTACCCCGGTCTCGGCAGCTAACGCTTCATCGCGTTTAATATCGCGCGGATATTTTTTAAAGTCTTCCTTAGGTCCGAACTGTATAGGATTTACGAAAATGCTCATAATAACAACGTCGGTATGCTTCTTTGCAGCTTTTACGAGACTCATATGGCCTTCGTGAAGATACCCCATCGTCGGGACAAAGCCTATAGATTTACCCTCTTTTTTAAGCATCTTTACCAGGGTGGCCATTCTTGATATACCATCTATTAATTTCACTATAATACCTTCCGCGCCATGCTTTTATGTAATTCGCCCAGACCCCTTAATACAAACTCTCTCTGGCCTATCCTGGGATGCGGTATAACGAGATCGTCTTCGTTAACTACTTCATCGGCGTAATATAGAATATCCAGGTCCATGGTTCTGGGTCCGTTTCGAATCCTTCTTTCCCGCCCTAGATCATCTTCAATCCCGTTCAATTCTTTTAATAACTGCCTGGGCGTAAGGTTAGTTTCTATTTCCAGCACACCGTTCAGAAATTTACCCTGAGGCACTTCGCCGACCGGCTCTGTCTCGTATATGGATGAGACACGTCTTAGGCTAATGGTCGAACTCTTTTCTATCTCAGAGATCGCCGCGCCGATATTCCGGCGCCTGTCACCGAGGTTCGACCCTATTCCTATGTAGCATATTGCCATAGATATTATGGGTTAAATTAAATAATAGTTCAGTCATATAAGAGCATGCGTCATTCTTCGTAGGGCTTTAGCCCTACGAAGAATCTAAAAACGAGATCCTTCATTCGCCTTCGGCTCATTCAGGATGACAAGCTCTAGTCAATCTTCTTCTGGAACTGAGCTGTTACTAAATTAATCTCTTCCTGATACGCTCCACGGCTTCCTTAATGCGCTTCTTATCTACGGTCAGGGCCATCCTCAAGTAACCTTCTCCGTTGGCACCAAAACCGTTACCGGGAGTGGCAACTATATCGCATTTATCTAATAGTTCCTTTGCCAGTAGCGCCGAGGTATACCTGGGAGGAACCTTAAACCATACATAGAATGTGGCTTTCGGGCTCTCGAGGCTCCACCCAAGAGACCGCAATCCTTCCACGAGACAATTACGCCTATCTTCATAGATCTTTAGCGTCGGCTTAATGTGCCTGTCATAATTTTCTAACGCATCGACACCAGCGCGCTGTATGGCAAAAAAGACCCCCGAATCTATATTGGACTTAACCTTAGCCAGGGCGGCTACAAGCTCCGGATTGCCACAAGCAAAGCCGAGCCTCCAGCCTGTCATATTGAATGTCTTCGATAAGGAATGAAATTCTATTGCGACGTCTTTAGCGCCATCGACTTCTAAGATGCTCGGCGCCCTATAACCGTCGTAACCCATCTCGGAGTATGCGGCATCATGGCAGACTATAATGTTATGCTGCCTGGCAAAGTCGACCACGTGTTCAAAGAAACGCTTATCGCACACCGCTCCGGTAGGATTATTCGGATAGTTTATGAATAACATACGAACCTTATGCAGAATATTATGATTAATGGCCTTAAGGTCCGGCAAAAAATGGTTCTTTGCTTCCAACGGCATCAGCTCCACTTCTCCGCCGGCAAACCATGTCCCGGATTTATATGGAGGGTAACAAGGATCCGGCATAAGGACTACATCGCCGGGATTGATAAACGCAAGAGGTATATGAGAGATCCCTTCCTTAGATCCGATAAGCGGTAATATCTCACCATTCTCATCCAGATCTACGCCGTAGCGCTTCTTAAACCATTTGGAGATTGCGCGCCTGAACTCGGGCAGGCCCGCATCGAGCGGATAACGCTGATTCTTAGGCTCACGCATCGCCTTATTCATAGCGTCGATCACAAACTTCGGCGTAGGAAGATCGGGGTCACCTATGCCGAGATCGATGATATCGCGTCCCTCATCGCGCGCCTTTTTCTTCGCCCTGTCGATCTCGACGAAGAGATACGGCGGCAACTTCTTCAACCTCTCAGATCGTTCGAACTTCATTCCTGGCTCCCATATAATAGGTCTAACCTGGCATATCTAACCAGGTTAGATATGTAATACGTCCTGCATGCTATACACGCCCGGTTTCTGCTTCACTAAAAATTTGGCGGCCTTAAGAGCGCCCTTTACGAAGATGTCACGGGTTTTAGCGCTGTGAGTGATCTCGATCGTGTCCACATCGCTGTTAAATGTGATCGTATGCTCACCGACTATTTCATCCTCGCGTATCGACTCTATCGGGATATCAATATCGCCCTTGACGTCTTTCACTATACGAGCCATCTCCTTGGCTGTGCCGCTCGGCGCATCCTTCTTATGGACATGATGAGCCTCGACTATCTCGATATTGTATTCGCTCCCGAGCACTCGTGCTACATCGGCTATCATTTTAAAAAGCACATTTACACCGACCGACATATTCGGAGAGAGTACGATGGGTATCGACTTAGCAGTCTCTTTAATCTTATCCTTCTGGTCGTTAGTGAGTCCTGTCGTGCCTATAACCATTGCCTTGCCAAGTTTCTGACATAGCTCCAGATTTTTAATCGTGGCATCCGGAGTCGTAAACTCTATCAGACAATCGCATGAACCTACAGGGCCTTCAGGGTCTTCTCCGGCATCAAAGCTTCCTGATAACTCCAGTTCAGCGTCATCCTTTAAAAGTTCAGCTATCCTCGAGCCCATCTTTCCCTTAGAACCACTTACAGATATTTTAACCATCGAATCACTCCCGAGCCTCTCTATATTAGTTTATATTCTTTCAGCGCCTTGACAAGCTTCTCTTTATTCTCCGGCATCATCTCACACATCGGAAGCCTGAGATCAGAACCACACATCTTCATCAGCCCCATCGCCGTCTTAACCGATATAGGGTTGGTCTCTATGAACATCGACTTCGTCAGATCGAGGAGTTTATAGTGAAGCTCCCGAGCGCGCGAGATATCGCCCTCGGCGAATAAGCGGCACATGTCTGCCACATCGCGCGGAACTATATTAGCAACTACCGATATTACCCCCACTCCGCCGATAGCCATCACCGGCAGTGTAAGAGAATCATCACCCGATATCAACAGAAAATCTTTCGGGCATATCTTCCTGATTCGCGACATCTGCTCGAGACTGCCGCTGGCCTCCTTAACACCTATGATATTTTTTATCTCAGCCAGCTTCGCGAACGTCTCAGGCTCTATATTTACTCCCGTACGGGAAGCAATATTGTAAAGAATTATAGGTATATCTACCGCTTCCGCTATGGCCTTAAAATGCAGATAAAGGCCCTTCTGCGTCGGCTTATTGTAGTAGGGGCTGACTTGCAGGGACGCCTGGGCCCCGGCGCGCTTCGCATGCTTAGTAAGGGCTATAGCTTCGTCCGTAGAATTGGCTCCCGTGCCGGCTATGACCGGTACGCGGCCGCCGGCGCACTTTATCGTGAGTTCGATGACCCGATCATGCTCTTCATAATTCAGAGTGGCAGATTCACCTGTCGTGCCGCATGGAACCAAAGCGGACGTGCCATTCTTTATATGAAACTCCACTAATTGGCTAAGCGTCTTTTCGTCCACCTGACCTTCCTTGAAAGGCGTAACCAGTGCCACCATTGAACCTTTAAACATCTCTCATCACTCCTTCGTAAACAAGTTTTGCATAACCTTCCAGATAGACATTCTTAAAATCACCGTCTATCTTTCTAAAATATACTTTTAATTTCTCTCCGCTTTGTGTATGCACTGTTACGGGCGAGGTCATTCCTTCAGCTTCAGCGGAGATGAGCGCGCCTGCGACCGATCCGGTACCGCAGGCAAGAGTCTCATCTTCCACGCCGCGTTCGTATGTCCTTACCTTAATGCTGTTCTTACCGGCAATCTGCACAAAATCAGCGTTTGTCCCTTCGGGAGCAAATTCACCATGGCTGCGCAGATGTGAACCTATATTCTTGACGTCTACTTTCTCAATATCTTCTACAAAATGCACAACATGGGGCACTCCCGTATTTACGAAACTAAGTTTATACGGGCACTTATGTATCATAAGACAGAAGTTCCATCGGATATCTCTGGGCTCTGTCAACATAACCTTTACGAGGCTTCCATTTACACTGACTTTGATAGGCCCGGCCAGCGTATCGATCGTCATATCTTTCTTCGCTATCTTCTTAGTCACTGCATATAACGCAACGCATCTTGAGCCGTTCCCGCACATTTGGGCTTCACTGCCATCTGAATTAAACACACGCATCTTGAAATCGCATTTTTTCGAATTCTCAACTACTAAAATACCATCGGCGCCTATTGAACGTTTACGATCGCATGCTTTCCGCGCAAGAGCAGGTAAATTCTTAATTAAATTTGAACGATTATCGACTATCATAAAGTCATTTCCCGTAGCCACTGACTTTGTGAATTTTAAATCTCTCATCTATTTCAACGCCTTTGGTATAGTTTCGCCTTTTACCAGATCCTCATAAGTCTCCGGCTTACGCACGACGTAATAATTCTTACCCATGACCATAACCTCGGCCGGCCGCGGACGCGAATTGTAATTGCTGGACATGGTAAATCCGTATGCGCCAGCACCCATAACCGCCAATATATCGCCCTTGACTGCCTGCGGCAATAGCCTTTCTTTCCCTAGAAAATCCCCTGATTCGCATATAGGTCCGACTATATCAACCTTTTCACATGTCTCAGAGCTATGCTCCGATACCTTAACCGGAATTATCTTATGATATGCCTCATACAGACTGGGTCTGATGAGGTCGTTCATGCCGCCATCAACTATCAGAAACTTCTTACGTGGAGTCCTCTTCGTATATATTACACGCGTAACGAACACGCCGCTATTCCCGGAAATAAACCGTCCCGGCTCGAGTATTATTTTAAGGCCTGACTTCTTAAGAAGCGGTATCACGCGCTTGGCAAAATTCTTTGCCGTTTGCGGATTCTCTACCGAATACATTATGCCAAGCCCGCCACCTATATTAAAGTATTCGACATCTATCTTGTATGTCTTCAGAAAATCTAATGTCTTCTTTATGGCGTCCTCAAACGGCCCGGCGTCCAATATTTGAGATCCTATATGCACATGAACGCCATTCAGGTTAAGATTAGGATACTTCCATCTCATGTTGAATATCTTATGCACCGTTTCGAAGTCTAAGCCAAACTTCGTTCCACCTTTGCCTGTGGCTATGTAACGGTGCGTCTTCGGTATCACGTCGGGATTTATCCTGATAGCAACACTGACCTTTTTGCCGAACCTGGCGGCAATACTCTGTATCTCATCCAGTTCATCCTCCGATTCAGCGTTAAAGAAGAGTATGCCAAACTCTATCGCGGAGCTTATCTCCTCGGTTTTTTTTCCTACACCGGCGTAGACGACCTTCTTAGGATCGACTCCTGCCAGACGCGCCCTGTAGAGCTCTCCGCCGGATACTATATCGAGTCCGGCACCATTCTTCACCAGGGCCCTCACTACCGCCAGGCTGGAGTTGGATTTCATAGAGAAGGCTATGAGCGGATTTATCGGCTTAAAGGCCGTCTTTAGCTTCTTGTAATGATCTACCAACGTCTTATAACTGTAGAGATAGAAAGGCGTATCTACAGTCTTTGCTATATCGGTAATCTTTATACCTTCGCAGTAAAGCTCATTGTCCTTAAAACCAAATTCGTGCATCTGTCCAAACCTACTTTCTCGCTATCGATCTCTTAGACTCTACCGAAACCTTTGGATTAAATAATTTCAGGATATCTTCCCTGTCGAGCTTCATCGAAAACTTATCCAACTCAATCTGGCTCATACTTTTTATATCTATGCCGCTATCGATAGAATGCTTCACCAATTTCCCCACAATAGTGTGAGCTGTCTTAAACGGCACACCCCTATCGACAAGATAATAGACAATGTCGGTCGCATATAACGATTCATCCTCGAGATGTTCTTCGATCTTCACCTTATTGAACTTGAGCGTTGAAACAAGCCCCACCATGATCCCAAGCTCGTCGATAGCCAATTCTATTGAGCTAAATAGGGGCTCCTTATCGCACTGCATATCCCGATTATAGGAAAGGGGCAGGGCCTTCATCATAGTCAGAACGCTAACCAGGTTACCATATAGAGTGCCGGTCCGGCCTCTAATAAGCTCTAAAGAGTCGGCGTTCTTCTTATTAGGCATCAGCGAACTTCCGGTGCAGAATGCCTCGTCGATCTCTATAAAGTCAAACTCCTTAGTCGACCAGATTATAAGATCTTCCGCCAGCCGCGACAGATGCATCCCGAGGATCGACAGCGCGCTCAATATCTCTATAACAAAATCCCTGTCGCTTACCGTATCGATAGAATTGAACGAAGCGCTGATCTTAATGCCGGATATAGAAATATTATAAGCACTCGATAATATCGGCGTACCCGCAAGCGCTCCGGAACCCATAGTCAGCTTAATACTATCCGAGATACCTGTAAACCGTGATATGTCCCTATCCAGCATTTGGGCGTAGGCCTTAATATAATCCTTCGCAATTATCGGCTGAGCATGCTGCATATGTGTGAAACCCGGCAGAACCAGATCGTTATTGGACTTCGCCACTGCATACAGCGCGTCTTGGAGCCGACGGACCATAACTACTGTTTTTGCAAGCTCCGCTTTGCAATATGTTTTAACCGCAAAGACGACCTGGTCGTTGCGCGATCTCGCCGTATGAAGCTTAAGCGCCAGATCTCCGGCGATCGCCAGAAGTTTGTTCTGGATGTCGGTATGGATATCCTCGGCTTTATGATCGTATTTAAATTCGCCCTTTAAGACTAATGCATACAGAGAACCGAGCGCCTTATTAAGTTTCCCGGCTTCAGCGTGAGTCAGATACTTTGCCTTCTTCAATATCTGGACGTGCGCCATCGAGCCGAATAGATCATACTGTGCCAACTTATGATCATATTGGATGGATCGTGAAAACTTTTCTAACAGCGGGTCGGTCTCTTTTTGAAATCTTCCACCCCAAAGTTTTTTTGCCATCTTATTCTCCCAGTAAGACCCTGAACCACTTTCGATTATACCTTACCCTTATATAACCCTTTATACGGAAGACCCCAGAGATCCAGGAATCCTTTTGCAAGTGACTGGTCGAAGAGATCCCCTTCCTCATAAGTCGCAAGCGCTTTTCTATAAAGCGAGTTCGGACTCTTTCTACCCACCACAGAACATGTTCCTTTGTGCAGTTTTACCTTCACCGTACCGCTTACTTTCTTCTGAGTCTCGTCTATAAATTTATCGAGCGCTTCTTTAAGCGGCGTATACCATAATCCATAATACGTAAGCTCGGCATACTTCAATGCAAGGCCATCTTTAAAATGTGCGAGCTCTCTGTCAAGCACAAGGCTCTCAAGCGCCTTATGGGCGGTGAACATCACCCACCCTGCCGGAGCCTCATATATCTCACGAGATTTTATGCCGATAAGCCTGTTCTCGATCATATCACTTCTTCCTACGCCATGTTCTCCGGCTATCCTAGCAAGCTTCAGAATCAGATCGACGCTCTTCATCGCCTTACCATCAAGCTTTACCGGAATACCATTTTTAAATTCGATCTCGACATATGCGCATTTTGCGGGAGCGCGCGCCACACTTTTTGTAAGCTGATATATATCCTCGTCGGGCTCGTAGTACGGATCCTCGAGCTTCCCGCTCTCTATCGATATACCCCAGAGGTTAACATCTATAGAATATGGTTTCTTCTTGCTTACGTCTATCGGAATGTGGTGACGCTTCGCATACTCGATCTCTTCAGTTCTGGTCTTCAGCTCCCACTCTCGGACCGGCGCAATTATCTTTATGGCCGGATCAAGAGAACGTATTGTTACCTCGAACCTGACCTGGTCATTGCCCTTACCGGTACAGCCATGGGCAACCGCAGTGGCGCCTTCTTTATGGGCGGCCTTAACCATCCCCTTCGCTATAACAGGCCGCGATAGTGCCGTAGCCAATAGATATCCGGATTCATATGCAGCATCGGCCTTCAGCGCTTTAAATACAAAGTCATTTACGAATTCTTCTTTAAGGTCCTCAACGATGGCTTTTACGGCCCCAGTTTTTAATGCTCTCTTCTTATATGTGTCGAAGTCCGATCCCTGACCGACATCGGCCATATACGCTATAACATCATATCCTTTATTCGTAAGCCACTTTATGATGACCGAAGTATCTAAGCCTCCCGAATAGGCAAGAACCACTTTTTCTCTCATCTTAATTCTCCTCATTACTTCAAAAGTTTTAACAATATCGCCTTTTGCACATGCATCCTGTTCTCAGCCTGGGCATATACTACCGAATGCCTGGAATCCATTACGGAGTCAGATATCTCCTGGCCGCGATGCGCCGGAAGACAATGCATGACAACATGTGTATTTTTGGCAAGCTTTGCAAGTTTATCATTCAGCTGAAAATTTTTAAATGCCTTTATTCTCTTGGCCGAATCTTTCTCCTGACCCATACTGACCCAAACGTCGGTATATAACACGTCGGCATCCTTCGCCGCCTTTTTGGGGTCATTGGAGATCTCGAGAGTCGAGCCGGACTTGGCCGCATACGACTTCGCTATTTTGACTATCTCTTTATCCGGCGCATAGTTCTTAGGTGTCGCGACCCTCATGTTAATGCCGAGCTTAGCCGCGATACACATGAGAGAGTTCAATACGTTATTACCATCGCCTATATAGCTTATGGTCAATCGCTCCAGTGTTCCAAATTTCTCTTCCATTGTGAAGATATCACCGAGGGCCTGGCAAGGATGCGCAATATCACTTAGGCCGTTAATTATAGGTATCGATGCATATTTTGCCAGCTCTTCGATATCGGCATGTTTATAGGTCCTGGCAACTATACCGTTCAGATACCGCGACAGTACGCAAGCCACATCCTTAACGGATTCTCTACCGCCCATACCCAGCTCTGTCGAGCCCAGATACACGGAATGACCTCCCAGTTGAAACATGCCAATCTCAAAAGATACTCTGGTTCTGTTAGACGGCTTTTGGAATATGAGACCTATGGATTTACCCTTAAGCGCAGATTGATATTTTACGCTATTAAGCTTAACGTCCTCAGCCAAATTAATTATCTCAAAGATCTCCTGATATCCTAGCTCCTGAATCGAAAGCAGATCTCTCTTCATGTTAAACCTTCTTTCATTTAAAACTTTGCTAATACTTTATCAAGCACAGCTATAGCCTTATCTATCTCAGCCTTATTAACCGTTATCGGAGGCATTATCCTGAGCACTGTATCCTGTGTACAGTTAATAAGGAGTCCCTTGTGAATGCACTCTCTGTAAATATCTTCACCCTTAATAGACAGCTCTATGCCTATTATAAGCCCTATAGTTCTGATCTCCTTAATAAAATGATATTTCTTCTTCAATGCTTCGAGCTTTCCCTTCAGGTATGAGCTCATCTTATTCGTATTGGCGAGCAGCTTATCTTTCTTTATCACATCAAATACGGCGAGCGCCGCGGCGCATACTATCGGAGAACCGCCAAATGTCGATGCGTGCGTCCCAGGAGTAAGCACATCCTGGAATTTTCCGTAAGCGACGCATGCGCCGATCGGAAGTCCGCCGCCCAATGATTTGGCGAGCGTCATCACGTCCGGCTTCACACCGAACACCTCACCCGCAAACATCTTGCCGCTTCTACCCATGCCGGTCTGCACCTCGTCAAATATAAGCGTCAGATCCTTCTCATCACAGAGCTTTCTCAGGCCCTTCATATAATCAACGCCGGGAATATTGATACCGCCCTCACACTGAATAGGTTCCAGCATTACACCTATGGTGCGCTCGTTGATAGCGGCATTAATCGCGCCGATATCATTAAACGGCACATGCACAAATCCGGCAAGAAGCGGCTCGAAGCCTTTCTTAACCTTGTCCTGACCCGTCGCCGTTATCATAGCCATAGTCCTGCCATGGAAGGACTTAGCCATCGTTATGATCTCATATCTTCCCTTATCATGCCCGTACTTACGGGCGATCTTTATCGCCGCCTCATTAGCCTCCGCGCCCGAATTTGCAAAGAATACCTTCCCCGGAAAGGAATTCTCTATTATCTTCTTCGCCAGCAATCCCTGAAGCTCGGAATAGTAATTATTCGACACATGCACCAACTTCTTTACTTGAATAGACACGGCTCTGGCAACCGCCGGATGACAATGCCCTATTCCTGACACCGCCCATCCCGGAAAGAAGTCCAGATATCGCTTCCCTTCGGCATCCCATACTATGGAGCCTTTGGCCTTCTCCAGAACTAAAGGCACCCGCTTATATGTATTCATCACATATTTATCATACATCGAAATTATCTTATCTGTCTTATTCATGACATCCCCTGTTACAATTAACGGTGAAATTATTTTACTACTTGTGTCCCTATACCTTTATCGGTAAATATTTCCAGCAGTAACGCATGCGGGATCCCCGCATCGAGTATATGCGCCTTCTTAACTCCACCCTTTATCGCATTTATGCATGACATCGTCTTTGGAATCATTCCGCCGTCGATAATATTTTTATTGATCAGCTTCATCGCTTCACCGGCTTTAAGCGTATCATATAATGAGTCGGGATCCTTTTTGTCTTTCAACACCCCTCTCACGTTTGTCAACAGCACGAACTTCTCCGCCTTTAATGCCACCGCGATCTCGCTCGCCACATCATCGGCATTAACATTGTAGACGTGATGGTCTCTGCCTATACCGAGCGGATATATGACCGGCACTATATTATCCTTAATCAAGCGCTTTATAACCGTAGTGTCTACGGAGGTAACTTCCCCTACGTATCCGAGATCCGCATCGAGTTTCATTTTCTTAACTCGTATCAGGCCATTCTCTCTGCCGCTAATACCGAACGCCTTCGCACCCATACCTTTAAGGGCCTTGACAATTTTGCCGTTAATCGTAGCCAGTGCGCTCTCTATAATGTGAAGAGATTTATCGTCCGTATATCTACGGCCACCGATGAATTTAGGTTCAATACCTGCTTTCTTCATCATCTTCGATATGTATGGCCCCCCACCATGAACGATGACCGGCCTCATGCCGACATAATTCATGAACATGATATCCTCTAATATAGCGGGATCCAGCCCCTTCTCGTCCACAGCTGCGCCACCATACTTTATTACAATCGTCTTTTCGAAAAACTTTTTTATATGCGGGAGTGCCTCGATCAGCACTTCGCTCTTTCTTATAGCCTCTTTCATTTTATTCTATTCTTCTTTCGGCCTTAGGCTACGTACTGTACTCAGAATTTATCGTGACATATTCCTTAGAGAAGTCGCATGTCCAGGCTCTTGCAAACGATCTGCCGCTCTTTAAGTCAACCGTTATGTAAACATTTTTGTCTTTAAAGTATCTTCTGGCCTTATCCTTAGTGAATGAGGCGTCTATAGAACCGTTCGATAGCGCTTTCACCGGACCCAGATAGACATCCGTTTTATCAATATCAAAATCGACCCCACTTGCGCCAGCTGAGGCCACGATCCTGCCCCAGTTCGGATCTGACCCGAAGATCGCGCACTTTAATAGGTTGGAGATCGATATCTTACGAGCCATAGCTCTGGCTTCCTCTACGGTCCTTGCCCCCTTAACCAATATCTCGACGAGTTTCGTAGCGCCTTCACCGTCTGCTGCCAGCATCTTAGCTAATTCGCCTGCCAGATATTTAAACGCCTCGGTAAATTTCTTATAATTAGCGTCCTTGCCCGTGATCTTTTTGTTACCGGCCAAGCCGTTGGCCATAATGAAACAGGTATCGTTTGTGCTCATATCGCCGTCGACGGAAACCATATTGAACGAGCCCCATACAGCCTCATCGCACGACTCCTCCAGCATCTTTTTAGATATCGAAGCATCCGTCGTAATAAAAGCCAGCATCGTGGCGTGCATAGCCGTCTTCATCTCGGGATAGAGCATACCCACGCCCTTGCATGAACCGCCGATAGTCACCTCGGAGGCACCAAGTTTAATCTTAACCGCAAGCTCTTTCCTTTTAGTGTCTGTGGTCATTATCGCGTCGGCAAAGTCGGTGCCCTTATCTTTCGCTAATTCGTGTACCAGCGCCGGAAGAGCCTTCTCTATCTTCTCCACCGGCAAAGCCTGCCCTATTATGCCTGTCGAGGCAACCAATACCATCCGCTCATCTATTTTCAGGAGTTTTGCAACGCCCGAAGTCATGGCGTGAGCATCGCGTTGGCCGGTCTTGCCGTTCGCGCAATTGGCGTTTCCGCTGTTCACGATGATCGACTGATGAGTCTTGGCGTTTAAATGCGTAAGGCTGACTTTGACCGGGGCCGCCTTACAACGGTTCGTAGTCAATGCGCCGGCCGCCACGGCAGGCACCTCTGAATATATGAGCGCCAGATCCTTCTTGCCCGAGACTTTGATTCCGGCCTTTACTCCGCTGGCCAGAAATCCCTTCGGGGCCGTAACCCCACCTTTGACTTTAATCATAACTCAATCCTTAATTGCTCCGAGATTTTTACAATAAATCGTTTTGCCTGCCATAGCGGCGTTTACTTTCGAGGCCGCCTGACCGATAAGGGCGAAAAATCTCGTTATCTCAGCCCCTCGGTCTCGTCGAAGCCGCACATAATATTCATATTCTGGACCGCCTGGCCTGAGGCTCCCTTTGTCAAATTATCGATACACGATATCACTATCAGCCGTGATCCGGTAACCTTAATACCGATATCACAAAAGTTCGTATTCACTACATCTCTTACCTGAGGGAAATTACCTTCGTCCAGCACTCTGACGAACGGTTCGTCCTTATAAAATGATTTATATGCGCTAATAACCGCCGCCGTATCCATAGGCTTTGTCAGTTTCAAATATATTGTAGAAAGTATGCCTCTATTCATCGGAATAAGATGAGGCGTGAAGACCACGCTTATATCTTTCTTAGCCACGAGCGACAGAACCATATTGATCTCGGGCATATGCTGATGTTCATTCACCTTATATGCCTTAAGGTTCTCATTGACCTCGCTGAATAAGAGCGAAGTATCGGCTTTCTTCCCGGCGCCTGTCGTCCCACTCTTAGAATCGATAATGATCTCTGAGGCATCTATCGCATCCCGGCTCAGCATGGGCATGATACCCAGTATAGCGCTCGTCGGATAGCATCCAGGATTTGCGATTAAATTGGCCTTCTTTATTATCTGTCTGTTAAGTTCGGGCAATCCGTATACGGCCTGAGACAGGTTGTCCTTGTCCTTATGCCCGACGCAATAATGCTTTTCATACACAGGCGCGCTCAGTCTGTAGTCAGCGCTTAAGTCTATTACCCGCTTGCCTGCGCTTAAAAATACAGGAGCCACCTCCATCGAAACTTTGTGTGGTAGAGCCAGAAAAACAAGATCGACGTTCTTGGCCATTGCTTGTGGATCCGTCTTCTTGCACATAATATCGATCCGGCCCTTGAATGAACCTATCAGAGAACCTATCGGCTCCTCACCCTGACTTACTGCAGAAAACGCCGAGACCTCTGTTATCGTAACATTTTTATGGTTAAGAAGGATCTTTAGCGCTTCCTCTCCGGAATATCCGGTAACGCCTACCACTCCCACTTTAAGCATATTCGTCTCCATTCTTGTCATCATCCTCGACGGACGCATTCTTTAATATTAAAGCAAAAGGCCTACAGTGTCAACTAAAATCATCGTCGGAGTTGACCCGGTAGGCCTTTAAATTGTCGTCGGAAACCTTTTTAAGGCTGCCTATATTATCTCTTCGTGAACTGGAATCTTCTCCTGGCTCTCTTCCTACCGTATTTCTTACGCTCCCTGGCTCTCGGATCACGCGTTAAGAAGCCTGCTTTTTTGATAGTATTTTTCAGTTCGGCATCCATTTTAACAAGGGCTCTGGATATGCCCAGCTTAACAGCGCCTGCCTGGCCGCTCAATCCACCGCCGCAACAATTCGCGAACACATCCAACTTAGGTACAAGATTAACAAGCTCCAGTGGTTGCATGATAACCAGACGATTGACCTCTCTCGGGAAATAATTCTCGAACGGCCTCTTATTTATGGTTATCTTGCCGGTACCATCAATGATCCGTACGCGGGCTATAGAATTTTTACGCCTTCCTGTGGCTATATATTGGACTTTCTCTGCCATTTATATCTTCCTCTTTCCTATACGGTAAGTTCTTTGGGGTTCTGGGATGCGTGCGGATGCTTATCATCTGCATATACCCTTAACTTCTTTAACATTTTTTCTCCGAGCTTGGTCTTTGGGAGCATTCCGGATACCGCATGTCTTATTACACGCTCAGGATCCTTCTTAAGAACAACCTCGAGGGTTTCGATATTTAAGCCACCCGGATATGCAGAGTACCTCTTATACTCTTTTTGCTCCAGCTTCTTTCCAGTGACCTTTATCTTGCTTGCGTTAATAACAATAACCTCGTCGCCCAGATTCTGATGAGGCGAAAATATCACCTTATCTTTACCTATCAATATGCTAGCCACTTTGGTAGCAAGGCGCCCGAGGATCTTATCCTTGGCATCGACTATGTACCAACTCTTCGTGATATCCTTATCTTTCGCTATATATGTCTTCACTTAACACCTTCTTCTGTTAGTTTTACATTGCCAATAAGAATTAGAATACTACCACAATTGTCCAATATTTGTCAAATAAATTTTCGCGGCTTATTTTTGGGGTTCGACCTTAAGCACCTGTCAGCCTCATTAAGTGTGCGGATATATCCTTTAATAAAACCTCGGTCATGGCCCCGGACTTACGGTCTTTAACTTCCACTATATCTTTCTTTGCGTTCTTTGCCCCCACTATTATCTTTATGGGTATACCTATCAAATCGGCATCTTTGAATTTAACGCCGGCCGTTTCATTGCGGTCGTCAAACAGTACCTCAATTCCTGCCTTTGATAACGCATCGTAAACAGCTTCCGACACCTCTTTAACCTTTTTATCATCCATATTTAACGCAATGATAACTGTGGAATAAGGAGCTATCGATATCGGCCATAGGATCCCGTCTTTATCACTGTTCGTCTCTATAACGCTTGCCAGTATCCTGGTCACTCCTATGCCGTAACAACCCATTACAGCAACGATCTCCTTGCCGTCTTTATCCAATACCTTGGCGCCTAATACATCTGAATACTTTGTGCCAAGTTTGAACGTGTGGCCAACCTCTATGGATTGCTTCACCTCAATAGATTTGCCGCAGGCCGGACATCCGTCGTCCTTAGTGATCATTCTAAGATCCGCAAACTCTTTTGTTTCAAAGTCGCGCCCGATATTGACATTTATTATATGGGCATCTTTCTTGTTTGCGCCAGTAATAAAGTTATCCATATTTCTTACCGCATTATCCGCGATTATCCTTGTGTTCCTGATACCGACCGGACCGGTAAAACCGACGGGCGCTCTGGTAACATCTTCGATCGTTTTCGAATCCGCCAGCTCAAGATTAACCACCTTCAGGAAATTTTTAACCTTGGTCTCATTGGCCTCGTGGTCGCCGCGAAGAAGAACCGCTACCACATTTCCATCGGCCTTATATATGAGAGTCTTCACCATCTTCTCCGCTCCAACCTTAAGAAGCTCCGACACCTTCTCGATCGTAGTTATACCGGGCGTATCGACCTGCGCTATCGGCAGTGTCTTCTCCTTCGCCGAGACCGACTTCGCCTTAGTCCTGCATTCTGCCACCTCTGTGCTGGCGGAATATTTACACTTAGAACAGATTACGATTCTGTCTTCACCGGCCTCAGACGGAACCATGAATTCATGAGATACACTGCCGCCCATCATGCCGGGATCGGCCTGCACAGGAACAAATGGAAGGCCGCATCTGGTGAATATCCGGCAGTAAGCATCGTACATCTTCTTATAGCTTTCTTCCAGCCCGGCTACATCGCAGTCAAACGAATATGCATCCTTCATTATAAATTCGGACGTCCTCATTACGCCGAAACGCGGACGCGGTTCATCTCTGAACTTCGTCTGAATCTGGTATAGTATAAGAGGAAGTTCCTTGTAGCTCTTCACATTGTTTGCCACAAGATCAGTCACGATCTCCTCGTGTGTTGGGCCCAGGAGCAACTCTCTGCCGTGCCTGTCTTTAAACTTTATAAGCACCTCACCTAGAACTTCGTAACGACCCGTCCTTTTCCAAATCTCAGGCGGATGTATAGCAGGCATTAACACTTCCTGGCTGCCCTTAATATCCATCTCTTCTCTTATTATCCTCTTAACTTTCTCGAGAACACGGACGCCGAGCGGCAAAAACGAATATACGCCGGATACGAGCTTTCTTACGAATCCGCCGCGGATCATAAGTTTATGGCTTATTACTTCCGCGTCCTGCGGATCTTCTTTCAGTGTCGGTATAAAACTCTTAGACCATCTCATATTTTCTTCAGTTCCTTTAATAGTTCTGTAACAAAATGTTTTTCTTTAACGCGCCTCAGCACTTTACCCTTAACGAAAAGGGCTCCGGAACCCTTACCCGAGGCGATCCCAATATCGGCTTCTCTGGCTTCACCGGGCCCATTAACTTCACAACCCATAACGGCTATTGTAATCGGACGTCTATCTGAGGGCTGATATTTCATGGCCGATAATTTACCCTCTAAGGCCTCCACTATTCTAAGAAGATCTACCTGACAACGACCGCATGTCGGGCATGAAACTATCTCGGGCCCGAAATTCCTCAAATTCAGCGAACTTAGAATGCGCCTCGCCGCACTTATCTCCTCTATAGGATCGGCGGTCAATGACACCCTTATAGTATCGCCTATTCCGTCCAACAAAAGGCTTCCTATTCCAACCGAAGACTTTATTATACCGCTCTGGTGGGGGCCGGCGGCTGTAACGCCGAGATGCAGGGGATAGTCACTTACCTTTGACATCTTCCTGTAAGCTTCTACCGTTGAGACAACATCGGAAGCTTTCAGGGATATAATTATATCATGAAAATTCAGCTCTTCAAGTTTTTTAACATATCTATTTGCCGCGGTCACGAGAGCGTCGGGTGAACTTGATCCTGCGGACCCTGAATTAACGCCCACTCTTATAGGGATGCGCGCTTTCGAGGCCGCCTTAACAACGGCCGCTATTTCATCCGGCTTCTTAATATTCCCCGGATTAAGCCGTATCTTATCAGCGCCCGCTTTTATGCATTCGAGGGCGAGCCTGTAATCGAAATGTATATCGCAGACCACCGGAATCCTTGCCCCGGCCTTTATCTTACCGACAGCTGCCGCATCCCGCATATCCCTGATCGCAACTCGCACGATCTCACAGCCGGCACTCTCAAGCCTTTTAATCTGCGCGAGAGTTGCCGGGACATCCGCAGTGGGCGTAGTCGTCATCGACTGTATCGATATGGGCGCACCTTCGCCTATCTTTACGCCTCCAACCCTGATCTGTCTTGTTCTCTTTCGCTTAATCATTTTTTCATCATCTTTTCTGTTACTATAATATCCTTCGGATCCCGCTTGACTACGATGAGCCACGTCAAGTAGGGGACTGTTGCAAAATGCAACTTCCGTCATTCTGAGGGAGGCCATCGGCCGACCGAAGAATCTATTTACCGTCGAGATTCTTCACTTCGCCCTTTGGGCTTCGTTCAGAATGACGGGAAAATTGACATTTCGCAACAGT
>Ga0209083_1000812_pt1 | contig 41688 bp, 34 predicted proteins | sample AM7aDNAmetaG_FD_184132 | JGI IMG/M metagenome (GOLD analysis project Ga0209083, IMG submission 184132) | Freshwater microbial communities from Finland to study Microbial Dark Matter (Phase II) - AM7a DNA metaG (SPAdes) (version 3) | ecosystem: Environmental > Aquatic > Freshwater > Lake ... | reverse complement strand
CCAGATTGCTGCTGAAGCTGCTGTCGGTGGATCGATCCAGGTAGAAGCCATCCTCATTGCTGGAATTGTCCGTCCAGGAGAGGCTGATCTGCGTTTGGGAAATCACCGTGGCACTGAGCCCCGAGGGCGCTGCCGGGCCAGGGGCCAGGGTGATGGCGCTGGCCGGATTGCTGTTGGCCGACTGATTGGGTCCATTGGTGGCGCGGACGCGGAAGTAGTACAGCGTGGTGGGATTAAGCCCGGTGATCGAGGCGACGGTGGCGTTCTGAGCAGCCGTGCTCGTCACCAGGTTCTGCGTGAAGCCGGCATCGGTAGCCCGGTCAATGGCAAAGCCGGTCTCATTGGCGGAATTATCCGCCCAGCTCAGGTTAATCTGTGAGGAGTTGATGGCGGTGGCAGCAAGATTGCTGGGACCTACGCCGCCGCGGATGATGCCCCCGCCGAAGGAGGCGACCCAGATATCCTTAGAGTTGTAAGGGTTGACGAAGACGCGCTCGGTCATGGCGAAGGGGAATGAAGCGACACTGATGAAGTTGGCAGCCGACAAACCCGGAACGGTAACATCCGGGGTGTAGAGCAAGCCCCCACCCTCGCCTGCCACATACATCTCCTTCGTGGCGGGGTTGATCGTGACCGATTGGATCGGCAACGAGCCATAGAGAGTCGGAATAACGCTGCCGAGGTTCATCTTCGTCCAGGTCAGGCCGCGGTCTGCGGTACGGTAGAGATCGCCTCTATCGTTGCCCGTACCATTCCAGCCGTTGTAGACACCGACATACCAGGTGTTCTGGGCTGGATCAGTAGGATCGATCGTCACCTCTTTCGTATACCAGTGCATGTTCGGGTCGGAGCGGTCAACCCAGCTTGTGCCATCGTCGGTACTGACGAACACGCCACTGCTGTCCGTGAAGAGGTTGTTGACCATCCTGCCCGAATACGTGGCGATCAGCGTCCCATCGTTCAGAACTTGAAGGGTGTAGGCATGGCCCTCCGTCCGCGGCGGGTTTGCCAGATGAGTCCAGGTCGATCCCGTACCTGCACTGAGGTTATTCGTGACCCAAACTCCACCGTTGGTACCGACGCCATCAACGGTCATCGCGTACATGCGGTTGGCATTGTTCGGATCCATTTGGATCCAGACCACCGGAACGCCAAAGCTGTGGATGCTGGACCAGGTGGCTCCCTGGTCGGCAGAGACTACTACCGCTCCGTATTGCCAGCTCGGATTGCAGCGGGCATCAGTCAGGTAGGTGGTTTGGTACATATCATGCACATTGCTCGTCGCACCATAGAGCTGACCGTTGAAATAGATGGTCTTGTACAAGGTGTTTTGCACGACACCGTTGTAATTCGGATACGACCACGATGCTCCACCGTCAGTGCTGCGCCAGCCCAGAATATCCGTGTAGCTGGCCATGATGTTGGTGGGGCTGGTCCAGGTGATGTAGTGAACGCTGGTCTCAGTAAGTCCAACACCACGATAGGCTTTGTGCTGTGGCGTGTTCTGCCCCGCAGGATTGCTGTCGGCCTGATTCTCGTAGGTCTGATGCCAGGTGACACCGCCATCACTGGTCACATGCGTAAAGTTCTGGGCGATAATCGCCTTGTTAGCATCTGTGGCACACACAGCAAAGCCCGAAGCCTCGCCGCCCCAACTCCAGTCCAAGTCTCCGCCTTGTCCCTCATAGGCTGTGATGGTGTTCTTGTTCGGAGTATTCGGCGTCACATCCCATGGCACGGTGAAAAACGTATCAGCCCACGTATTGCCGCCGTCCGTGCTCTTGAGCACCTGCGGCCGACCATACAGGTCAACGCCTGCTGTATATACCATGCTGATATTGTTCTGGGCCATTGAGATATAGTGCATATCCCCGCCGGTAGGAATCGCCGCAATCCCACTGCCTACATTCACCCAGCTTCCCCCGACATCCAGGCGATACGCTCCACCATAGGCGAGATTCTCAGGATTCGAACTCGGCGCCGGACTGCTGCTGGTGGTCAGCGCCAGGAGACGCACCGTGCTGCCTTCTTTAGCGCCGGTAAACGACATGATCGTCTGGCCCGGCTGCTGCGCGGCCAGGGAGAAACTCGATCCCCCGTTACTGGAGATCAACAGACCCTGGTTCGTGCCGACGTAGACATTGCTTCCATCGAAGAACGCCCCGGCCACATAGAGATTGCTGGATGTATAGGCAGTCGTGAAACTCGTGCCGCCATTGGTGGACAGGTACAGATTGGACCCGTTGGAAACCAGCAGTTGGGTTGTCGTGGAGACGTCGGTCCCGATCCAGTACGCCGTGCCATTGGTCCATCCACTGACGCTGGCGAAGGTGTTTCCTCTATCCGTGCTCTTCGCCAAATTGAGACTGCAATTGGCGATGTAGAGGATATTCGGATCGCTGGTAAAGCGAACCTGCATGGTCGAGCCGCTATTCACCCCGCCGACACTGCTGTGAAAGTTGACCATCTTCCAGCTTTGGCCAAAGTCGCGGGAATGGTAGATGCCGCTCATATCGCTGGAGATCCAGAGATCCTGCCCATTGGGAGCGATGACCGAGCCATACAGCGCACCACCGCCGCCGGGACCATCGGTGTTCCAGAGAGTGGGCATCGCCAGGAGGATGCGCGCCTCCACCGCTTCGATCAGCGGACGGGTGGCAAGCCTTAAGGCAGTGGACCGACTGCGGGATTGATTTGCAGTGGAACGACCGATAGCAGCGCGAAACAGCGGCATCTGTGCCTCCAGCAGGATGACAGCCTCATCAGTGTACTACTGATTACCACGTCTGATGTGGGGAGTCCAACGCAATAATGGGAGATACGGCACATACCGCCATGAGGATCGCGTCTCCTCAGATAGGTGTGTAATACGGATCATACTGGTGGTTCAGTGCACGGCTGTTCGGTAGAGTACCGCCATGACAAGACGGCAACGCTTGATGGCAACCATCCGCGGAGAGGCGGTAGATCGACCTGCGGTGAGTTTCTACGAAATCGGTGGACTGCCCGCCAATCCGGACGATCCGAGTCCATTCAATATTCACAACGATCCCTCCTGGCGGCCACTGATCAAGCTTGCCGAAGAATGGACGGACCTGATCCGCCTGCGCACACCGGACGTACGGCCGGCATGCCCGCAGGTCGTCAGCGAACTGCGTAAGGAGGAGACCTGGACCGAGCAATCGGCCCATGGCCCATCGCGTTACCGGCGGACGACCATCCGCATCGGCGGCAGAACACTGACCTCCCTGACACGTCGCGATGCCGGGATCGATACGATCTGGACGATCGAGCACCTGCTCAAGGGGGCGGAGGATCTGCGGGCGTACCTGGAGTTGCCTGATGAGTATCTGGAAGAGACCATCCATTGCGCAAACCTGCACGCGGAGGATGCACTGGTGGGCGACGCCGGCATCGTCATGGTTGATACCTCGGACCCGCTTTGCCTGGCGGCCGCTCTGTTTTCGATGGAGGATTACACGACGCTCGCGTTCACGGAGCCAGCCCTGTTCCATCGGTTGCTGGAGAAATTCGCGAAGCCGCTCTATCGGCGAACAGAGATCGTGGCCGCCGCTTTTCCCGGGCATCTCTGGCGCATCTACGGGCCGGAGTACGCTTCAGAGCCGTTCCTGCCGCCGGCGCTCTTCGATGAATATGTGGTGCGCTACGTTGAGCCGATGGTGCGGATGATCAATCAACATGGCGGCTTCGCCCGCATCCACTGTCATGGACGGGTGCGGAACATCCTTCCGAAGATGGTGAAGATGGGCGCGGCCGGCACCGACCCACTGGAGCCGCCGCACCAGGGCGATATCACGTTGGCCGAGGCGCGAGCAATGGTTGGGAAAGATCTGGTGATCTTTGGCAACCTGGAGGTCAGCGACATCGAGAACCTCCCGCCGGCACAGTTCGAGCAGGTCGTTCGCCGATCCCTGGCCGAGGGCACTGCAGGCAGCGGACGCGGATTTGTCCTGATGCCCAGTGCTGCCCCCTATGGGCGAATGATCACGCCGACCACGATGGCGAACTATATGACGATGGTTCGGCTGGTGGAGGCGATGGCGTAACGCGCAAGGTCATGAGCTCGTGTGACGATCATGGGCCAGCTGGTCGAGGATCTTGGCGACCAGACCGGTCCAGCCGGTCTGGTGCATAGCGCCCAAGCCCTTGCCGGTATCGCCGTGGAAGTACTCGGGAAACAGCAGCAGTTCGCGGAAGTGCGGGTCGTGCTGCTGCAGGTCGTTGCTGTACATCGGCCGCCGGCCTGACGCGTCCGGGAGAAAGAGGGCGCTAAGCCGCCGGCCGATCTCCATCGCGACCTCGTTCAGGTTCATCATGCGGCCGGAACCGCTTGGGCATTCGACGGTGAAGCTCTTGCCATAGAAGCGGTCATACACCCGCAGGGCGGTGATCAGCATGAATGCCATGGGGAACCAGATCGGCCCGCGCCAATTGCTGTTGCCGCCGAATAGACCGCTGCGCGATTCGCCCGGTTCGTATCGAACCACCAGTTCGTCGGTGCCACAGCCAAGCACGAACGGGTGCTCCAGGTGGTATCGTGAGATGGAACGCAGGCCATAGGTCGAAAGGAACTCGGTTTCATCAAGCACGCGCTGCAGGATGCGGCGAAGTCTGCCCTCGTGAGCGATGCTTAGCAGGCACTTGTGGCCATCGGGGGTCCAGACACAGGCGATGCCCCCGGAGAACTCCGGCCGGTTGGCGAGCAGCCACTCATAACGTTCGCGGAAGTGCGGCAGGTTCTGGAACCAATGCTCCTCAAGCACTTGTGCGGCAAAGAGCGGGACGATGCCCACCAGTGAGCGGACCAGCAGCGGTTCAGCCTTGTCGGTGCCATCGTGCTGTCGGTGGATGATGTCGTAATACCAACCATCCTGCTCGCTCCACATGCTCACAGCGCCGGGGGCTTCGGCGTTGATGGCGGCCGAGATGCTCAGGAAGTGCTCGAAGAACTTCGCGCCCAGGTGTTCATACACGGTGTCTTTCTGCGCCAGTTCCAGGCCCATGGCCATCAGGTTGAGACAGAATAGCGCCATCCAGCCGGTGCCATCGGCCTGCTCGATCCATCCGCCATCCGGCAGCGACTGGGAGCGGTCGAAGACGGAGATGTTGTCCATGCCCAGGAAGCCGCCTTCAAAGATGTTCCGGCCGGTGCGGTCCTTGCGGTTCACCCACCAGGTGAAGTTCAGCAGCAGCTTGTGATAACAGCGCTCCAGGAATTGCAGGTCGCCATGCTCCTGGCGGGCATGTTTCTCCATGTTGTAGATGCGCCAGACGGCCCAGGCCTGCACCGGCGGATTCACATCCGAGAAATGCCACTCGTATGCCGGCACCTGGCCGTTGGGATGCATGAAGCGCTCATTGATCAGCAGTTCTAGCTGGCTCTTGGTGAGGTCGATATCGACCATCGCCAGCGGGATGGCATGAAAGGCGCTGTCCCAGGCGGCGAACCAGGGATATTCCCACTTGTCCGGCATCGACATGACATCGCTGGCGAACAGGCTGTTCCAGGATGCATTGCGGCCATCCAGCCGCTGCGCGGGAGGCGGGAAATCCGGGTTGTCGCCATGGAGCCAGGCATGGACATCGTAGAGGTAGAATTGCTTGGTCCAGAGCATACCGGCAAGTGCCTGACGCTGAATGCGGCGTTCCTCTTCAGTAAGCAGGGGGGCGTGGATGTTGTGATGAAACGTATCCGCCTCGGCCATTCGCGCTGTGAAGGTCTGATCGAACTGGGCAAATGGTTCGGCAAGGGCGCGATCGGTGAGCAGCAGGCGCAGCTCCGAGGTTCGTCCCGGTTCGATGGACAGGTTGTAGCGCAAGCCCGCTTTGGTGCCGCGCGGTTCGGCAGAGATCGCGCCCTGCTCGCCGTGAACGATGTATTCATGGAACGCATCCTTCACGTGTGGATGACGATTGGGCGCGTGATACAAGCGTTGGTTGTCTGTTTCGTTGCAGGTGAATAGTACTTCGGGCGCGCCCATTGCATACAAATGGCGAATGCCCAGCGACGACCCCGTACACAGCAGTTCAACATATCCTGCATGGTGCGCCGTGAGTTCGATAGCGGGCTCGGACGTTGCTGCCGGTTGCCATGCCCAGGTGTTGCGATACCAGAGCTGCGGCAGGAGGACCAGGCCGGCGGCGGCCGAGCCACGGTTGGTGGCGGTGATGCGGATGGCGATCTCCTCGGGGCCGGCTTTGGCGTACTCGATGAGGACGTCGAAGTAGCGGCCTGCATCAAAGATGCCGGTGTCGAGCAGTTCATACTCCCCATCGTTGCGCGTGCGCCGGGCGTTCTCCTGAGTCAGTTGATCGTAGGGGAACGACTCCTGGGGATACTTATAGAGCATTCGCATGTACGAATGGGTCGGCGTCGAGTCGAGGTAGTAGTAGAGCTCCTTTACATCCTCACCATGGTTGGCCTCAAGCGGGGTGAGGCCAAAGAACCGTTCCTTAAGAATTGGGTCTTTGCCATTCCAGAGGGCCAGGCCAAAGCAGAGGATCTGTGCTTCATCACAGAGTCCGCCGATGCCATCTTCGCCCCAGCGATAGGCTTTGGAGCGCGCCATGTCATGGGTGAGGGATGTCCAGGGGTCGCCGTTGGCGCTGTAATCCTCGCGAACGGTTCCCCAGGCGCGGTCGGCGATGTATGGTCCCCAGCGTTTCCAGTTCGCCTTGCCGGCGCGGTGTTCGCGCAGACGCTGGGTTTCCCGATCAGCACGGGGCATGTGGGCCTCCTGTGCCGATCATAGGATGTGGTAAGTACAGGTGCGCAAGTTCTCGGTGATGGTACCCTCTGTGTGCTAAGTGCTGTAGTGAATGGTGGTTACGGCGAAATCAGGGAGCAGGTGCGCAAGTTCTTAGGGGACCTTCTCCCAGAAGGAGGACGAGCAAGACGGGTACGGCACCCCTCACCTCGGAAAAAAGTGTGACATTGAGTGACAAAGTGTGACATTGCCCCGCAAGAACGTAATACGCAATACGTCATGCGTGGAAGATCTCGTTGCGCTAGAAAGCGGGGCGCTGCCTTAACAGCCCTTGTGGGCCTGCTACGAGCGTATTCGATTGAGAAATAGCGTGGCCAGGTGAGGGCCAAGAGAGGGTGAAAAAACAGGTCTCTCTACCATATAGGGGTCCTTTGCAAGATTCGATAAAGAGAGATCGAGATTTGACAATGGTTTACGGACTGCGAACAAAATTCGCATAATTTTTGGAGAGTCGTGGCATGCGGATTGCTTGGCGGTGATGACCCTCTTGGCTGCGGCCGGATGCGCAGACGGACCTCCGCTGATGAAGGGCGGCCCCAAAAGCATCGCCCGTCGCCGCAGGCGACTGGACGACCGCCGTGCGGGCGTCAGCAAGGCGAAGGCGTACGTCGCCGGGAGACGAGGCAGGCCAGATGCAGGCCCGCCGGTGAGAGAAGCGAACAGCAGGCGCAGACTTTCTCACGCCACGGCGCTACGTTGCAGGAGAGAGCAAGAGAAGACTCTGAACAGGAGATAGCGGATCTGGAGCTGTGCCGGGCATCTGGCATTGCTTTGGCGCGGTCGTATCATTTGGTGGCGAGGATGGCCAATGGGTGACACCCGGACGATTGCCGTTGATGCCGAGATGCGGGTTGGCAAGGAATGGCGGGCATGCCGTATCACCGCTCGGGTGAGAAAGGCAATGGCGGCGTTGGTGCTGGGTGTTGTGATCGGCGTGGTGCAGATGGCTTCGCCGGCACTGGGCGAACGTCTGGGGTTCCTGACGCTCAATCCTGCAACGTACTCATCACCTTCGGGTCAGTATCGGCTGGAGGTGAATCCCAGCACTCTCTATGGCCAGGGAGATGGCACTTGTCGCGTCACGCGCGCGGGCGTGGAGGTCTGGTCGAAGACACTTCCTGTCACGCTCTGGCAGGCGGCCATCGCCGACGATGGGACGGTCGCCGGTTACGGATACAGCCATGGCGCAGAAGGGGCCGTGAGAGAGGGACGCGCCCGCGATGATCGTCCTGGGACTTTTCATGTCGTCATCCTCGATCCCCAAGGCAAGTTCCGGCTGAATCAGGTGACGCCCAGGGAGGAAAGCCGGTTCGAGGATGGGCTACCGGACCCCAAAGCTGCGGGCATGTGGGTGGATCCAACTACCGACCGGTTCGTGGTGCGTATCGTCGATGCGGATGTCAACCGCAACAGCGAATCGTGGTAGTGCTATCGGCTCTCGACAGGCAAGGCGCTGAGCAAACTGGAGCCCCGCCGCGCCCCGGCCGACAAGGCCGATGCGCTGTTTGTCTGTGATGCCCGACCGGTGCGAGGTACGCCGCTGGTGCTGGTTCACTGGTACCGCTTTCAACAGCCACAGATGGGCGCGATCTTTGCCCTGCTGGATCCGGAGGGCTCGACCGTCTGGCGATTGGATCTGCCCGAGGACTACATGGTCCGCAATGACGAGGGCGCTCAGTATCGACTTCTGAGTGAGGTCCGACGGCCGGGCGTAATCCTGGACAGCAATGAGTCCGGCCGGTTTGAAGTGCGGTTCGTCGCCGAGAGCCAGCGCGTGACGTTCGCGGTGGAGAAGGCGCCGGACCAGGCCAAGGACAAATGGCGCGTGCGTGAGGTGGGCCGGGCTCCTTACGTGCCGGCCAGCCAACCGGCCGGGGTATTGCCGGTGGTTGAGCTTCGGCATGTGGGGGCGATCGCCCTGAAGGATGGCCGCGACGAGCCGCATCCGATCCGCAGCGTCTGGCGGTTTGACCTGGACGGCAAAGGGCAACTGGGATTCCTGCGCCATGACACCGGACAGAAGCCGGTATTCGTGTTGGTGGACACCGATGGACGGGTGCAGCGTGAGGTCAAGCTGGACCAGACCAAGGTGAGTGGCGAATTCGCTCTTGCCCACATCGCGGCGCAGCGGTGGCTGGTTCTGGCGAGCGAGTGGGGACTGGAAGCCAAGTCGGATGGTTGGTGGATCGACACGGACACGGGGAAGGTCCAGCCGATCAGCGGCCTGGACTGTCCGGCCGCCGAATCGGTCGTGGGCACAGGCGATGGCGGCTTTGTCGTCTTCTCCGTGCAGCATCAGCGTTTTACGATCAGCAAGGAAATCATTGCCTTCGATGCTGAAGGCCGTGTGCGCTGGCGGCTGCCCAGCGACTATCAGGATCCGGCCATGCCATGCATGCCGAGCGATATTGCGGTTACCGCAGAGGGACAGATTGCTCTCTTGGATCGGTCGGGTCAGATCAAGCTGTTCTCCTCGAAGGGACAATTCCTCCGCACGATCGACCTGGCGAAAGCTTGGCAGGCCAATCCGAACTATCTCTCCGGTCTGGGCGCTGACGCGGCCGGCCTGGTGGTCTACGACTTCGACGGCCGCCCGCCGGTTTGGCGCATGAACCTTGACGGGAAGGTGACGGGCCGGCTGACGCCCCATTTCGCGGACGGCCGCCAGTTCACACCTCACCAGCGTCTGCGAGCCGGGCCCGACGGCCGGCTTTGGGTTACCGACGGCGAATCTCTGCTGCGTTTGAACGACGATGGCAAGGTGGACCGGGTGCTTGGCCGCGAGCCGCGGCCGAAGCAGTTGGCCCGCGTGCGTACGTTCACGGTCGATCCGGTTGGGCGAATCTATCTGGTTGATGAGCGCACGAGCACCGTGCACCTGTTCGAACGAGACGGCACGCTGCTGCGCCGTTGTCAGCCTCTGCCCAAGGATTTCGAGAGCAACATGCCCGCCGATGAGATCACCGTTCGCGGGGATGGGAGTGTGTACATCGCCCAAAGCCTGTCTATCGGCCATCCGCAGCGTTACTTGCGCTTCGACCCCAATGGCCGGCGTAGCGGGTTCGAGGAACTGCGCGTGGACTCGATCAACGAGCAATGGCAGTTCGTGCCTGGGGGCACATCCCGCTGGGTTGCCGGGTATCAGCAGGTATACCGGGTGGACGACGATGGCAAGGTGGTCAAAACGATTGGGCGTCGGCCCGATGGGAGGTGGATGGAGCACGTGAACGCGTTGGCGGTGGCGGCCGATGGCAGTGTGGCGGTGGCGTGCTCTCGAACGGTAGGGTTGGGCCAGTCGGATGTGGCCGTCTGCACCTATGCGGCCGACGGGCGGCCGCTGCGTACGATCGCGCTGCCCGGGGATCCGCAGGTGCTCGAGGTGCAGTACAAGGGTGGGTTCATCCTGGCGTGGGTCGGGGAGAAAGTGCTGCTGATTGGCGCCGACGGCCGTTTCATCGGGCAGGTGCGGGTTGACCTGCCGCAGCGTAGCCAGTACTCGGATCGGCCGCTGCTGAGTCCTGATGGGAAGGAATTGTGGCGGTTGAGTGAGGACCAGCGCCGGATCGAGCGGTTTGCACTTCCGGAGCAGGAGGAAAAGCACGGCGCGAACTGACTCGATTGAGGACTGATGGTCCGAATCGCGTCCTGTTCTCTGATTGTTTTGCGATTCCTGCCGCCTTTCCGGAAGGGCCCCGGGGACGGCAGTTGGCCGAGAAGGGGATACGGGCGACGACCTTCGCGGCAGACAGGGCCTAGAATGCCACATTCAGGTTCAGTTTCATCATAGGGATCGCCATGAACACACAGAGCGTCACCGAGTACATGCAGGCACTGGCGAGGCTGCGCGAAGGTGATGTCGCGGCCAGGCTGCGCCAGACCAGTTCGCAACTTCCGATGTATTCCATGCAAAGCTCCGTGGATCAGGGGCAGTTGCTGGGAGTTCTGGCCAGGACTGTCAACGCGCGGCGGGCGATTGAGGTGGGCGTGTTTACGGGTTACAGCACGCTGTGCATGGCAAGACACCTGCCCGACGGTGGAGTGTTGGTGGCGTGTGATGTGTCGGAGGAATGGACTTCTATTGGCAAGCGTTTCTGGGATGAGGCGGGCGTCGGCGAGAAGATCAGCCTGCGGTTGGGGCCGGCCGCCCAAACGCTTGACGCGCTGATCGCGGCTGGGGAGTCGGGCAGCTATGACCTGGCGTTTATTGATGCCGATAAGGAAGGTTACCCTAGTTACTACGAACAATGTCTGACGCTGATCCGCTGCGGCGGCATCATCCTGATCGACAACATGTTCATGGGTGGCAAGGCCATCGAGGAGAAACCTAAGGATCGCTCTGCGGCAACGGTTCGGGCGCTGGCGACGGTGATCTATGCCGATCGGCGTGTGGATCCGGCGATGATCCCGATTCGGGATGGTGTGCTGCTGGCGTGTAAACGCTGAAGAGAGTTGTCAGACAAGTCTAGAATCGCCGTGCGGAGGCAGGTAGGATTTCGGCATGGGCACGCGCTCGCAGAATGAGAAGAAGTATGGCCAGTGGGATGATCTGCCTGGCGGCCGCAGGCGTTACCGACTGGAGATCGCAGGGCGGCTCGGCTGGCGTGCCCGTCATCTCAAGGAAGTTGACGCGAACGAAAACACGTTGCGTTTCTGGCAGGAGATCTTCGACGATCAGGGCAGACTCGTTGAGATGCACGAAAAGTTCCCCGTAGATAAGGGCCACCGAAAAGTCTAGGATTAAACCATGACGATCACGAAACGAACGGTTGCGGACCAGATCGCCGCGTATCTTCACCATGAGCTCACGTTGGATCAGTTGGTGGATTGGTCGGAGCGGGCGATGAATGATGGCGAGTTCCTCGAACAGGACGCCACGACTCTTTCCTTTGTGATCGCTCGTTTGGGGGTGGCGGATGTACGGGCCTTTGGCCTGACGTGGGAAGACTGCGAGGAGTTGCTCCACAGACTGGGGTTCGCACCCCATGTGGAAATTGTCACGGCGTAGGTCCAGGAATAGCCCCTGTACCCAATTCGCAGGCAGCCCGAAGGCTGGACAACAAACTCAAGCCAGAACTTGAACCACGAACTCACAGTGAAGTGGTACTACGAACGGCTGACCTTGACTTCGGGAGTGTGGGCTGCGATTCATTACGGCGTTGATGAGCGAGATGGACATCGTCGTGATCGGAGGGGGGCATGCCGGCGCGGAGGCGGCCTGGGCGGCGGCGCGCCTGGGGATGGCGACGGCGCTGGTTACGCTGGAGCCCGGTCGGATCGCGCAGATGTCGTGCAATCCGGCCATCGGTGGGCTGGCAAAGGGGCAAATGGTTCGCGAGATCGATGCCCTGGGCGGGCTGATGGGCATCGCCACCGATAATACGGGCATTCAGTTCCGCATGCTCAATCGCTCCAAGGGGCCGGCCGTGTGGGGACCGCGGGCACAGGCGGATAAGTACAAGTATGCGGCCGAGGTGCAGCGGCTGCTGGGCACGTGTGCGGGATTGACGATCGTGCAGGGGGAAGCGGTACGACTGATCGCGTCGGCGGGTGCCGCTCGAACGATCACGGGCGTGGAACTGGCCGATGGGCGCATCATTCACTGTCGCGCTGCCATCGTTACCACCGGCACTTTCCTCCGTGGGCTGATGCACACGGGAGAGAAGAAGAGTGTCGGCGGGCGCTATGGCGAGGCGGCGGCCAATCACCTTTCGGACAGCCTGCGCGAGCTGGGGCTGGAGCTTGGCCGGCTCAAGACCGGTACACCGCCGCGGCTGCATCGTGATTCGATTGACTTTGCGGCCTTGGAAGAGCAGCCGGGGGATGATCCGCCGTTGCCGTTCTCGTATTTGAATGAATATGCGGGCGCGGGCGGGACATGGCGGCCGGCCCTGGTGCAGGTGGCGTGCCATCTCACGCAGACCAATCAGGCGGCACATGAGATCATCCGTGCGAATCTGCATCGGGCCCCGATGTATTCAGGGCAGATTCAATCCACCGGCCCGCGTTATTGCCCGAGCATCGAGGACAAGGTCGTGCGCTTCGCGGAGAAGCAGCAGCACCATGTTTTCCTTGAGCCCGAGGGCCTGGATACGCCAGAGGTGTACTGCAACGGCATCAGCACCTCGCTGCCGGCGGATGTGCAGGATGCGGTGGTGGCGCGGATCCCGGGTTTGGAGCATGCGAAGTTCATCCGCTATGGCTATGCGATTGAGTATGACATGGTCTGGCCGCACGAGATCCGCAGTACGCTGGAGACGCGGAAGGTGCGCGGGCTCTTTTTGGCCGGGCAGATCAACGGTACCAGTGGCTATGAGGAGGCGGCCGCACAGGGGCTGATGGCGGGGATCAACGCAGCGCAGTATCTGCGCGAGGGTGAGGCGAATTTCGTGCTGCGCCGCGATCAGGCATACATTGGCGTGCTGGTGGATGATCTGGTGACCAAGCCGCCGATTGAGCCTTACCGGATGTTCACCAGCCGGGCGGAGCACCGGCTGCTGTTGCGGAATGACAATGCGGATCTGCGGCTCACGGAGATCGGCAGAAAGATCGGGCTGGTGCATGATGGGCGGTGGGAGGCGTTTGGCCGCCGACGGGAGGCGATCGCACTGGCCATGGAATTGCTGCGGGTGGGGCGCGTGGATGGTGTGCCGGCGGGTGAGTATCTGCGCCGGCCGGACGTGACCTGGCAGGATCTGGCGCAACACCTGCCGGAAGCGGCCGCAGTGGATCGGCAGGCCGCCGGCCAGGTGGAGATCCAGGTGAAATACGAGGGGTATATCCAGCGTCAGGACCGGATGGTGCAGAAGCTGACGCAGTTGGAGACGAAACTCATCCCGACCGAACTGGACTATGGGCTGGTGGCCGGTCTGCGGAACGAAGCCCGGCAGAAGTTCGCGAAGTTTGCGCCACGGTCATTGGCGCAGGCGCTGCGGATCAGCGGGATCACGCCAGCCGATGTGACGGTGCTGCAGATCCATTTGGACCGGGGAAGGAAAGCCTGATCTGAGGTGCCGGGATGAATCACCGCACTGCAGATCAGATATCAACGCCATCGGTGTTTGCCGGTGGTTGAGCGGGAGTCCCTGCAGGGCTCCCGTGAATGCGCAGGGACTGAGTCACATAGAAGAGCAGGGCTTCATCCGCAGGTGTGCGCTGGCCGGTGTTTTGCGAGTCTACGGTGACGGTCTGGCCGGACGCGAAGCGCACCTGCGCAATCGAGGCGATCGGATTGTCATGGGCGTCCACGAGATGGATGATTGTGCCTTTGCCGCCTGGTACGTCCACTTTCTCATCATGCCTGACTAATTCACGCTCTCCCATGCTCAGGGCGATTTCCTCACTGCGCGTGAAGAACTCGGTCGGATCGAAGGAGGCATCAGAGGTGATGGTCAGTACGTTCCGGCCGCCCGGTTCGCGGGCGGTAATCCTCATGTTGCCGTTGCGATTCCGGCTGGTGACTTGCCATCCTTTTGGCAGGCGCACCTCGATGGGACCAAAGGTGGTCGGTTCCTGGAGGCCAGCTTGCCAGCGCCCGGTCCTCAAGTGTGTCAGCAGGGCAGCACCGGCAACGGTAAACGCCAAAAGCAGCCATAGGAGTATGGTCCTGATCAGGCGGCGTTGCGGCGTTGGTGGAGCCGGTAGTGGCATTGCCATCATTCTAGATGGCTGTGGATGATCACGCTACCTTGGTCGGCGGCGCGGATGCACCGGCTATTCGAGCTCGGTGCTATACACCATGGCATCGGGCGCTGGCACCAGGACGATCAGCGAGTTCTCGCCGATGGCTTCGCTGACGTGCCGGATGAGCTTTTCGCCAATTGCTTCGGCGGCATAGGCGCGGTCAACAATCAGGTCGGACAAGTAGCAGCAGCCACTGACTTCCTTGAGCCCGCGGGCCAGGCCCACGAGCTTGTGGCCGTCCCTGGCTGTCACCACGATGTTGGCATCGGGCACAATCCTGACCAGACGATGAGCTTCATCAGCGCGCCGTTTCAGCTCGGATCGTTTGAGCAGGTCAAGAGCATCCTGCGCGTCCAGGATTTCGTTTACCGCAAATGTGAGTTCCATATGAATCGCTTTGTTGAGGCCAAAGGCATTATACACGCCAAACAATTCACATTGCTAGTGCTAACTACACCGTATTCGACGGTTATCTTTGCGATGGCTCGCTTGGCGAGGAGGCTGCTTTGGCTAAGGCTGCCTGTCCGTGAAAACGGGGCTGCCAAGAGCGGCTTGACCGCTTCGGCAAAGGGCCGGATAATTGCAGCGCAACCCATGGCAGCATCGATAGTTAAGTTGACTACGCTTGCGGAGGACGCTGAGGCCCTTCGGGCCTGCGCGCAAGTGCTGTCACGCGGCGGACTTGCCGTCGTTCCGATGGAAACGGTTTATGGCGTGCTTGTCAGGGCCGACGTCCATGGCGCGGTCAAGCAATTGCAGGCGTTGCGCTCCAGCGCCGAGGCCAAAGCGTTTGCAGTGCATGTTCCTTTTGCCCGTCGCGCGTTGGATTACATTGACCCACCTGGGCAGTATGCGCGTCAGGCGATGCGCAAACTCTGGCCGGGGCCGGTTTCGCTGGTGTTTGCGGTGAATGAGACGACACGGCGACGCATCTGTGCGCAATATTCACTGAATGAAGGGGATATCTTTGAACAGGGCCAGATCACGCTTCGGTGCCCAGGGCACGTGGCCGCCCGGCGCATCCTGGAGCAGTGCGACTTTCCGGTGATTGGGTCGGCCCTGTCGGGGGATGCGACGCGCGTGAGCGAGTTCCTGGCCGCGGTATCGGAGAAGGTGGAGATGATTCTCGATGATGGCCCAGCGCAACTCGGTCGGCCATCGACGATTGTTCGGCTGAATGAAGGCAGTTTTGACATTGTCCGGCCGGGCGTTTATGACCGGCGGATCATCAGGAAGATGCTGCAGACGACGATTCTATTTGTGTGTTCGGGCAACACCTGCCGATCGCCGATGGCCGAGGCCATCGCCAGGAAGGTGCTGGCCGAGTCCCTGCACTTGCCGGAAACGGAATTGGAGAACCAGGGATATACCGTGATGTCGGCGGGTACGTCGGCGTGGTCGGGCGCCAAGGCGAGCGACTATGCGGTGCAGGCGGTGCGCGACATGGGCGCCGACCTGCAAGGACACCAGTCGCGGGTGCTGACGGCGCAGCTTGTGCAGCAGGCGAGTGTGGTGTTTGTCATGGGCGACGGGCATCGTAAGGCGATAGAATGGCTGGATCCCCATGTTGGCGACAAGGTGGCGTTGCTTGATCCGGCAGGTGATATCGAAGACCCTGTGGGTGGCGACCGCAGTCTCTATGAGGCGACGGCGCGGAAGATACGCCAGGCGATCGAGAATCGTCTGGCCAACGGAACGTTGCTGGGCCTTGGGGTGGAGAAGTAGATCATGAGAATCGCTGTGGGTTGCGATCATCGGGGCTTTGAAGGCAAGCGCAAGCTGCTGCCGCTGCTGAAGGAGTGGGGGCACCACGTGCATGATTTTGGTTGCGAGACACACAGCGCCTGTGATTACCCCGATTACGCCGGCGCGGTCGCCAAGGCGGTTGCCTGCGGTGACTATGAGGTGGGCATCCTGCTCGATGGCTCGGGGATTGGCATGTCGATCGCGGCCAACAAAATCCGCGGGATTCGGGCAGCGCTGGTTCACGATGAAGTGACGGCCCGGCTGGCGCGGGAGTCGAACCACAGCAACGTGCTGTGCATTGGGACCGACCTGCTTTCGGAAGAGGTGTTGCGCAGGATTGTGGGGATCTTCCTGAACAGCTCGTTTGCCGGCGGCAGGCATCTCCGGCGCGTGGCGAAGATCGATCAACTGGAAGCCGAAGGCCTGGGGGGAGCGTCAAAGGCAACGGGTCATCCTCATCATTCGGTGCGTCCGGCACATTAGTCGCTGTCTGAATACACCATCATTCATTGGTTTGCTGTCAGGTCCATGGTTCAGTCCCGTTCGCTTTGGCTGGAGCGTTCGAACCCTCCTATCATTCCCCAGCGAACAGAGGAGAGCTGTGAAAACCTATCTGATGGGAGTGATCGCCATGGTAGTTGGATCGGCATGCAGTGTTGGAGTCGTCGGCAGCGACCTGCCGGTGCCGAAGGAGGATATCCCGCTGACGAGCAAGTCGGAGACCCGGACGGCCGTGCTGGCTTCGGGATGCTTCTGGTGCACGCAGGCGGTCTTTGAGGAGATCCCCGGCGTCAGCGGCGTTGTATCCGGCTACGCCGGCGATTCCAAAGACAAGGCACTTTATGGCATCGTTTCCTCGCACACGACGAATCATGCGGAATGCGTACAGGTGACGTATGACGCCTCCAAGGTGACCTATGGCCACCTCCTGCACGTCTTCTTCTACACCCACGATCCGACGACGATGAACCGGCAGGGACCTGATGCAGGAACGCAATATCGGTCGGCCATCTTTTACGAGAATGAAGACCAGAAGCGCGTGGCCGAGGCGTACATCAAGCAGCTTGACGAGGCCAAGGTGTTTGCCAAACCGATTGTGACAACCTTGGAAAAACTGCCGCCCAACGGCTTCTACCCGGCCGAGCAGTACCACCAGGACTACGCGAAGTTGAATCCCTTTCAGCCGTACATTCAGACCTATGCGCTGCCGAAGGCGCAGAAGGCAAAAGCGAAGTTTGGCACGACCCAGCCGAGTGCGACGGATTGAGCGATCAATAGAGAGATCAACGCCAAACGAGGACGCCACCGCAATGCGATGGCGTCCTCGCTTTGATGGGCAACGTGGGGCTAGTGCATATTGGCCGACTGGATGAAGGCCAGAATCTCTCGCTCCTCCTCGCCGGTGAGATCGGCTCGGACGCGCATGTGATGGACGATGATCTGCCACTCACCATTGCTGAACTGCGTTGGCGGCCGCAGATTGTGGCAACGCATGCAGGTATCGGCCCAGAGTTGGGCGCCGCCGCGCTTGGCGGATGCCATGGTCGTCGGCGCTGAGCCTTTAGGGGCATTGTCCTGGCAGCCACTGCCGATGAGCGAGCAGATGATGACGCTTGCGGCGAGCGCGACCCATTGGAAACGTCTGTTTTTCAGTGTGTGGTATAACATGGTTAGGTTCTCCTACAGGCCAAAGGCGCACTGAAGCATCAGGGCATCCTGATCTGACCCGACTTCAACGCTGTCGAACTGGTATGCGACCTTAAGCACGACATTGGGCTTGACCCAGTAATCTACGCCAAACGTCCAGCGGTCTTCGTTGCCGCCACCTGGGGCGGATTCGGATACCTGTACCCTGTCATAGCGAGCGATGAACTCGAGGTTCTTGATGACCTTGTTATCCACCTTGGTTGGACGATAGGCGACCATGATGTACCCGCCGTTTCGGTCGTTATTGAACGATATCGGCCCGAAGCCGAGACTGCCATCGGGGTCGTAGGTGGTGTCGCCAACATGCGACCAGATCCACTCGCCGCGCACTTCCAGTGTGCCGGAGATCTGCTCGAGTTCCTGTTTATACTGAGCGTCAACAGCCTGCAGGAGCACGTGAACGTGATCACCGAAGCCATCGGGTGCGGCTTCGCTGTACTGTACCGAATAGCCAACATCGACGACCGGGATGGGGAGGAATCCGATGCGCCCGCCAACCGCCTTGTCGCCGTTAAGATCGGTGTAGTCATCGAAATTCAGGCTGCCCGCGGCGTCGGGGTCATTCACGATGAGATTGGGCCCGTTGGCCACGTAGAGGTTGTATTCCACCTTGGTGGTGTCGATGGGCACCGCACCGCCGAGGAAGATGCCTGTTTCGGAACTGGGCCCGAGGGCCCGATCGCCGAAGGCCAGCGGATCATCAGGCAGTTTGTTGATCCAGGATGCATCAAAATGCGTGTGATAGCGGCCGAACGGGACGGCGAATACGCCGCCACCGACATAAAGGCAATCCGATACGGTAAAGGTGATATTGGCCAGTACCAGGTCCGCGGTCGTATCGGAACTGTTCTGGTCGTCGGTTGAGCCGGAGATGTCGAGGGCACCCTCAAAGATGATGTTCTTATCAAGTTCATAGAGAAACAACGGTGCGAAACCGGCATCGAACGTCGAGTTGTTGTCGTGCCTGGCGGTGAAGCCCACCTCGCCGTCGCCGGCCAGCATGAAGCGATTGCTGCCAAGATGCAGTTGATCGATCGCTCTCTCGTTGTTGTGGATGTTCTTCATGATCTCCTCGATCGTGTCATCCACCTCCTTTTGCGACGTGGCCTGCTGGGTCTTCATGTCGGCCATGTCTTTGGTGACGGTGTCGAGTTGAGATCTGAGCTTCTCATACTCCTCCCGGGTGACATAGCCCGATGGAGCGCCCGCCGGTTGGCCCGCAACGGGGGCTTGCGGCGTGGCCGCCTGTTGCGCCAGGCTGAGCGTGGCGGGGGCCGCCAGGCTCAGCAAGCCGCATAATGCGATGCAATGCCTCATGATGCCTCTCCCTGTGTTGAAAGAGCTGTGCATGGACTTTCTTCGCCGGCGCGGGCTACTTTCCCGCGGGCCTGGGCGCAAGCGTGCGGACGTAATTCACCACTGCCCACCGCTGCTCATCGGTGAATTTCTGCTCGAAAGTGGGCATGGGTTTGCGCCCGTTGGTGATCTTCCAGAAGAGCGCGCCGTCGCTCTGCTCCCATAGTTTGGGGCTGGAGAGATCGCCGGGCTTCTTCTCCAGAGTGGCGGCCGATGGCCCATCGCCCTTGCCGGCATCGCCGTGGCAGGCGCGGCATTCCTGCAGGTACAGTACTTTGCCGGCCGCAATGGACTTCTCATCCGCGGGCACCGGGTTCGCTTTGCGCGCCGCCCGAGCCGGGGCTGTCCACTGATCGCCGGCGGAAGGAGCATCCTCGGCCCACAATATGCCGATTCCGCCAATTCCGGCGAGAACCAGAGCACCATATAGCCAACGTCGCATAGGTCACCTCGCTTTGTACAGAGCCCTCAGTTGAATAATGACGAAAACAAAGGTCGTCCACACGCCAGCCAGAGCGAGGGCCAGTGTGAGGATCAGTGGGATCGGGGCTTTAGGGGCCCAGATCGCACGGGGGAACGGATCCGGGTCAGGCACAACGATGATATCCGCGTCGATGGTTGCGTCGGTGGATGCCGCGGCATACCGCGGCGTGCCGGCGACGCGAACGATGATATGAAGTGTTCCGGCGGCGCCTCCGGGAAGGCCTTCGGGGAACTTCACGGCCGCAACGCCGTCGTCGAGTGTTTCATCGTGACCGATATTCATGATGCCGAAGCTGCGCTGCACAAGAAAGCTGACCTGCGCGCCGACAAGGGGTTTGCCATTGAGCGTGACCGTGGCGCCGAGCATGCGGTTGCCTTCCTCAACGCGGGGGGCAACGACGATGGTGGGCACTGGTCCAGCGGGCGATGTGGTCGTGGCCGCGGGGGCGGTCATTGCGTGGGGCATGGACATATCCATGCCGGCCATGTCGTCGGCAGCCCGCGCTGTCATGGGAAGGGCAGCCAGCAGGATCATCACCAGCAGTGAGATCATGGGTTTCATTGGATCTCCTTGCCGGCGAGTTTCTGCAGCTCTGGGCTCACGCCTGTGCGTTCAGCACCGAGTGTCTCGACGCCTTCAACGGTTTCCCAGATGGAGATAATCGGAAGGAACTTGGCGAACATGGTGAACAGGAGCAGGAAGAAGGCGAACGCGGCGGCGGTGATCATCCATTCGACGAAGGTCGGGATATAGGAGGGGGTCGCGCCGGCGGCCTTGGGGTCGATGAACGGTGTGAGCATGGTCGGGATAATGATGAGGTAACGTTTGACCCACATGCCGATGTTGACCAGGATGGCGGCGATGACGATGGGGGCGATGGTTTTCTTGATGGGCAGGACCAGGAGTATGGCGGGAACAAACAGCCCGAAGACAATGGTTCCCCAGAATAGCGGGCCGAAGTGGCTGGCGCCCATGAGCATGTCAACCAGGCGCATGTCCACGCTTTCGCCGCCGTACCAGGTGGTCAGATATTCGCTGAGGGTGAAGTAGATGTAGAGGATGTTGAACACCAGCAGCAGAGTCCCCAGGTAGCGGAAGTGGCGGTTGGTCAGATACTTCTCGAGCCCGTAAACGCGGCGGAAGACAGCCATCGCCAGAACGATGCCGGCGGTGCCGGAGAAGATCGCGCCGATGACAAAGTAGGGGCCGAAGATGGTCGAGTGCCAACCGGGCCGCAACGTCATGCCGAAGACCCAGGACACGACGGTGTGCACGGAGACGGCGACAGGAATGATCACGACCGCCATCGTGCCCAGAGCACGCTCCAGGTGGTGTTTCTGCTGCGGTGTGCCGCGATATCCCAGCGAGAAGAAGTTGTAGATGCGCAAGCGCAGAACCGAGAACGTATTCCCCGTGGAACCTTGTCGAGCGAGGATGGCGAAGTCCGGAATGCTTGCGACATAGAGATAGAGGAAGCTGCCGGTGATGTAGGTGGTGACGGAGAGGACATCCCAGAGAATGGGGGAATTAAGCCGGCCATACAAGATGACGTGTTGCAGACGGTCCGGCCGGCCCATGTCGACGATCACCATCGGGGCACCGACGAGCAGGGCGAATACGGTGATGCCCTCGGCCATGCGGGTGATGGGACGACGCCATTCGGCGTTGGTGACGCGGAGGATGGCCGAGATCAGGGTGCCGGCATGGCTGACGCCGATGAAGAACACGAAGTTCGTCATGTAGACGCCCCACGAGACGTAGTCGCGCATGCCCGTTACGGACAGCCCGTAGATGAGCTGCATGATGTACGCCGCAGCGCCGGCGGTGATGACCAGCAGGAGGAAGAGTATCCAGAGTCGCTCGCCGCCGCGCGGCAGCGCCAGCGTTGTGCCGATCTCGGTCGTGATGTGTCGCGCCAGCGCCGATTCGGGCGCGGGCGGCGGTGTCCCGTCTGCCGAAGAGGCAGAGGGCACAGACGGACCGTTAACCATAATACTCCTTCACCTTTGGAGTCGGCCTAAAGAACGTTCGCGGAAGCGATCATTCACCACCGACTCGTTATCGCGCCAATTACCGACGGCGCATCACATCGTGGCCGAGGACGGCCGCAGTTCTGTCGGGCGGCGCATACATGCGGTTCTTGGGTGGCAGGTAGTACACCCGCGGCTTGGTCCCGAGTTCCTCCATGTATTGATATCCCGCCCGGTCGGTCAGCAGGGTCGACAAGCGCACCGTTTCACCCTTGGAGTTGGTGACGGCATCTTCATTCTGATCGCCGAAGTAAATCACGGCCATGGGACATGCCGCAGCGCATGCAGGGAGCATCCCCTGTTCGGCCATGTCGGGACAAAAGTCGCACTTCTCAACCGTGCCGATGCGGCGCGGGGTCCCGTGCTCGGGCGAATAGGGCTCGGTGAGCACTTCCGGCGGATCGTGGGGTCGGCTCCAGTTGAAAACGCGCACCGAGTAGGGGCAGGCAGCCATGCAAAACCGGCAGCCGATGCACCGCTCATTGTCAATCAGAACCGTGCCATCCTGCCGCTTGAATGTGGCATCGACCGGGCACACGCGCGTGCATGGCGGGTTATCGCAGTGGAAGCAGGGGCGGGGGAAGAAGTAGGGCGCGGTCTCGGGGGAATCCTGCATCTTGAAGACTCGGATCCACTCGCGATCGCCGGGAATCGCGTGCATCTTGCCGCAGGCCCGCGTACAGGTTCTGCATCCATCGCAGCTTGCCAGGTCGATGACCATGACCCATTTGCGGCCGGGAATTCCTTGGCGGACGGCCAGTGCGGGCTTTGGTGCAGCACTGGCATGTACCTGAACAAGCCGGCCGTCGGCGGTCAGCGCGGGCACCATGGGGCCGCTGGAGGGACCGGGAACGGGAGGGGCAGACGCGGACGCGGCATCTGCAGGAGCGGGCACGGCGGCAAATGCACCCCCAGTGGCTTTGGCGGCGACCGCGCCCCCCAGGACGATCAGGCTGTTCTTGATGAAATCGCGTCGGTCATTACTCATGCGGGCAACCCCCGAAACAAACCGGTGATACGGGCACATCTGCTACCATTTGCCTCAACCCAGGCACTAATGATGTACGCGAAAAGGGAATGGGTAGTTCCATCGGACCCCACCGAACGTTTCACCATTTCGGTGGCAGTCTCATCGTCATGCAGATCGGCCATGATTTGTCCTCCGCGATGATCGCACGTTCGGAGCCACCTGCTATTTGGTAGACTCGGTAGACGGATTCGTGGCTGGAATAACAATCAGCGTTCGCAAATAGTTGACCACATTCCACCGTGACTCCGCCGGCAGCGTGCTGTCAAATTGAGGCATTGGCGTGTGCCCGTTGCTGATCCTCCAGAATAGGGTCCCATCGGTCTCCTTCGCGTAGCGCGAATCCGTCAGGTTGGCCGGCGGCGTTGGCAGCTTGTCTGCGACCGGCCCGTTGCCCTGGCCCTTGGCGCCATGGCAGGGCTGACAATTGCCGGCAAAGATATGTTTGCCAGTAGCACGTGAGCCATCATCGGCCGGGATCGGGTTCTTCCTCCGTGCGTCACGGGCGGGAACCTTAGGCGCACCAGGCGGTCCAGCAGGCGGGTCGGCAGCGATTACCATGCACGCCAGAGCGCTGCATACCGCCACCACCCACCCACCCATCACGATGCGTTGCCGATTCTCAAGCATATTCGGCCTTTCCAGCAGGTCTCGTGGACTCCAAGACTCGGCAAAGACAACAGCGTACTGCCAACATGCATTGCCGCAGCAGGGCATAGTGAAGCGTTTCGCATGCGTTTATCTGATTCGTGACCAAACCAAACGGACTCATCCGGCGAATTCCAAAGATAGTAGGCACCACTTTGGCAAAGTGTCAAAGCGGTGTGTCGACAACCGTAGCGCACAAGATCCGCCGACGACAGGCGAATGCTCACGAATTCGCCCGTGGCTGCCACGTCAGGCCAAACGAACTCGGCCGGATGAGCAGTTCGCGCATAATAGATTGGAGCTCAACACCCCGGGAACGGGAAAAAAGACGGGTTTGTGTAAGATGAAGCCGCGGTTCTTTCGTGTCAACTGCGTGCTTCCGTCTGCTCTGAGGCAACGAAATAGCGCCGCACGTAGAGCAGGTAGCCCAGGCATAGCGCTCCATAGATACCGATCATGATAGGCAGCATCGGACCCCGAGCGAAGGATTGTTCCAGCACCTGCAGTTGCTGGTCCGGCAGATGGGCCTGGCGGTAGAACTCCATCACGCCCGTCAGCGCGAACGTCACGCCCGTCGAAGTGAGCCACAGACCCATCACCAGCAATACCGTCCACCAGCCGGAGGTCCGCAGGTGATAGCACGACCATGCGGCGAAGGTCAGAGCGGCGGAAACGCACACTATCCCACCCAACGCCGGTGTTCCGGTGATGTAGGCTCCAAAGAACGGCAGGCAGCGGAACTGGAGCATAGACAGCGCCGCGAGTCCGGTGAGCCCCGACCAGATGCTCAGGCCCAGCACAGGGATCGGGCAGCGATCGGTCCAACGTGGCTGGAGATCACATTGGGCCAGCGCTTCGGCGGTTCCTCGTCGCTGGTAGAAAGCGATATATGCCCCCGGGAGCAAGATGTAGAATACCACAAGCACGCTGATGGAGATGATCGCCATGACCACGCGAAACTGCGGCGGCATGGCCGGTGCGCCCGGCTGAGTGGGAATGGGCATGGTTGCCAACATGGGCACCATGAAAACCATCGCGAGGATTCCGAAGATCAGGCCGGGCCATGCAATGCAGAGGATCACGGGACGGACCCACCGCTGGCAGCGGCAGGAGCCAATGCCAGTCCAGATGAGGGCCGTCGCGGCGCCAACATAGAACGCCATCGCCAGGATCATCCCGCTGATGGTCATGCCAGGAGCCTGCTGCTGCGGAGCCATTCTCGCCGCCAACATGGCCAGTGGCATGGTCAGTGATGCGCATCCGGCCAGTGCGCCCAACACAATGCTGATAATACCGAAGGTGATCAGCCCCGCCCGACCGGGGATCGGCTGCGGCGCCGGCATGTAGTTGGGAATGTGCGTCATGCGGTCCTCCTAAGTTCGCAGCATGGTACCGCATCTGCTCGCGCAATTCCCGACTTCCTGCGACTGCGTTTCAGGTCCCGGCAATGATCCGCTGCATTTCCCCGGCGACTTCGCCGATTGCGGTCAGGGGCAGGGCTTCTACTTTCTCATGTACGGGGTATCGCGTATCGCCAGGGTAGATGATCCAGGCTCGCTGGAGTTTCAGGTCTTCCAGGGCGATGCGCATGGAAGGTGTCATGCGGGGGGCATCGGTGCACTTGAACTCAAAACCCCAGCGCCGACCGTGGCGAAGGAGCATGAGATCAAGTTCGGCACCCGCTTGTGTAGCGTAGAAATAGGCGTCTTGTTCGCCCAAGGCACTTAGCACCTGTTCGATGCCAAAGCCCTCCCAAGATGCACCGTAGCTCGGGGAACTCTGCAGGTCATCTTGTGTTTCCAGACCCAGCAAGGCGTGGAGAATACCGCTGTCGCGAATGTAGACCTTGGGGCTTTTTACCAGCCGTTTGCCCACATTCTCAAACCAAGGTGTGAGAACACGCAGCATGTACGACCCGGCCAGCAGATCACGGTACATGGTCATAATCTTGTGCGTGGCGTCCATGCTTCGCGCCAGCTCAGATGCGTTCCAGATCTGGCCGTGGTAGTGGGCAGTCATCATCCAGAACCGGCGCATGGCAAGGGCGGGTATGTTGCCCGAGGTGATGCCGAATTGGGGTAGATCACGTTCGACGAAGGCGGTGATGAACTGCCGTCTCCATTGCAGACTCAGAGTGTCGGTCTGGAGCGTATAGGAATCGGGAAAGCCGCCGCGAAGCCACAGTTGCGGCAGGTTTTCGCGTCCGACTTCGTCAAGCGAAAGCCCAGGAATATCCATGTACAAGCACCGGCCCGCAAGGCTTTCGGAGACACCTTTGACCAGCGTTGGCGAGGTGCTCCCTGTCAGGATGAACTTAGCCGGGAGTGGCCGGCGGTCGCATAGCGGACGGAGCAACGCGAAGAGCTCCGGAAGTCGCTGTACTTCATCGATGGCAACGATACCGGAGAGCTCTCCGAGTATCCGCTGAGGCGCGCGAGCAAGATGCTCGAAGTCAATCGCATTCTCCAGATCGAACAGCCGCGTGATTCGCTTGTGCTCGCCAAGCATTCGTAGCAAGGTGGTTTTCCCGACTTGGCGGGCACCCAATAAGGCCAACGCTCTGAAATGCTCCAAACCGTTCTCAATGCGGGCGAGCAGGGCATTGCGGGGTATCAGAGCCATGCCTTGTATTTTGGCATAATACATACCAAAATACAAGTCTAATTCTTAAAACATTTCGGACACGGCACTTACGTCCTATCACAGACGGTTCTTTCCATGGAACAGGCCGCTAGCGGAGGTCCTGCTTTAGCTTGCGTAGCAGGTCGAAGGCTTGGATGGGGGTAAGGGCGTCCAAGTCAGCTTCTCGAAGCTGGCGGGCGAGGGATTGGGCGGGGTCGAGGAAGAGCTGAAGCTGGAGGTCTTCCTCTTCCTTCCGGCGGTTCTTTGGGGCTTTGGCGTTGCCGACGTGGTGGACGGCCAGCTCAGAGAGAAGCTGTCGGGCGCGATCCAGCACCGGGCGGGGGATGCCGGCAAGGCGGGCAACATGGATGCCATAGCTGCGGTCGGTGCCGCCATCGACAATCCGATGCAGGAAGATCACCTGATCCTCCCACTCGCGCACGGCGACGTTCAGGTTCTTCACACCTTTGAACCTCTCGGCAAGCTGCGTCAGCTCGTGATAGTGGGTTGCGAACAGGGTGTGGCAGCGAATGTTCGCCGCGATGTGCTCGGCCAGCGCCCACGCCAGTGACAGGCCATCCAGCGTGCTGGTTCCCCGGCCGATCTCATCCAGGATCACCAGGCTGCGGTCGGTAGCGTTGTTGAGAATATTCGCCGTCTCCACCATCTCGACCATGAAAGTGGACTGGCCGGCATGCAACTCATCGGAAGCGCCGATGCGGGTGAACAGGCGATCAATGATGCCGATGGTGGCGCTCTTGGCTGGCACGTATGAGCCGATCTGCGCCATCAGCGCGATCAACGCCACCTGGCGGATATAGGTGCTCTTGCCGGCCATGTTTGGGCCGGTGATCAGGAACAGCGAATCTTCCTGGCCAAAGCGCACATCGTTGGCGACAAACTCATTGCCCAACTGCAGATCAAGCACGGGATGCCTGCCGTCAATCACCTCGAAGGTCCGTTCCGTGGTCATCGTTGGCCGGCAGTAACGACGCTCCTGCGCCAGCGTGGCCAGGCCGCAGAGCACATCCAGCCGCGCCAGCCCATCGGCCAGTTCCTGAAATCCCGCTACGACAGGCAGCAGAGCTTGACGGACCTGCTCAAAGAGCCGCTGTTCCAGGACAATCGCTCGGTCGCGGGCGTTTAGGGCTTCGCTCTCGAACTCTTTCAACTTCTCCGTGATGTAGCGTTCGGCGTTTTTCACGGTCTGCTTGCGCGACCAGGCGACGGGAATCTTGTCGCGGTGGGCGTCGGTCACCTCGATGTAGTAGCCGAACACCTTGTTGAAACCGATCTTCAGGGTCGGGATGCCCGTTTCCTGGATCAGTTCCGCCTGATACTTCGCCAGGAAGCCGGTTGAGTTCTCGGCGATCTCGCGCAGGCGGTCGAGCTCCGCGTCAAAGCCCCCGGCGATCACGCCACCCTCGCGAAGATGGGGCTCGGGATCAGGCAGAATGGCCGACTCGAGATACGCCGCCTGTTCCGCCGCGAACTCCTTGAGTGAAAGAAGCTCGGGTGCGATGAGCTGATGCTGCGGAAAGGTGCCCAAGGCGATGAACAGATCCGGCAGGCAGCGCAGGCACTTGGTCAGCGATGCCACATCGCGCGGGCTGGCACGATTCACGCACAGGCGGGCGATGATGCGCTCGATATCCACCACGGCCGCCAGCTTCTCAACGAGAGTCGATAACCCCGGCGGAGAATCGAGCAGGGCGGCAATGGCATCTTGCCGCGCGACGATGTGCTCGATATCGCGCAGCGGAGAGCGCAGCCACTGTCGCAGCAGCCGGCCACCCATGGTGCTGCGAGTTCTGTCGATTGCGGAGAGCAGCGAACCTTCCGTAGTGCCGCTGCGGACGGTGCGGTCAATCTCCAGCGAACGCCAGGATGCCGGATCGATTGCCAGGTGGGTATCGACGCTGTGGCGTTTGAGCGGGCGAAGGTGTGCCAGGTTGCTCTTCTGCGTCTCTTCCAGATAGGACAGCACCGCGGCGGTCGCGAAGGTGGCCGGATCATCATCCACAAAACCAAACCCGGCCGCCGTTGTTACACCCCACTGTTTCTGCAGCAGTTCATGGGCGTGATGCGGAGTGAACTGCCAGCCCGGTCGTGGCGTCAGCGACTTGATGCCAGCGGCCTGGATCTGTTTGGCGACATCGTGCATCTGCCCGGAGGGAAGTTCCGGCACCAGTATCTCGGCCGGGCGGAGCCGGGCAATCTCATCGAGCACCTGATGTTCTGTGCCCGACATGGCTGTGCATTCGCCCGTTGACAGCTCCACCCAAGCCAAGGCTGCGCGATACCCTTCATGCTTCATCACATGAAAGGCAACGGCCGCCAGATAGTTATCGGTCCGGCCATCCAGCAGTGGCTCATCGGTGAGCGTGCCGGGCGTCATCAGGCGGACGATTTCCCGCCGGATCAGGCCCTTGGCGCTGGCGGGATCTTCCGCCTGTTCGCAGATCGCCACCTTATAGCCGGCCGCGATCATCCGGCGCAGATAGCCATCGACCGAATGAAAGGGCACCCCCGCCATGGGGATGGCATCCTCAGCATCAATCCCGCCGCGCGAGCGCGAGGTCAGGGCGACGCCCAATACCTTGTTCGCTGTCCGCGCGTCATCCCAGAACATCTCATAGAAATCACCCATCCGGAAGAAGAGGATGTAATTGGGGTATTGAGCCTTGAACTGCTGATACTGCCGCATGGCCGGCGTCAGGGCGGCCGCTTCAGGAGCCTTGGGCGTTTCGGGGGAATTGCTGCTCATCGTCCGGGAACGAGCGTATGGGCAATCCTCGCTTGCTTCAAGTGCTGTGCATGAAGCGTTTTTGCGGGCATGGTATGCTCATGCCATGAGTGACGAGCAGTCTGGCAAGCCTGGTGATCGACCCGGCAAGCTGCGCGGGAAGTGGGTAACGGTGCGCACCTTCAGCACCGCCGAAGCAGCGCATCTGGTAAAACTGCGGCTCGACCGCGCCGGCATCCCCTGCTATATCGACAACGAGAACACCGGCTCAGGCCTCTGGCATGTCCGGCCGGCCATCGGCGTGCGTGTACCAGCACCGTTCGAGCAGCAGGCAAAAGAGGTGCTGGAATCCGGTGGCCGGCCCGCCGATGAGGATGTGGATGAAGACGACGATGAGGAGCAGGTGCGCCTGGATGAATTCGCCGACGAAACGGATGAGGAGCAGGCACTTGACGAGTCAGATAGTGATGTATCAGCTCAGGCATGCCCCGCATGCCACAGTGGCGACATCGCCCGTTTTTCATGGGTTCGGCGGATAGGGCAAGCGTTTCTGGTGCTGTGTCTGAGCGCGCTGTGGATCTACCATCCGGCGCTGCTGGCCCTGTCGGTCGGAGGCGCCATCTACCTGCTGATCACCAAGCCCGACTACCGCTGCCTGCAGTGCGGGAAACGGTGGATAGCAGGAAGGTAAGCTAACCATTCCCCTTTCCCGGTGTCTTCCGCTATCATCCGAGCCTTTGTCGGCAACTTACCAAGCAGAGGCCATGCAGCAGGAAAATACCAGCTCTTACGAACAGGAACGTCGCCAGAAGGCACAGAAGCTCCGCGAAATGGGCATTGACCCGTTTGGCGGCCGCACCGAAGGTGTAACCGCGATCGATCAGGTCCGCGCCCTGCATAAATCCGAGTTTGGCCAGGATGGCGGACCGGTCGTAAAGGTGGCCGGGCGCATCATGCTGCTCCGCGATATGGGCAAGCTGGCGTTCCTGCGCCTACGCGATGCCTCCGGTGATATCCAGGTGGCCGTTGATAAGCGGCGGCTGGACGAAACGTCATGGAACGTCCGCGGCCTCCTGGACTTGGCCGACCAGATCGTGGCCGAGGGCAAGCTCGGAACCACCAAGACCGGCGAGATCACCATCTGGGCGACGAAGGTGACGATGGCGAGCAAGGCTCTGCTGCCGCCGCCAGCCAAGTGGGAAGGCCTGACCGATGTCGAGGCCCGCTATCGCCAGCGCTATGTGGACCTCTGGGCGAATCCCGAGGTGATGAAACTGGCCAAGTTGCGCATCCGCATTGTGGAAGAAGTGCGGGCGTTCATGCGGGGCAGAGGGTTCGTCGAGGTGGAGACCCCGATGATGCAATCCCAGGCGGGCGGGGCGGCCGCCCGGCCGTTTAAGACCCATCACAATGCCCTCGACATGGATATGTTCCTGCGCATCGCCCCGGAACTCTATCTCAAGCGCCTGCTTGTCGGGGGAATGCCAAAGGTCTTTGAACTCAACCGCAATTTCCGCAATGAAGGCATCAGCCCGCGTCACAATCCCGAGTTCACCATGCTTGAGGCGTATGAGGCCTATGGCAATTTTGAAACCATGGCCGAGATGGTTGAGAGCATGATCTGCCATGTCGCCCAGAAGGTGTTCGGGACGTTGCGGATCGAGCACAAGAACGCGGCCTGCGAGGTCACTAAGACAATCAACCTCGAAGGCGACGCGAGCAAGCCCACCGGCCAGCGCTGGCGTCGGGTTCGCATGGACGAGATCGTCGCCGAGCGCACGGGCTGGAAGTTCGATGGACAGCCGCTGTCGGCGGAGTTGATCGAGGGCTTGCGCAAGGCGAATCCGGGCAAGGATCTCAAGCTCAATGGATCGCCGGCCGAACAGCTCACCGAAACCTACGAAAAGCTGATCGAGCCGACCCTGATCGACCCGTGCTTCGTCACTCACGTGCCTTCTGTGGTCATCCCCCTGGCGAGGGAGAACAAGGACAATCCGTTCTTCGCCGATGTCTATGAACTGGCGATCAACGGCCAGGAAATCAGCCCCGGCTACACCGAACTGAACGATCCCGATGTGCAGGCGAAGCATTTCCAGCACCAGGTGGGCGACAAGGAAGAGCAGCAGAAGACCGATGATGATTTCCTCACCGCGCTTAAGTACGGCATGCCGCCGGCTGGCGGCATGGGAATGGGAGTTGACCGGCTGATCATGATGCTCACCGGAGCGGAGTCGATTCGGGACATTATTCTGTTTCCGCTGATGAGACCCCAGGAGTAGTGATTATTGATTATTCCGTAACAGCCGCCATGACATTTGAGGAATGGGAACAAACCGTGCCGGAATGCATTCGCTTGGACTCCTTGTGGCGGATGCGCGTTTACCGTTTGGGGTTGTTTCTTTCGGATCTGGCTGTGGCCGATGCCGCGAGACTGCTGCGGACCCCGGCGGTGCGCGGGAGGGTGGACCAGTTGGTTCGCGCATCCGGCAACATCAGTTCCAGCATTGCGGAGGGATATTCGCGAGGTACAGGTAAGGCGAGGGCGACGTTCTACGAATATTCGCTGGGCTCTGCCCGAGAGACTCGTGACTGGTACTACAAGTGCGGCAAGGGACTAACCACGGAAGTTCGCGACCACAGACTTCTGATTGCCACGGAAGTCGTCAAGTTGCTGATCTCAATGATCGCTAGCGAGCGGAGAACCAATCAACGTCTCACGGCACGGCTGGCTGTTACGGAATAATCAATAATCACTATCATTCATGTATAAGTTACATCTCATCCTCAAGTATCTCCGCAAGCGCCGCATTGCCTGGGTCTCGCTCATCGCGGTTACGCTTTGTACCGCCATGGTGCTGGTCGTCATCAGCGTCATGGGCGGCTGGCTGCGGATGTTTGAAGAAAAGTTCCACGGGCTCTCCGGCGACATCATGATCACCACATCGCTGCGGGGGTTTTCCCATTACCAGGAGATGGTCGACCAGATCGAAAAGCTGCCCGAAGTGGTGGCCGCCGCCCCCGTCATTGAAGCGTACGGCCTGCTGGATATCGGACGCCAGAAACGCGATGGGGTTCAGGTGATCGGTTACCCCATCGACAAGATCGGGAAGATCAACAAGTTTATCGACTCGCTCTACTTCCAGCACCAGCAGTATGTCGAAGCAGCGAACCAGCCGGGCGCCAGCTCCGTCCAGAAAGCCGAACTGCTCAAGCAGGCCCGGGATGCCGCCGCTCACGCCTCGTTCTCGTTCAGCCCGCTGGATGCAGCTACTCGCGCTGACCTGGCAAAACGGCAACAGCGCAATAACTGGCCCGGGATGATTGTCGGATCGGGCGTTCTGGAAATCCGCAAGGACCGCAATGGCGATACCGTCGGCCGGGAGCTGTTCAAATACGAAATGCCCGCAACTTTGGTCCTTTTCAACAGCCAGGCGAAGAACCTTAGCGACCCATCCGAGATCACTCGAAGGGCCTACTGGATCGCTGATGACAGCCATACCGGCGTCTATCAGTACGACGGCCAGGCGATCTACATTCCCTTCGACATTGCGCAGCAGGACATGGGGATGGCAGCCCAGCAGGTGACAACCGCCGACAACCGGCAACTGACGCAGCCGGCCCGCACACACCAGATTCACGTAAAGCTCAAAGCCGGCGTCGAGCCGCTGGCCGCCAAAGACAAGATCCGCGAGATCGTTGACAACGTCATGCAGGAAGCCCGCCGCAAGGATGAAGCGCTCGCAGCGCCGCTATCCTGGACGGACATCGTGCCCAAAGTCGAGACTTGGCGCGAGAACAAGGCCATGTGGATCGCCGCTGTGGAACACGAGAAGATCCTCGTCGTCTTCCTCTTCTCGATGATCAGTGTCGTTGCCGTCTTCCTGATCTTTTGCATCTTTTACATGATCGTCGTGGAGAAGACGCGCGATATCGGGATCATCAAGAGCGTGGGCGCCACCGCCACCGGCGTGGCCGGCATCTTCCTGGGCTACGGGGCGGCCATCGGCATCGTGGGTGGCGGCCTGGGCTTCTTCGCCGGGTTCATCATCGTCAGCTATATCAACGAGATCCACACCGCCCTGGGCAGATGGATGGGCATCCAGATCTGGAACCCGGAGGTTTACGTGTTTGATCGAATCCCCAGCCAGATCGACCCCACCGAAGCCTCAATCATTGTGGGCGTTGCCATCCTCTCCTCGATCGCCGGCGCCATTGTTCCCGCGATCCGCGCAGCCCGGATGAATCCGGTAGAGGCGGTGCGATATGAGTAATCAGACCATCCTTACCGCCGCCAACGTGACCAAGACCTTTCGCATGGGCGAGAGCGTCATCGAGGTGCTTAAAGGGGTTGATCTCTCTCTCAACGCCGGCGAGTTCCTCGCCATCGAAGGGCGTTCCGGCTCCGGCAAGAGCACGCTGCTGCATATCCTCAGCGCTCTGGACGAATGCAACTCTGGCTCCATCCACTACGACGGCCGCGACATCGCCGGCATGTCGCCCAAAGGCAGATGCGAGCTTCGCAACGCGCAGTTTGGTTTTGTCTTCCAGTTCTACTACCTCCTGCCCGAACTGAATGTGCTGGAGAACACCCTCCTGCCGGCCATGGTGCAGCACTCGGTGCTCTCCTTCCGCCGCAATAGTGGCGCACTGCGAAAACGCGCCATCGACGTGCTGACCGAACTGGGCATGGAACACCGCCTGAAGCACAAGCCGCAACAGCTTTCCGGCGGCGAGCGCCAGCGCGTGGCGATTGCCCGTGCCCTGATGAATTCGCCCAAGGTGCTCTTCGCCGATGAGCCCACCGGCAATCTCGATATCGAGACCGGCCGGCAGATCATGCACGTTCTGGAGATGCTCCACGACAAAGGACAGACCATCGTCATGGTTACCCACGATCGCACCATCGCCAGACAAACCGACCGCGTCGTGGTGCTCGCCGAAGGCCGACTCCGCGAAGTGCATTGACCTTTGCCCGAAGTGTTCATTCGCCCATATCCCGACTAATCTATGCGCCCTGATCATCGCAGGAGGCCGTTTTGACCTTACAGACAATAGAGAACTTCGACCTGGTTAAGAAACGGATGGACGCCTGGTGGCATCACGACCTGATCGATCGCGTCGCCGTCATGGTCACCGCTCCCCGGGCCACACCTCTTGCCATGGCGCAGGAACTGCCCAAACCGGCAACCATCACCGAGGAATGGACGAACCCCGAGTACTATGCCTACAAGATCCGCAAGTGGGCCAGCCAGACCTACTTCGGCGGTGATATGTTTCCCACTTTCCCGGCTTATCTCGGGCCCGGGCAACTGGCCGGCTTTCTCGGCTGCCCGCCTACCTACGCCGAAGATACGGTCTGGTATCACGCGATCCTGAAAGACATCAATACATTTCGCCCATACCGGTTTGATCCGAATCATCCGCATTACCAGCTAACCAAATCCCTGCTGCGTCTGGCGTTGTCGAAGCATCAGGATTGGCTGGTACCCACCACCGCCGATCTGGGTGGGCCTATGGATGTGGCCCAGGCGGTCCGAGGGAGCGATCTTCTTCTTGATGTAATGGATGCACCGGAAAAGGTGCATCAGCTCCTCCGCAACCTGCAGGAAATCTGGTTCGCGTGCTTTGACGATCTGAAGAAAGAGATGGATGGGAAGATGGACGGCTTCTGCACCACCTTCAATCTCTGGTGCGAGAAAGACTACTATCCCCTCCAATGCGACTTCTCCGCGATGATCTCGCCGGCCATGTACGGCGAGTTTGTCCTGCCCTATGTGGCCGAGCAGGTGGATCGGCTGACCTACTCTCTCTATCACCTGGACGGGCCCGAGGCCATCCCGCACCTGGACATGATCCTTCGCCTGAAAAAGCTACACGCAATTCAATGGGTGCCCGGCGCGGGCAAGCCTCAATCCGATGATCCGGTATGGATCCCGCTGTACAAGAAAATCCAGGCCGCCGGCAAATCGTTGGCTCTCTGGGATGCAAAGAAGGGCAACGTCCAGCAGATCATCCGCGAGCTCAAGCCCGAGGGCTTGCTCATCCATATCGCGCCAGACCAGTTCACCAGCGAAGCCGAAGCCCGCGACTTTGTAGAGCAGGTGGAGAAATGGACCACCAGTCGCTTGCGCAGGCAATGAGAGACGCACGCCTGGGATCTCTTGCCTCGTCCCGGCGGTGCCATAGGATGGCCGGGCATGACCATTCAATACAACCAAGACTCTCCCCGGCGTGTGCGCCTGGCGGCCATCGGCTGCGGCGGGCATGCCATCCGCAACATCTTTCCCACGCACGTGTACGCCCCCGTCGATTTGCTGGCGGTGTGCGACCTCGACCGGGCCCGGGCCGAGCACTGTGCCCGGATGTTCGGGGCGGGGCGGGTCTACAGCGACTATGCCCAGATGCTCCGCGAGCAGCGCCCCGAGGCCGTGCAGGTGGTTACCAATTACGACGCCCAGGGCTTCCCGCGCTATCCGCAGATCGCCATCGACTGCATGCGTGCCGGTTGCCACGTCTGGATCGAGAAACCGCCGGCCGCCAGCGTCGCCCAGGTGCAGGAGATGATCCGCGTCAGCCGCGAGACGAGGCGCTTCGTGGCGGTGGGCTTCAAGAAGATGTTCTTCCCCGCCAATGTCAAAGCCAAGGAGATCATCTCGCGACCCGGCTTTGGCCCCTTAAGCACGATCACCGCCCGCTATCCGCAGGGGCTCCCGCCGCTATCTGAACGCGGGGACCAGGCCAGGATACGTGGCTTCCTGGACCACATGGTCCATCCGTGGTCGGTGTTGCGCTATCTGGCCGGGCCCACCCGCTCCATCTACGTGCAGCGGGCGGCCAACGGCGGCACAATCACCAGCATCCAGTTCGTCAACGGCGCGGTGGGGTCGCTGCACATGCCCCAGGGCGCCGGCATCGGCGCGCCGCTGGAACGGACGGAGATCGTGGGCAGCGGCGGCAGTGTCGTGATCGACAATAACATCCGCGTCACCTTCTACCGCCCGGGTTCCGCGCCCGAAGGCGGCTACGGCCGCTCGGGAAACTTCTTCGGCGCCGACGAGGCGGCCGCCGTGACCTGGGAACCCGAGTTCTCGCTGGGCCAGCTCTACAATAAGGCCATATTCCTGCTGGGCTACGCCCCGGAGATCCGGTATTTCTGCCAGTGCGTACTGGACAACCGCGCGCCAGAGCGGGGCAACCTCGAAGATGCCTTGGAACTGCTGCGGATCCACGAGGCGTATCGCCAGCCCGAAGGTCAGTGTCTAGAGATCACCGGAGATCACTCATGAGTAACTTCCGTTCTGCCGCCGATGCGGCAGCCAAGACAATCGAGGATGGATGGGGCACGTTGACCTGGCTGGCCAGCGAGGTCTTGACCGCCAGTCCGGGCCTGACCCTCGGCCGCGTGGTCATCCGCAAGGGCCAGTCCAACCCCCGCCACTGCCATCCCACCTGCGAAGAGGTGCTCTACCTGCTGCGCGGGCGGCTGAAGCACTCGATCGGCGACCAGAGCGTGGACCTCAAACCCGGCGATACGATCAGCATTCCCGCCGGCGTGTTCCACAATGCCCTGAGCGTGGGCGATGAGGATGCCGACATGATCGTGGCCTATTCCTCCGGCCGGCGCGACTTCCAACTGGAAAAAAGCTAAACCGCGAACAGGAAACCCGGCGGCGGCTCAGACCATGCCGATGGCGAAAACGGGGACATGATTTACCTCGCCACCCATGCCGTTGCGTCAATATGCGCGCTATCAACTGGCCATCAGGCGCGGCGGCGGCGAAGCAGCAGGCATGCGCTAATGGCAGCGAAACCAAGAATCGTCGGCTCGGGGACCGTTACCGTGACCAGCGGATCGCCGGGCGCATTAAGATAGAAGTTGTCACCGTTGTACAGCCCGCCAACCAGGCCCACGTTAGGGCTGTACGCACCCACCGGAGTCAAAGCATCGGCGCTAAAGCTGCTATGGTCTCCCGTGAGGCTGTCGCCCGGAGCGACCGACTTGTTGAACCAGTCCCAGGCGGGGTTGGGAAAGAACGAGTCGAAATTCAGAGTGTTGGCGCCTTGGGAAACCGCGCCCACAAACCAGGTCGTGTTCACCCACGTTTCCGTCGAGTCGTTGTTGGTCACAGTCACGCCCAAGACGGTGCTCTGGCCGGCGCTGATCGTGCCGGGCGTGGCAGTGATACTGGTGATCGTCACCTGCACACCGTTGGCGATGCGGATCTGGTACGCAAGGTCACCCAGGACATCGGTAGCAGAAGTATCGTAGCCGCCTTTGACCTGAACGCTGAAATCGTAGATGCCGTTGCTCACGCTCGAATCCACGTTGCCGGAGCGGCTGACGGCGTTGTACAGGAACAGGCCGGTGCCGGGAGCGATGGGGCTCCCCAGTGAGTAGGAGCCGATATTGGTATCAAAGACACCGGGGGCGCTCAGGCCGATGTTGGCGTCATAGCCAACGCCGGGAACCAGATCGATGGAATTGATGTAGAGTGCCGGATCCAGCGCTCCGTTTGAAAGGCTGAACCCGTACTGAGTCGTCGAACTGGAGAAGTTCGAGGTATCCTTCAGTCCGCTCAGAATGGATTGATTGGGAGCAAGACCAGGGTAGGCCCCGAATAGCGGAGCCGCAAAGGATAGCGCCAACGGGGCCGCCAGAACAATCAGCTTTCTCATGCTCGCCTCCAGGAAGAGATAGAAGATGCGCGTTCCACCAGCCCCAGAGGGTAGATTGAGCTGCTCCAGAAAGCAATCTCAAGAATAACGAATGCATAAAAAATGTTAGCACTAGCTAGCGCATCTCAAAGTCGGCGATCCGCGATCGAAACCGGGACGTAGCTGCAAGCTCCAAACGTCAGGCGGTATCGTCGTCCTCGTACGCTGGGATGCGCGTGCGAACGGTGTCACTTGCCTTCTCTCCGTAAGAACAGCTATTCCTTCCCTCACCGCATATGCCCCTCGACCCACTCCAAGATCTCCTTCACATGATTGAGTCGATGCCGTGGCTCGCCGATCCCATGCGGCTCGCGCGGATACAGCACCAGCTTCGTCTCCACCCCGTGATGCTTCAGCAACCGGTAATACTCCGAGGACTGCCCCGGCGGCACGCGCACATCCGCATCGCCCGTCACCACCAGCGTCGGCGTCTTTACCTTCGACGCATAGTGCGTCGGCGACTGATCACGCCAGAACCGGTGCGAGAAATCCGGCGATGCCCCTTTCGCCGCGTTCACCATGAACTGCGGGATATCCGTCGTCCCGAACATGCTCACATTGCTCGTCACCGGCGCAATCGCGACAGCGCAGCGGAATCGTCGAGTATGCCCGATCGTGTACGTTGTCAGATACCCGCCATAGCTGCCGCCGACAATGGCCAGCTTCCGCGCATCTGCAACGCCGCGTCGCACCAGGTAATCGACGCCCGACAGCGCATCGCCCATCGGCCCATCACCCCAGTTGCCGATAATCCGCCGCATGAAGCGGATGCCATACCCCGTGCTCCCGCGGAAATTCGGCAGCAGTACCGCATAGCCGGCCGCACAGAAGTAGCTGGGCATGATCCCCGCCGCACACGAATTGACCGAAGCCCCATACGGTCCGCCATGCGGCATCAGCACCAGCGGCAATGCCTTCACCGCCTTGCGCCCGGCCGGCAGGTACAAAATCCCCTCGATCTCCAGCCCATCGGGCGCCTTCCAGCGGATCACCTGCGTATCCGCCGTCTGCACCCGCCCAAACCCGCGGTTCACCCGCGTCAGGGCCTCGGGCTGCGCCCCGCCCGCCAGGGGCACGCGGTACACCTCTTCCGGCCGGCCAGGCTCGGAATTGACATAAAACACCTCGCCCAACTTCGTCGCCACCTCGGCCGGTGCCGCCGGCCCCGGCCCCGTCTGCACTTCCGTCGGCCGTCCGCCCACCTTACCCACATACAGCCGATACGAAGCCCCTTCCCCGGCCACCAGCATCACTTGCCCATCCCCCGCCCACCGTGCCGCCACCACCGTCCGGTCAAATCCCGGCGCCACAAGCTGTCTCTGCCCCGTCTTCAGGTCCACCACGCGCGGCATGTACCAGAAGATGTCGTCCTTCGAGGTGCTCTCGCAGATCAGCAACTGCCGCCCATCCGGCGACGCCGCCATCCCGGCATCCGCGAGCATCCCAATCATCCGCGTCAGTTCACGGCGCCCGCGCCCTTCCGCTCCCACAATCTTGATCGCCCCCTGTGTCCACTGCGAATCCGTCGTCGCCAGCGGGCTCGCCGCATACGCCAGCCGTTTCCCATCGATCCAGCACGCCGCCATGACATGCTCATCATCCGCCGAGTACTGCTTCGGCCGCGGGTTCCCGCCATCCACGCCCACCACCCACAGCCGCCTTCGCCGCTCATCCGCATCCACCGTCCACCAGTCCCGCTTATCTTTATCGCGTGCCTTCTCCTCCTCGGACTTATCCGCCTTCGCCAGCACCAAAACCCGCCGCCCATCCGGCGACCACTTAAAATCCTCCACCCCCTCCTCAAAGCTCGTCACCTTCTGCCCTTCCGACAACCCCAGCCGCATCACAAAGAGCTGTTTCTTCTCCCCCGCCCGATCCGACAGGAACCCCAGCGCGTCACCCCGAGGCGACACCCGCGGCGCCGCCGCCTGTCCGCCAAACGTCACCTGCCACACCCCGCGCTCCGCCGACCAAGCCCACAACTCCGAAACCCCCTTATTCGCCTTCTCGTCCGCCGATGACACGACGAACACCAGCAGCCGCCCATCCGCACTAACCGTCAACCCGCCAATGGTCTTATAAGCCAGAATATCCGCCAGCCGCATCCGCCTTTTACTCACTGCCATGCCGCGCCGCCTTTCATATCCATAAAGGTTCTGTCGAATGATGCCGTTTATGCCAGGGCGCACTCATTCTGGCCCGCGCCCCGCGCAAAGGCAACATCCCTCACTCAGCCTGCTGCGTTGCCGGCACGAACCCCTTTGGCAAAAGATCCATCTCCCACAGCGGCCGATCCGCGATGACCATCCCAACATTGCTCTGTTTGACGAATCCTCCCGCACCGACAATGAACGGTACACCACCATTGTCAATCCGATCCGCGCCAATCGTATAGATGAACAGAAAACCATCATGCGCCGCAAACCGCATCGGCTTACCGTCAAACGGATCAACCGGCACAGCCGGGATCAGCTTCGCCTGCACCAGTTCATCCCACGATGTCGGCAGCCTCTCCTTCTGAATCCGGAACCGCGTGGCCGCCACCGCTCCATGCGAAATACTCGCCATCGCGGCCGCCTCGATGCTCTTTCCCACCGCTCTGCTCAAGTTTGGCATTAGAATTGCGCGCAAAGGCGTTCTCCACCGATCGCGCACGGATAATGCGGTGAGTATTGGCAACCTTCCGGCCGTCTCTGCCGGATCATCCGAGACCATCTCCGACGCCGTCGCAAACCATTCCTCCATGGCGATAATGTCTCTGTCACCCAGAAGCACACGGTACATCGGAACGATGAGTAGCAACGGTGAACTGTTCCTCGTGATCGCCGGTGACACCAGGTCTACCTCTTGCCGTAATGCCATCACTGCCGTCCGCCGGGTAAAGACCCCCAGTTCACCCATAATCCCTGCTCGCCTCGACGCTTTCATGCATTCCGTCGCCGCGTCCATCCGAATCCGATCAAGATCTCTCGGATCCGTTACCGTCGGCAACACTTCTTGCAGAGTATCGTCCGCCAGTCCATGCAGGCCTGTCCCAACCAGCATCTCTACCAGAGTCAATCCCTGCAATGCGTGATCGCCCATGCCATGGATAGCATTGATATCATCAATGGCCGAAGTGATTCGTCCTGCTCGCGATTCACTGATGGCGTGTTGCCTTAACACCTTGCAGGCCCGACGCATGCCAGACAAATGCGGCAACAGAGTATTGATCTGGTAGCTCGATGCCCGCGGAACAAGACCGCTGGTCTTCTTCGATGCCGCCTCACGCAACAGCGGTATGCGGAATGCCTCCCCTTCCGGAAACTCCGGTGGCGGCGTCATCCGGCCATTCACATCCACCAGTTCCCAGTCACCGTCGAATTGAATCGTTCCGCTGGGCAGAACTCCGGCTTTCGTATAGAGCGATGCCGCTAATGCTCCATCCTCCGAAATGATCTCTATTTCCTTCCCCAGCAGATCAGCCCGCGCCAGCGATTCATCCATCATCCGTTGCACGCGCCAATCCAGCAGGCCCCACGTCACGACCATCAACCCCATCCAGCACAGCACCGCCCGCCCCGCATGTCGCCACGTCGCCGCGGCCGGCCGCCCGCCGGCATCACGCAATCCCCTCACGGCAACCACTACCGATGCCACCAGCACCGCAAACAGGGCGACTCCACAGGGCAGCGCAATGCCCAGAGCCCCACGCAATAGGGCAATCTCAACCAGACTGAGGATTGCCAGTGGAATCGCCATCACCACCAGCACCCCAACCCCCAAAATCGCATGAATCACCGGCCATCTCCGTCCCAGGCTCATCTTGCGCGGCGGCCTCGCATAGTTCAGCATATCCCCCGGCCGCACCTGCTCACCCATCTCCGCCGCCGCCGGCTCCGCCACCACTTCCTCCCGGAACGCCCTCCGCAACGCCATCGCCAGATACCAGCTATAAAGATGGCATGATTGGTTGTCGGGCAAGCCGGTTAGGGCTAGACCCGACAACCTATGAAACACAATGCATCACAACCTAGTGCTTCGTCACCCTTGAGATTTCGGATAGGATGATGGCGTCAACCAAGGAGGGTTGTGCCATTATGCAAAAGAAGTACATCGTTCGCCTCACGGATGAGGAACGGGAGACACTGCAGCGGATT
>Ga0209083_1000811_pt1 | contig 41691 bp, 21 predicted proteins | sample AM7aDNAmetaG_FD_184132 | JGI IMG/M metagenome (GOLD analysis project Ga0209083, IMG submission 184132) | Freshwater microbial communities from Finland to study Microbial Dark Matter (Phase II) - AM7a DNA metaG (SPAdes) (version 3) | ecosystem: Environmental > Aquatic > Freshwater > Lake ... | reverse complement strand
CTACATTGAAAAATACCATTGTTCACAATAATGACATGACGTTTATTCCAAAAACCGGATCTACATATAGTTTAGGAAATGCTGGTGCGGTAACAAATTATGCAGCTGCTAATTCACAGTCCGATTCTGTTATCAATTGTACAATTGCTTATAATAAAGGAATAAAAATAGGTTGTGCCGGTTTAAAGATTGGTATTCAATTCAATAATTTCCAATATCCTTATGTAAAAATATTTAATAATGTGTGTTATAATAATGCCGTAGATGGATCAATTGGCACAATGGGAAATTTGACATTGTCGGCAGGTGCTGCAACATTATTGGCTGGTGGAATTCAGATTGCAAATAATTATGCAAATGGTGGAGCAGATCAAATTGTTGAAAACTCAACTATAGTTACTGGCAATGTTAAGGATATGGCAACTGACAATAACGATGCTACCAAAGGTGCAAAATTTATTTCACCAACTACAGTTACAGGTTATAATGCTGCACTTGCTGCTTCGAAATGGACTATCGGAACTGGTTCGTATCTTATCGCAAAAGGAATAGTTACAACTAATAAATATGACAAAGCAGGCGTAATATTTGCAACGACTCCATCGGTAGGCGCTTATGAGGGCGGAGATGTGGTTATACCAACATCCGGTACTCAAAATATTTCATTGACAACTTCATTAAAATCATTGACAGTGAATCCGGGTGCAAAACTGACTTTGAACAATAATGTTTTTCTTACTGTAGGATCGTTAAACCTACTAAGTGATGCAACCAACGGTACTGGAACTTTTGTTGACCAGAATGCCAACGGTGGTTTAACGGTAACCGGAACAAGTACAGTTAATCAATCTTTACAGGCTGCCAGTGCCTTGAGAACCTGGTATATTACGCCGCCCGTTGCTTCTGCCACACCAACACCGGCATTGACTATTATTAAATATTTCGATGAAACGATAAATACCGGTACCGCAACCGATAACTGGGTAACTGCAACAACAATGCTTGCCCAAAAAGGCTATCAGGTAGTTCCCGTTAGCGGAAATGATATTTCATTCACAGGTACCTTGAACAATGGAAATCAAAATATTACATTAAGCAGCAGAACCGGAACAGCTAATTATGCCGGATTCAATTTAATTGGTAATCCCTATCCATCCTATCTCGATTGGAGTTTAGTTACTGCCAATACTGCCAATGCTGCGTTAATGCGTTCAACTACCATGTGGTATAGAACAAAATCTTCTGGTGTATATAATTTCTGGACAGTGAATGGTGCTGGTGTGGGTTCTCCAAGCAACGCAAGTTCTAAAATTCCACCCATGCAAGCATTTTGGGTCAGAGCCAATGCCGGTGGCGGAACCCTGGCTTTGACCAATGCCATGCGTACTCATGCTCCTGCCAGCGATTTATTATTAAAAACACCAGCAGCGAAAAACAACACAGCTAAGACACTCGTTCGTTTGCAGGTAAGCAATGGAACGAATACCGACGAAGCTGTACTCTATGTCAGTGGAAATGCCTCCAATGGAATGGATACCTATGATTCGCCTAAAATGAGCAATAATAATGTTGCCATACCCGAAATTTACACAACCGTTGGTACAGAACAACTGGTTATCAATGCTATGAATACTCTTCCATTGGATACTCCCATTGGGTTGGGATTTGTAGCCGGCAATGCCAGTTCATTTAGTCTTACTGCCAACCAGATCAGCAATCTTCCTGCAGGTGTGAAAGTAATTCTAAAGGATAATGTAACCAGCACAGAAACCGATCTGACTGATGGTATTTCGACTTATCGATTTAATCCGGTGGCAACCAGTTCCGACCGCTTTAGTGTCATTTTCCGTTCGTCAGGAGCTGTTACAAATGTTGAAACTACTCTGGATAATAACCTGATTGTTTATAGCAATGCCCCTCAACAGCTAACAGTAATTTGTAATGATAAAATTCAGGTTGGTTCAATGCTTTCAGTTTACAACGCGATCGGTCAAAAACTGCTGAGTCAACCATTGACCAGTACAAGTACTCAAATTACCGGAAAATTTAACCCAGGAGTTTATATGTTGAAAGTGAATAACACAACAAAGAAAGTTATTATCAATTAACTATAAAAAAAAGAAAGACATGAAAACAATAATTGATAAACGAGACTATTCTCAACCAGAAATAACGCATGTAGAACTTGACAATGAAATCTCGTTGGCATTGGAATCGAATCCGGCTCCCGGACCTAATGAAGTTATGAATAATGCTCCTGAACACTTCAATAATGATCCGTTTAAAGCGAATTTGACGTAAGTTTGTTATTCAATCTCATTAATTTAAAAAGAAAGGATGTTTGGTATTATAGTCAAACATCCTTTCTTTTTTAACTAGCATATTTTTCATTTAATTTGAACACGAAAATAACTTTTGGTAATTGCAAACTTTGTTTAAATTTAAACGAATCCGGGTTTACTGGTTGAATTATTTCCACTTGTTGAACGGATTATATCATTGGAAAAAGAAATTGTCCCAGAATGGAGATGTTTAACATATATTAATAGATGGGAATCATTCAGTATACTGAACAAGAGTCACAAAAATAAGACAAATCATGAATAAAGACCTTACTGAAACCAGTAGAAAACTAAACTTATCCATACCCTTAAAATTAGAAACTGCCAGAGATTCTTACGCAACAATATTAAAACTTGGTGGTAAATCCAAAGACCAAATAGGGGAAATGCTGGGACATTCCAACTCGGTGCTAACCGAACATTACTTAACTGTATAAAATGAATTAAAAATTTTCCGTATTTCCCAAAAAATTCAAAACACGCCAGGTTTTGAGGAAAATTATGAGAAATGTCATTTAAATTTAAACGGGATGAAGGAAAAGAACTTCCTGACAGGTGACAGGAAGTTGGGAAAAAGCAAATAAAAAAAACAGTCTTAAAATATTAATTTTTTACTTTTCTGATTTGATAATTTTAAAATTATACAAATATTCATTAGTTTGGACACTTACAAAATAAACCCCCTGATTTACTGACGAATAAAATGAATACTCTTTTTGTTCCAGTTTTCCGGAAAGTAGAGTCTTAAGAAGCGTTCCCTTCACATCATATAAATTTACAGTTGCATTCGTATTCATTCCTGACCGCAAAGTAATCATACTTCCGCTGCTGAAAACTTTTAATTTTTCATTGTCCATTGCAGTTTGAGTTCCGGTTGTATTTAATCGGCGGGTTTTGATATTGTCAATATAGCAAACGTATTCTGTTTGTAATGTTACCCCCGAATTATAAGTTGGCATGATGGCAATACCAAGTACGCCGGTTGATAAGGTTGTGAGATTAGCTGCACTAAACTTCGATTTGTCAATCAGCACTTTATAATTATACCAATCACCTATTTGTGTAAAAGGAACTACTGCGCCGCTAAAGGTTAGTGCCACGCCTGCATCTTCCCGGCTATCTTGCGTGGTATTGAAATAAGTCAAAAGTTTTACATGAATTTCCTGAGTGGTTGCCGGAGTTGAACTATAGGTAGTATTCACCGCTTTTCCTACAATATTAGCCGACTGATAAATATCGAAACTGAGGGTATCAATATCGTCAATATTCAAAGGGGCAGAGAACTTAAATTTGAGACCATACCAACGTGCTTCAAGCGAACTGTAACGAAGCACTTTTGTAGAACTATTTTTGCTATTTATGAGTGGATTATCAACTACGTTATGTGAATAACTCCATCTTGGAAAATAGGTGACACTCGTACTGTTACCGAAGCGAAAATAATAAGGTGTTGAATCAAAAGTCTCAAAGTTGCCTGTAAATGTGTTTTGTGCTATGTTTATCTGGCAACAAAAGAATATAATCAAAAACGTTGTTAAAATATTTTTCATTTCAATCTAATTTGTCGATTCAAAAATTACAGAACAAAAATAGTCATTTGTATTGTAATAAATTATATTATAAAATACATATTAATCCAAAATTGATTATTCGGAAAATAATTACATACTTTGTGGAAGATATAAGTAGTTATTAATTATAAGATATGGATACTTTTGTTCAGCAATTAATGAATAAAGGTATTTTGTTTTGTTCTGATGAATGCTTTAATACATTTAATTGTACAAAATAATTTTACACGGTATGAATAAGTTACAGAAAATCATTCTCGCTATCGTTCTCGCATTAGGAAGCATTTTTTCAAGCAGCTTGCAAGCACAAGCTAATATTGACCGTATGTTCCCTAATCTGGTTTTAACCCGTGAACAATACAATAAATGGAAACTGGCTATTGATTCTACTACGACTTCGGATGGAAAAACAGCTTTCGATAGTTTTGTTCGTTTGTTGTCAATAACAACAATTCGGGATGATGTCACTCCTTCGCCGGTTACATCCTTGTCCGTAAGCGGTGCAAGTACTATTGTTTCGAGCGATATGCAAAGAATGTATGCACTCTGTTTATATTATGCATTCACCCAAAGCGATGTTTATCTGGCTAAAGCTAAAGAGTTTTATTTGGCATGGGCTGCAGTGAATACAGCAGTAAAAGAGAATTCCCCTGGCGAAACAATTTATAATCCGGGCATTGAAGGCTATTCTATTATTCGAAATTGTATAGATTCAACATCCAGAGTTGCTATTGATGCATGGATGAGAAAAAGAGCTGCTGTGGCATCAGCTGATGGTGTACGCACGAATAACTGGCAAACAATTAGGCTCCAGTTTCTGCTTTATTATGGATTGCTTTTAAATGATGCAAGCATACTCACTAAATTTTCAGGTGGATACGATCCTTTTATACCTATTAATCTATATCCAAATGGAACTTCCATTGATTTATTGGGTAGAGATGCTTTTGCTTACCACGCTTACGATCTTCTCTTTTTTGCAAAAATACTTAAGGCAGAAGCTTGTTATTATGGCTTTGCCAAAGCAGACTCGATGTATGCAAAAGAATATCAGTGGGGCTCATCCATAAAGAAATCAGTTGATTTTTGGAAACCATATCTGTTATATCCTACAAAGTACTCGCATATTGAATTCTTGGAAACTGAGTATACGCCTGACATTGCGTCTCACCCCTCTGAATATAATAAACCATACAATCCGTCGGGTACAATTTATGTGGTGGATGAAATGTATCTCCTAGATCAGGACTTATTTCAAGCAATAAAATTATACCGTGGAAATACAAAAACTGCCACTTTAGCACTTTGGTTGAGTGCATTAAGATGGAACTAGCCAATTCCCAATCTGCAAATTATTCAAACCTCAATTAACTGTTTTCTAAAAATGAATAAATCACTTATAATCACATTACTATCATTTGCTTTAATTTGCTCGAATGCAGTAATGATGAAGACCTATGCACAAACAAACTTTGTTTCGGGAGTAGTTAAAGACGAAAAAGGAGAAACATTGATAGGCGTCAGTATTTTGGTGAAAGGTACTAAAACAGCATCTGTAAGCGATATTGATGGTAAATTTTCCGTATCCGCTTCATCAAAATCAACACTTGTATTCTCGTATGTGGGATATATAACGAAGGAACTTCAATTGATTGAAGGTCAGAATAAGTATATCATTTCCATGTTAGAAAACACACAATCGTTGGATGAGGTCGTTGTTGTAGGCTACGGAACACAGAGAAAACAGACAGTAACAGGTTCTATCAGTACCGTAAAAAGTGCTGAACTTACAGATATCCCTGTATCGAACATGAATAATGCATTATCCGGGAAATTACCGGGATTAATCACCATTCAACCTTCAGGTCAACCGGGAGATGATGTTGCTACAATCTATGTTCGGGGACAATCGACCTGGGTAGATTCGAGTCCGCTCATTATTGTTGATGGTGTTGAACGTCAAAGTTTTGCTCAAATCAATGCGAATGAAGTTGAAAGCATCTCGGTTTTAAAAGATGCTTCTTCAACTGCAGTTTACGGAGTTAGAGGTGCAAATGGGGTTATACTTATTACTACTAAAAGAGGAACAGAAGGTAAACCGAAAGTTAGTCTTTCGGTAAATTATGGATTACAAACACCTACCAAAATACCACAATTTCTGGACTCTTACCATCAACTATTATTAAAGAAACAGGCTTATATTAATGATGGCCAGGACCCACTTGTAATGGCTCCCACTTTGTTGTCTGACCAAGCATTGGCAGGTTTCCAAGCTGGAACAGATCCATACAAATATCCGAATGTTAATTGGTATAATGCAATGACTAAGAACTCATCGCCTGAACAACAATATAATTTGAATATATCAGGTGGTACAAAATCGATTAAATATTTTGTTTCTTTGGGATATTTGAGTCAGTCGGGAATGTTTAAATATACCGATTTGCAAAAAGAGTATAATCCCGATACATACTACAGTCGGTTTAATTTCAGAAGTAATCTTGATATTGTAATTGATAAATATCAGACACTAACAACCAATATCAGTGGTAGGGTTGAAGAAAAAAATGCATTTCCGGGGGTAAGTAATTTAATTCAGTCGCTGATAGCAAAACCTCCTTATCTGAACCCGATATTTAATCCTGATGGAAGTATTTCTGCTTTACAAGGAAATGGAAATCCGTTGACAAAAATTGCCTACTCCGGATTTGATAATACTAAAACCAACAATTATGATTTGGTAGGATTACTTCATAACGACTTGAGTTTTATTACAAAAGGACTGGCTTTTGATGCTTCAGTTTCGTACACCAGCACTGTAGGCACAACTAAATCATATACTGATGGTATTGATACCTATTACTATTCACCGACGACAGGCAGATACGATCAGATTACCGAAAGCTCACCATTTACGTATGCCGGCGAAGGTTCAGCCTCAGCATTCCGTCGAGAAGGCATACAGCTGAAATTGTATTATACTAAAAGCATAGCTAAAAATGATATTAAAGCAACTTTAGTTTATAATCAACAAAAAGATTATAATGGAATTTCAATTCCCAGTGTGTTGATGGGATATGCCGGTCGTGTGGAATATGCTTATTCAAGCAAGTATCTGGCAGAAGTAAATTTGGGTTATAACGGGTCAGAAAATTTTGCAAAAGGACATCGTTTCGGGTTTTTTCCGGCTTTCTCTGTTGGTTATGTTTTGAGTGAAGAAAAATTTATGCTGCCACTTAATTCAGTAATTCCTTATCTGAAAATCAGAGGTTCGATGGGATTGGTAGGTAACGATAAAATAGGTTCTAATGCTCGGTTTTTATATCAGGGATTATATTCCACAATGGGAGCTTCACAGTATTACGATTTTGGCACAAATAATCCTACCAGCACGGGTGGAATTGTTGAATCGAGAAGTGAGAATCTGGACTTAACCTGGGAGACTTCGTTAAAACAGAATATCGGTATTGATGGTCATCTATTTGGGGGAAATTTATTGTCATTCAGCATTGATTTGTTTTCGGAACATAGAACGAATATTCTTATGGCTGCCCGGTCGCTTCTGCAGACCACCGGAATTGCATCACCTATTTACAATATTGGCGAAACAAAAAACTGGGGATATGAAATTGAACTGACCCATCGTAACAAGATAGGTTCATTTGAGTATTTTTTAAAAGGAAACTTAAGTTTTGCACATAATACAATAATAAATTATGATGATCCGGGCAAAACACCCGACTATCAAAAGTATGCTGGTTATCGGATAGGTCAGTTCAGGGGCTATCAGGTTTTAGGATTTTTTCTAAGTCAGGATGATATAAATAAATCGCCCAGTCAGTCTGCTTTGGGAGGTCCAATAATTCCAGGTGATTTAAAATACCTTGATTATAACAAGGATAATGTGATTGATGATAAAGATATAATTCCAATCGGTTATTCCAATGTTCCTGAAATTACCTATGCTGTTACACCCGGTTTTTCGTGGAAAGGTTTTGATTTCTCGGTCATGTTTCAGGGAGCAGCTAATTCGTCCGTCTATTTTACATCCAATGCCGGATTTGAATTTGGTGGAGCAGCGGGTGGTGGACAAGTTTCTGCTATACAGCAAGACTACTGGACTCCTACTAATTTAGATGCCAGATACCCGTCATTACATATTGTTACAAAACACAGCAATAAAAATATCAACACCTTCTTTTTGAAAAAAGGAGATTATTTACGATTGAAAACACTTCAATTAGGATATGCCATCCCGAAATCAGTTTGTAAATTCCTGCATGTCGAAACATTGCGTGTTTTTGCCAGTGGAAGCAATTTGTACACCTGGTCGGCATTGGACAACTTTGATCCGGAAGTAATTAATCAGAGTGGAGAGGTATATCCTCAGCAAACAGTTTATAACTTTGGTATCAATCTTAATTTCTAAATGAGTATGAAAAAGTTTATTATAGCATTGGCATTTTTTCTGTCTATTCTGACCATGCCATCTTGTGTCGATATATTCAATGAAAATTTATTGGAACAGACACCGGAGCAGGATTTGACCTTTGACAAGATATTTACCGATTACGAACAATTTAAAAAATATGCGGATTATTCCTATTCCTATATGCCTTGTCATCTGGGCAGAATGTGGAACTCCCTGAATTGTGCCATATCAGATGAAGCTGAAGGATTAGGCGTAAACCAGTGTTCAACGGTTTTTAATAACGGCTCGTGGAATGGTGCCACGGTTGCTATGGATGGAACTCCGTCATCAAATGCAGCTCTAGAACTTGGAGAATTGTGGAAAAAACTTTATGCCGGGATAAGGCAGGTCAATGTGTCTTTGGATAATATGGATAAAGTAACCAATTTCCCTTCGACAGAAATAAAAAACAGGTATCGTGGAGAAATGCTGTTTCTTAGAGGATATTTTTATTTTGAACTGATTAAACGCTGGGGTGGTGTCCCAATCTTTGACAAATCTGTTGATTTAAAAACTGATAATCTGGATTTGCCCAGAAGTAGTTATGATGAATGTGTTGTATTTATTGTTAAAGATTGTGATGAAGCTGCCGGTTTATTAGCTCCCATTCAAAGTATTGATAATGGTCGTGCAACACAGGGATCTGCTCTGGCTTTAAAATCAAGAACCCTTTTATATGCAGCCCGTCCCTTAAATAATCCCTTAAATAATCCTGAAAAATGGCAGGCTGCCTCAGATGCAGCAAAAGCTGTTATGGATTTAAATCAATACACTTTATACAGCGATTATGTGAATATGTTTTTTCAGCCAATTTGTTCTGAAATTATAATGAATCGGCCACGTCCGGCCCTTAATTTTGAACAAGGAGCTACAGATAATTCTAATTTTTTAGTGCGATTTATTGTTCCGCAAGGTTACAATGGCTGGATGGGAACAGCAGTTACTCAAAATTTTGTAGATATGTATGAAGACAGCAAGGGTTATCCTATAACTGATGCAAAAACAAATTACGATCCAAATAATCCCTACCTAAACCGTGATCCACGTTTCAATATGACTATTTTATATAATAATCGTAGCTGGTACGACCGGAATATGGAATTTTACGTTAATGGGCGTGATTGGGGTGAAACCTATAATAATCCTTTCAGTTATGGCATTGCAAAATTCTGGAAAGAGTCACATCAACGCTATCATAATACTACTGAATATCTGAATTATATTGTTTTTCGGTATGCCGAAATATTATTGAATTATGCTGAAGCTCAAAATGAGCTAAATGGTCCAAATGATGCTGTTCGGGAAGCCACATCCGAAGTTCGGGCACGGGTTGGTCAGGTTCCTATTCCGGTGGATATTTCAACTACAAAAGAAACTATGCGTGAACGAATAAAAAATGAACGTGCTATTGAATTTTGCTTTGAAGAACAACGATGGTATGATGTCCTGAGCTGGGATGAAGGTGTGAAATACTTTAACCGAACAATTACAGCTATGCGGATTAATAAAGTTGGAACCGCTTTTACCTATAAGATATACGATTATGAAAACAGGGTTTTTAAATCGTATATGCACCGTTATCCGTTACCCAATGTTGAAATCTATAAAAGCAAGTATCTTATTCAAAATGAGGGGTGGTAATTTATTCGTACTTACTTCAATACTAAAAAAATGCCAATATGATAAATACGTTTCAACATAAAATTTGCAGCTTGCTTACGCTGTTTTTATTTCCTTTAATTTCATTGAGTGCACTTGCGCAGAATGACTCTATTATTGCTAAAACAAAGCAAACAACAAAAGTTGCAATCGCCTATAGCATTGTTCCATTCGATAATATTTCGTCAGCCGTTTCAACGATTGACGCCTCAACCATTCAGAAAAACGCTGTAACAACCATCGAAGAGTCATTAAACGGAACCCTTCCCGGTTTATATTCCATAAAAAATGGCGGTGATGATTTTGGTGCCCGAAATTATGACTTCTATGTTCGGGGCAAAGCAACCACCGGTTCTGCTACTCCATTAATATTGATTGACGATGTGGAGGGAAATATCAATTTAATCGACTACAACGAGGTTGAAAGTGTTACAGTTCTTAAAGATGCAGCGGCCTTGGCCATCTATGGTATGCGTGGCGCAAATGCTGTAATTTTAATTAAAACGAAACGAGGGTTTGAGTCCAAAAATGTGATTGGTTTGGATTTTCGTGTAGGACTACAAACTCCTGAAAAAATAAGATCAACCCTAAATGCTTACGATTATACAACTTTATATAACGAGGCATTGACAAATGATGGTAGTATAGGTATTTACAATCCTGCTGTTTATAAAAATAACTCAAATCTATATCAGTATCCGGATGTAAACTATGCCAATTTATTTTTAAAAAATCAATCATTGACACAACAGTATAATTTTACTGCACGGGGAGGGAGTAAAACAGCTCAATATTTTTTCCTGGTTGGTTATACAAAGTTGGATGGTTTGTTTAACCTTCCTAACAATTCTCCCGGGATAAATCAAAAGGCTTATGAGCGTTATAATTTCCGTTCGAATATTGATGTGGATTTAGGCTCCGGATTTAAAATGAGTGTTGATGTTTTGGCTGCATTTGACTATACCCGATCACCGTGGATAGGTGCTAGTTATGATGCTAATGCTTCTTCCAATTACTTATTTAACAGTTTGATTAGCACTCCGGCTAATGCTTTTCCCATCACAAATCCGGATGGTTCGTTAGCTGGTACTTCCACCTACAGGGATAATCCACAAGGCATTCTATTAAGAGGATTACGAACAGATGAACACAAACAATTAACTTCAAAGGTTAATCTGTCAAAAGATTTAAGCTTTATTACCAAGGGTTTAAAAGCAAATCTCATGTATCATTTTGAGAATTATAATGCTTCTTACAAAGCAAAATATAAATCCTTTGCTGTTTATCAACTTGACTCGGCATCCAATACCTATAGCAAATATGGAACGGATGACACAAAATCAACCACGGCTGGTGGACAAGTTTCATATTATAGAGATAATAATTTTCTTGCAAGCTTGAACTATGAAAGACGTTTTGATAATCACGATGTAAATGCGGTTGTTTTATATAATCAAATCAGGTCAAATGCCGGTGGGGATGTTCCTGACCATGTCTATCAGGGAGTTTCCGGTCGGTTGATTTATGGTTATCAGAAACGATATCTAGCAGAATTAGTTGCTTCATATCAGGGGTCGAATAATTATCAATCCGGTAAACGATATGGATTTTTTCCAGCAGTTGCTGTTTCATGGGTTGCATCAGAGGAAAAATTTATTCAACGATTGAAATTTGTCGATTATTTTAAAATCCGTGCTTCTTATGGATTGAACGGTAATGACCAAACAGGAGGAAATCGTTTTGCTTATCGACAAGCCTGGTATGCCGGTTCGGGTTATGGTTTCGGAAATCCTAATGCAACAAGCGATGGATCATACGAGGGAACACTTGCCAACACAAATGCTACCTGGGAGAAATCGTATAAGGCCGATTTGGGAATTGATTTCAAAACGATGAAAGGTGATTTATCCCTGACAGCCGATGTCTTTTATGAAAGAAGAGAAGATATAATGGTTGATCAGGCCAATGTTGTTCCTTCACTAATCGGAATTTCGCTACCATTAATAAATGGTGGTACAATTGAGAATAAAGGTATTGAAGCATCTTTAAATTATTCAAAGAAGATTGGCGAAATTGGTATTAATCTGGGTGGAAATTTCCTTTTTGCACAAAATAAAATTATTGATTTAAAAGAACTTCCCTATCAGTATAGTTGGTTGTATCAGAAAGGAAATTCAATAGATACACGTTATGGGTTTGTAGCAACCGGAATTTATAATACAGCGGCTGATTTAATCAATGCACCTGCTTCGGCCTACAAATCTGTAGTTGGTTTAGGAGATATCCGGTACGTAAATCAGAATCCAACAGATGATCAGGTAATAAATGAGCTTGATAAAGTTGCGATTGGAAATGCTTTTCCGCAAATTACTTACGGTGTTAATCTCGGAGTGACTTATAAGAGTTTTGATTTGAGTTGTCATGCTGAAGGTACTGCCATGTCAACAATTAATGTTCGTCCCGGCAACTTCACTGTATATGCACTAAACAATCGTTGGACAAGCGAAACGAGTAACGATAATTATCCTAAATTAAGTATAAGTGATACTCACAACACACAAACTTCTACGTTTTGGCAGGAATCCGGCGATTTTTTCAGAATCAGCTCTGTTGAACTTGGTTATGTTTTCCCAACTTCCTGGGCAAAAAAACTGGCATTATCAAGTATCCGATTATATATAAATGCTAATAATTTGGCAACATTCTTTTCGGAACGGGAAGGACGTGATCCAGAGGCTTTACCCGCTGGCTTCAGTGAATATCCGCTTTTAAAAACATACATGATAGGTTTATCCGTAAAATTATAATCTATTTAAAGACTTTGAAAAAATGAAAACTTTACAATATATTTTTAGTTTATTTTTGATTGCTCTGAGTCTGGCTTCGTGTGAAAGCACACTCGATCCAGCAAAAGATGGTACCTTGACTGAGAATGACATTTGGACAAACACCAGACGCTCATTTGGAATATTGAATAATAGCTATACCAATTTAATAGGTAATTATAACCGTATTTCAAATGCTATGCTAGCTGCAGGTTGTGACGAAGCTGTTCATGCTGACCCGGTAAATGCTATAAAAGGATTTAATGATGGTTCATGGAGTAAGTATAATCTGGTTGAAAATGTGTGGGATAATTGCTTTGATGGTATCCGCAAAGCTAATCTGTTTTTGGAAAATGCAGATAGTATTAAATTGCCAAAACGGGCAACAACCCTTGGAACAGACTCTACCATCTCGGCAACAATTAATAGAATGAAAGGGGAAGCCCGTTTCATGCGTGCTTATTTTTACTTTGAACTGGTACGTCGATATGGCGGTGTTCCGGTTCTGACTAAAACTCTTACAGTGGATGAAGCTGCTTTGGTTGAACGACAGTCGACTGACAGTTGCTTTCATTTTATATTTATCGATTGTGATTCAGCTATTGTCCGTCTTCCTGCAACTTACGCTGGAACAAAACCAGGTTTTGATGATGTAAAAGATTTGGGTCATGCCACATCATGGGCAGCAAAAGCTATGAAAGCACGTGCACAGCTTTATTATGCCAGTCCACTGTTTAATCCAAACAACCTGAAAACCCGTTGGCAAAATGCATATTTAACTGCTCAGGATATTATCAAGAAAGGACCATTCGGGCTGAATAGCATAAATTCAGGGGGAAATATGACAAATCTTTTTGTCCCAAACTCAGCATTGGCATTATATAACAAAGAAATTATTTTTACCACTAGTTATACAGCCAATACCACTACTGAATCGCTCAACACTCCAATATCTTACGGCGGCTCTGGTTTAACTTGTCCAACTCAAAATTTGGTTGATGCTTTTGGTATGAAAAACGGTAAAGCAATTACAACTACTGGTTCCGGCTATAATGCTTCTTCACCATTCACAAACCGTGACCCGAGATTGGATATGACTGTACTGAAAAATGGGGATGTACTGAACATCAACGATAAATCGGCTGTCATTGAAACATTCACCGGAGGAAAAGATGCAGCTGAAACATATCCGACAGCCACAAAGACCGGATATTATCTGGCAAAATTTGTGGTTCAGGGATCAGTTTCGACCACACCTATAGCAGTTTGGGACGGACGTACGGTAAATACGACTAAAACAAAAATAATTTTCCGTTTGCCCGAGATCATGTACATTTTTTGTGAAGCATACAACGAGTTTAATTCCACACCAAGTACCGATGTATATGTGTACCTGGAGAATATTATGAAACGCTCGGGTGTTTCGCTTACCGGTGGAGCATTGCCCAATATGACTCAGACTACCATGCGTAATTTTATCCGAAATGAACGACGAGTTGAATTGGCTTTCGAAGAACATCGTTTCTTTGATATCCGCCGCTGGCGATTAATGGATGATCCTGTTGAAAAGGCTAATTATCTAAATATAAGAGGATTGAGAATAATAAAAGATGCCACTACCGGAAGTTTGACATATCAAACAGTCACAGTTCAACAGCGGGTTTGGGACGATAAAATGTATTTCTTCCCGATACCCCAATCGGAAATTCTGAAATCAAAGAAACTTACTCAAAACACGGGTTGGTAATCTTTCGCACAAAACAATACACAAAACTGGAAAAAAAGCTACCCTTTGCTATTTTCTTTTGCTGTAATTTTGCTGAGTAATTTAAAATAAAACATAAAGTAAACCCATAAATTATTGTATTATGAATAGATTTAAACTCTTTATTTTTGCATTAACAGTTGTTTTATCGGCTAATGCAACTGTATATTATGTTAGTCCGGATGGTGATGGCACTAACGGTCTTTCCTGGTCAACAGCATTCAAAACATTGCTGGATGCACAAAAAAGCGTGGCATCACCTTGTGACGTTTGGGTAAAACAAGCTATTTACAATGTGACAGATACTACATTGACAATGTATAGCGGTGTAAATGTCTATGGAGGATTTTTAGGAAATGAAACCAGTTTAAGTGCTCGTAGTAAAAATGCAGCTCTCACGGTGTTGAATGGAAACAAAAAGCGCAGAGTATTGAGTGCATCTACTGCTTTGACCATAGAAACGATTTGGGATGGATTCACGATTCAAAATGGAAGTTATGCAAACGCCGGGGGAGTTTCATTACTGAAAAATTCGACTTTGCAGAATTGTATTGTTCAGAATTGTAAAAATACAACCAACAGTGGCGGTGGAGTATATATGGCAACGGCAACTATGGATTCAGTAAAGTTAATAAATTGTGTGATTAAAAACAATATTGTTTATTACAATGGAACCTCAACTTCTCCTGCTGGTGGTGGAGGCGTATATGTGCTTCCGGGTTCATTTACAGCTGTAATAAGGGGTTGTACGATTACCGGTAATGTGGTCGATGGCGAAAGTTTCTCCGGAGCAAAAATGTATGGTGGTGGTGTTTTCCTTTGCGATGGTTCTATTTACAATTGTGTTATCAGCAAAAATAAAGCAACCAGTCTTGATCCGGGAACAGGTGCATTGACCGTTACCGGGAATGTACATGCCGGTGGTATTATGATTATGCCAGGAGCTACAACTGCTGAAATAGTTGTAAATGGCTGTAAAATTACCAACAACATGACTGATGTTGGTCAGGGTGGTGGTATGAGAATTGATCCATACTGGACAGGAACTGCTGTTTCAGGGAAAGTGAGAATATTAAACTCAGTTGTGACTAATAACTTTAGTCGCATGGCTGGTGGTGGGATTATGTGTGACTCGCAGAATGCTTCATCAACTATTGATTATTATTTTGAGAATTGTATTTTTGGAAATAACGAAACACAATTAAGTCAGGGTGGAGGAGTATTTATCAATAATAAAACACCTACAACCGTGCGTTTTGCTAATTGTAATATTGTAAATAACCGCATGGACACTTACAACTACGGTGGTGCTGGAATCTACTTTAACAATATTGCCTGTGACATTACAAACTGTCTTTTCTGGGGAAATTTGAATGCAGGTACAGCTCCATTGAAACATCACCTTAGAACTGCCGGTGTATCAGGTAACAGTTTCATTTATTGTGCTTTTGATTCAAGATACAGAGAATTAGAAGTCTCTCCAACAGCTTATCCTGCAATATTGGATGGGAAAGTAAGTCTGGCATTGGCAAATACAGGAACAGACTCAGTTTATGTGAAATTTGTAAACCCAACGACATTCACAGGCACTGCTAAGACATTAACAGATTCATTAGCAATTACGAATGCAAACTGGGCTATTTCTGGAACATCAGCATGTGTTGATGCCGGTGCAACAATTCGTACGTTGACAAATGATATTATTGGCATAGCTCGTCCGCTTGGAAATGGCTATGATATAGGCGCTTATGAATTTGATGTAACTGCCGGTGTGAAAAATGTAGTAGAAAGCAAATCGGTAGCTTATGGAGTTTCAGGTGGATTAATATTAAAAAATATTGATAATGAAACCGAAGCTACGATATATAACCTTATAGGGTCAATGCTTAGAAAAGTGAAACTAACCAACGGTGACAACAGAATTGAGCTTCCTGCTAATCAACTATATCTTATAAAATCAGGAAAATTGTCTGTAAAAGTATTGGTTATATAGAATTAGTATTTGATGTAAAACTGTGCAGTGCTGACTTTCGGACAGCCACTGCGCAGTTTTTTTATGTTAGTTTTCTGAATAAAAAGAGAAAATGAAGATTACAGAACTCTTGTACAACCGGTAAACCCTGATTGGATTAATTTGTTCAGTTCTGTTACTTCTTGCTGATATTGTGCTCTTTCTCCACAATATATTAGCTCTTTCAGGGGATATTTATCAACAATTCGAGAGAGTAAAATACTCATTGGAGGCACCTCCTTCAATTTACTGTATTCCTGATAAGTAAAACTTAGAAAAGCCACATTTTCATTAATTCCTCTGTTATCCAGCAAGTAACAATATGAAAGTTGTATTGGTATGGAAAAAATCCCCTGATAATAAATATCAGATGGGTCGGGGTATGAAATGATTTTAGTTCGTTCCTCGTTCATAATTACCGGAACGAGCTTATTGTAATTATTCGTCTTATAAATAATACCGTTTACACAAACAATATAGCCCAATTTCGACTTAGTCTTATCGTTCTCACAAACTCATCTCCTGATAAATTTACCCGTTTTTATTTCCCCATCGGTTTCAATTCTAAGCAAATAAGTACCAGCGCTAAGTTCCTTAATCGGTACTGCAATTTCCAGTTTACTTTCAGGCTTAAAGTACAATAACTGTCTTCCTGAAATATCGAAGATTGTTACGTTTTTGATTGTTTTATCCGATTTGAGTTGAATATAATCCAGAGCAGGATTCGGATACAATTCCATATTTGTAGATTGAATTGGTTGTGACAACGCACTCAAATTATCCACCAAAGCAAAAATGATAGTTGCCGAATCGGATGGTGCAATTTCTTTCCAGGTATTACTTGTACTATAATAGCACACATCCACAGAATAGGTACTTGGATTCAGATTAATTATTCCGCTGAAATTGACAGTAAGTTCCTGACCTTTCTCAATGGTTACATTTTGATTGCCTAATGTAGCAATAATACTCCCACCATTTTTGGGATATATATTTGCGACCATTCTGTTATCGAAATAACCATCTGTGTTTTTGATATGTGCGGTCAAAACAGCATTATTTTTATCTACTTTCGGTTGATTGTCGAACGAAATGATATGAGTCAATACAAGATTAGTTATTCCTGTTGGTGTTGGCAGGACTTTTATCGGTAGTGAGCGGAGAATGGCATTCGTTGTTCCATTTGACCGAATATTCAATGAATCGTACAAAATATTCACATGGTAATTTCCGGTGGCAACAGTTACATTTCCACTGAAATCAATATTTTTTGTTACACCAGCGGCAATATTGATGGGTTGAGATGAAATGGTCTGAGTCACATCAGCCAAAGAGTCTGATTGTAGAATAACGGTAAAAGTGGAATTATATTCGCCACCCGTATTAGTGATATTTACACTCACACGTCCGGTCTTGTTCAGATAATAATTGTTCGGAATACTGAGCGAATTTACATTAAATTGAGGATATGCATCTCTGGTTGTGTAAAATTTCAGTTTAGTGTCTGTTACAGTAAGATTTACATAATCAGTTGTTCCAATTTTTTGACGTACTTTTTGCCAAACATTTTCCTCGGTGGCACGATAAATTGCATATAATTTATATTCTCCTACTGCTATGGTTGTTGGCATTGTAACTGTTGAAAAGCTAAAAGTAGTCCAACCGCTACCACTCAACAGCCGTGAAACACTTACATTCTTAAGTATCTGTACTAATGCATTATTATTGTCATATAATGCCAATGCCACGTATCCGCCAAAAGTATTGATGCCGTTATTATACAGGTTTTGAAGATTCATGGTGAAAGCTGTTGTACGATCAATAGAATCAGTCACGCTGCTGTATAATTTACCGGAACATAAACGATACGATGAAACAGATGTCGTGTTGGGTTTTTGTATTCCGGTAGTAATACCCTGACTGGCATTGTATCCACCTGCAGTTCCACCAATACCCTGATCGGCAGGATTTAGTACCGAGAGTTCAAAATATCCATTTGATGAGCCACCCCAGCCCCAGTTGAAATGGAATAATCCGTTAGCATCATACCCATCGCACACAAACAGGTGACCACCAGTGGTAGCTTGTCCATCGTACAAAACAGGACGGGAAGCGTTGAGTTCAGTTTTAATGATATCAGCCCATTCAGGCTTTGAATAATAATCTCGTTGAAAGAACTGGATATTTGAATCGTAATTGAAATAAGTTATTAGTGATTTGGCCATGGTAAAAGAAGATGCACTGCTTGATTTTCCATAGTCCATATTTACCGAAACACCGCAAGAATACATCAGGTTTGCCACTGCATTTTTCTGAATATCTGTGCTTGTTGAATTATAATAATCTGACATGTTTGCCCAATCGTAGCTTGTCGCGGAAAAATCTACTGTAAGTGGGACATTAAGCGTTTTGCTCGTATAGTTTTTTAATCCAAGTCCCGTCAGAGGCCAACTGTGATACTTCATCACCTGAGCCATTCCGGTAGCAACACAACCGGTAACACACCTGGTAGTAGCATCAAACATTGGGCATAAGTTGTTGTATGGTGAACCTTGATTCCATTTTATGCCGACTAATAGTGGTGCTATACTTGTTGCAAATGAAGAATTATTTGATTCTTCATTTTTTGATTTCATTATAGGAATGGCAGTTACTGGAAGATTATCGAGGTTTTGTAATTCTGTCTCATAAAACGCAAGCCAGCTTTTCATATTCTCCGGAATATAGGTAGCATCAAAACAACCTTCATCGGCATAGCCCAAAATATCTTTTGCACGGTCATTCCCTGAAACAATAACATATCCGTTATTTTCACCTATATTGTATACATAAAAAAGTGGCGAAACCGTTTTGGTGCTTGAATATACCAACCTAAGCTTTCTGATAGTTCCAGGCGCCCTCATTAATGAGCTTCCTGAAAGTTTAATAAACGAACCTGCCAGATTTACAGCATCGCTTTCAGTCCTGTTTTTCGAATATCCGAAGGAAAGTAAAATAATTAATAATCCGGCAAGGATGGTGGCTTTTCTCATGAATACATTTATTTTAGTTCAATTGCAAACCTACTTTTACGATATTCCAATTAATCGAGTTGTAATTATCACAAAATTACCCATATTTAATTTAGTTAGGGGTAATCAATTTTCCATATTTTTGTATGTTTTCTTCTGACTTAAAAATAACTTTTATATTGTTTTGTTTTTGGACTTACTACTTGTTGATTATAAATATTTTACTCTGTTTTACATCCCTCATACAAAACTGTACACAAATTTGGAAGAATGAATACCATGAGCAATGTTTTTTCAATCTATTTTTGTTTCGTGAAATTTACCCACAAGTAAAAAGATTAAAACAACTTTTAAAATAATTAGTATGAAAAGATTTAAACTTCTTCTTTTAGTATCAGTATTTGTTGGATTTGCTAATGCAACGGTTTATTATGTGAGTTCTTCGGGAGACAATACTGATGGTTTAACTTGGACAACAGCCTATGCTTCTCCAACTGCTGCATTAGCAGGAACACCTGTTGCCGGTGATGAAGTGTGGGTTAAACAGGGAACTTATGTTTCTGCAGCAACTTTAAGTTGGAAAACAGGCATTAATTTCTATGGAGGATTTGTTGGAAATGAAACTCTTCGTACTCAACGTAGTACAGATGCGACACTTACTATTTTGGAAGGAAACAGAACAAACCGTGTTTTAAATGCTCCATCCATGGCTTCACCTACAACCTGGAGCGGTTTTACTGTTCAGAAAGGTAAAACAACAACCGGTGCCGGTGCTTTTCTTCAGAAAAATGCAATTCTTGATAATTGTATTATTCAATATAACAGTGCAACCAATAGTGGTGGTGCTATATATATACAGGGTCTTACATCAGATGCCGATTCTATAAAAGTATTGAATTGTATTATACGAGCTGATACTGCTGCCTTTGCAGGTGCAGGCAAATACGGTGGTGGAGGTATTTATATCAAAGCAGGATCATGGAAAGGTATTGTTAGGGGTTGTACAATTGATGGAAACGTGGTAGACGGAATTGCAAATGTAAGTTCCGATATTGATGGAGCTGGTGTTTATGTAGGCGATGGAACGTTGGACAATTGCATAATAAAAAACAATTTAGCAACCAGCAAAAATGCCACAACAAAAGCAGTTACAATTACTGGTAAATGTCAGGGTGGTGGACTTATGATTATGCCTCAGACTACAGCCAATCCAATTGTTGTGAAGAATTGTAGCATTACTGGTAACAGTTCTCAGACATCACAGGGTGGCGGTATTGCGATTGATCCACTTTGGACATCAGCTTTAATTGCTGCTCCGATTAATATTTCAAAAACGATAATAAATAACAATTTTGCCTATAAAAGTGGCGGTGGTATTATGGCTGATGGACAGTTTGCAACTTCAACCTCTTCTTATAAATTCGAAAATTGTGTAATCTCAAATAACAGGACTCAAACAGGACAGGGTGGAGCAGCATTTGTGAATAATATTGCCGCTTACAGTGGAACGGTTAGTTTTACAAATTGTCATATTGTAAACAACAGAATGTGTGTTTATAATTATGGTGGTGGAGGATTCTATTATAATAATATTCCTGCGGTAATTAAAAACTGTGTGTTCTGGGGAAATCTGAATGCCGGTACTTCACCATTGAAACATCATATCAGAACTGCCGGGGTTGATGGTAATCAGATACTGAATTGTGCGTTTGACACACGTTTCCTGACAGCTGATGTCTATACCACAACAACTCTGACAGGAACGGTAACTGTTGAACTTTCAAATACCGGTTCGGATGTAGGAAAATTATACCCAGCCTTTGTAACTCCAACAAACTTTACAGGCAATGTGGTTACAACTGCAGTTGATTCATTGGCAATGATCACCAACGCTAACTGGGGAATAACGTCAGCTTCAGCTTGTTTGAATGCAGGTACAACTACTGCAGCAACTACGGATATTACAGGTTTGGCTCGTCCACAAGGAAGTGCTTATGATATTGGTGCATACGAACTAGCATATTATTACACAACTACTATCACATTTAATACGGGTGGTACCGTAAATAGTTACACTTCTGGTGCTGTTGATTCTCAGTTACAGGGAAAACAACTGACATTTACCATAACTCCGAATCCTGGAAAAGGAATTCAGTCGATACTTTATAATGGTACTGAAGTGAAAACTCAACTTACAAATTTACTTGGTTCAAGTGTTTACTATGGAGGTAATTACACAGCACCGGCATTAAGTGCTAATTCAACATTGGTTGTAGTATTTGAAATTGATCCTACTACTGGATTAAATCCGGTAGAGAATGAGTTTCAATATATCTCAGCAAACAAAAAATTAGAAGTGCGTGGTTTAGTTTCAGGTTCAGAAGTATCAATATATACAGTTGCCGGACTTAAAATGGCAACCAGAACCGCAAGTTCTTCAACTGAAACTTTTGACTTGCCTCAGGGAATTTATCTCGTGAAAGCTGTCAATACTATTAAAAAGGTTGTTGTGCCCTAATATATTACTTTCCTAATTTACCCATTGTATTCTGCAAATAATATCGTGTTATTTGTCTGATTACAATGGGTTTATTTTTTATTTTATTTGTACCTTTACGACAAAAAATTATACAACAACAATTAAATACAGAATGGTATGACTAAAAGAAACGTTCGCCATAAAAGCTTATTACTTCTTCCTTTTTTTGTTTTTTGTATTCAAATTTCAACTGCAAAAATAAATAATACAGTTACTGGTAATCAAGATCGTGCATACTGGGTCTCACTGCTCGATAAAATTGCTTCACCGGCTTTGTCCAATCTAAGCAAAAATGAGCTGCATAAAAATATGCCGGTAGAATACAGTCCTATTTGGGACGGACGTGATAAGGAAGTGGCTTATCTGGAATGTTTTGGACGGTTAGTTGCCGGAATAGCTCCATTTCTGGCACTTCCACCCGATGGAACTCCCGAAAGTAAAATACGGGAACGGTTGCTGGTGCAAACACAGCAAAGTATAACACAGGGATTTAATCCCGAAAGTACAGATTATTTGTTCAAAGCGTCAAAAACCGCACAAACTCTGGTTGATGCTGCCTATATTGCACAAGCTTTATTAGCTGCGCCAGCAGTATTGTGGCAGCCACTCGATTCAGTCACCAAAACACGGATTATTCACGAATTTGTAAAAATACGACAAATCAAACCGTTCAATAGCAACTGGTTATTATTTGCAGCCATGGTGGAGACTTTTCTGCTTCAGGTTGGTGAAAAACCCGACGAGGCTAGAATTGACAATGCCATTGATAAAATAAATGAGTGGTATGTGGGTGACGGTTGGTACAGCGATGGTCCAAAATTTCATTTCGACTATTACAACGGTTACGTTATTCATCCTATGTTGGTGGAGGTGTTGCGGGTAAATCTTGCTCATGGCCGGCGTAGTGCGAAAGAGTACGAACTGGCTTATAAACGGATGCAACGCTACGGGGCGTTTCAGGAAAGGTATATTTCGCCCGAAGGAACTTATCCGGTCTTTGGGCGTTCCTCAACGTATCGTGTTGGTGCTTTTCAGCCTCTTGTGAAACTCGCACTAGATCATAAACTACCGGAAGATATAAAACCTGCTCAGGTGCGTTGTGCGTTAACAGCCGTTATGAAAAATATGTTCATTCCATCCACTTTCCGACCAGGTAACTGGCTTACTCTGGGCTTGGTTGGCGACAAACAGGAGAATCTGGCAGATTACTACTCCAACACCGGCAGTATGTACCTGACGTCACTCGTGTTTTTATCGCTGGGCTTACCTGCAGCCGATGAGTTTTGGTCGGCTCCGAATGCAGAATGGACACAGAAAAAGGCCTGGAGCGGAAAGAAGTTTTCAAAAGATTATGCGGTTGATTATTAAAAAAATAAATGTCATGAAAAGATTCATTTTAGCCACTTTCTTTGTTGGCTTATTGCTGAATATCTCTGCTCAAAAAACAACTACAAAAGTTTTTTGGAAAGAGGACTTCTCTTCAGGAAAAATTCCAGAAGGCTGGAAATCAGTAGCCCTTAACGACAGTAGCTCCAACTGGTTTTTTACCGATCAACCTTATCCCGGTTCGCCCGGACGAAATTATCAGGCACCGCCAATTGCTTCAGCCAGTCGTGGTTATCACATGCAAATTGCACCCGGCGTTCGCGTAGGTAAGAATATCCGCAAATGGAAAAAAGCGAATATCCAGCCCAATGCCTATATCCAAACCTGTGGCATTGACTGCTCTGCTAAAAAATCGGTGGTGCTGAAATTCCAACAAAACTTTTTTTGGGGCGAATGGGAACAGCCCGGGCTGGTTTCAGGACTTATTGTGGCGGTTAGTAACAACGAAAAAGATTGGAAAGAGTACGATGTCAGGAATAATATCGCCCCGGCTTCCGATTGTCCAAACCCAATGAACGTGGAATTGAATATTACGGCTGTTGCTGCCGGTCAAAAGACGGTTTATATTCGATTCTGGTGGCGAAATATGTATCAATGGTATTGGATGGTTGACGATATACAACTCTCGGAGGCATTCGATTCCGATGTGCAGGCTTTGGATATTGTTTCTCACAAAAAAGAGGGCAATGTGTTCGGTCAGCATGACGATATGAAATTTCGTGTTGTAAACCTGAGTTCCAAACCACTTAGCCAAAACATAAATTGCTATTTACAGCTCGATAAACGTCCGTTGATGAAGGTTACCATACCAGCAACCACTAAAAAACCAATCGGAATTATTGATACCATTGCAGTGGATTTTCCAAATCTGAATTTGACTGACATTGGTATTCATAAAGTAAGATTTTATACTGATTTGGAAAACGATTTGCGCCGTTCAAACGATACATTATCGATGGAACTGTACTCCAAGGCCTGCGAATTGGGGAATATTATTGACTTTAAAATGAACGGAGATGAGTTTCAGATTTCATGCCATCAGGCCAAACTGAAAGTACAGCTTTTACGCAACGATATGTTTCGTATTTGGCTGGCCTACAATGGTGTTTTTAGTAATCCGGCCGGCAACGATATTATTATCAATGCTCCCAATACTTTAATAGACAAAAAGCTTACAGATGAAGGTGATTATTACCTGATAAAAACACCCGAAATGGCTATCAGAACCTATAAAATGCCTTTGAGATTTGCATTGTATAGGGCTGACAATAGCTCGTTGATTTGGGAAGAAGCCAAAGGGATTACGTATGGAAAACAAACCGTCCAATACCTGAAACGAGGCAGTGACGAACAGTTTTTTGGTGGTGGAATGCAAAATGGGCGATTCTCGCATCGTGGAAAAACGATTAAAATGACTATTGATTATAATTGGGAAAATGGCGGAAATCCAAATCCGGAAACCTTTTATATGAGCACCAATGGCTATGGAGCTGTTCGGAATACCTACGCCACCGGGGCTTACTCGTTTAACGATACGCTCAAGTTGACGCATGACGAAAGCCGTTTTGATTGCTATTATTTTGTGGGCAATTCGCTGAAAGAAACGCTGAGCGATTTTACTGACTTAACCGGCAAACCGTTTCTAATGTCCCGTTGGGCATTGGGTATGGGCGATTCCAATTGTTACAACCGTGGAGCAAAATCGGGAAAAACGATTGGTTCTACAACTAGCGGTCATGATGGTTTGACACCGAGCGTTATTAACATTATTGCCGACAACTATGTGGATTATAAGATGCCACGGGGCTGGATTTTGCCCAATGATGGGTATGGGTGCGGATATACGGCATTAGACTCGGTGGTACGTGAACTTAAAAAGCGGGGCTTTTACACCGGCCTGTGGACTGAAAACGGCGTGGAGAAAATTGCCCGGGAAGTAGGCGAATATGGCACACGCCTTTGTAAACTGGATGTTGCCTGGGTGGGTCCCGGTTTTAAATTTGCGTTGGACGGAGCTAAAATGGCCTACGAAGGTATCGAGAAAAACAGCGACGCGCGTGGCTTTGTGTGGACGGTGTGCGGCTGGACAGGTTCGCACCGAAACTCTGTGTTGTGGACCGGCGACCAAAGCGGAAGCTGGAATTATATTCGCTGGCACATTCCAACGGTTATTGGTTCAGGACTTTCGGCACAGAATTGTGCTACGGGTGATGTAGATGGTATTTTTGGCGGAAGTGATTCTACTTACACCCGCGACCTCCAATGGAAATGCTTTACGCCGGTGTTTATGTCGATGTCCGGCTGGGCAACGAACAATAAAAACGGCATTAAAGACAAGCAGCCCTGGCTTTTTGGCGAACCATTTACGTCCATTAACCGTAAATACCTGCAATTGAAACAACGTTTGACGCCTTATATGTACACCCTCTGTAACGAAGCTTATCAAACAGGCACACCTGCTGTACGTGGGTTGGTGCTTGAATATCCTACTGACACAGTGACGTATAGCGATGCCACTAAGTATGAATTTTTACTTGGAAAAGATTTACTGGTGGCTCCGGTATATAAGTCGGAGGATAAACGGGACAGCATTTATTTACCTGAAGGAAACTGGATAGATTTCTGGGATGGGACAACTTTTACAGGCAAAACAATGCTGCGAAACTATTGTGCACTATTGGACAGATTGCCTCTCTTTGTCAGGGCAGGAACCATTCTTCCAATGTACCAGCCTATGATGTACGATTGGGAACGACCAACTGACACACTGACTTTGCAAGTTTATCCTTCCGGAATATCTTCGTTTATAATGTACGAAGACGATGGAATAACCCGCGAGCACCGTCAGGGAAAGTATGCCACAACAAAATTTGAATCGGTTGTTGCTGAATCGGGAGGACTGAAATTAAACATTAATGCAGCAAGAGGTGATTTCAACGGACGGCTTAAAGAACGAACTTATCTGGTTGATATTCATACGAGTGTTAGTCCAAAAGAAATAATTTTCAACGACCGTAATCTTAGAAAAGTCAAAAATAAAGAAGCTATTGCAAAGGCGTTATACGGTTGGTATTATGATCCGTCTAATGAACATGGAATTATTCATATCAAAACATCAAAAGTTTCAACTAACAAGGAGTCTGAACTTGTAATAAAGTAAAAAGAGTTGACTGTTTCAAACAAAATAAAAGCGACGAAAGATTGTGTTTTTCGTCGCTTTTATTCATTGGTTACCCTTCATTTTCATCCGACTCTTCTTCCACCTCTTTATTAGCAAAAGCAGGATTATTTGCTTTACGGTAATTAAGTGGTGAGATTCCGAATAATTCCTTGAAGCACTTACTAAAATAACGAGGCGTGTTGAATCCAAGTCTATAAGTGATATCCGATATGTTCAGTTCATTCTCTGTCGTTAGCAAAGTTGCAGCAGTTTTTAGCCTGATATTCAGAATAAAATCATTCGGAGTCATACCAATAATACCTTTCAGTTTCAGGTACAGTTTACTTCGTCCCAATGCCATTTCCTGTGCAAAAATAGTTACGTCAAAGTCATAATCGTCGAGGTGTTTCATCACAATTTCTGTAGCTTTATTCAGCAAGTCCTGATCCATTTTGTTGGTAGCAATGGAAATTGGTGCATTGTCGGTTTGCTTTGAAAAACGATCCTGCATTCGTTTACGGCTTATAACCAAATTGTTACAGCGGCTTATCAGCATTTTTACATTGAATGGCTTGGTAATATAATCATCTGCACCCACCATCAAGCCTTCCAGGTTCAGTTCTTCCGACGAATCGGCTGTCAGCAAAACAATCGGAATATGTGAGGTTTCGAAGTTTGTTTTCAGCTTCATACACATTTCTTTACCGGACATCCTAGGCATCATCACGTCACTCAACACAATGTCTGGCTGCAGCTCTTTTACTTTTTCCAGTCCATCCAGTCCATCAATGGCCGTTTCCACATGATAAATTGGTGAGAAAATATCAGAAAGGAAATGCAACATTTCTTCGTTGTCCTCCACAATCAGAATGGTTGAATTCAGCTTCTGTGTTTCAGTATCTGATTCTTCTTTGATAGATTCAATAAAGAAATTATCGGGGAAACTTGTATTTTTGATGTAATCTACATCCGATTCGGAACTCGATTCTTTTTCTTTTGTAGTAAATTGATCGCTACCGGTTAAGAGCGAAACGCGGAACATGGTGCCTGCATCTTCTTTTTTCTCGGCAACAATAGTTCCGTGATGTAATTCTACAATTCCTTTCGAAAGGGCTAGTCCGATGCCTGTTCCATACGAACCCGAAGAATGATCGATCTGATTTTTGGCCTGGTAAAAACGGTCGAAAATCTTCGGCAAATCGTCTTCAGAAATACCAATGCCGGAGTCGATGACACTAATTCGTACTGTATTTGAAAGTTTTTCTATTTTTATGGTAATCGAACTGTTATTCTGAGAGTATTTGAATGCATTGGAAATCAGGTTATAAAAAACTTTCTGCAACTGTACAGGGTCATACCAAAGCAGGATGTTTTTCTCAACAGTAAAAAATGTGTATTCAATTTTGCGTGAAGCTGCCAGATCATTAAAGGACAGGTAGATATTTTTGACAAATTCGACTATGTTCTGATTACTCACTTTAAGCGACAGTAATTCATGTTCTTGCTTTCTGAAGTCGAGCAATTCGGTAATTAAAATTCGCAAATGAGTGGCATTTTTATAAATTTTTGATAAGCGATTATAAATAGATGGTGTGATATTATCCATTTGTGTCATTGACTCAATCTGTCCGATTATCAAGGTTAGAGGTGTGCGGAATTCGTGGGATATATTGGTGAAAAACTGTAGTTTTGCCTGATTTAATTCTTTGATATGGTCATTTTCTTTGATTTCATATTCCAACGAAGTTTGCAACAGAATTTTTGATTTGTTGAACGAAATAATCCACCAAATGGCACCACCGATAAGTAACAAATAAATAATATAAGCAATATTAGACGCGTAAAATGGTGGCGAAACTCGCAGCTGTAATTCAATTTCTTTTGGTTTTACATTCGAACTGTTTGGAAGCACCTCTCGAACATGAAGCACGTAACTTCCCGGACTTAAATTGGAGTACTTAATGCTTTGTTCGGCCACCGGCATCCACTTGTCTTCAAAACCAACCAACTTATATTCGAAAGCCGTTTTATTAGCTTTTATATAATTGGAAGTTGCAAATTTTATAGTGATATTTGTCTGGTCATAGCTTAATTTAAGCTTATTCAAATATGGCATGCTAGTCAACAAAATACCTGTTTTATCTGTTGGTCTGATGAGTTGATTATTGACATAAATATCGGAGAAAAAGAGGTTATAGTCCTTCTGATTGGAATTAATCTGATTTTCAAAAAACGAGGCCATACCGTTAGTTCCGCCAACAAATATTTCCCCGTTACGGGTTACGTATACCCCACACCCAAAGTTAATCATTTCCAATGGAAGTCCGTGCGATTTATCCAGACTATAGGTTTTATTGCTTTCCGGATCAAACAGATTCACGCCTTTGTTTGTTAGCAAGACGATATACCCGTAATTTGTTTCGGTAATGTCGTAGATAAAGTCCGACAATAAACCGTTTTGCTCAACATTATAACAGCGGAAATTATCTGTTTGAGGCAAGTATTCATAAAGCCCGGAACCTTTAGTGGCAAATAAGATTTTTCCTTTCTTATTCTCATAAATTCGTGTAATGGTATGTCGGCCAATTGAAGCTGTTTTTTCGAAAGCGTGAGAATACGATTTAAGTTTCTTATTTATAAGATTATAGCATTTTACACCACCGTCTGTTTGCGCCAGCCACAGATTTTGCTTTGAGTCCACCAACAGGGTAGTTATGTCGCTGCCTATTATACTCTCTATCTTCGCGTTATCGAAAAATGGCACAACAGTTTCGGTGTTCAAATTCAACTGCACAATTCCTTTTTGCGTCAGAATAATAAGATTTTCTTTGTATGGACAAAGTGCTTCAATAACATCATTGGGCAAATGTTGTGAAGTACGGGTAGAAAGTTGGTTGAAACGATGTCTTTTGCTATCGTAAATGGACACACCGCCCATGTGAGTCCCTATGTAAAGTTTCTCGTTTTGAGGATTATACCAAATGCATTTCAGGTTGTTATGCGAAATACTGTTTGCTCCATCAGCTTTAAATGCTTGAAAAGTTTTGGTTCGTCGGTCATAATAATTAAGTCCGCCACCTTCGGTGCAAATCCATAGATTACCGGCTTTATCTTCAGTCATTTTGCCAACAAACGGAAAATTAATATTTTTGGGGCTACTGACATTGGGATAATAATAGGTGTAAATATTGGCTTCGGGATTGTAGTAATTAATTCCTCCGTAATATGTGCCAATCCAGATAGTCCCTTGTCTGTCTTTAAAAAGTGCATAAATGGATGTGTGCGAAAGGTCAGTTGGTTTATCTCCCGTTTTTTTGAAGTTTACAATAACACTGCTTTCAGGAGTTAGTCGATCAAGACCCATAAAAGTTGCTATCCAAATCTGACCAAAGTTATCTTCGCAGAAATCGCGTATTATGTTGCTGGATAAAGAATTTGAGGAAGCTCCATTCTGAAAGTAATGTTCTATCAATCCTGACCAGTTTACCTTAAATACCCCATTTTCGGCCGTTCCAACCCAAATATTCTTTTTAGAATCTTCGTAAATGGCTGTAATTTTAAAATTAGGAATAATCACATTAAATATCTTATTGTCATCCAATAAGCAAAGTCCATTTTCAGTTCCTACATACAGTTTATTGTTGCTTGCTTCAAAGAGTCGTGTAACCGGATATTTATCACTTACTTTGAAAAAGTCAGTACCTTTTCTTTTTGTATAATCGTACTGGATAATTTTATTTTCAGCCGCATACCAGAGATTTTTCTTACCCTGACCTAAAGCACGGCACTTGTTATTGATAAGCGTGAACTTATCAGCCATAATATCAAACGAAACCAGATGTTTATATCCACATAGTAAGTATAAATGTCCTTTATTATCTCCCGAAATCTTATTAATTATATTACTTGTCAAACCAAATTGATCGTTTTCCGTTGCCCGGAACACTTCAATGTCTCTTCCGTCATAGCGGTTCAATCCCTCAGCAGTTCCGAACCACATGTAGCCAAGTTCATCCTGATAAACAGACATTACTGAAATTTGGGACAGACCATTTGCAGCTCCGAGATGTTCAAAATTTATTTCCTGAGCAGAAATCGATAAAAAGCCACACAAAACGAGTAGCAATGACAATAGATGTTTCATGGTTTCAATGTATTTTTTACAAAAATAGTGGATGTTCAGCTATTTATTGTGTATATTCTTCCGTATTATAGCCAAATATGTACGAGTATAAATTTTGACAGATAGTTATTGTCTTAATAATGAGTACGTAAACTAATTACATAATTTGGTGACAAAATAGGAAAAATTTAGCACAATGAGTGTGACTTAATCAATATACATTTGTAACAGAAAAATTTTAAGAATACTAAGATTATGAATAGGAGCTTTTTTTTGATACTTTGCACAGTAGCATGGATGAGTTGTGCAGCGCAAGAGAACAAATTTATTGATGAGAATATTTCGTTTGCTAAAACTCAAAGCTTGCAGATATTGAAAGTTTCTCCCGATGTAACTCAATACCCAAGAACTACAGATAAAAGTGGTGCCATAAAGTATACCGATATGTACGACTGGACAAGCGGATTTTTTGCGGGTAATCTGTGGTATTTATTTGACTATTCAAAAGATGAATACTGGAAGAAAGAAGCCGTACAATGGACAGAATCGTTAGAATCCCTGAAAAACTTTACTAAACATCACGACCTTGGCTTTATGATGTATTGTTCTTACGGAAATGCATACCGTCTTACCCACAATGCCCAATATAAAGAAGTCCTCATTAAATCCGCCGAATCACTCTGCACACGCTTCAATCCTAAAACCGCTTGTATCAAGTCGTGGAACTACCGTCGTTCGTTAGACCGGAAATCGGAATGGTTTTACCCGGTAATTATCGATAATATGATGAATCTGGAATTACTATTTTTTGCATCAAAAGAATCTGGCAATCCAAAATATAAAAATATTGCCATTACACATGCCGAAACGACCTTGAAAAATCATTTCCGACCCGATTTCAGCACCTATCACGTGGTGAATTACGATACGATAACCGGAGCAGTTCTTAATCGTGGCGCAGCACAAGGTTATACTGATGCTTCAACCTGGGCACGTGGTCAGGCATGGGCCATTTACGGATTCACTATGGTTTACCGCGAAACGAAAAAAACTGAATTTTTAAATGCAGCCATGAAAGCAGCCGATTTTTATTTGAATAGCAAAAATTTACCCAACGATTTGGTTCCATACTGGGATTTAAATGTAACAGACTCGACATTTAAACCGGCGTGGAAAAATATCAGTAAACAATCACTTTTGCAGCGGGATGCCTCTGCTGCTGCAATAATTTCGTCTGCACTTTTTGAACTATGTCAATATGCCGGAGATAAAGGTATCAGTTATAAAAAGGCGGCAAAAACGATCTTGGAAAGTCTATCTAAATCGTACAGATACTCGCCGGGTTCTAACAGCTTTTTTTTGCTGAAACATAATGTGGGAAGTTTCCCTAATAATGATGAAATAGATGTACCTTTGATCTATGCAGATTATTATTATCTTGAAGCACTATTGCGCTTTAAAAGCTTGTCAAAAAACTAAGAAACAGTTTAAAGTTTAAAAATGAAAGATCGTAAGCTACTATTTTCTATTTTGTTTATTGCCTGTTTTTCAGTTTGTAATCAATGGGTTACTCCCGAAAACCTTCAACCTACTTTTAATATTAGTGATTATAATCTCGTTTGGCAGGACGAGTTTGATGGTGCCACGCTGAATACTGCTAAATGGAATTATCGTGCCGAAAATACAATACGAAATTATGCTACTGTTTCCCGAAATACAATTGTGTTGGATGGTCAGGGTCATGTAGTTATTAGTGTCACAAAAGATATAAACGGAACGTATTATGTTGGAGAACTCGGAACTCAGGGTATATTTGAAACTACTTATGGCTATTTTGAATGCAGAGCAAAAATGAATTCCCAATTAGGTCCGCATGTAGCTTTTTGGTTGCAATCGCCCACAATGAGTAATGTTGGTGATCCTGCCATTAACGGCACTGAAATAGATGTTTTTGAATACCACCGCAAAACTCCTACCAGTCTCTATCATAATTTGCATTGGGACGGATATGGAACATATCATCAGACGATTGGAACACAGTTTATCTGGTCGGGAATTGATACCGGTTATCACACATTTGGATTGCTATGGACAAGTACTTCTTATACATTTTACGTGGATGGAGTTCAAACCTGGCAAACCACTACGGCTGTCTCACAACGAAGTGAATACATGATACTTTCAACTGAACTTACCGGTTGGGGTGGCACTTTTACTTCAAGCACCTTTCCAGATAATTTCACAGTAGATTATGTTCGTGTCTATAAACCAAAGGATGTAAGCACAGCAACAACTAATCCATTGACTTCAACCTCCTTGAAAGTTCATCCTAATTTGGTCAGAAGTGGTGATCTGGTAACAATCTCAGCATCAAAAACTGCAGAGAAATCAATCGTAAATATCTATACAGCAGCAGGAAGTTTACTTAGAAATTTTGATGTTACACCTGATATGAATTCACAAATTAAGATGAATACCGCAGGAATGACAAGTGGTATTTACATTCTCAGATGTAATAATCAGGTTGGAAAACTGGTTATCGAGTAAATAATTATTCGTAAATTATTTTTAATTAATTGAATATGAGAAAAATAGTATTATTGATTTGTGTATCGTTACTGACTGTTACCGTAATATTTTCTCAGAAACATATTTTTTCCTTCAATAAAACGGATTTTCATCTTGATGGAAAGCCTTTTCAGATTATCAGTGCTGAAATTCACCCAGGGCGAGTACCACAAATGTATTGGCATCACCGGATTCAGATGGCAAAAGCGATGGGATGCAACACCATTGCTGTTTATGTATTTTGGAATTATCTGGAGGAAACTCCCGGTGTGTTTGATTTCAAAACTGAAAACCGCAATATCGCTCAGTTTATCAAATTCTGTCAGGAAGAAGGTATGTGGGTATTATTGCGTCCGGGTCCTTATGTGTGTGGTGAATGGGATTTGGGTGGGTTGCCATCATGGTTACTCAAAATTCCCGATATAAAACTGCGCTGTATGGATGAACGCTATCTCATCGCTGTAAAAAGATATGTTGCAGCATTGAGTAAAGAGCTAAAACCATTGTTATGCAGCAATGGAGGTCCCATTCTGATGGTTCAGGTAGAGAATGAATACGGCAGCTATGGAAATGACAGACTATACGTGAAAACACTTCATGACTTATGGCTGAAAAATGGGGTTGATGTGCCATTTTACACCGCAGACGGTGCAACACCACACATGTTGGAAGCCGGCAGTTTGCCGGGGTGTGCCATTGGTCTTGACAGCGGAACCAATGATGCTGACTTTAATGAAGCCACAAAATGCAATCCGAATGTTCCTGTTTTTAGCAGTGAAACATATCCCGGCTGGCTCACGCATTGGAAAGAACAATTTGCAAAACCCGATACAGCTGCCTTACTGAAAGAAGTTAGATATCTGCTTGAAAATAAGAAGTCTGTCAATTTCTATGTCATTCACGGCGGTACAAACTTTGGCTTTTGGGCGGGTGCAAATGCATTTAGCCCAACACAATATCAACCGGATTTGACAAGCTACGATTATGATGCACCAATAAACGAACAAGGACAGCCAACCCCCAAATATTTTGCTTTGCGAAAGCTGATAAGTCAGTATGTCAGCTACAATATTCCCTATGTCCCAAAATCGCCTGAGGCAATCGAAATTCCTGAATTTCAACTACAATCCCTTACAAGTATTTGGAATAATCTGTCCAAACCACTGCTTTCGGCACAACCGAAACCAATGGAAATGCTCGATCAGGCAAGCGGCTTTGTGCTTTACCGCACCCGACTTATTGGTCATAAAAGTGGCAACCTGACGATTACCGAACCGCATGACTTTGCGTTGGTACTGCTGAATGGTCAATTGGTGGATACTATTTACCGCGATGGTGGAAGGTGGACAATAAAATTACCCAAAACAAATGTAAAAGAACCGGTGCTGGATATTCTGGTGGAAGGAATGGGACGCATCAATTTTGCCCAATATATGATTGATCGAAAGGGGATTACAGACAGGGTAAGCCTGAACGGAATGACTTTGATGAATTGGGAAATATTCTCATTGCCCATGACTGAAAAGTATATCACAAGCCTGCAATCAAATACTCAAAACCAACACGACGGAGTATTTTTCAGCGGAAAATTCAATGTGGAGAAACCTGCCGATACTTACCTGGATATGAGCAATTATGGAAAAGGTGTGGTATGGGTAAACGGACATAATCTGGGGCGTTACTGGAAAGTTGGTCCGCAAAAAAGATTGTATTGCCCTGCCAACTTTATGCTGAAAGGCGAAAATAAGGTAACTGTGCTGGACTTGCTAAATAGCGAACCAAAATCTCTGAAAGGCTTGAAAACACTGGAATAATATCTGAATTAAACGTTGAACCAATGAGAAAAATACAGATAATTTTAATCTTCATATCATTACTTATTGCTGCCAAAAGTGTTGGACAGGCTCAGCGAAATTTACTTCAAAACATTGCTTCGAAATGTTCTGACGCACAATTATTGAATAAAGACTTTAAACCCTACGCTTCCTACCACGACCGAGAATTCTGGAACTCATTACCCCCCGAGATAAAAGAAAAATGTATTTCAGCAGCTGAAAAAAGTAGCACCTATGTTTTTGGAACCGTTTCGTTGACCTCATTTCTCGATTATAAACGAAGCGGAAGCAGAGCTGAAAGCGAAAAATACTACAATGACCGTAATGATAATCTCCGTAACCTCGTGCTTGGCGAACTGGTTGAAGGAAAAGGGCGCTTTATGGATGCCATTCTTAATGCCAGTTGGTCTGTTTGTGAGCAAACCTATTGGGGAGTTTCTGCTCATCTCGCTGCTCAAAAAGCGGGCATTGGAGTTCCGGATGTAAATGAACCGACAATTGATTTGGTTTCGGGCGAAATGGCTAATTTACTTGCATGGACATACTACTTTTTTCATGCTGAATTTGATAAAACTTCGCCATTAATTAATCAACGAATCAAGCAGGAAGTAGATCGAAAAATAATTCAGCCCTATCTGGTACGCAACGATTTTTGGTGGCAAGCTACCAAACCGGGAGTTATGGTGAATAACTGGAATCCGTGGTGCAATTTCAATGTGCTGACGGCTGCGCTGTTGACTTCAGACGATTATGAATTGAAAGTAAGATTATTGCGCAAAACCATGACATCCGTCGATCAGTTTATCAATTATTATAAAAATGATGGTGGTTGCGAAGAAGGACCAACGTATTGGGATCATGCAGCCGGTAAAATGCTTGAATACCTGGAACTTGTGAAAAAGTCTTCGGGTGGAAATGTGGATATATTCGGCAATGAGCTGATAAAACGCATGGGAAAATACATTGCCACAGCCTATATTGGCGACAGCTATTATCTCAATTTTGCAGATGCAATGGCTGTAAACAAAGGACTTCCTGATATTGTCTATCGCTATGGAAAAGCTATTAACGATAAAGGGTTGATGAATTTTGGTGTTTATCTGGTTCAGCAAATCAGCCCAATGCCCGAAGTTGGAGGCACCTTGGATATGTCGTTGCAAAAATACCTGATTTGGAATGAGATGAAAAACTGTAAAGCTGAACTTGCTCTTCCTGATCATTTTTGGCTGGACGGATTGGAAGTTGCCGGAGCTCGAAGCAAAGAAGGTTCTACAAGTGGATTTTTCTTTGGCGCTAAAGGTGGGTATAATGACGAAAGTCATAACCATAACGATGTAGGCTCATTTGTCCTTTATTATAATGCCGACCCGATATTAATTGATGCCGGAGTAGGTACTTATACGGCAAAAACCTTTAGTTCAAAACGTTACGAGTTGTGGAATATGCAGTCGGCTTACCATAATGTGCCCATGATAAACGGCTTTCAACAAAAAGACGGCAAAAAATACAAAGCCACTCAGGTAAATTTCAGCAACACAAAATCAACGTCAAGTTTCAGTTTAAATATCGCCAAAGCCTATCCTGAAGCCGCAAAATGCAAGTCGTGGATACGCAGCTATAGTTTCGACCGAAAATCAGGGCTGACTATAAACGACCGATTTGAATTGGATTCAGCAGTTAATTACAACCAAATCAATCTTTTGGTTGCCGGCAGCATAAAGGAAGTATCGAAAGGCAAACTCTTGCTTTCGGGCAAAAAAGAAAAACTGGTTTTAAAGTACAACCCCATGCAATTTAGCTATCAAATTGAGGAAATTGTATTGGATGACCCCCGATTATCGAATGTTTGGGGAAAAAGTATTTTCCGTTTATCATTCACTGCCAACGACAAAGCGCTGAAAGGAGAATATCAGCTGAATATAATAGCTGATATCAACTAAAAACCTCCCGGTTATATATCTGAAAAGTCTTGTTGAGCAAGACTTATAGCCCCACTCCTCTTCAAGATAAACCTATAACTGTTTATCACCAAACTCATTCCTTAATAAATTCCAATCACACAAAAATGGATATAAAAATGGAAAAATAAGGCACTTTATCCATTATTTATACTCCTATTTTTGCCATACTAATTTAAAAGAAATCAAATCATGAAAAAAATTACATTATTGATTATTTGTGTGTTGGGCTTTATACTTGGGTCTAATGCTGGAACTGTTTATTATGTAAGCTCAACTGCGACGTTAGGGTTACAGAATGGTTCGTCCTGGGATAATGCTTTTTTAAGCCCTGCTGCAGCAATTGCCAGTGCAACACCTGTTTCCGGGGATGAATTCTGGGTGAAGCAAGGGACTTACGTTCTAACTGCTCAATTATCATGGGAAACCGGTCAAAGTTTTTATGGTGGCTTCGTTGGTACAGAGACTCTTCGAAGTCAACGAAGTACGGATGCAACATTGACAATTTTAGATGGAAATAATTTATACCGGGTTTTAAATGCTCCATCTATGGCATCGCCTACAACCTGGGATGGTTTTACTATACAGAATGGTGCTCAAGCTACTGGCGCAGGTGCATTTCTTCAGAAAAATGCAATTTTAAGTAACTGTATTTTTCAAAATAATAAAGCAGTAAATGTAACATCACCTTATGTTGCAGCAGGTGGTGCAATTTATATTCAAGGATTAGCAGGAGATGCTGATTCTATCAAAGTTCTAAACTGTACGATTAAAACTAATTCTGTAAAATCAGCAGCTGTTGCTTCAAATTATTGTGGAGGCGGTGGAATTTATATCAAACCCGGTTCTATTAAAGCTGTAGTTAGAGGATGTACCATAGATTCAAATATAGCAGATGGTTTGGGTACCGCTAATGCAATTGTATCTGGTGGAGGTATATATATGTGTGATGGCATCATTGATAACTGTACTATCAAAAATAATACTGCAACCAATGCAAATCCCACAACATTTGTACTTACAAATGCAAAAAACCAAGCAGGTGGTATATTTATAATGCCTCAGGCTTCTACAAATACAATTGTAAAAAATACTACAATTTCAGGAAATTCTGCTCCCACTTACGTTGGCGGAGGTATTGCAATTGACCCATTATATACAACCACAGTTGTAACTGCGAAAACAAGTATTTTAAATTGTACTATAGTTAATAATTCTACCTGGGGTGCAGGTGGAGGTGCTATTACGGCTGCAGGAAATGCAACCTCAACTTCAGAATATGCATTTAACAATTGTATAGTTACAAATAATGAATCGAGTAGTGTTGCTGCAGGTGGAGGTGGTATATTTGTAAATAATGTTGCTGGCACATCTATTGCTAAGTTTATAAACTGTACAGTTGTTAACAATAAAATGTTGACTACAAATTATGGAGGTGCAGGAGTATTTTATAACAATATAGCTGCAGATATTACAAATTGTGTTTTTTGGGGAAATGGCAGTGTTGGAGCATTAGCACCCTACAATGTAAGGGTTAAAAATACACTCACCACAAACAAATTGATTAATTGCGCTTTTGATAGTCATTTTAACGAATTAGAAGTTTCCCCTGTTGCTACACCAGCTGATCTTACTGGTAAAGTAATTGTAGATGTAAATAATACAGGTTCAACTGGTGGTACATTATATGCTAATTTCACAAGTCCTACGAATTTTATAGGCAAAGTGGTTACAGCGGGAGATGTTACTTCATTTGCTAGTGCTGATTGGTCTATTGCATCAACATCAGCTTGCAAAGATGCCGGAACTACAGTTGCTTCAGTAACTACCGATATACTTGGAACTCCACGTCCACAAGGAGGGGTTTATGATATAGGTGCTTATGAAGTAAAAACTATTCCTATTCTTGATGCTACTACTGCTGCAAGTTCAATTACTTCAAGTTCAGCTTCGAGTGGAGGTAATATTACTGCTAATGGTGGTGCAAGTGTTTCTGCACGTGGTGTATGTTGGAATCAGTCTATTAATCCAACAATATCTAGTGCTCACACCACTAATGGAACAGGAAATGGAAGTTTCACAAGTAGTTTTTCAGGGCTTCAACCAAATAAAACTTACTATGTAAGAGCTTATGCAACCAATAGTGTCGGAACAGGTTATGGTGCGCAAATAAGTTTTACAACACTTCTTGGAACTCCAGATATAACATTCAGTACTCCAACATCTGTTAGTAAATCTTATGGAGATGCTAAGTTTACAAATACAGCAGGAAGCAGCAACTCTGCTGGTGCTATAACTTACAGTAGCGGGAATACAAGTGTCGCAACGGTCGATGCATCAACCGGAGAAGTTACTATTCTAACCTCAGGTTCAGCAGTAATTACCGCTAATATTGCAGCCAATGGAGACTATAATTCAGGTTTATCAACGTATACTGTAAATGTTTCACGTGCATCACAAACCATTACATTTGGAATGCAGGTCAATAAAAATGTAGGTGATGCCGATTTCAGTCCTGCTACCGTCAGTTCGGGCTTGACCGTTTCGTACAGCAGTACCAATACGGCAGCAGTAAGCATTGATGGTACTACGGGATGGATTCACATTGTTGCTCCGGGAACAACTACTATTACTGCCTCTCAAGCCGGAAATGGGAATTATAATGCAGCCAGCAGTGTGGATCAAAGTCTAACGGTGAATTCGTCAACTATAACCGTTTCGTCAAACAGTAATATCTCAACATTATCTCCAACTTCGGCTATCGATCTAACTGTTTCGGCTGGCTATGAATTAACCGTTAATGCCGATGCAAATGTGAAATCTATCACTGTTGCCCCGGGAGCAAAATTGACTTTAAATAACACAAGTGTGCTTACTTCCACAAATGGAATTACACTTCAAAATACCGCTTCCGGTACAGCCTCTTTTGTGGATAGTCGTACTGCAGATAATCCTTCGGTCCTAGCCGGTATAGTACAACAAGACATTACCGAAACCAATCGGAACTGGTATGTGGCTGTACCTGTTTCAGGAAAATCTGCTTCCGATATTACACTTTCAGCTGCAAAAATTATAAAACGCAACGAAGGATTTTCAAGTTGGGATGATGTAAGTGGTTCTCTAACTGCAGGTGTCGGTTATATAGCTGTGGCTTCAACTAATTCAGGAACCACAAGCTGGTCGTTGAATGGCAACCTGAACAGTGGTAAAGTGGAAGTGCCTGTAACAAATTCAGGAGCAAGTTCAACTGGTTATAATTTGTTGGGCAATCCTTATCCCTCGTACCTTAACTGGGAACAAGTACTAAATTTGAATGCTACCAACGCCTCACTTCTGCAATCCACTATTTGGTATCGAACAGCAACTTTCAATAACGGCCTGAGCAAATTTGATTATAGCTTCAATACCTATAATTCCACCGGAAGAATGAGTATACCAGCCAGCACAACGGGTTATATTCCACCTATGCAGGCATTTTGGGTTCTTGCTGGCAGCGCCGGAACAGTAACATTTACCAATGCCATGCGTTCGCATGGCGATGGAGCAAGCAATAAACTCAAAGCACCAAGTCTAAATCAGCAACAAATCCTTCGTTTGCAGGTATCTAATGCTGTAAACAGTGATGAAACCTTAGTGTATTTCAACCCGAATGCTTCAAACGCTTATGATAATTTTGATTCTCCCAAAATGTCGAACAATATAGCTTCTATTCCTGAAATATTTACCATGGTAGGAACGGAAAAATTGGTTATCAACGGAATGAATAGTGTCATACCTAATCAGGAAATTCCACTCGGTTTCAGCACCGGACAATCCAATACATTCACTATTAAAGCCACTGAAATAAGTAATTTTAATGATGGTACTCAAATCTTTTTAAAAGACAGTCAGACAAATAATGAATGGAATTTGACGGATGGTTCGGCATATAACTTCAGTTCAGATATTTCAAGTTCTAATACCAGTCGTTTTAGTGTGATTTTCAAAGCAGCGTCAATCACTACCGGTATTATAAATAGTAAAGGTGCTTCCAATTCAATCCTGATCTATCGGAATGTCAACAATCTGATTAGCATAAATTGTGTAAATGGTATTGTAGGAGAAGCCAGCGTGAGTGTTTATAACGCAGTGGGTCAGAAATTAGCTGAACAAGCATTACAGAGTTCAATAACCATTTTAAGCAGATCATTTACTCCAGGAGTTTACCTTGTAAGTGTTAGGGCTAATGCTAAAAGTTGCACTCAAAAAGTAGTTATCAATTAATACCCTAAAACACACAGACAATGAAAGCACAAAATAAAATGAACCGATTGTATGAATCGCCACTGATTGAGCGGATAGAATTGGATAACGAAATAGCTCTCCAATTGGAATCCACACCACCACCGGCACCGGGTGAAGCGAAACTAAATGCTCCTGAACATTTCAACAACGACCCGTTTAAGACGAATCAGGTCTGAAATGAAT
>Ga0209083_1000808_pt1 | contig 41765 bp, 46 predicted proteins | sample AM7aDNAmetaG_FD_184132 | JGI IMG/M metagenome (GOLD analysis project Ga0209083, IMG submission 184132) | Freshwater microbial communities from Finland to study Microbial Dark Matter (Phase II) - AM7a DNA metaG (SPAdes) (version 3) | ecosystem: Environmental > Aquatic > Freshwater > Lake ... | reverse complement strand
ACTAAAGCAGGAGCAGTGGAAGGAGTTGATTGCAATTCAAGAGAAACAGTTAATGCTCTTAAACCAATTAGTTGAAGACCTGAAGAAAGATAAAAGATAAAGGAAACAACAGTTGAAATATTTTATTTTTAGAAGGAAAAGATCATGGAATTAGAAAGAGCAAAAAATTTTTGCAATCAATGGTTGCCTGCCTGGACTGGTAACAAACCTGAATTGTTGATATCATTTTATTCTGCGGATGCTTTTTATTCAGATCCTTTCGTATCTAAAGGTTTAAAAGGGAATGAAAAAATATTAGCATATTTTAGAAAATTTCTAAGTCCTTATCCCGAATGGAAATATGAGCAGGTTGAAATATTTCCTACAGAAAATGGATTTACGTTAAAATGGAAGGTGTCTCTTCCTATTAATAATGACACCGTTGTTGAATATGGCGTTGATATAGTTGAAATAGCAAAGGATAAAATTATACGTAATGAAGTATATTTTGATACTGCAAGTCTATTAAAAACCATCAAGGAAAAACAATCTCAAAGTGCATAAAATATGATCATTAAGCTAAGTATCCAAAGTGAAGGGAGCTCACCATGAAGCTATTTTCTGTGGGAGATTGGAAACATGACCATCTAACATATATGGATAAAAGGAGATATGTGATGCTATGCATATCTCTTGTCCTTGTAGATATAATCGGTTTGGTTTTTAGCGTATTGAACTTTTATCGAGGTCTTTTCATCATAGCAACGGTGGAAGTTGTTGTCTTTATTTCTTGTATAATTATTTTGTTATTTGTTTATTTACGGCCAAAGTATTTCTCATGGGCATGTATATTTTTTGTGGTAATATCTTTCACATTCGGGGTCATCGCATCCGGCACTAAACAGGCGCATATGACAATATTTATTTGGACTGGCCTCGGGCCACTGATCGCTTTTTTTCTGTTGGGTGCAAGGATGGGCTTTTTCTTTAGTGTATTTGACCTGCCCCCCGAAAACCGGTCCATTTATTAAGTTAGAGTTTTAGTATAATAAAGGATCAAGAGGAGGTCAAGATGAGTAAAAGACGTTATACATCAGAACAAGTTATCGGGGTGCTAAGGCAGGCAGATGTTGAGTTGTCCAGGGGCAAGAATGTAGGACAAATCTGTCGGGATATAGGCATTTCGGAGCAGACCTATTATCGTTGGCGTAAGGAGTATGGGGGCATGAAAGTAACACAAGCCAAACGATTGAAGGATCTGGAGAAAGAGAATACCCGGTTGAAGCGAGCGGTAGCGGAGTTGACCTTGGACAAGTTGATTTTGAATGAGGCGCTCGAGGGAAAATACTAAGCCCCGCCAGGCGTAGGCAGTGCGTTACACATCTGCAGGAGAAACCGGGAATATCTGAGCGTCGTGCCTGTCGAGTGATCGGCCAATCCCGATCAACGCAGAGACATGATCCGGTTTTGACAGACGATGAAGTTTTGTTAAGGACTGAAGTTATCCGGTTTGCCCGTATATATGGACGTTATGGTTATCGTCGAATCACAGCTCTTTTGAGGCACGAAGGCTGGCAGGTGAATCACAAGCGTGTGGAACGTATCTGGCGTCAGGAGGGGCTGAAAGTTCCCCAGAAGCAACCGAAACGTGGTCGTCTGTGGTTCAATGACGGATCTTGTGTCCGACTCAGGCCAACGCATCGGAACCATGTTTGGTCATATGACTTTGTAGCTGATCGCACCCATGATGGCCGATCAGTAAAGATGCTCACTCTTATTGATGAATACAGCCGTGAATGTTTAGCTATTGTTACGGAAAGAAATCTAAAATCCGATGATGTTTTGGACTGTTTGGCAGAGATGTTCACCCGCCACGGAGCGCCGGAGTATATTCGCTCGGACAACGGATCGGAATTTACGGCAAAAGTAGTTCGCAGATGGTTGTCACACATTGGTGTTCAGACTCTTTATATTGAACCGGGCAGTCCTTGGGAAAATGGCTACATTGAAAGTTTCAACGGCAAGTTCAGAGATGAATTACTCAACGGAGAGCTTTTCTACACTTTGAAAGAAGCAAAAATATTAATTGAAAAATGGCGCATGGAATACAATACAATCAGGCCACACAGTTCTTTGAATTATAGTCCTCCAGCGCCGGAAGCGTACCTGAATTGAAAAATGAAAAATGGATGGATTCTAACTTAACTTGTGGTACAAGTATTGGGGGCAGGTCATATTCACTGTACCTATATGCGTGATTCTTTTCATCAACTCCCATCCAAATCTTCCTCCTGTTGCCTACCTTAATGTCATCATTTTCATATTATGGGTTGTTGCCCTATCTATGTACTACGAAATCACAAGAGCCGATACGGAAGCTGCTCTGATCCGGGACATAGAAGAAAGACATAAGAAAGAGGAAGAGCTGCAGGAGAGTGAAAAAAGATACCTTGAACTTAGTATTATAGATGACCTCACCCAGCTTTACAATTCCCGACATTTTTATCATCAGCTCAGAATGGAGATCTATAGGGTAGAGCGCTATGGACAGCCTTTGACCCTGCTGCTTTTTGATCTCGACGATTTTAAGGGATTCAACGACGCGTACGGCCATATCGAGGGAGACCAGGTCTTGTTCCAAATTGGTAAGATGGTCAAAAGATGTCTGCGCGAGACGGATTCAGCCTATCGTTATGGTGGGGAAGAATTTATAATAATCCTGCCCATGACTACAACCAAGGATGCCGCAGGCACTGCTGAAAGAATTCGGGCAGAATTAAAGAAGGAAACTTTTTCTCCAACATCTGGTCACAATGTTCATTTAACAATGAGCATCGGGCTAGCGCAGTATAAACCACAGGAAGACATAAAAGCCTTTGTGCATCGGGTTGATCAACTTATGTACCAAGCGAAGAAGAACGGGAAAAACAGGGTTTGCTCGGATGCACAGTTTTAAACACAGTTCAAGTGGCAATCCTCATCTTAAATAGCATCCGGCGATTGCTGACTTGTAGATGTAATACCATTTCGATTTCAAAGGATAACGAGCCGACGACGATGCAAACAAAGTTAGCCAAGGAAAGCGAAAATGGTATTAGCATTATGTGCAAAGCTTTCTCACTTGTTCCAATACCTTCAGTGATTTAACTTCTCGTCCCAATACATGTGCAATGAAACCGGTGAGGATGCTGCGTGATTCTTTGGCCAGGGAATCGGAAAGCGCGATCAATTTGATTTTGTCCATATCCATTTCTCTGCCCAAAAGCAATGTCCTTACGGTACCTGCGGAAATCGGCTGCTCATATTTTTCTGGCCTGGCGCAAGAGCCGCATTTTATTCCGCCTTCGCCTGCATAAAAAAAGTAGGAGTTGCCATTGGCAACAGGCGTTTTACAACTGATGCAATGTTTAAGCTCCGGCTCAAAGCCGGCTAATTTCAGCAGACGAATTTCAAAAAACCGTACGGCGGCTTCTGATGTTTTTTCCACTCCCAGCATCTGCAGAAAATCCTGCAAAAGTTGGAACACGTTTTCGTTCTTTTTCCCTTCCGGGCTAAAATGATCCACAAGATCAATAAAATAGGAGGCGATGAGAGTTTTTTCCAGATCCTTGCGTATGACAGAATAATGGTTGATGATATCGCAGGATTCGATAAAGGCCAGCATATCACGGCTTTTACGGGTAAAGAGGATATTAGTCAGTGAAAAAGGTTCAAAGACATTGGCAAACCGCTTTTTACTGTTTTTGGCGCCTTTGGCAATTCCCTGAAGTTTACCGAATTCATGAGAGTAAAAAGTAACGATTAAATCAGATTCTCCGTAATGAAGTGAGCGCAAAACGAATCCGGTGGTCTTAAAGCTTTCTCTAGTCATAACTTTAAAGAGGGCAGGGCGAATTTAATATCACCGCCGACGATTGTCAGCACCGCCCGTCCCTGCATTTGACGTCCATGAAAGGGAGAGTTTTTGCCGCGGGAACAAAACGCTTTCACATCAACTGTCCATTTAAGCTGGGGATCAATTACAGTAATATCGCCGTCCGCTCCCGCCTTTAGAGTTCCCTTGGGGAGATTCAGAATGCACGCAGGATTTGTGCTCATCTTGGCAATCAGTTCCGGTAAGGCTAGCACGCCATCGTGGATTAGTTGCAGGCTTAAACCAAGCGATGTTTCCAACCCGCTGATGCCGCAGGCGGCATATTCAAACTCTACCTCTTTATCCGTCCGCCCGTGCGGAGCATGGTCACAGGCAATGGCATCGAGCGTTCCATCGGCCAGCCCTTCTTTAATCGCGGTAAGATCATCAAGGCTTCTCAAAGGAGGATTGACCTTGAAATTGGTATCGTAGCTCTGCATAGATTCATCGGTTAAAGTAAAGTAGTGAGGCGCAGTTTCCGCGGTTATTGGGAGACCTCTTTTTTTTGCTTCACGGATCAGGCGCACGGAACCGGCAGTGCTGATATGGGCAATGTGTACAGATGTTTTGGTGAATTCAGCGATTAAAATATCGCGTGCGACCATTGCCTCTTCCGCTATGGAGGGAGCTCCGCGCAGCCCAAGAATTGTGGAATAAAAACCTTCGTTCATCAAACCGCCGCCGGAGAGGTTAGTGTCTTCGCAATGTGAAATAACCGGTAATCCGAGTGAAGAGGCATACTCCAAAGCCCTGCGCATCAAGGCGGCATCCATTACCGGTTTGCCGTCATCGGACAGGGCGACAATTCCTGCTTCTTTGAGATCCCAGAACTCGGTCAGTTGAGATCCCGCGGAATCTTTGCTGATGGCTCCGATGGGATAAACGTTAGCAAGAGCCGCCTCGGCAGCTTTTCTTTTGATAAATTCAGTGATGGAGCGGTTATCGTTAATTGGGGAACTATTCGGCATACAGGCAACTGATGTGAAACCGCCGGCAACGGCGGCGGCACTTCCGGAAGCAATCATTTCTTTGTATTCAAAGCCCGGTTCGCGCAGATGCGTGTGCATATCGATCAAGCCGGGGACTATGATCATTCCGGAAAGATCAATAGTTTTCACTTTTACCTTATCTTTGGAATTTAGAGTTTTTACAAGCTCCGGAGCGATTTGAATGATCTTTCCATTTTCCACCAGAACATCAGCGGCAACATCCATTTGTTGGGAAGGGTCGATGACCCTCGCGCCGGTTAACAATAATTTCATTCATTACCTCCGGTAAGCAAATACAGCAGTGCCATTCTCACGGCCACGCCATTATTCACCTGATCGAGAATTACGGAACAGGAAGTATCGTCGGCGATGTCGGGAGATATTTCCACACCCCGGTTAATGGGCCCGGGATGCATGACGATCACATCTTTTTTGGCAAGTTTGATATTGGTGCGGTTCAGGCAATAATGCTGAGAATATTCACGCAGCGATGGAAAGATGCTTTGATTCTGCCTTTCTAACTGAATACGCAGCATCATCACGACATCGGCGTCAACGATAGCATCTTCCAGATTTGTGTAAACCGCAACCCCCATTTGTTCGATATTTCGCGGCAGCATTGTAGCAGGCCCTGCCAGAACAATCTTGGCTCCCATTTTAGATAAGCCGTAAATATTGGAACGGGCTACCCGGCTGTGCATGATGTCCCCGACAATCGCTACTTTTAACCCGGCAATTCCGCCTTTCTTTTCTTTAATAGTCATCATATCCAGCAATGCCTGTGTGGGGTGCTCATGCGCGCCATCGCCGGCGTTGATGATTGATTGACGGAGCAGTTTTGCCAGCATGTGCGGAGCGCCAGCAGCGCTGTGCCGAATAACAATAACATCCGGGTTCATGGCTTCCAGATTGCGGGCAGTATCGATTAATGTTTCTCCCTTGACTACAGAACTGGTGGATGCGGAAATATTAATAGTATCGGCGCTTAGTCTTTTACCTGCGATTTCAAAGGATGTGCGAGTTCGGGTGCTGGCCTCATAAAATAAGTTAATGACGCTCTTGCCGCGCAGTGTTGGTACTTTTTTGATTTCGCGGGTGGAAATCTCCAGAAAAGATTCTGCCGTTTCCAAAATGAGGTTAATTTCATCAACTGTAAGGTCTTTCATGCCGAGAATATCTTTTTTTTCAAATTTCATAATAAGGCCTTAAATATTTTTTAGTTATTTTTCCTCTTCAATAATCACTTCGTCCATGCCGTTTTTCTCCATGAGGTTGACACTTACTGCTTCCCAAAAAGAAGAGGGCAGATTTTTCCCGACAAAATCGGCGCGAATGGGCAGTTCACGGTGGCCACGATCAATTAAAACAGCAAGCTGAATCGTTTTGGGCCTGCCAAAGTCAATCAGCGCGTCCATTGCTGCGCGAATGGTCCGGCCGGTGAAGAGAACATCATCAACCAGGACTACTTTTTTGTCATCAAGGTCAAACGGGATTTTTGTTTTGCCCAGAGCCGGTTTTTTGCTGGAGGTGGAAATATCGTCGCGATAAAGGGTGATATCTAATATCCCCAAGGGTATATCCTTGTCTTCAATCGCAGATATTTTTTTCTGCAGCCTTTGGGCCAGATAAACGCCGCCGGTCCGAATGCCAACAAGGACAAGATTTTCCATGCCTTTGTTTTTTTCCAGAATTTCGTAAGCAATCCGGGTAAGACAACGGTCGATGCCGTCCTTGTCCATTACTATTTTAACATTCTTGTTTTCCGCCATAAATGCTGACCTCGATTATGAAATATCTCTAATGACAACTTGCATTTGGCGCCGAGAACGGCAGCCTATGCGCTGCAAACCGCCATAAAAAAAGCCTTCCCCTTGCGGGAAAAGGCTTCTATGATCTTTAAGATAATCTCTTTCATTACTGATCCCTTTTTCAATCTCACCGGATTAAATTAAAAGGTTTTAATTTGGGAGTCTAATACAACAAACGACTTTATCTGTCAAGGTTAAAAAATAATTTATCAAAATATTCAAAAAGACTTTTTTTTAAAAAAAATAAATGATAGAAACACTAAATATAGGGGGAAAAGTATGGCGATAAATCGTGAACCTCAGGTTTTTTTGTTTTTAAGCCAGATTCTGGGGAAAAATATTGTTGGCGCTTCAGGTGATACGCTTGGAAGAGTTTATGATCTTACAGCGGAATTTGTTGAACCTTATCCTATAGTAACCGGGATAATATTCAGTTCTGCCCGGAAAAAAAATCCTATGTTCCTTTCCTGGCAAGATGTGATCGATATAGATGAAGATAAGGATATATCCGTTTCCATAGAATCAACAGATGAAATATCAACGCTGAATTTGCGTTCAGGTGAAATTTTGCTCAAAGATGCACTTTTAGATAAGCAGGTTGTTGATACCGATGGCGCCAAGATTCGAAGGGTAAATGATCTCCAGTTTTTAAAGACGCGCCATGGATTGCATCTGGTGCATGTTGATGTTGGTTTCCGTGGTTTGATTCGGCGCATAGGCGTGACTAAAGCCTTTGATGCGATAATGAATGGCCTTTTTGATTACAAATTGCCTGATCAACTTATTCCCTGGAAATTCACCCAGCCGCTGCATTCAGCTGACCTGTTGCGTTTGAATATTGCCCAGAACAGAATCGGTCAAATCCATCCGGCGGATCTTGCCGACATTCTGGAAGATCTGGATATTAAACAGCGATCGGTACTATTTCAGTCACTGGATGTGGAAACTGCGGCGGAAGCTCTGGAAGAAACTGACCCGAAGGTTCAGGTGAGTCTGATTAATGATCTTAATTCGGCCAAGGCATCAGATATTATCGAGGAAATGTCTCTTTCTGAAGCGACCGACCTTATCGGCGATTTGCCCAAAGACAAGGCAGACGTGATTTTGCAGGAGATGGAAAAAGATATTGCCGATGATGTTAAAGAGCTCCTGACGCATCCGGAGAGGGAAGCAGGCGGTATGATGACCACATCCTACCTGAGTTTTCGTCCATTAACTTCGGTTCGGGAGGCAATGGAAAGATTTCGTCAGGAGGCGGCAGATATTGATCTGGTTTACTATGTATATGTGACGGATGAGGATGAACGATTGCTTGGTGTTATCAGTTTGCGTGATTTAATTTTAGCCGAAGAGGATAAAAAACTCGAAGAACTGATGGATGAGCGGGTTATTTCAGTAAAACTGGATGACAAAGACGATACTATTGCCGATCATTTTGCCAAGTACGCGGTAACAGCGATACCTGTTGTTGATGAAAAAGAACGCATGCAGGGAACTATTATATTTAAAAATTTATTAGAAGTTGTTGCTCCTCATTTGGGACAATAAATTTAATCTTTTGTGACAGAAATTATGACTCAAAAATTAGGACAGCTTTGGAAGAAATTGCTCCAGACCGGCTTGTGGAAACTGGGGCTCTTTTTTGCGTTTATCGGTCCGGGAATCATAACTTCCAATGTGGATAATGATGCCGGCGGCATAACCACATATTCTCTGGCCGGCGCGCAGTATGGTCTTCGCCTTCTTTGGATACTCATCCCGGTGACGGTCGCTTTAATTATTATTCAGGAGATGTGCGCCCGGATGGGTGTTGTTTCCGGTAAAGGACTTTCCGATTTAATTCGTGAACGATTCGGTGCAAAAATCACTTTTTATCTCATGATTATTCTTTTTCTGGCTAATATGGGTAATACTGTTTCAGAATTTGCCGGTATTGCCGCCAGTATGGAATTGTTCGGAATCAGTAAATATATTTCTGTGCCCGTTGGCGCTTTTTTTGTGTGGTGGCTTATAGTCAAGGGAAGTTATAAATCGGTAGAAAAGGCGTTTCTGTTTGCCTGTGTCTTTTATCTTTCCTATATCATTTCCGGATTTCTGGTTAGCCCTAATTGGTCGGAAATCAGTACTGCCACATTTACGCCAACGCTGAAGTTTGATACCGGTATGCTGACTATGGCCATAGGTATTATCGGAACAACGATTGCGCCCTGGATGCAGTTTTTTTTACAGTCATCCATTGTGGATAAGGGTTTAAAAGCGGAAAGCTACAAGTATGCCCGGATAGATGTAATTTTCGGCTCTATAACCGTTAACGTGGTAGCATTTTTTATAATAATGCTTTGCGCGGTGACTTTGTTTCAGAACGGTATCAAGATTGAAACGGCTAAAGATGCCGCGCAGGCTTTGGCTCCTCTTGCCGGAGTATATTGTTCCTGGTTATTTGCTTTCGGATTACTTAACGCTTCCCTTTTTGCCGCATCCATTTTACCGCTATCCACCGCTTATACAATTTGTGAGGCGTTTGGCTGGGAATCAAGTTTAAATACTAAATTTGTCGAGGCACCGCAGTTTTATGGCCTGTATTCGCTTATGATTTTTCTGGGCGCGGGAATTATTCTTCTGCCCGATGTGCCTCTGATTGCGATAATGTATTATTCTCAGGTTGTTAATGGAATCCTGCTGCCGTTTATCTTAATTTTTATGCTTCTTTTGATTAACGATAAGCGCATTATGGGAAATTATGTCAACAGCAGATTAATGAACATTGTTTCCTGGGGGACGGTTATTATTTTGATTGGCTTGTCATTGGCGATGGTGCTATCGGCATTTTTCTAGCGGTAATAGGGCTGTTGAAAAACGCTCAGCTGCTGTGTTGCGCTGTAAACCGCACCGCTCAACGTATATCCATATACGCCTCGCGGTTCGGCTTTTTTGCGCGCCTTGCATCTGAGCATTTTTGAACAGCCCTAATGCATGTGGTTTTCAACGATCTTGTAGTTTGTAATTATTAGCCAGCATGCGTAAAACACAGATCGGTGAGATATTTAACTTTTTAATGCAGTAAATTTCCCAGCCTCTGCCAACGGATTTCTCGTTCGTCGGGATTCCATGACCAGTAAAGCATAAAGGCCTTGCCCTGGACATCTTTCAAATCCACAAATCCCCAGAAACGGCTATCCATACTTTCATCGCGGTTATCACCCATGACAAAAAGAGAACCCTTGGGAACGGTGATGGGACCGAAATTATCGCGAGGTTGAAATGATGCCGGATAAATTATTTTGTCAGAATAAATTCCTATATTATCCGTGAATAACTTGCCGTTAATAAATATTTTTTTATCTTGAATTTCAATTGTATCTCCGCCTATACCGATCACGCGCTTAATAAAATCAAGGGAGCGATCTTTTGGATAAATGAAAACGATGATATCGCCTCTTTGTGGATCAGTAACCGGGAGAATTGTATTTCGAAAATAAGGTATCTTTATTCCGTAAATGAATTTATTGACGACAAGCTGGTCGCCGACAAGTAGTGTTGGCACCATGGAACGGGAAGGTATTTTATACATCTTGACAACAAAGGTAGTGATCACGAGCGCAATTAAAACAGCGGCAAGAATCCCTTCGATAAATTCCCGTATTTTTGATTTTACTTTGGCATCAGTCATAATTGTATTTGATTTCAACGCAGGATGTTTCCCAGTCGCTGCCAGCGGAGATTCTTTTCTTCGTAATTCAATGAAAAGTAAATTATAAAAGCCTTACCTTCCACATCTTTCAAATCCACAAATCCCCAGAAGCGGCTGTCTAAGCTTTCGTCGCGGTTATCACCCATGACAAAAAGAGAACCGTTCGGAACTGTAACCGGGCCGTAATTATCACGCGGCTGCATGGAAGCAGGATAAGTTATATTATCGTTATAAATGCCATAAGCGTCAGAATATTGCTTGCCGTTGATAAATATAATTTTGTTTTTAATTTCTATCTTATCGCCACTGACACCGATAACACGTTTGATAAAATCTTTGGAGCGATCGTTAGGATAGATGAAAACCACAATGTCGCCTCTTTGAGGATTAGTAACGGGAATAATTGTATTTCTTAAAAAAGGTACTTTTACCCCATAAATAAACTTATTGACCAGAAGATGGTCGCCGACAAGCAGTGTAGGCAACATAGAGCGGGAAGGTATTTTATATGCCTGAACGATAAATGTGCGCACGACAACGGCAATCAAGATAGCAATAATGATTGCCTCAGCGTATTCGTAAACTTTTGATTTTAGTTTTTTCGTATTCTTAATTTTTTCTTTTGTCTTATCTTCAATCATAAGCAATTCCAAAACCTCTACGAATAAATATTGGATAAAGAAAGGGCAACCATGAATAGTGCGATAAAACCTTTAACTAACTTTCTGCCGACCATGGTGAAAATGGCACGAGGGGTAGCCCGGAAAGGAGCTTTCAGTTTTGATTGGCGAAGAAATTCAACTATCATAATTCCGGTGAAGCCTCCTAAAAAAAAACCAGCCCATGTGCCTGGCCCCCAAAATAGTGGCGTGAGAATGACTGCTCCCGTAATTGCGCCTATTGCGGATGCCTGGAAGGATTTCTTTGCATCCATTGGCTTTAAACTTTCAGACATGCCCATCAGAAAATCAATTGTTTCGGCAATTATGGCGAAAATAAGCAGAAACAAAATAATCTGCCATCCGATTCGATCAAAACCGGTAAAAACAGCATAAAACAAAACATCAAAAAAAATGATGATGGTTCCGGGCAAGCCAAACAAATTCAGAAAAATGCCCGCAAACAATACCAAAATGAAAATAGCAAATCCCGCCGTGGCGAAAAAAGACAATTTATTTCTTCCTCTTCATCTTAGAAAGCTGCAAGTTTTCAAAAAACAGCACAATAGGACAGGAAATGAATACGGAAGAGTAAGTGCCAAACACTACGCCGACCAGCAGTGAAAATGCTAAATCGTGGAGTACCGGTCCACCCCAGATATAGAGGGCGATAACAGTAAGAAAGACCGTAAAGGAAGTCAATATGGTTCTGCTTAATGTTTGATTAATACTCATGTTGATAGTTTCGGCCAGTTTTTGTCGCGGATTCAATTTTACATTTTCCCTTATTCTGTCGAGCACAACGATCGTATCATTGATGGAATAACCAATAATAAAGAATATTGCCGCCAGAATGGAAATGGTAAATTCCATCTTTAGTATGGAAATTGTGCCGATGATAATAGTCACATCATGAACAAGCGCAATTATACCACCCAGTCCATAGCGGAATTCAAAGCGCCAGGCGATATAAATGAGCATGGCCAGCCAGGAAAGGATTACGGCAAAAACGGCTTTTCTCTGGAAATCCATACCTACCTTTGAACCGACAACTTCCACGCGTCGAATTTCATAGTCTTTGTCGAAAGCCGCGGTCAATGGTTTATTTACGTTTTCTTCAAAAAGTTTTTGATCATGGAATGACTCCGCCGTACGAATGAGAAACTCGTTGGGACCGAACTGCTGGATGATGCTATTTTCCAGACGGGTTGATTGAAGAGCTCCTCTGATTTTGTCGGCAGTCATATCCTTCTGAAATTTTACTTGAATAATAGAACCACCGGCAAAATCAATTCCAAGGTTTAAACCACCATGGAAAAGAACAGATGCGATGCTGATGACTGTCAGGATTACAGAAAAAATTATCGCGTATTTCATTTTACCAACGAAATCTATGTGAATTCCTGGTTTGATTAACTCCATACTATATCTCCTGCCTGCGTATGTATTTTTTAAATGCTCAATTTCTTAATGTTAAAGTTCCAGGTAAAATAATCAAAAATTACCCGCGTGACGAAAACGGCGGTGAAGAGGCTGGCCAGAAGACCGATGATCAGCGTTACCGCAAATCCTTTAATTGGGCCTGTGCCGAAAATAATCAAAAAAATTGCTGAAACGATTCCAGTTACATGTGTATCAATAATAGTGATAAATGCCCTCTTATAACCTGTATCTAGCGCCAAACGAATATTTTTCCCCGTACGCAATTCTTCCCGAATCCGTTCAAAGATAAGCACGTTGGCATCAACCGCCATACCGACAGTGAGCAGCAGACCTGCAATGCCCGGCAATGTTAGCGTGGCTTTGAAGGCAGCAAGTATGCCCAAAACCAGAACGATGTTGATAATTAAGGCCAAATCCGCGACAGTTCCCGAAAGCCGGTAATAGAAGATCATGAATAAAATAACAAATAGTGAGCCGATGAGTGTGGCCATAATACCCTGCCGAATCGAGTCACTGCCGAGTGACGGTCCTACGGTTCTTTCTTCCAGAATATTGACCGGTGCGGGTAGCGCGCCTGCGCGCAAAACAATCGCTAAGTCACGCGCCTCATCCATTGTGAAATTACCGGTAATTTGAGCCTGACCGCCTGAGATCCTCTCCTGAATAACAGGCGCCGAATGGACTACGCCATCCAGAACAATGGCCATACGTCTGCGGACATTATCGTTGGTGATCCGGTCAAAGTCGGTTGCGCCCTGAGAGTTGAATTTTATGGAAACATTCGGTTCGCCGAAGCGGTCAGAGATTTGCACTTTAGCGGTTTCCAGTGAAGCGCCGGTAAGAAGAGTTTTGTTCTTTATCAGGTAAGGCATCGAACCTCTTTGTCCGGTTGATTTATCTGTACGTAAACCATAAGCAATTATATCTCCCTCCGGAATATTGCCGCGAAGAGCTTCATCCAGGGAACTTTCATCATCAACTATCTTGAATTCCAAAAGGGCTGTCTTGCCGATCAGGCTTTTTGCCCTTTCCGGGTCTTTAATGCCCGGCAATTGAATCATGATCCGGTTATCGCCTTCAGGTACAATTTCCGGTTCCGCGATACCAAACTGATCTACTCTGTTTCGAATTGTTTCGAGACTATGTTCAACGGTCAGCTTTTTGAGGTCAATAGCTCTTTTGTCATTGATTTTTAAAAGAACTGTTTGTCCACCCTCACGAGGCGTTGACGAAGCCACCTCCAGATCGAGATAGTGATCACGCAGGATTTTATCGAGTTCCGCCCTGCCTGCGGAGTCGGTCAGTTCCAAAGAAATCGTGGCTCCGGTTGCTCTTTCCACCTTACGGAAACGCACCTTGTTTTCCATTAATGATTCCTTCAGATCATTAGCTGATCTTTCCATCATTGATTCCATAGCTTTTTCGGTATCAACCTCCAAAACAAGATGCATTCCGCCTTGAAGATCCAATCCCAGATGGATTTTTTCTTTGGGAAAATATTCATTCCAGGGGGATGGAAGCTGAGGAATCAGAGTCGGTATTAAAAAATAGAGAGCGACAAGACAGACAGTTGCTGTAATTGCCATTCTTAGTTTGATAGATTTAAACATGAATTGCCCCTTTCTATATTATTCCTTTATTGCCGGTGCCCCTGCTTTTTGTAGAACTATGCCGATTCCTCCACGGGAGACTTTGATTCTTACTTTGTCGGCAATTTCTAAAGTGATGATTGACTCGGAAAGACCGGTTACTCTACCGTGAATTCCGCCTGTGGTTACTATCGTGTCACCATAGGCAAGGTTATCTAACATGGCCTTGAGTTCTTTTTGTTTCTTTTGTTGTGGCCGAATGAGTAAAAAATAGAAAATTACAAAAATTACTCCCATCATGATCATGAAACCCCACTCACCAAAACCACCCGGTGAACCAGCGGCACCTTGGTTACCACCCATTGCGTATGCTAATGATGTCAATTTAATTTCCTCCTTGAATTTGTTCTTTATCAGAATTTTTTATTATTTCATCTTATTTTTTAAAAAATCATTCTTAAACTCTAAAAACCGGTCTTCTTTTAATGCCGCCCGAATTTGCTCCATAAGTCGCATATAGTAGCGGACATTGTGAATAGTGTTTAATACCATAGACAGTATCTCACCTGCAACATATAGATGACGTAAATATGCCCGAGAATAATTTCTACAGGTGTAACAATCACATGTTTCATCAAGCGGATCATTACATTCCCGCCAGCGGGAATTTTTTATAACAATCTTTTCTGAATTTGTAAACAATAATCCGTGACGGGCGCATCGGGTAGGAATGACGCAGTCAAACATGTCTATTCCGCAGGATACGCCAAAAACTATGTCCTGAGTTGTGCCAACGCCCATAAGGTAGCGCGGTTTATGCGCGGGTAATAATGGAGTAATCAAGTCAGTAATCTCATACATTATTTCTTTAGGTTCGCCTACGCTAACTCCGCCTAACGCATAACCATCAAAACCAAGGACAGCGGTTTGTTCTACCGCTTGTTTGCGTAAGTCCAGATAAGTGCCCCCTTGAATAATGCCAAAAAGCGCTTGATTAACACTTGTTTTAGCAGTTCTGCAAAAATCCGCCCATTTTACTGTCAACGCCAGTGATTCTTTGGTTTGAGATAATGTGGCAGGGTAGGGTGTGCAGTCGTCGAGGCACATCATAATATCAGAGCCCAGCGCTTCCTGAATTTCAATCGCTTTCTGTGGACTCAGAAAGTGTTGAGAGCCGTCAATGTGGGAACGAAACATAACGCCATCGGGCGTGATTTTGCGCAGGGCGCTTAAACTGTAAACCTGAAAACCACCGCTGTCGGTCAGGATCGGATCCGGCCAATTCATGAACCGGTGAAGGCCACCCAGCTTTTGAATAGTTTCATGACCGGGACGCAAGTATAGATGATAAGTATTGCCTAAAATAATTTCAGCGCCACAATTCTTGATTTCTTCAGGCAGCATTGATTTAACCGTGCCCTGCGTGCCCACAGGCATAAACATGGGTGTCTGCACTCTGCCGTGGGGAGTAATCATTTCACCCAACCTGGCGGAAGTTTTAGAGTCTTGTTTTATCAGTTCAAATTTAAAAGGCATCTGTTTGCATCCTATAACATTAACATGCAGTCACCGTAACTATAAAAAAGATAACGGTTTTCTACAGCATGCAGATAAGCTTTTTTTATCAAGTCTGTACCGGCAAAAGCGCAAACAAGTAAGAACAAGGATGATTGCGGCAAATGAAAATTGGTCAAAAGGCCGCTGACTCTTTTAAATTTATAACCCGGATAAATAAAAAAATTGGTAAAGCCGGACTTCGCCTCGATATATCCATCATTATTGGCAACACTCTCTAATGTGCGAGTAGAAGTTGTTCCTACCGCAATTACCCGCTTTGCATCGTTAATTATTTTGCTGGACTCCGCACTTACTTCATAATACTCGGATTCCATAACATGTTTTTCCACTTCATTTATTTCGATAGGTAGAAAAGTTCCGTAACCAACATGCAAAGTTATCGGGGCAATCCGGATTCCTTTGGCTTGTAATGCTTGCAGAACATCTGCCGAAAAATGCAGTCCGGCAGTTGGGGCCGCAATAGAACCAGGATTTTTCGCGTAAATAGTCTGGTAACGTTCCCGGTCAGCAATATCCGGTTGTGCGGTTTTCTTACGCTTAATGTAAGGGGGCAGAGGGGCACGGCCAAACTGATTTAAATAAGAATCAAAACCGTCCGGAGCAAAAAATTCCAACAGCCATTTTTTATCAGATATGCGGGCTAAAACCTTTGCCTCACAATTATTGCTAAGTGCGATAATATCATTTTCACGCAGTCTCTTCGCCGGTCTTAACAGCACTTCCCATGTTTGAGACTCTTTTTCGCTTTTTTTCTTAGTTAAAAGCAATATTTCCAGAATGCCTCCGGTCGACTTTTTCCCAAAGAGTCGCGCGGGAATGACCCGGGAATCGTTGATGACCAGGACATCGCCGTTTTGTAAAAAATTCGGCAGCTGAAAAAAAGAACCATCTGCCATTCCCCCTTTTTTCTTGTCCAAAAAAAGCAGGCGCGAGCGATCCCGCTTTTGACAAGGATGCTGAGCAATAAGTTCATCAGGTAAAAAATATGAAAAGTCTTTTAATTCCATAGATCTCTTCGTGTATAGTAAATCGGTATTAACTTCGCCCCAAATATAGCAGGATCAGCCCTACAATTATTACGGATATTCCTAAAAAACGTAAGGTGGAATCCGGCATCGTTGTCATCTTGAGCAGGTAAATTTTTAATCTTTCCGGGAAAATAAAATAAGGGAGGCCTTCAATAATGAAAACCATGCCTAATACACAAAGAAAGTCTTTCATTTTAAATCCTTTATTTTTGCTGCATTCCAGAGCGCATCCATCTGGGTTAAGGTTGCTTCCTTTAGGGGTATACCGCGGGCGGAAAGTTGTTGGGTTACATAGAAAAAACGGCTTAAAAACTTTCCGGTTGTTTTTGATAAGGCGGTTTCAGCGTCAACGGAAAGGAAGCGGCTTAAGTTGACAAGGGTAAATAATATATCACCTAATTCTTCTTCAATTTTGATGCCGCTGCCGCTTTTTACGGCGTTATCAAATTCCTGTAATTCTTCTTTGAGCTTTCCTAGAACGTCCGAAGTCTTTGGCCAATCGAATCCATAAGTGGAAGCTATGGAGGTAATTTTTTGAGCTCGTTTTAAGGCTGGAAGTGAGAGGGGAACAGTCGCAAATAAACTATCTTCATTGCTTTTATGACCGCGCTCTTTTTTCTTGATCTCTTGCCAGTTTTCCTTGACTTCCTGCACGGAAGTTACTTGAACATCGCCAAAGACATGGGGATGCCGCCGGATCATTTTTTCTTTAATGCCGGCCATGACATCGGTCAGAGAAAACTTATTTATCTCGGCTTCCATTTCGGCAAGAAACAGGATTTGGAAAAGCAGGTCGCCCAGTTCTTCTTTTAGTGCTTCCGGATCTTTTGTTTCCAGCGCGTCCGCGACTTCATAAGCTTCATCCAAAACATACTTACCGATGTCGTGGGGCTTTTGTTTTCTGTCCCACGGGCAACCATCCGGTGCGCGCAGTTTTTTAATCAGTACTATCAGTTCTTGCAGCTCTTTTTGAGCTTCGGTTGCTTCACTCATAATTTTTAATAATACCTTTTACCCACCAAATTGAGCAGCTAACTAGCACATAAACGTTAAGCTGACAATATTTAAGCATCATGGTGACTGGAGCTCTCTGAATCATCCGGCAACCTATTTGTTGTTGACAGCAACAGGGGATTTGCTTATATTCTGGCATCGTTAAAGGAATCTTTATATGTATAGAGGCATTATTTTTTTATTGTTGGCGGAGTTGTGTTTTACGGCATCCACAATATTTTCTAAACTGCTGACAAACTCATCGAGCATTTCCGCAATTGAGGTTACTTTTGCACGGTTTTTTCTGGGGCTTATCGTCGTTTCCGCAATTATTTACAAAAGCAACATGTCGCTTATACCCAATAAAATTTCTCTGCTGATTTGGCGTGGAGTGCTCAATACCATAGCCGTGATTTTATTTTTTCTGGCTTCACAATATACCAGCATTACGAACACTCACATGCTGAATATGACCTATCCGTTTTTCATCTTCCTTTTTGCGCCTCTTTTTTTCCGTCAGGAGCGAATTGCCGTGATTCTGTATTTGTTTTTAGTCACAGGCATGATGGGCATCTGGCTGGTGATCAATCCGAACTTCGGGGAGATTAACAGGGGAGATATCTTCGGGCTTTCATCCGCCATTGTTGCCGCTTTTGCGGTGATTACTTTGACTATGGCTCGCAAAAATGATTCCACGATGATAATTCTTTTTTATCTGATGTCGATAGGAACGGTTTTGAATGGATTGGTGATGATTCCAGTTTTTATTCTGCCTGAAGGCCGGCAGTGGTTGTTAATTACAGCTTCCGGTTTGATTGGTGTGCTGGGGCAGATATTCATTACCTATGGTTACAAGTATATTTCCGCGCGAGCCGGATCGCTGATTTCAACATCGCGGATACTCTACGCGGTGATTTTGGGTGTCCTTGTTTTCAGCGAGGAGATAACGCTACGGATAGCGGCAGGTGGCCTGTTGATTATGCTTTCCATTATCGCGGTAAGTTTCTTCAATAAGCAGGAACCCGATCTGTAGGAGCGTAGCCTTATTTGAGAGGCCATTCGTTGCGTGCCTGCAGAACTTCCTTGAAAGCGGTAAGCGCCTCATTGACCGCCGGCATACCGGCGTAGGTTGCCGTCTGAAAAAAAATTTCGACAAGTTTGTGAGGATCACAACCGACATTCAATGCCGCATTGGCGTGCACTTTGAGCTCATCTTTTGCCCGCAGGGCGGCAAGCATGGCGCAGGCGGCCATTTGTCTTTCCTGTATAGTCAGAACGGTTCTTGAATACAAATTACCGGTGATGAAGCGGGAAAAATCATTGGCTAGGTCGTGATCAAATTCGCGCCATAAAGAGTAGGGGCGATCCAGTTTCGCGCCGCCGGCAAATAGTTTTTCCGCTGTTTGTTGAGTTCTTTCTTTTAATTCCTGATCAGTCATTTTTTGCATTCCGCCTTTACTTAACAATAAATATATCTTTTTCTCTGTCCTGAAAATATACATGATGATAAAGTGAACTGCTGATCTGCTCAAAAAAAGATTCGCCATCTTTGCGGCATTGCGGACAGCATCGGTTGGGTAGAATTACGGCAAATATTTTTTTACCGGTATCTGCAGCCGAATTAATCATCACCAATCCCCCGCAATCATTGCAGACGCGAACGGACTCCGTTTGTTTCTCCGTGATATTGTCCGTGTCATAGTAGATATTTTTTTCGCGCCGGAAATAAGAGTTTGTGCCAACAGTCTGCGCCTTTAATTTTTCTTTGCGTTTCCAAAGGCTTAATATATTCTGCACTTCTTTTTCAATGATACGCGTGATAGCTGCTGATTGCCGGAGTTGTTCGGCATTATAATCCGGTTCGCGCACATGGCTGTAATCCAATCCGGCCATCGCCAGGATTATTCCGACATTGACGTAAGGGAGAGCTTTCTCAATGGAATAGCCGCCCTCAAGGACAGCGATATGGGGCGCTAGTTTTTCATTGAGCAGGGCGTACCCCTGTGCGCTGAAACGCATATCGGTGATCGGATCGCTGTAATGATTGTCCTGACCGGCGGAATTGATAATTATGTCCGGCTTAAATTCATCCAGAATAGGCAGGATGACGCGATCCAGCACATATAAAAACCCTTCATCGGATGTGTGAGGCGGCAGAGGGATATTGATTGTTGCTCCCAAAGCGTTAGGGCCGCCGAAGTCTTCACTAAAGCCGGTTCCCGGATAAAGAGTACGGCCATCCTGATGGATAGATATGCACAAAACATCAGGGTCATTCCAATAAATGTCTTGTGTGCCGTCTCCGTGATGACAATCGGTATCAACGATGGCAATTTTTTTTATACCGTAGGTGTGGCGGATGTACTCAACCATAACTGCTTCTATGTTGATGTTACAGAAGCCTCGCGCTCCGTGAGCGATGAGCATGGCGTGATGTCCGGGTGGACGCACCAGCGCAAAGGCATTGTCCACCTCTCCGGTAAGGACTTTTTTTGCCGCGGTGATCGCGCCTCCGGCGGAGATAAGATGGGACGATGTAGTCAGGCTTTGCGCGTCAGGAACACAGATGTGGGCGCGGTTGATATCGGCGTATGTGGCAATTCCCGGCTTGAATTCCTTAATGTTGTCAAAATCTAAAAGACCTTCTTCCAAAACCTGATCCTGGGTATAAAGAAGACGTTCTTCTCTTTCCGGATGCGTTTCCGATATTGCCCAGTCATAAGCGGGAAAGAAAATCAAACCTGTTTTTTTCTCTTTAGGGGGCATATCTTTTTTACCTCGAATCCCTTGCTGATATCAATCCCGGTTTTATCTGAATTTTCACGCGGATGTTTTTGCCTGTTTTAGAAAAATCACGAATCATGTTGAATTCCTGAGCTTCCGTTACTTCCATAACCATGTCCGCCTGGTCTGCTCCCAGCTTTCCCGCTTTTTCCCGCAGTGCTTTTTTACCGGCACTGATTGCATCTTCCAGAGTAAAATCGCGGGGAATTTTCGTCACAGTTCCTTCTTCGCTGATAATCAATTCTCTTTTTTCCGTATCGGCAAGAAGAGTAATTTCCGCCGTTGTTCTGGCCAGAGCCGCTCCCAGAGCGTTGGCGACTTCGGAATGTTCAGGTATCTTGTACGGGTAACCCAGAAGTTTGGCAATATCGGGCGCAAGGGCTGCCGGACCGCCCACCACATAAAGTTTTTCAGGATTTATCTTTTTACCTTCCAGAAGTTCATGGATGGTATAAACGGGTTTATTGTTGATTTCTTCCAATACCTGTTTAACATTGTCGGCAATGATAGACACCGTCTTGTCCAGAATTGTGCGGGCTGTGGAGACTATATCGAGATTCATATCTCTGGCAAGCGGAGCAAGGGAATCCATCGCTTTTTGCTTCGAACCCAGATCCGTAATATCCAGGACGATCATCGCGTCCGTCGGTGTGGGTATTTCTCCTCCTAAGGCAGCAGCTGGTCCTCTTCTTTCAGGGTCGATACATATATTTCCATTTTTGATACGGACTGAACTATCGCCACCAACGCCTATTGATTTAGTGTATAGACCGCGAATTAATGTTTTTCTTTCATTGATTGTTATTCCATTGGGCTCCAGCAGAGGATCGCCTGCGGCAAAGACAGAGATATCTGTTGTTGTACCTCCAATATCCAGAGCCACGGCATCTTCCTTAATTTGCGCAGTAGCCAGAAGCCCCATGATGCTCGCAGCGGGACCGGAGTGTATCGTTTGCACAGGGCAGGACAAGGATTGATCAATCAGGATCGTACCGCCGTCAGCTTTTAAAATATAGACGGGAATATCGCCGGCAACCTGGCTGACAAATTTTTTCACTTCATAAACAAAATTTCCATAGATACTGTTAATGGCGGCATTAAGATAAGTGGTGGCGATACGACGTGGAAAATTCAGCCTTCCGGATAAGCAGTGTCCCAATGAAAATTGTCTTTGATCGTTTCCTAATATATGAGCCACGTTGATTTCTTGCTGCGGGTTTCGAGAGGAGAATTTACCTACTATACCTATCTGACGTATATTCCCCTGTTGCAGTTTGTGGCTTATCTGCCCGATTTCATCCTTATTAACAGGCTGAACCTCAACACCGCGGTGATTGATGTAGCCGCTGATAAAAAAAGCGTCTTTGCCCGGATTTAAAGTTGATGGAGCCAGACCCGGGCCACCAAGCAAAACCATAGCAACACGGTCAATTTTATTTTGGATAATAGCATTGGTGGAAATAGTTGTGCTTAAAACAATCCTCTTGATATTATTTATATTTTCACTGGCAATAATTTTTTGGGCAGCAGAAAGAAGTGAAGACAGAATATTGGCATTATCGGTTGTAACTTTAACTTTTTTCTTCAGTACAGAATTTTCTATAAGCACTGCATCTGTATGGGTTCCACCAACGTCAATGCCAAGAATCATTAATATCGCCTTTTGATGTATTTTTTGTTTATATATATTTTTAAATTTGTCTTGACAAGGTAAAAAAAAAGCGTAAGCTCTGCGATCAAAAGTTGGGTACAAACCCAATCAATGTAAAAATCTGTGAAAGGAGGATATGCAATAATGAGAAAGGTATTAGCCATTTTTGTTAGTATGATTTTCATCGCTTCTTTATCGATCGCAGTATTCGGCTGCAAAGAAGCCCCGAAACAGGACGCAGCTCCGAAAGTTGAAGCTCCTGCTGCTCCCGCAGCACCTGCCGCAGCACCCGCAGCACCCGTAGCTCCTGCAGCACCTGTAAAAAAGTAATTCTGTAGTATATTCGCAGGAAAAACAAAACGGGCATCCATTCTGTGTTATAATGGATGCCCGTTTTTTTATATCAATCATGGTTTATTTAATAAAAATGTGTTACATTTCCAATTCATAATAGCGTTATTAACCTTTAAATATTTGATGGAGGCGTCTTATGTCAGAAAAAAATGGAGATTTATTAAAGGGTCTGCTCATTGGCGGATTAATTGGAGTTGTCGCCGGGATTTTATACGCACCCAAAAGCGGGAAGGAAACAAGAGAAGATATTGCCCGTAAAGCTGATGATCTTTTATACAGGGCCAAGGATGGATATGAAGAAGCAGTTGAAAAAAGCAAAGCGGCTTATGAAGCAGCTGTTAAACGCCTAAAAGATTTAGAATTGTTGGCAAAAGATAAATTTTACGAAGCAGAGGGTAAAGTAAGTGAATTTGCTCATAACAGCGCCGAGACGATTGCCGACAATAAAAGCAGGTTGAAAAACGCCATTGACGCGGGAACAGAGGCTTACCGGAAAGAAAAAAATAAAAGTCATAGGAAATAAGGCGTGATTATGTACGTCCTTTGAGTAGTTATTAAGGAGAAAATCCATGTATCTGGAAATAGTTTTAACAATATTGGGCATTGCCTTTCTTCTGATGGTGATTTTTTGCATTCCGATTCTTATGCAAATATGGCGAACTGCCAAAGATATTACAGCAACTTTAGCAACTTTGAACAAAAGTTTGCCTCTATTATTGAAAAATCTGGAAGATATTACCACAAACATCAATAATTCTACCACCATTGTGAATCGGGAAATACAGGGTTTTTCCAGGACGGCCGATCGGATTCACTTAATCGTAAGCGACATAGTCGATGATGTACAGAGTATCACACCTTCTGCCATTAAATCACCTCTGTTCCTGAAACTGAGAAATGCAGTTGCTATTGTGAAAGGTATAAGAGTTTTCGTTGACGCTTTTATAAAAAAATAAGAAGTTTGTGCACAGAGAGAAAGCGATGGCCAAAATAACATTTTCCAATAAATGGGGAAAAGTGCAGGTTCAGAAAGCCGCGGTTGTGCCAACGGCAGAAGCGAACAAATCTGCCGAAGAAGCTGTCCGGGAAATGAAAAAGTCGCAAAAAACTCCGGCAGGTGAAGACTATCGGGAAAAGTCTCTGGCGATTAATGGTCTTGTCTGTGCCCGTTGCGGTCGTGAATTTGCCGAATCCAAAAGGCAACTTTTGACTGTTCATCACAAAGATGGCAACCACCACAATAATCCGGCAGATGGTAGCAATTGGGAAAATCTTTGCGTCTATTGCCATGAAGATGCGCATAGCAGGGGAGTGTTGGCGGAATATTTGGGGAATACTAATTCCCACCGGGATGTTAGCCTGGTATATGATGATCCGCAATCAGGCACTGGATCAGGATTGCTGGCCGATAAATTAAAAAAGGCACTGCAAAAAAAATCAGCATAAATATTTTAGCGGAGTATCAGGGGCGCATTTTCCTTTTCTTTAACCAGTTTGTCGCCGACGGAAGTTCCACAATAGACGCAGCTATAATCATATTTTTCACCTTCCTTCAGAATCAGCAACAATTTCTTTCTCACGGCAACCGCTCTATTGCACTTTGGGCAAAATAATTCTGTAGCGTCAAAGTCTTTATACGTTTGTTTCGTGGTCAATCGTCATTCTCCGGAATTTGTTCCCAATCTTTTAACCAGACGTCCGGTTCGCTGTCGCTGGGCGCGCGATAATCGCCGCGTGGCGAAAGCGATCCGCCGGAACCGACTTTCGGGCTGTTAGGAACGCAGGATCGCTTATACTGCGATGTTTTAAAAAATCTATATAGATAAATGTAAAGCCATTTTTTTATCTCTTTTAAAGTGTAAGCATTTCTTTTCTTGACGGGAACATCCGGCCAAAGACCCTTTGTTTTGTCACTCCATGCGCAGTAGGAAAGAAAGGCTACTTTGGACGGTAAATAACCGAAACGGGTGATGTAGAAGTTATTGAAATCCTGCAGTTCATAGGGGCCGATTACATCTTCGGTTTTTTGCGATGGTTCTTTACCGGCTTTGCCGGGAATAAGCTCCGGTGAAATTTCTGTTTCCAGAACATCAATAAGAGTTTTGGATACGTTTTCTGAAAATTGTTTGCTCTCTGCGACCCAGCGGATCAAATGCTGGATAAGCGTTTTGGGGACGCTGGCATTTACGTTATAATGCGACATGTGATCGCCGATGCCGTATGTGCTCCAGCCTAAAGCCAGTTCGCTCAAATCTCCGGTGCCCACAACGAGAGCGTTTTGCATGTTGGCTAAACGGAAAAGATCGGCAGTACGCTGTCCGGCCTGTACATTTTCAAATGTTATATCGAAAACTTTCTTGCCGTGGGAAAAGGGATGATTAATATCTTTGAGCATTTGCATGCAGGCCGGTTTGATATCAATTTCATTTGCTTCTACTCCCAGTGCTTTCATCAGTTTTAAAGCATTAGTATATGTTTTTGACGTCGTGCCAAAACCGGGCATAGTATAAGCTTTGACATGCGAACGCGGGCGGTCTAAAAGGTCCATTGTTTTGGCCGCGATAATCAGAGCATGTGTGGAATCAAGTCCACCGGAAACACCGATAACTAAATTTGGAATGCCGGAAGATTCCAAGCGTTTCGCCAAACCCTGAACCTGAATGTTATATGCTTCGTAACAACGCAAGTCGCGCTTGGATGGATCGGCGGGAATATACGGGAAACGCGGGTATTCACGCTCCGGCATCAAACGTCCCGGCCATACATCAACAGCAAATTCAACCGGACGGAAGGCTGAAACCTTTTCTTGATGAGTTAAAGAATTCTGGCTGAAGGAGTTTAGTCTCATTCTGTCCTGCGCCAGACGATCAAGATCAATATCGCTGTAAATAATTTGTGCCTGCTGCGAAAAGCGTGCTGATTCGGCGAGCAAATTACCGTTTTCATAAACCATAGCGTGACCATCCCAGGCCAGATCTGTTGTTGATTCACCGGTACCCGCAGCGGCGTAAAGATAAGCCGCAACTAAACGTGCCGATTGATTGGCCGCAAGTTGATGGCGGTATTCGGATTTACCGATGGTGATATTGGAAGCCGACAGATTGCCAATAACAGTAGCACCGGCCATAGCGGCAAAGCTGGAAGGGGGAACAGGAACCCATAAGTCTTCACAAATTTCGAGGAAGAAATTGAAATTTTTAATATTGGCAACTTTAAAAATAATATCAGCGCCGAAAGGTATGTCTTTTTGTCCGGCTAATTCTATTTTGGAAGAAAATGCGGCGGAGGCGGGCGTAAATTGCCTTCCCTCATAAAATTCACGATAATTGGGCAGATAAGATTTTACGGCAACACCCAGTATCCGGCCTCTGTAGATAACAACAGCACAGTTAAAGAGACGGCAATCAACCTGTAGTGGCGCGCCGGTTACAATAATTGTATTGATCTTTTCAGAAGCTTTTTTGATTGTGGCGATGGCTTCACGGACGCTTTGCAGAAGTGCATCCTGATGGAATAAATCTTCATTGGAATAAGCAGATAAACCCAGTTCCGGAAAAAGAGAAAGAACTGCTTTTTGAGAAGCCGCTTTCCGGGCAAGCTCAATGGTTTTTTGAGTGTTGAAAAAAGTATCGGCAACCTTAAGTTCCGGTACACAAACAGCGGTACGAATAAAACCATGGTTGTATAAATTGAAAAACTGCACCTTTTTTTTAGAAGGCATAAGCTTATCCTTTCTCGACGTAGGCATAGGCGCTGTGGTTATGGATGCTTTCAAAATTTTCCGCTTCGATGCAGTACCAGATGAAATTATCATCTTTGTTCAGTTTTACCGCCACAGAGCGGACAACGTCTTCCACAAATTTAGGGTTCTCGTAAGCTTTTTCCGTGACATATTTTTCATCCACACGCTTTAAAAGAGAGTATACCTCACCACTGGCGGAATCTTCCACTATTTTTATTAAATCTTCAATCCAAAAAAATTTTTTAAAGCGCACTTTGGCCGTTACCAGACTGCGCTGGTTATGCGCGCCAAACTGGCTTATTTCTTTGGAGCAGGGGCAGCATGTTGTGACCGGCACAACAACTCCGACCATAAAGTCTGTTTGCTGCGCGTTGTTTTCACCGGAAAAAAGACAGCGGTATTCCATCAGGCTTTTAGCTTTTGATACGGGCGCGGTTTTTTCCAGAAAATAGGGGAATTCTATTTCCATGTGGGCGGAATGGGCATGTAACTTCTGCCGCATTTTTTCCAGGATGGTCTGGAAAGTTTTAATGTTGATCTGGCCTTTGAAGTCATTGAGCACTTCCACAAAACGGCTCATGTGCGTGCCCTTGAAATGATGTGGCAGATTGACATACATATTGATCGTCGCGTTAACCGGCTGAGTGCCACGGGCGCGATCAAGGACGATAATCGGATATTTGATATTTTTCACACCGACTTTTTTAATGTCGATATTACGGAAATCTTTTTGGTTTTGGATGTCAATCATATCAAACTAATCCCCTACATAACTTACCGCCGCATTTTCCGATTCCCATACTTTAACACGGGCAACCTTAACTTCGGCCTGGTCTGCTTTCAATCTTATTTCCCTGTAAATGTATTTAGCGATATTTTCCGCCGATGGGTTAATTCCAGCAAAATATGGTTGTTCATTTAAATGTTTATGATCCAGTTGGTCCATGATTTCGTTGAGCCATTTTTTTACTACGCGAAAGTCGATCAATAATCCTGATTTGTTTAAGCTTGGTGCCGCCACAGTCACTTCCACTTTAAAATTATGGCCGTGCAGTTCCTCACATTTTCCGCCGATTTGGGCCAGTAAGTGCGCTGCGGAAAATGATTTTATAATCGTAACTTCGTACATTTCCAACGTCTCCGATTGTTGTTTGATAATTACTACCATATTTTATTGTGAAACTCCAATTCCGAAAGCGCAGTGACCTAATAACATGAATAACCTAAAGGTCACTATAGGGTCACACGAGGTCATCTTCGACGTAGCGGAATTGGTAAGTTAATGAGACCCAAGTTTCAGAAACGAAGTGCACTGAAACTTGCAAGTCAAATTATCCCGCGTAGCGGAGGGTATAAAACCCCGCAGCTTGCTGCGGAATCTCTTTCCAAAGCTTGTTTTGGGGTTCATACCCGTGATAATGATGGAAAATAATTAAATCTCTTAAGTCTATTCCTCGATTCTGATGCAGGGCGATTCATTCTGGTCGGAGTAAAATGCCCCTTTATTGGTGAAAATCACCATATTATCCCCTTCTCAAGCGATTATTTTTATTGTTGCAAAAGTAATAAAAAAACAGTTGTTGCTGTATTTACAGGCTAATTTAATGTTTATCGAATTATAGCAATGCATATATTCCATTTGGCATATCAGTTGCATTACATTAAGACAAAGAAAATAAATTTTAAACAAAAATAAGAAGAAGGGAGGGGCGTAGTGTTAAGAGCTTTTCGTAAAGAAAGACAAAAAGGGTTTACGTTGATTGAGGTGATGATCGTTATCGCGATTATCGGTATATTGGCCGCCATCGCCATCCCGCAGTTCACGGCTTATAAAAAGAGGGGCTATCTTGCCGCAATAGTATCCGATGCAGCGAATATGCATCTCGCTGCGGCTGCATGGTGCAGTACAACACCCCTGCCCGCGGCCATGACAGTAGCCAATCTTACAGCGAGTGGCTACACCACATCTACCGGCATTACCCCCACTACTGCTTTTACCAGCTGTTCCGCGTATACAACAACAGCGACCGGTTCGGCTGGTTGGGGACTCACCACTTCCGTTGGCACCGTAAATCAGGATGGAGTCTTCACTGCTACGCCGACGATATAATCAGAAGGCCAGCATAGAAGAAAAGAACCAACAAAGAAAAACAAGTTTTAAACAAAAAAAGGAGGAACATCATGTTGAAAATTTTCAGTAGCAAAGGACAAAAAGGTTTTACGTTGATTGAGTTGATGATCGTTATCGCGATTATCGGTATATTGGCCGCCATCGCCATCCCGCAGTTCACGGCTTATAAAAAGAGGGGCTATCTTGCCACAATAGTATCCGATGCAGCGAATATGCAGCTCGCTGCGGCTGCATGGTGCAGTACAACACCCCTGCCCGCGGCCATGACAGTAGCCAATCTTACAGCGAGTGGCTACACCACATCTACCGGCATTACCCCCACTGTTGCTTTTACCAGCTGTACCGCGTATACTGTTACAGCGACCGGTTCGGCGGGTTGGGGACTCACCACTTCCGTTGGCACTGTAAATCAGGATGGAACCGCTACGGCTTCACCGACGATATAATCAGAAGACCAGCATAGCGGAACAGAATTATCAGAGTTTCTGTCAGTTCAAGAAAGGGGTAAGGGATGCGTTCCTTCCCCCCTTTCTTTTTTCCTATTAAAATAATAAAAAAAATCATATAAAGAATAAATCAGGGTCGGAGGTATCGAGGTTGAAGACTTCTTTTTCCGGTATTATTTTTGGCTTTATCAGTGTGGGTATAGGCGTTTTCTTTCTAGCGGGCACTTGGGGAGCTTATTCAGACTATAACCGGATAAAGGAATATAGCGGGCGAGCCAGTGGTCAGGTAACGAAAAAGTATTTTCAGACGGCAGCCGACGGCGTTGGCAATTACTATCTGGACTACTGTTTTTCACCTTCCGCTGGCAGTAAAATTTGCACCAGCAGCGGTATATCCAAGCAGCAGTGGGAGACCTTGCAGATTAATGATAATTTGGAAATAAGATACGACCCGTCCAATCCCAATCGCAGCATTCCCATGTATGGGAGTAATCCATCGCTTGTTTTTGCTTTTTTTGCGCTGCTACTGGGGGCTGTTTTTATGGCTTTTGGATGTTCCCGTTTTTTAACTAGTTTTAAGAAGAAAAAATCTCACGCATAACATTCTGCTCTGTATGACTATCTGGCGATAGTGTGTTTAGTTTATAAAAATTACTGACCTGATTATTTTTTCATATAATAAATGCCAAAATCTTCGTGAAATTAATATCTTCCTGAGTACCGCATAAATCATCAGGAAGAACTCAAAAAATAACTTATTAATCTTGACTTTAGACAATAATTGATTTAGAAATAATTTGACCTTTGGTCAATGACTGACTAGAGGTCAAATGACTGGGTTGGAAATAGGCATTGAGGAGAGGTGAAAAGCCTGTCCTTGAAATATAGGAAGAAGTAGATATTATTTATTTTAATTGCGGCTATGGTATTGTATCGTAGCCCCGAACATTTTATGAATCATCAAACTAAATCTATGATTCATAGGAAAGGCGAAGGAGGAGAATAATGTCATTAGAGATCAAAAAAGCAGCTGTTTTAGGAGCAGGAGTTATGGGTGCAACGATAGCGGCCCATTTAACCAATGCCGGTATTGAGTGTTATCTGCTCGATATCATTCCATTCGAACTGACGGAGGCTGACAAGAAAAAAGGCCTCACGGAAAAGAGCCCGGCATGGAGGAACCGCTTTGCGGAAAATGGGTTGGCTGGAATTAAAAAATCAAAGCCGGCCAGCTTCTTCACCAAGAAGAACGCATCCATGGTTACGATCGGTAACTTTGAGGACAATTTGGGTTGGCTTGCAGATGTGGACTGGATTTGTGAGGTCGTTATCGAAAACCTCAAAATCAAACAGGATCTGTTTGCAAAAGTGGAAAAGGTTATCAAACCGACCTGTATCGTTACGACGAATACTTCCGGTATTCCCATCAAGGACATCAGCGCAAAATTCAGCGCTAACCTGAAAAAACATTTTCTGGGAACGCACTTTTTTAATCCTCCCCGTTACATGAAGCTGATGGAAATTATTCCCGGTAAAGAAACTGATCCGGCGATCGTCGATTTCATGGCGAAATTCAGCGAGCAGAGGCTGGGTAAGGGCGTTGTTATCTGTAAGGACAGTCCGAATTTTGTCGGCAATCGTATTGGTGTGTTCGATTTGTCCGATGTCATCAGACTGATGGTAGAAAAGAAGTTAAAAATTGATGAAGTGGACGCTATCGTCGGCAAAGCCCTCGGTCATCCCGGCACCGCCGTTTTCGGGACGATGGATCTTGTCGGTCTCGATACAGGATACCATGTGGCGAAAAATCTCTATGATGCCGTTCCTGACGATGAAGCAAGGGATACGTTCAAGTCCGATCCTTTCCTGGATAAAATGATCGAAAACAAATGGCTGGGCAATAAAACCAAGCAGGGATATTATAAAAAAACCAAGGATGCCAAAGGCAAGACCGTCAAACTGATGCTGGATATCGATACGATGGAATATGTGCCTGCCGGTAAACCAAAGTTTGATTCCATCACCGCAGCGAAAAAGAAAGAAAACGTTGCCGAATCCATTAAGACGGTATTCAACGCTGACGACAAGGCCGGTGATTTTACACGCGCTTACTTATGCAAAACCTTCATCTATTCGACCAACCGGGTTGGTGAAATCTGCGATAACATCATGGCCATCGATAACGCCATGAAGTGGGGCTACAATAATAAGTTAGGTCCTTTTGAGTCCTGGGATGCCGTGGGCGTTAAAGAAGCCATCGAAGTCATGAAGAAGCTGAAATTGAAGGTTCCCAAGAAGATCGATGAAATGCTGAAGAAAGGTTGTGATTCTTTCTACACAACTAAACCCGATGGAAAGTATTACTACGACTTTGAAAAGAAGGGCTACGTCAAGATTGACGAAAATCCCCGCATCATCTTGTTGCCTGATCTCAAAGGACGCAAAAAGATTATTAAAGAAAACGCCAGTGCCAGTTTGATTGACATCGGTGACGGAGTAGCCTGCCTGGAATTCCATACCAAGATGAACTCTATTGATGAAGCCCTGACCGTCATGCTCGTCGATGCCTGTGATATCGTCGAAAAAGATTTCGTGGGTATGGTAGTTGGCAATCATGATGAGCGCGCTTTCTCCGCAGGTGCCAACGTCTTTGCGGTGCTAACAGCTGCACAGTTAGGTCAGTGGGATCTGCTTGAGAAAAGCATTGAAGGCCTGCAAAATGGCAATATGAAAATGAAATATCTCTCCAAACCTGTTGTGACTGCACCTGCCGGTTTGGCTCTGGGTGGCGGCTGCGAAATTGCCATGCACGGTGCTCGTTGTCTGCCGAACGGTGAGACCTACATGGGCCTCGTCGAAGTAGGTGTCGGCGTGATTCCCGCAGGCGGCGGCTGTAAGGAAATTTTGGTGCGCCTGACGGAAGGCATCCCTGATGGTTGTGTAGAAGCTGGCCTCAATCTGCAATATTATATGGGTAAAGCTTTTGAAAATATCGCGATGGCTAAAGTAGCCACAAGTGCTGCGGAAGCTATGGACCTTGGTTATATCCGCAAGACCGAGACCATTAATATGAGTCGTGATCAGCAAATCTATGAAGCCAAACAACTTGTTTTGTCTCTAGCCATGGCAAACTACAGGCCGCCCAAACCAGCCCTGATCCCCGTGATGGGTGAGAATTTCCGCGGATTAGCTGATGCCATCCTGATGAACATGAGATACGGCAATTTCATTTCCGACTACGATCTGGTTGTATCAAGGAAAGTGGCCTATATTCTCTCCGGCGGTGATTGCTCTGAAGGAACGTTTGTTTCAGAACAGGAAATTCTGGATCTGGAAAAAGAAGCCTTTCTCAGCCTGATGGGTGAGAAGAAAACACATGAACGCATCATGGCTATACTGACCACAGGGAAGCCGTTGCGTAACTAAAATATATTAACGAGCGCGGCGGTTTGTATAAACCGTTAGGGAAGCAGACCCCGCGCCTTCTAGAAATGAAGGAGGAAAATCATGAGTGATGCTGTAATTGTTGAGGCCGTGAGAAGTCCAGGCGGCCGTACTAAAAGAGGCGGTCTTGCCGCAACAAGATCGGATGCCTACGGTATCCAGGTACTCAAAGGTTTAATTGCGAGAGTGCCGGAACTGAATCCCGCCGATATTGATGATTTGATTGTCGGTTGTTCGTTTCCGGAGGCCGAGCAGGGCATGAATTTGGGAAGAGTTTTGGCGATGGGAGCGGGTCTGCCGATTTCCGTTTCCGGTATGACCGTCAATCGTTTTTGTTCATCAGGTGTTCAGGCCATAGCCGATGCCACAGCGAAAATTCGCGCTGGTTGGTCGGAGGTTATTATTGCCGGTGGTTGTGAAACCATGAGCCATATTCCGATGGGTGGAGCAGCGATGCGTCCGAATCCAGATTGGAAATTCGATGGCAGCATGCCCAATGTCTATATCAATATGGGCAACACGGCGGAAAATGTGGCAGCGAATCATAATGTTTCGCGTGAAGATCAGGATAAGTTCGGCGTGGAAAGTAATCGTCGGGCTTTTGAAGCCATTAAGGCCGGAAAATTCAAGGATGAAATTATTCCGATCAACGCTTTTAAATATAAAGTGAAAAATGGCAAGCGTATTAGAGAAACAGTTGTTTTTAAAGAAGATGATGGTGTGCGTTGGCCTACCACCGTGGAAGATCTGGGCAAGTTAAAATCACCCTTTAAGGCAGGCGGTGTCTGTACTGCCGGAAATTCTTCCCAGATGACTGATGGCGCGGCTTTCGCTCTTTTGATGACCGCGGAAAAAGCTAAGGCACTGAAGCTGAAACCCCTTGCTAAAATGACTCATTATGCGGTTGCCGGTTGTTTGGCGGAAGAAATGGGAGTGGGCCCTGCCTACGCGATTCCTAAGGTTCTGAAAATGGCCGGTTTAACGGCAAAGGATATTGATGTATTTGAAATCAACGAAGCCTTTGCTTCGCAGGCGATTTACTCCTGCCGTGTTGTTGGTATCGAAGATCGTTACTGGGCAGGCGATATCAATCCTAACGGTGGAGCAATTGCTCTGGGACATCCTTTGGGATGCACCGGCGCCAAGCTGACCGCTCAGTTGCTCTATGAGCTGAAACGTCGCGGCGGGAAACGCGGTATTGTCTCCATGTGTATCGGTGGCGGTATGGGCGCGGCCGGTCTCTATGAAATGTTGTAATTAAACCCTTCCAGCACTAAGCTGAAAAGCAGTACCGAATCCTTCCGTCATCATTATTTAAGTGATGGCGGGAGGATTTGCTTTTAATAATCTTCAAAGCTATCTTTCTTAATTGTCAAAAATGTGTTATGTTGACATAAAAACCAATATTCGAGTAATCTGAAATCATCAAAACTTTAAAGAGAGAATATGAAAGCAGGATTCATTCAGTTTTCGCCTCAATTCGGCAATATTGACGCAAATATTAATAAAGCCCTATCAATGATTGATAATGCTGATGCCGAGATGCTTGTGTTGCCTGAGTTGTTTAATACAGGATATCATTTTACTTCTGTCCAGGAGACTCGGAATCTGTCCGAAGAAATTCCTGAAGGGAAAACTACAAAGGCTTTATGTTTAATTGCTAAAAAGAAAAAAAATCATATTGTAGCCGGTATTTCTGAAATCGCTGATGGCAGTTTATACAACTCCGCTGTTTTAGTCTCACCTGCGGGTTATGTTGCCACGTACCGGAAAGTTCATCTCTTTAACGAAGAAAAATTGTGGTTTCAACCGGGTAACAAAGGCTTTGAGGTTTATGATATTGGCCCAATTAAAATCGGCATCATGGTCTGTTTTGATTGGTTTTTTCCTGAATCTGCCAGAATTTTATCCCTCAAAGGCGCCGATGTCATTTGTCATCCTTCCAATCTTGTTCTTCCCTATTGTCAGGATTCTATGGTGACTCGTTGTCTGGAAAATAAAATTTACGCGATAACGGCAAATCGTACAGGATATGAAGACCGCAACGGGAAACGCTTTAGCTATACAGGTAAAAGCCAGATAACTTCACCGGATGGCCGTATTTTATATCGCGCAGCACCTGATACCGATGAGATCGGTGTTGTAGAAATAGATATTTTGCTGGCAAGGGACAAAAGAACAAACCTTTACAATGATTTGTTTGCTGATCGTAAAGTAGAGTATTATCAGGATTTAGTTAAAGATATATCATAAGTGTGCGGAAGTCTTTTTACTTGAAATAGTAAGCTCTTTAGGCTATAGCAAGCGGCAATCGGGCGGTTAACTCAGCGGGAGAGTGCTACCTTCACACGGTAGAAGTCGCTGGTTCAATCCCAGCACCGCCTACCATTTAATTTTGGTACTAACTGCATATTTTTGAATCAGTCCATCAAATATTCTTCATTGTTGCTATGTATTTTCTGCAAATTTCACGATAAGCGTCGATACCGTCTTTAGCCATGGTTTTCTGTTTGTCAGTTACATTATGGGTAACCTCGGCCGGATTTCCCGCCACGATTTTTCCCGCTGGTATATGCATGCCTTTAGGAATAACAGAGCCAACCGATACAAAAACATCTTCTTCACAAACAACGTCAAAAAGGACAATAGCGCCTATGCCAATAAAACAGCGGGATTTGATGTGTACATCATGCAGAATCACGCCGTGAGCTATAGTGACATCATTTTCAATGATTACTTGAGAGTTTTCATTAGCATGGATAACAGAGTTATCCTGAACATTAGAACGATCGCCGATTATTATCGGACTAAAATCTGCCCGGATAGAGACACCCGGCGCGATCATACATTCATGCCCGATTTTTACATCGCCTATTAAAACGGCGTTGTGGTGGACAAAAGAATCTGCGGGCACTTGAGGTCTTTTACCATCAAATTCATAGAGTGCCATAATTATTCTCCATCAGGCCGATTAAGTTATAGAAATATTTACCGATCCGCCACGGCCTAAAATATCGTGCATATGGAGATAACCTTTAATCTCTTTTTTCGCATTGACCACGGCCAGGGCAGTAATCTCGTCTTTTTGCATGCGCTCCACAGTTTGTGCCAGTGACGCATTTTCGTTAATTGTTTTAGGATTACGCGTCATCACATCGTCGATGGTTTTACCTGAAAAAGAAATATTTTTGCTGATCATACGGCGGACATCACCATCGGTTAAAATTCCCAAAAGTTGATTTTTTTTGTCAGTAATCAGAACAAATCCGACATTTCTGCGGTCAATTTCCTGTATCGCCCTTTGCGCACTTACACCGGTAAGCACTCGCGGGATTTGTTTGCCCACGATCATAAAATCACCGACTGTCGCTCTCAACCTCACTCCAAGACTTCCTCCCGGATGAAACTTGAAAAAATCTTTTTCCCGGAATTTCCTTTTATCAATTAGGGCGATAGCCAGCGCATCCCCCATTGCCAAAGCGGCGGTAGTGCTGGAGGTTGGGGCAAGACCAAAAGGGCAGGCTTCTTTTTCCACGGAAACATCAATAATGATGTCGCTTATTCGGGCTAGCGTCGATGTAAGATTGCCGGTAAAGGCAATGACTGGGGTTCCGATCTGACGCACAGAACTAATGATCGGAATTAATTCGTTTGTTTCACCACTGTTAGAAATTGCCAGAAGTATATCTTCCTTAGTGACTATGCCCAAATCACCATGGATGCCCTCCACAGGATGAAGAAAAATTGCTTGCGTTCCTGTACTGGTTAGTGTGGCGACAATTTTCCTTCCAATCAGTCCTGATTTTCCAATGCCGGTAATTATAACACGTCCCTTGGATTTATAGATCGCGTCCACTGCTTTAGAGAAGTTGCCGTCAATCTTATCAATCAGGCGCAGAATGCTTTGAGCTTCTATTTTTAATACTTCTTTTGCCCGTTGTATTGTTTCTTGATTTTTTTTCATTTTTTCATCCTTAATCATTGAGTACAATTAGTAACTAGCAAAAAATACAAAACAAGACAAGAATAAATCCATAAATGAGTGTATTGACCTATAAGGTGATTATCTGTTAAGTAGCATAATACCAATGCGCTTTCTTTGGCTAACTTTGTTGGCATCGTCATCGGCTTCCTCAACGTATTAATAATACGTCTCGTCGCCTCCTCCTTGCTGCCTCGTTATCCTTTGAAAGCGAATGGTATGAAAATTGAAATTAAAGAGATGAAAACATGAAAGCTATTTTTATTTCCGATGCCCACTTAAAACGTGCCTCCGATAAAAGATATGCCCAGTTGATGAATTTCTTGGGTGACATCAAAGACGGGAAAGCCAGATTTCTGGTGAATTATGACGAGCTGAGTAGAGACGCAACGCCTATTGATGATCTTTATATCGTCGGTGATCTGTTCGACTTTTGGTTTTGTCAAAAAGAAAAAATTTACCCGGAATTCAAGTTGATCATTAACAAATTAATCGAACTGCAAAAAGCAGGCATTAGAATTCATTTATTTGAGGGGAATCACGATTTTTTTATGAAAGAATATTTTCACGATGTCTTGGGAATGGAAGTATTCGAAGAACAGGTGGACATAAAATTGGATAATTTACAGGCTTTAATCGCGCACGGCGATATGGCAGATAAAACTAACATTAAATATATTTTATTTAGGGAAATATCGCGCAGCCGGCTTTTTTATCACTTTCAGCGCTTTATTCCATCCTCGATTCGATGGGTATTGGCGAGCGTCAGCTCTACGGCAAGTAGAAAAATGAATATTGAGAAAAATAGTGTGCTGCTGGAGAAAATGCTTTCCTTTGCCCGAGACAAGTTTAAAGAAGATTATGATGCTATTGTCCTTGGTCATTGTCACGAGCCTGTTTTGAGTCATTATGTTGTGGAAGGAAAGAAGAAGACTTTTGTTGCTTTAGGTGATTGGATCAAGCACTATTCATTCCTATACTATGAAAACAGAGAATTCTTTATGGGATATTACAGGCCGAGGTAACTGAAACTTCCGCTTAGCATTACGGGTTTAGTCTGCTGAAAATTATTAATGCAGAAGTGATGAAAAGCTGGACATGTTTTCTTCTATATGCTAGGAATCACGATGCTTTTTGAAAAAAGCAAGTGGAGAGGATTATTATGAATTTTGGGGGAATATATCCGGCTTGTTCACTGAGCGACGCAAAGTTTGTTGTTGTTCCGGTTCCTTACGATTTGACGTCAACATATCAATCAGGCAGCCGCAGAGGGCCTTTAGCAATTATTGAAGCTTCCACAAACATGGAGCTTTATGATGAAGAATTAAAAAAAGAAACCTATCTGGCAGGTATTCATACAACCTTGCCGGTGGCAATTGATGCCCGCGGTCCGAAGAATATGGTTAATGTTGTACGCAAGAAAATTTCCCGTATTGTTGGGCTAAATAAAATTCCGGTCATGCTTGGAGGGGAGCACAGTGTTACTCTAGGCGCGGTGCAGGCTGTGATCGAAAAATATCCCAAATTAACTGTTCTCCAATTTGATGCTCATGCCGATCTGCGCGATACATATCAGGGAAGCCCTTACAATCATGCCTGCGTAGCCAGAAGAATTTCAGAGATATGCCCGCTGGTGCAGGTGGGTATTCGGAGTATGAGCAAAGAAGAGGGTGAATTTTTGCCCCATAGTAAAGTAAAATCATATTCCGCTGATTTTGTATTGGATAAGAAAAGCTGGGCTGAAACCATTTGTAAGGATCTGAGTGGAGATGTTTTTATTACAATAGATCTCGATGTATTTGATCCTTCGATAATGCCGGCAACAGGAACACCCGAACCGGGAGGGCTTTACTGGAAGGATATTCTGCATTTACTGAAATTGGTTTCCGCCTCCTGCAATATATGCGGATTCGATGTGGTGGAGCTAGCGCCGCTACCCGGAGTTGTGGCTCCTGATTTTATGGCGGCAAAGCTTATCTACCGCACGATGGGTTATATAACCGGATAGGTATTCTGTGTTGAATTGGTTTATTGTGAAACTCCAATTCCGAAAGCGCAGTGACCTAATAACCTAAAGGTCACACGAAGTCATCTGCGACACAGCGGGATTGGTAAGTTGAACAATCCCGCAAAGCGGAGGGTATAATACTCCAAAGCTTGCTTTGGGGTTCATACCCGTGATAATTAAAAATATTTAATGGAGAAATAAATTGAATCAAAGCCTCCCTCGAAAAATGTTCTTACCAAAGGTGTCGGTTCCCACAAGGAAGAGCGGCATTCTTTTGAATTATCACTGCGTGATGCCGGAATAGAGAAGTGTAATCTTGTGCAGGTATCCAGCATCTTTCCGCCAGATTGCAAAGTAATATCCAAGACACAAGGTTGAAAGAGTTGCAGACCGGCCCCATAACATTCTGTGTGATGAGCTGCTGTTGCAGTAATGAGCGCCCAGCCTACTTCTCGCCTCATCTGTTGGTTTAGCCGTTCCTGTCGATAAAAAAGCATACGGATATATCAGCGAACATCATGCTTTCGGCAACACGGAAAAAGAGGCAGGCGATCATGCAGAAGATATAGCAGCTGCTATGCTGGCATCAACACTGGGTATAGATTTCGATATTGATGAGAGCTGGGATGAAAAAAAGAAATATTCAAGATTAGCGGGAAAATTGTCAGTACTCGTAATATAACGCAATCAACGATTGTAAAAAATAATTGGTATACAACGGTTATGGCGGCGGCTGTTTTTATCTTTTAATATATCCTCCGAAATACGCTTTGCGTTTAGACTTCATCAAAATAACTCCTTGACAATTTTTGGAGATAGTGGTCTAAGGTCACGTCTTTCAAATATTCTCATATCGCGGGGTGGAGCAGCTTGGTAGCTCGTTGGGCTCATAACCCAAAGGTCATAGGTTCAAATCCTATCCCCGCTACCAATAAATATTTATGGGTTAGAATTCTATTCTAACCCATTTTTTTATGTCATGGTAAAAGTATTGTTAAAAATGTTTATTTCATTAATTATATAATTATGTAATAATAATTTTATATTAATTGGGATTTTTCAATAACCAAAGGATTGCTTCACCGAAAAGAGATGTTTAAAATGGATAATAGCGAGATTTACCGGAAATTAGAAGAAGCATTTGCTGCTACTTTCATCAAAGAACTCATTCCTGGTATTCTGCACAATTTTGCCAATCCTTTAAACGGTATTATGGGGCGAACGAAACTGCTCCAGCGCCGCATAGAAGAAAACGTTAAAAAAATGGAAGAAATATATCCTGCTGCCGCGACAGAAATGATGGAGGGAATACAGCGGATAAGGACAGATATTCGTACTGTGATCCAGGAATCCGAATTTTTTCTTGAAGTGTTTAAAGATGTCGCTGCTAAATTTTATGCGCTGGCAGCAAGAGGCGAAGACAATATAAATATCTCTCAGTTGATGTATTCAGAGATGCGCTTTGTTGATTTTAATCTGGACTTTAAACATGACATCAAAACAAATATTCGGTTGGATAATGATATCCCCGATTTTAAGGGTAACATAGCTGAATTATCAATGGCCTTTTGGGCATTGATCCGATTTGCCATGACCCGGGCGCGGGCAAGCCAGATGAAGGAATTCAGTATTACTACCGAGCATGATAACAAATATGTCAGTATTTTTATAAAAAATTCCGGTGATGCCCTGCCTACCGCAGCTATTGATGCGCTTATGGAAAGCGTGAGTTTCGGTTCACAGGAAATGCCGGAAAGTGTTATTGATCGGGAAGTTTTAAATGCGTTTCTGATATTAAGTAAATATGACGCACGAATAAATATGTTCAGCGAAGAGAGTTTTAGCACTATTTCAATCGGGTTGCCTTATAGCAACAAAAGGCCTAAAAGAAAGGAAATTTAAGCGATCTTATTCTTTTGGTAATTTCAATATGATTGAGCTTTACTGCTTCGTATAAAATATGAGATAATTCATAAAAGCGAGGGCTAAATGGCAATTACACCTTATCAAGTTAACAGTGTGATAAATGCTTATACCAAGCAAAACAAAATAAAAGTTAGCGCTGCTGTGCCTAAGGAAAATGTTTTGGAAGGTAAAGATAAAGATGATGTATCGTCATCCGTGAAAGAAAACAGCAGAGCAGAAGAATTTGATATTATTAGTTGTAATCTTCGCAATGCTATCTTGAAGGACAATGAGAGCTCATCGTAAGATAGTTTCTTGCCTTTCTAAAGCAGTAAAAAAATTATTATCTGAAAAAATATATTTGCGTGCAAAAGGTGCAAACTGTAATGGCTAAGAAAGCGCCAGTAGAAGAAAAGCATAAAACGCGTAAGAAGATATTAGTTGTTGATGATTATATGCCCACCAGACGATTGATCATAGATGCCTTAAATCAATCTTCTCATTATGAAATTAGTGAAGCGGAAAATGGAAGAGATGCCATCAGGCTTTTCGATACAAGCGCTTACGACCTGGTTATCAGCGATATTCAGATGCCCGGTATGAGTGGAATGGATTTGCTGCACAAAATTCGTGAGAAAAACCCTGCTGTTGCCGTTATTATGATTACAGGCAATCCTACTACTGACCTGACTGTCAGCGCCATCAAAAAAGGAGCAGTTGATTTTATCATCAAGCCTTTTGATATTGATGACCTGCTTTATAAAGTGGATATCCACTTGCGGCAAAGTGAAATGTTATCAGGAGAAAACGCTGATATTATTTTAGAGAAGAACAGATTGAGCGACAAGACCGCTGACCTTTCCAAACAAGGGTATATATATGATTCAATAGATGATTCTCCGCTGGATAATGATATAATTTTCCAGAAGATAGCGGAGTTGGCTCTCAAACTTGTTGACGGGGAAGTATGTTCGATTTTGCTTTTCGATGAGCAGGACAATGAATTTCATCCCAAAGTAGTTCGTGGAGATACCGAGGGCGTTTACCAGAATTATACCAGTAGTCCAGCGCTCAAAAAGGTGTTTAATGACGTCATTGAACGCAAAGAAGCAATCGTAATAAACTCCAATGAGCATCCGGAAGTATCGCCTTCGTTGATTTGTGCTCCACTGATGATTCGCAATTCAATTCTCGGCATATTAAGCATCCGTAAAAAGAAGAATCGGGAAGTATTCAACAAGAAAGATTTACACCATATTTTAAGCCTGACCAAACGCGCATCCTTAAATCTGGAAAATAAGATTCTTTATGAAAGCATCTATTCCAATATTATGGATACTTTAAAATCGCTGATATCTTCAGTTGAAGCTCGTGACCATTACACAGAACAACACTGCCAGCGGGTAATGGAATTGTCCATAAGAATAGCTGCCAGTATGGATTGTTCAGAAAAAGATATAGAGAGCTTGAAGATTGCCGGTATTCTCCACGATGTCGGAAAAATTGCAGTTCCGGATAGTATCTTGTTAAAGCCCGATGAACTGACAAAGGAAGAATACCTGATCATTAAAAATCATCCGACAATTGGCGAAAATATTCTCAAACCGTTTATTTTATTGGATAAAGAGAGGAAAATAATTCAATGCCA